>OGOE01000038.1_pt1 | contig 162298 bp, 131 predicted proteins | sample 1552611 | NCBI WGS metagenome assembly OGOE01 (sample SAMEA2580129, study PRJEB22360) | human gut metagenome | biome: human gut; feature: human-associated habitat; material: faeces | place: Denmark | collected 2008/2010
ATACTTGTGCTCAACAATAGTACCGTCAAAGTCTACTGCTATGGTCATTGTATGTATTATTTCTTGTAAATTATATAAATTATAATTGCTCAAATTACTCTGTCTTATTTAAATTTAGGAAGATATGTCATTGATGTTAATTTTAGTAAGATTATGCGTCAACAATCATGGAGATAACAAGTGAGTGTCATATTCCTTGTTGCCGGACATCAGCTGCTTCATTGTAGTTGAGACATATTCCTCCACGTTAAGTCCTACATTTTGCAAGTTTCAAAGAGTGCCCAAAAAGTCAATGCCGTTTCCACACTTTTCTGTTAGTATTAAATTACTGTATAATATATTGTATTAAATAAGTAAATATTTCACAAAAAACATTATCAAATCCAATTGGTTTTAACTATCAACATACGGCTGCCTGAATAGAATCGACCGTTTCAAATAAAGAAGGAGCGGAAAAATTGGAAATGAAAGCCACAGGCAGTTCTGTCAGATAAGTTGTATATACTCGGGATCAACCTCCACTCCTACGGCAAGAAATCCTTCCAGTTCGACAAGCAGGCGTTTGACCTTGGAGCCCCGTGTCGTGAGCAGCCTTCCCTCGTATCCGCTGAGCGGTCCGCCCTCAATGCGGATCTTACGCCCGTACATGGTTGGGGTAATTTCTTCCGGCAGGTAATACCTGGGGGATTCAGTGGCATCCACGGCACGGATGAAACGTTCCATGTCCGTATCAGCCACCGTCATCGGCTCGCGCCACGTGCCACGCAGCCAGCGGTACTGGAGGGTAGGTATCTTTTCCACGACGGCGTCAAGGTTGTTTTGTGTTTCATGCACGAAGAGCAAGTCCTGTATGAAGGGCACTTCCTCACGGATACGCATTCCCTTGCGGGTGACCAAGTGCCATTTCATAGGAACGAAGACCTCCATCTTCATTTCTTCCAGCAGCTTATAAGCGGGTACTTTGGCGTTTGCCCTTTTCAAGTCGCGCATTACGTACCACCTCATTCCTTTTTCGATCCTTGTAAATGCCGCCATTTCGCTTCAGGATATATTTATCAATCCTGCAAGATTGTGAATATTTCTATCAATCAGGCAGTTATAAATACAGTTCGTAAAAGTTCGGGATTTCTCCCTGTTCTTGTTCCATTGCTTCATTCCCGATCAGAAATCTGCGTCTGTTTGCCATTATATCTGGCGGATTTTCAGGTGCGTTTGCACCTGCTTCTGTTGCACTTCTCTTCGTAAGAGATGAACAATGCGACATATATGAATAAAACAGTCTGATAATAAATACTTTGCCTTCTTTTAAAAAGCAGTTCGCTCAACAATCCGTTTTGCGGTTTTAAGGATCGGCTCGTGTCCCATTGTTATTTTTTTACTCATTTTGTGGTTATTCTCAATATTTTTCGTAATTTTGCATCCGGTTATTCATCTCTTACGAAGAGATCATAATTTTTGCTTAACATTTTATCATCCCTGAACATTCTTACATCCAAGATTATTCCTTGAACAAGTATTCCTTATTCAGGAATTTTTTTTCACTTCTCTCGAAAAGAAAGCGTCTGTCCGCTCGATATGTTTGTTATTCCCTGCATAAGGAATTTAAAATCAATCTGTTTGCCTTATCAATGGTGGCAGTGTCCAATGTGGTCAGATAGATCCTAGTTGTGTTTTCCGAATCATGTCCCATACTTTCGCTGATTACGGAAATCGGAATATTCTTACTCCGGGCCGCACTGGCCCAGGAATGACGGGCGACGTAATGGGTCAGGGGGACAGACAAGCCCAGTTCTTTTCCGATAGCTTCCAAATATCTGTTGATACGATGGGATGCGTTGATATATTGCTTTCTCTCGTCCATGCCCGGTCTGGCGATAATGGGAAGAAGGTACGGGGAGCCGGGAATATTGTAACGGTCCACGATCTCCTGCATGCACGGCTCCCATTTTACAAAAAGTTGTTGACCGGTTTTTTTCCGCCGGTATGAGAGGATGCCGTTGTTGAGATCCTTCTTTTTCAGGAACACCATATCGATCATGGACATCCCCCTTGTGTAAAAACTGAGAAGCAGCATGTCCCTTGCAAACCTCTTGGCCGGATGAAGTGACAGGTCCAATGTCATGAGCTGTTTTATCGCACGCAGGGGAACGGCCCGCTTCGTCGTTCTCTCGACTCCCGTATAGACATGTCTGAAGGGGAAACGCTGGATAACGAGTTCTTTCTCCACGGCACGGTTATATACCGCCCGCAGGTTGCGCATGTAAAAAGAGATGGTATTCATGGAAACCCCGCCTGATTTCAGCCACGCCTCGTATGCGATCATCAGGTCGGAATCCATATCACAGGGCGGTATGTCCCTTCCCTCCATGAAACGCATGAAACTGTTAAGGGTAGAGGTGTAGGTCTCGCTTGTCCGTATCTTGCCCAGGCGTTTCAGACCGTTGGTGACCTCCCGCATAAATACGGAAAAAGACAGCCCGCAATGTCCATCGTAAAAGGCAGAGGTTACATCATCGGCGGTGAAAGTACCTCCCTTCCGTTCCAGAGCTGTGATGACATTCTCCAGACGGTCGGTATCTTCCGCTATTTTTTTATCCAATAGCAATAGATATTGTCGTCTGTCCTCATCGGATGACGCGATGACAATCCGGGAATGCCGCTTGCTCCATTCGGCAGGAAACAGCTTGCAAGAGGTGTTGATCTGCCTTGCCACACGTCCGTGAATCACTTGATAATAAACCGTACCCTCTCTGCCGTCCACAGAAGAAGGTCTGAATTTAATTTTTACTGTAGCCATAAACTCTCTGATTTAAAATTATACAGAATGCAAAATTATCAAAAGGTGGTAGCCCGTCTTTTGCTGGCGAGCCATGCGGTTATGTACCATCCGGTAAAATACCGTTCCTTGTCAGCCATCGGCTGCCGACGATCGGAATTTAACTTTCACCCTTGCCATATCATCTCTGCCTTTTTGAATTTCTGCCCCTGATCGAGTCGGCCTTGTTTCCCAGCTCCCTTGCCGCATGCTCCTTTAACCGTGCCTGCTCGATAAGGGCGGCCCGCTCGTGTACCGCTTCCTCGTAGGCTTCCACATCCTTGCGCATTTGGTTTATCTTGCCGTTGTCACGGTTGAATCCGAAAATATTTTCCAGTCCGGAGATATTTTCAGGCGATGCTTCGCCCTTCATCCTGATGTAGCGGTACTTCAGGTCGTTGTCGGCACGGTCGTAGTCCGGCTGTCTGGCCGCATGGAGGGCGACTGCCAGGACGGTGACCATCGCGAACATCCCGGTGAAAGTCCAGAGTATACCTTTGGACTCGATGCTGACAGTATGGCGGTGCTCGTTGCGGATCCTTGCATTGTCACCGGCTGTCTTCAGCAGGGCCTTGATCTCCTCCGAGGTCTGCTCCCCGGTTTTTCTTATCCCGGCCAGGATTTCAGCGGTTCTGTCCGGCAACAGGTTCCTGCCGGACACGTCCTGCATGCTTTTGCTGACGGCGAGGAGTGTTCCGGCATATTGGCTGAACGATGTCCGGATTCCGTTCAAATCCCGTTCAAGCCCGTCCCTGATTTCCCGTAACATGGCAATTCCGGTCTCACCGCCCGTTACCGCCTTGTTTTTATCCGCCGGGGCGGATGACAATATCTCCACTTTCTTCTCGATCCTTTCAAGGCATCCGTAGATGCCTTCCAGATAGTTTTCCTCTTTCATCTTTCAAGGTTTTTTCGTTATACATACTAGTTTACAAACTCCTTCCTTTCCTGCGCTTCTTCTTTTTCCGCAGGCATTCCGCCTCTTTCTCGTCCTCCGTTGGTGCCACCGACGGCATGAACACGCCACCCGTACCGGTGACTTCGACCAGGTTATCAATAACAGGACCATGACTTTGTTCATGGTACGGTTGCTTTCGGGAAACGTCATTTTCCAGGAACGTGACATGGTTACGGTCCAATGCCGCATCCAGCCTTGACCAGCTGAAACTGCGGTCAATCCCACTTCCCTTGAATGACAGACCGTCCTTGATAAAGCGGATGCCCTGCACTTCATTAGTGTTTCCCTTGTACTTGAATTCCATTTCCACGCCCATTTTTAAGAGCTTATTTTGAAATTCTTTCCATGTATCTGCACTCCTCAAAGCTTCCTTGACCGCACGGTATATCTCGTATTTCACTTTTTCGGAAGCGTGCAGTTTTTCCGTTTTAACGGACTGTTTGCCTTCGGAATAGGTGAGCGAATACTTGTCTTTAAGCATTTTTGTCACTTTCTCGTTGCGCCTGAAATCGTTGCTGTCGGAAATCACTTTCCCGTCGAAGTCCACCCGGTTGAAAACGATGTGGCAGTGCGGGTTGTCCGTCCCGTGATGCCTCACCACGATGAACTGCGTGTTCCGTATCCCCATCAGCTCCAGGTATTCCTCCGCCAGCCTTGCCATGAACGCGTCGGTCAGCCTCGGTGCGTCCTCCGGCTTGAAGCTGAGCGCAATGTGCCCCACCGGTTTCGCCACGTCCGGATTCAGCAGGCATTGCCACCGGAAACTGCGTGCCGTCTCCTCCACCGTTCCCAGCAGCACGCCTTCCGAGGCGATGATTTTTGCGTCGTCCTTCTGCGTCACGTAGCGTATGCAGCCGCTGAACGAGCGGCCTTTCCTGATCTTCCCTATCATGAGGCTATCCTCCTTTCGGCCTGTAATCATCCATGATCCGCTTCAGCTTTCCCAGCAGCCCCTCTATCAGCAGCCTTGTCCTGTAAAAGCCTGTCTGGTGTGAGAGCTTTGTCAGCTGGTTCAGGTTGTTCGCCATTCCCGCCAGGCTGCGCAGCAGCGCGTTTTCTTCAGGCGTATGCCTTGCCGTAACGGTAGCCGCCAGTGCCGCCTCCCTGATATAGACCGCCAGGCTCCGGCCGGACTTCCCTGCTCTGAACCTGAGAGCCTCGTAGCTGACGGGGGAGAACTTCACCGTCACGCCTTTGGTCAGCTTCCGCGTCCTGCCCAGTGCCGGACGCCCGCGTCTTTTCTTCATCCCATTCACATCCTTTGTCATATGTTTTTTCTTTTTCGTCCGTATTTCTTTCATTCCGGAATCTGCGACCGGCGGGAGCGGATTTGCCCTTTCTGCAACCGCCGGGAGCGGGGAGCAAGGGTTTTCGGGAATCCGGAAACATACCCTTGCTCCCCCCACAGAAAAATCCCCCCGCATTTTCCACATTGAAGCGGGTACACAGGGGACGGTGCATACATCGGGTACACTCCACGCCCGGTAACAGGCTGTCAGATTTTTCTCCACTGCTCGATGTCCCCACGGTAGGCGGCAAGATGCTCCCTGGCAAGGTTCTCCAGCAGTCCGGAAACGCTCATGCCACGCCCGCCGAGCCTGCGGACGACGGCGTCCAGTTCGTCCCTCACATCCTCACTGACGAACACCGTCTTGCGGTTCCTGATCTTCGGGACGGTGAGGTATGTTTCCCGGTACTCCTCCAGCGAGGCCCTGCGCTGCCTGCCGCTCGTCCTTCTTCTCACGGGGTCTTCCGGTTCCGGCGGGGTGTCCTTTCTTCCCGCCTCCCCGGACACCTCCTCCGCATCAGTCCCGGATGGAATCACCGGTTTCGCATCCATACCGGTGGATTTCCCCGGACCGGGTTCCATCATGAGTCTTTCCCACCACTCGTCGTGGCCGGGGCTAGGACTACGGCCGTTCTTTCTGTCTGCGGTTTCGGATGCCGCCGTTTTCTTTCCTCTTGGTTTTTCAGTCGGTTCACTTTTCATTGTACATGGATTTTAGATGGTTGATACTGTGGGCACGGTCTACCCGTTTGCCCGGTTGTCGGAAGCAAATAAAACGATAATAACAGACGGTGTGAAACGGACGGGTCCGATTGGCGGGGTTTGCCGCGTTATTCATATTGTTGGATCAGTCTGACGGTGATGACTTCACAAATATACGCACCGGAAATTTTCCACTCTTCGGGAACGGATCTGAACGTCTGTTTACTAAAAGCGAATGAATGTCAAAATCAGATTTCCATGACATCTGATGACATATAATGACATCTGATGAAGGGCCGGAACCATATCCGGGAACAATCATTTACTTTGCGGATGAAACAAGTACGCATATGGTGTCAAAGGTAGTCATCCTGTCTTGAAATTCAGGATGTTCCGCCGGAATTCACTAAATTGCGGCACGGAATCCGGATCCGAAAAGAGAATGAAACAGATGTCAAACCTGAAATTACATTGATTATGGAAATAGTGAACATTGAAGCAAGGACCTTCGAGGCGATGCTCTCGGCCTTCCGGACGTTCGCGGACCGACTGGACACCCTCTGCCGGCTGTACGGTGACATGGAAGAGAAGAAATGGCTGGACAACCAGGAGGTGTGCCTGCTGCTGAAGGTCAGCCCGAGAACCCTGCAGACCCTGCGTGACAACGGTACGCTGGCATATACACAGATCTGCCACAAGACTTATTACAAGCCCGGGGATGTGGAAAGTATCGTCCAGATAGACAGTCCCCCTGCTGTCAAGGTTGATGGTCCGCTTACCCTTGTATGTGACTTCCTGCGGACGGGAGTTTTCCCTGTTGTATACTATCAGTGCCATAATTGTCCTTCTTTTATCGGTTGAACTGTTTTCGTTTTTCAATACATGAAGCTTTCCACCGCCAGCATCTGACTTCTCCATGCGAAACCGCTGTGGGTACGTACTGCGTCCACTATCCTGCATACTTTCTGCGATATGGCCGATGCCGAGATACCCATGCATTCCGCCAGCGCCTTGAACGAGAACTGCGCCTCATAGAACCTGAGCATGAACATCCGGTATTCCTCGTAGGAGAATTTCTGCCTTACGAAACGCAGTATGTCCTTAACCAGCCTCTCGCACCCGTTCAGGTCGTCCTCGGAAAGGAATTTTGCCTCCTCGCCACATCGGAGGAAGAAATCATCTTCAGGGTGTGCATACCGGTTCTCCCTTTTAATCTTTACCAGGGCCGCCTTTTTGTAGCATCCGATGAAATACGCGTCATAGTCCGTTATGTCCTTTCCGGGAACCAGCACCTGCCTTCTTACGAAAAGGTAGGTGTCATGGAAATTGTCCTCGTCCAGCATTCCGTACCGGCGTAACGTCCCTCTCAACCTGTCATAGGATTTTGTGAACCACTCGTTGAACAGTCTTTCCTTTTCTGCGCTCTTGTCTGCCATAGCCTTATATTTTTTTGAATTATACATGGCCTACACGGGTAGGCATTCTTATTTCTTGTGCTTCCTCCAGTTTGTTTTTCGGCGGTCTCCGGCAAGGCTTGCCGTGAAAAAATACGCTCACGCGAAGCGTGAGGAAGATTTTTTCACGAGCAACCAGCCCGCAGGGCCGCCTTGCGGGACCGGCCTGAAAAACAACTATTTTTGCCGCAAGAAATGAGGATGACGGATTCCTTCTGTCTATTGCCTGTCCGGTGAGAATCTAAAATACCATGCGGTTTTTCTGTCTTCGGCATGCTTGGAGAAATATTCAAGGATATGGAATGAGAACGGCAATACGTGATATTGCAGAAGGAGCGGAAATGGGATTGGAAACAGGAAGCGTGTCCGGGCTTTCATGCAGTTTATACGGCAGTGTTGATTTTGGGGAGGATTACAGGGAAGTGACAGGAAGGTTGGCCGTTCCGGAGAAATTGTATGTGTACGTTGTTCCTTTCGAAACACGGAGTCCTTTAAAATCATGGAAGACCTCATTCGGGAATGTGTTCCGGACAATACCCCGCCACGGAACGGTTATGACACTTGATATCAGGCCGTAAGCCGTTCCGTAGCTTCAGTATCCCATATCCCATGCATGAATGTGGATCAGGCGGCATTTCACCTCCTTGCCCCGTTTACGGACATGCCGATGCGTTGCCTGCCGGAATTCTCATTCAAGCAGTTTTCGTCCGCCATCATCTTCCAGCACACGCATCTGCTGGATGGCTATCCGGTTCAGTCTCACGAGCCGTTCGCCCTGCGGTATGCCCTGGTCTATGAATACGGCGTTCAGGTTTTCCATATTGGAGAGGCAGATCAGTTCATTGATGGAGGCATAGTCACGGATATTGCCCTTCAGACCGGGATTTTGCTCACGCCACATCCTGGCGGTCATCCCGAACATGGCCACGTTGAGCACGTCCGCCTCTTCCGCATAGATGATGCCGGCCTGTGCGGGGGTGACTTCCACCGGTATCAGGTTCTGCCTGATGGCATCGGTATGTATGCGGTAGTTGATCTTTGACAGTTCCCGTTTCGCACTCCAGCCGAGCTGGGCCTGCTCCTCCTCTTTCAACCGCTGGAACTCTTTCAGCAGGTACAGCTTGAATTGAGGGGATACCCACGTGGCGAACTCGAACGCGATATCCTTGTGTGCGTAAGTCCCTCCATAGCGTCCGGCCTTGGCGATGATACCTTTGGAGTTGGTCTTTTCCACCCATTGTTTGACGGAAAGGATGAAACGGTTCAATCCGGCCTCGTTTTTAATTCCCTCGAATTCGGGGGAATTAAAATCCGGATTGTACATCTCCTCCCATATGCCCAGAAACTCGACGGTATTCTTGTTACGCAACCACTTTTCAATAAGGGCGGGACCGTTTTCCATATTGCGGACCATGTCGGTCAGGGAGATATAATCCTTGTCATTGTACGTGATGACTGTCACTTCTGTATTTTGGACTTTAATTTTAGCCATGTTCTTTTAACGGTTATTCGGTTATTATTGGTTCGATGTACAAATGTACGGTGTATTTTTCGGAATGTTCCTCCATATCCGGAAAAGTTTGTGTCACGCCGCCTGTTGCGACAAGCCGTTTCTACCAAGGAAAGGGCAGGCAATACCGGCTGACGTGGATACAGGCGGAACAACCCACATATGCAATGCAGAGGGAGCAGGAGAGCCTTCACCACAGCCGGAGAGGAAAGCGGTCTCATGCCGGGGTACGGCATGAAAAGGGGCTCCCGGACAGTTCTTTTCCTTGTCGCACATGCACTACGTCGGTCGCAGTTTTCGCCTTCTGAATCCCTTTTACGTCCGTCCCTGCGCTTTCGGAGCGTTTTTCCGGTAGAAAATTTCACCATGCGGAAATTTTCTACCGGAAACCGAAGGGAAAACGCGGAGTTCCGCAGGGACGGACGAACTTTGATGAGGAAGGGGAAAATCGTCCGTTTCATAAATACCATTTCCTCATATGGCATCGCATATTTCCTTCTCCATCTTTTCCAGCTTATGGGACAGGATTTCCATGTCGCTGCTGATCTTCTGGTTGGTTATCCGGGCATATATCTGGGTGGTTTTCAAATCCGTATGCCCCAAAAGACGGCTTACGGTCTCGATGGGCACACCGTGCGAGAGTAGCACGGTGGTGGCGTTCGTATGCCGGGCAACGTGATAGGTCAGCCTTATCTTGAAACCGCACTGCCTGCCAAGTTCCTTCAATATGGTGTTGCATCTGCCGTTGCTCGGTACCGGAAATACATGATCGTCCTTGGACAGCCCCTTGTACTTCTCTATGATGCGCTTGGGAACGTCCAGCAGGCGGATGTTGGACTCGGTGTTTGTCTTGCGCCGGCGGGTGATGATCCAGAGGTTGCCGTCGAAGAAGGTCTGGAGCCGGTCGGTCGTCAGCGCCTTCACGTCCGCGTATGCCAGTCCGGTGAACACAGAGAAGATGAAGAGGTCGCGTACCAGTTCGCAGGTCCCGCTTTTCACCGGGGCCTCCATCAGCGTCTGTATCTCACGCTCTGTCAGGTAGCCCCGGTCAACGCTCTCGGGGGAGTTGATGTACCCGGCGAAGGGGTTGAAGGGTAGCGCGCCGCTGTTGCGGGCGATGGAGATGACGTGCTTGAGCCCGATCATGTAACCCCATACGGTATTGGTGCGGCATTTCTTCTCCGTACGCAGGAAATACTCGAAGTTGTTGATGAACGTCAGGTTGAGTTCCTTTAGGGGAATGTCGTCACGGCGGTATACTTTCGGGACGAACTCGCAAAGGTGCCTGTATATGGTACGGTAGCGGTTGTATGTTCCCTGCACGCGGCTGTGTCCCACTTTCTTGATGAACTCCCCGTTGTGCTGCTCGAAGAGTTTCAACAGCGTCTCGCGTTTCACGCCCAACCCGAGGCAGGCATCCCTCAGCCTGGCGGCGGTGACATAGCCGTCGGACTGCATCAGTTCCTGATAACGGCGGTTCACGTCCACGCGTATCCGGTCAACCGCCGCATTGATTTTCTGCGCCTCGGCGCTCTTGCCCGTGGCACGTGCCGTTTTCACGTCCCAAAGTTTCGGAGGTACGTCCAGTTTACAACTGAACTGCTTGATTTCACCGTCCACCGTAAGACGGCACATCAGGGGGAGATAGCCGTTGGCTCTCTCGCTGCCCTTCTTCACGTAGAAGAGGATTTTGAAAGTCGATCTGCTCATACTCGTTTTCATACTTTTTTGATCGTTACAAAGTTAATATCAAGCGAGTTGTCCTCAGGTATGAAAAACTGTGCAAATTGCTGAAATAGAACCCGTTGTGCCGTTTCTTATTCCCGTTATATCAGTAACGATATGGGAACTGAAGTCTTTCGCAGTTTTTATCGGATCTCCTTTTTCAGCTTATGCAGTATTATGAGTTAAACACCTAACTGCTTAATAGACTGCATTCTTGCTGTATTATCATCAACCTTGCTTTTTCTTGCTGCGTTTACTTTATAGTTCGAAGCATTACCGTCTACGGTAATACCTCCTAGTCCGTTCGGACCGCTGAAAGGTACATTGAATGCTACTTGCACCACAGCCTTGTCACCGTCCAGTCCTACAAAGTTGGTGTTGGATGAAACGAAAGCGGAGGTTCCGTATTTAAAGTAAACTCTGTCCGCTTCCAGTACAAAGGTTTGGTTGTCTATTGCCTCTTTGGCTTCCTGAAATAACATTTTGTCCAAAGCTTCCTGAGCCGCTTTTTTTTCCTGACGTGTCATTTCCTTTTCTGTTGTTTGTGCCTGTGAGTATTCTACGCAGGTAAACAAGGTTACTAATGTTAATATTACAACTTTTCTCATAATACCTACTTTTTTATTTTATGCTGTTTTCCTATTGAAATCCGGTACAAACATAATAAGCTTTGGCATAAACAGGTAGTAATTTGTTACTGAAACGGAAAAACCGGTTGCTGAAGTGTGTTTTGGAGGAGCTGAAATTAAAGGTGTGAAGAGGAATGAATGAGAAATGAACAGCCCTGGAAATCTGCTTTAACAAAATTTCCGGGGCTTATTTTCTATGAACTATAAAGTGATTAGAAAGACCTTCCTTTAAATATATTTGACTTGTCAAGCGGTAGTATTTCACCGGATAAAGTCAGACGGTTGGAATTGAAGTTGGGGCGTATATCTACGGTGGCATTGTTGCTTCCATAAGGTAATGTTATACTTACCTGAGCAGATATACCTACACCCATTACGCTCATTGTCAGATATATGCTTCCTTTCTTGTCGGTTTTGATCTTGTAACCGGAAACATTGCCGTCTACAGTGACACCTCCTAATCCGTTAGGACCGCTGGCAGGAATGTTGAATGCTACCTGCACGGATGATTTATCACCGTCTACCATTACAAAATTGGTATTAGAAGAAACAAAGGCATTTCTTCCTCTTTTAAATATAACCCGGTCAGCTTCCAGTGTGAACGCTTTATTTTCTATAGCTTGTCTGGCTTCTTCGAACAAGGCTTGTTCCATAGCTTTTTGCGCCTCTTTCTTTTCCTGACGAGTCATTTTTTTTGTTGTTTGTGCTTGTGAGTAGCCTACGCAGCAAAACAAGGTGACGAATACTAATAAAATAATCTTTTTCATATATGTATCTTTTATGTTATTGTTTGGATATGAAACAAATATAATAATTATTTTGTTGAAAGGACTTTATCTTATTTTTTAATTAAAAGCTTCTATGACTTTATATTTTGTACAATGTGTCAAAAAGGGGGAGGACAGTATGGCGAATCCTGGCGCAAAAAACAATGGAACTTGATGCAAGATTGGGTAAACCTTGTAACAAGATATTGCGGAATTTGATACACGTACATAAGTACGTGTTGGCTTATGCTTGCGTATATGTAGCCCGATGCCAACGTATGTTGCAAGCTTACGTTACTGATGTTGTTGAATATGTCTTTATGTTTTTAGAAAACATCAGCACCTTTTTAAAAAAAGATAACCGCCTTTTAAAAAAAGACAAGGGCGTTTTAAAAAAAGGTCAGCATGTTTCAGCGTATATGCCTATCATGTTCAGCGTACATTACTCCATCACTAAGCCGATATTCTTCCTTCTCCATTTATCCTTTCATCTTATTAAAAACACACAGTCAATCAAGCGGTTAAAACTGGAACCGCTTCCCCTCACTCCCGTTTCAACGGTAAGCGTCTCCGCGATTCTATCTTGTCGCTCTTTTTTCATTCTTATATTTTTGCCATGTATAAAAATGAATCATTATGGATTTAGCAGAAAAGGAGGATGAAAGGACAATGACGGGATGTTCCTTCATTACCGGAACACCCACCGGCAGGGCGTTTTGACGGTAAATGAAAGGAGGAGGGAAAAACGAATTAAAACAAATGCTGAAGTGCGGAGCCTATAATTTCAGAATTTCTAACGGAACCCTTCCCAACTGTGCCGCTATATTTGAGAATGAACTCTGAAAAGAACCATAGATTTTTTGTGTGCGGGCCAGCGTGTACATATCTGCGACACCCTCCCTGATTCCTTCCAGAGAGCCATAATCCGCCTGTCTTTCCGAGGACAGGCTGAAATAAAGGTCGGATCAACCTTTCTTCTTGCCGAACTCCGGATCAATTTTTAGCAGAGCCGTTACTCCGAAGGTGATAACGCAGCATATCATAATCCAGATAAAGAAATGGTTGTATCCCATCTGCTCCTGAAGCCAGCCGGCAGCCATTCCCGGAATCATCATGCCTAATGCCATAAATGCGGTACAAATGGCATAATGTGCTGTTTTATGTTCTCCATCTGCAAAATAAATAAGGTAGAGCATATAGGCTGTGAAACCGAATCCGTAACCGAATTGCTCTATAAAGATGCAAATATTGATGAGATATAAAGAATCAGGCTGGATATAGCTGAGATAAACATAGACTAAATCGGGTAAGGAAATGGCCCATACCATCGGCCAGAGCCATTGTTTCAAACCGTTACGGGCTACGGCTATTCCTCCTAAAATACCTCCTAGGGTAAGTCCGATGATACCGACAGTACCTTGTACGAAACCTATTTCTTCGGTTGTCAGCCCCAAACCACCTTTTTCAACGGGGTCTATAAGGAAAGGAATGCACATTTTTGCCAGTTGAGCTTCGGGCAAACGGTAGAGTAACATGAAAAGAATGGCAATGCCTGCCTGCTTTTTTTGAAAGAAACTGGCAAAAGTACCAAAGAACTTTTTGAGCAGATTGGAAGCGGAAACTTCTTTGGAAGTATGATCTGAATCCGGACAGGGAAGAACAAACTTATGATAAATCCATATTCCAAGGAAAAGTCCGGCCAATACAAAAAAGGTGATGGACCAAGCGTATGGTATATTATCTGTCATTATTTCCAGTCTTCCTGCAAGCATGATAAGTAATCCTTGTCCCGCAATGGTTGCAATACGGTAGAAGGTACTGCGGATTCCTACAAACAGGGCTTGCCGATGCGAGTCCAGTGCCAGCATGTAAAAGCCGTCGGCAGCAATGTCGTGTGTGGCGGAGCTGAATGCCAGTAACCAGAAAACGGCCAAAGTGAGTTGGAAAAAATGCTCTGTGGGGATGGTGAAGGCTATGCCCGCCAGTCCTGCGCCGATTAAAAGTTGCATGGTGATAATCCACCAGCGTTTCGTCTTGATAAGATCAATGAAAGGGCTCCATAGAGGCTTGATAACCCAAGGCAGGTTGAGCCAGCCGGTATAAAAAGCTAACTCGGTATTGCTGATGCCTAATCTTTTATACATTATGACCGAAATGGTCATTACTGCCACATAGGGCAGCCCTTGTGCAAAGTATAGAGTGGGTATCCATGCCCATGGCGAGGTATGCTTGTTTTTCATGGTTCCTTTCATTTTAAAGAGTCCGAATGGAATCCCCGCCCATGTGGGCGGGGCCTGTTAATAAAAACGGCGGATATCCGCACCTTTATAGTAATGCAATAGAATTTCATCGTAGGTATATCCCCGTTCTCCCATTACGGCAGCCCCGATTTGGCAGAGCCCTACTCCATGTCCCCAGCCGGCGCCGGTCAGCAGAAACCATTCGGGAACGCCGTTTTTCAGTTCTCCCTTATCTATTACAAAGGCTGAGCTGAACAGGTGGGAAGAAGATAGAGTGCGGCGTATTTCCAGTTCCTTTCCGATAGTCAATGTTTTTAGCGAACCTACAATTTTCAGTTTGCAGATACGTCCGGATTTGCCGCGTTGGATAGGAATCAGGTCGATGATGTCCCCATAATCCGATTTTGTATTTTGACGGATCAGTTCGGATAATTCTGCCTGGGAATAACGTACTTTCCAACGATAGAAATCTGTAGTTTCCTGATCGTAGTTGTTCAGAATTTGTGAAATGACTTTTTTATCGTGGGTATCACAGAACGAAACAGGAGAAGTACGTATCCAACGCTCTGCCTCTTCTTCTTTGGTCAGATCGGGTAACGGGCGGTTTTCTTCTTCTTCCGCATCACGGATTGTAGACAAGTAGGGATAATTCTTGTCTTCCCAGCAGTATCCGAATTCCTCGCTTGCTCCTCCGCAGCATTTGGAGAAACGGGCATCGCAAATGCCGCGTTCATACATCAGCAATTGTCCGCGGGTGGCTCTTACTGCTTCGGTCACGGCGGCACTGGATGCTTTGGTTATTCCTTGGTAGCGTTGGCAATGGTCATCGGCGCAAACATCGAATATGGTATGATCTTCGCGGTCGTACCAGCGGATGTATTCGGTATCGGTTTTGATAAAGGAGAAAAAGCCTTCGTTTTTGTCACTCAAGGCCTTGCGTTTCTCTATTTGGGCAAACAGCCAGCTGCGTGATACCACGGCATGGGCTTTCAGAAACTCCAAAGAGGAAGTGGCGTTCATCTCCGAGGAGATGACGCTTATCAGATAGTCTTCGGCGGGAAGAATATTGATAGCGGTGATTTTGCCTTCGTCCACCACTAGTTTCAGTGTTCCCATAAAACTTTGGGTTTCTTGCCGTTCCCAGTGGAAATTAATTCCGATGGTTACGTCATATAATGAAAACGAGGCATGTTCGTCTTGTGGAGTGAAGGTCAGTTCGCGGTAAAGATTACCATTCCACAGAATACCTCCTTCGCTGAAGGCTACTTGTTGTTCACCACAGACTGTTTCTCCTTTAGCGAAAAAATTGCCGTTCAGTGAAAAATGAATTTCTTGTGCATTTACTATTCCTACGCTTATTTCGGGTTCTTTCATTGTTATTCGTCTTGTTTTTGGGCTTGCTGTAATTCCTTCATCTCTTCGTGTTCTCTCTATCTTTTTGCTTTCTCGTCAAAATAACGTCCGGGTATCTTCTCGGCTTCTTCTACTGTTATTCCCACTTCTTTTATGATGGATGCCACTTTTTCTTCTGTTATTTTGTCGAAATCTTCCTGACGGGTGGTGACGATTACGCCAGCCATGTCCAAAGCTCCCGGACTGATGAGCATCTGTTCGCTGCCTTCTGCAAAGTAGCAGTCGGGACGGTGCTTGCTGCGGGGAAAAACCACCGTATAGTATAGATGGCCTTCCTTCCATAACAGCAGGTTGAACTTCGCTTCTTGTCCGTCTTCATCCGGTGGGAAAGCGGCGAGGGCACTGTATAACAGGGAGTCGTCATAATGCGTGTTGCTTGAGAGGATTACCAAAGGACAGGGATAGTCCTTGGTGTTGAGGTAAATTCGGCTACATTCTAGTGGATAATCTTCCTCTTCTTCTAGGTAGGGAAAATACATGCTGCGTATATCGATTGTCTGTGCGTGGGTTATCAGCTGTTGTACGTTCGGGATGATGGGAACATCAGTTTTTCTGACTCCTTGAAGATGGAGATGGTCCGGTGCAGAGGCTCCGCAATGTGCTCCATTATAGAATAGGGCGTAGTCCGGATATTTCTGTACGAATGCACGGACGTCATCGTAACTGAAAATATTCTCATCCATGAGTTGGGGGATGTGATCTTTATGGGCGATAGTGAGGTGATCCGGCAATATGGGATAAGGGTTAACGCATATTCTGTTTGCAGTGATGGTTTCCAGTGCTTTCTGCTCCTTAGGCTGGTTTTCCTTGCACAGGAAACAGGGGCGTGCTTGGATGCTGTCCTTATCCACTTTGGCGGTAGTCGAAACCGCACGCTGTGCATTGCACTGTACCACAAACGTGTAGCCGTTTATGGACAGTTCCTTGGTCTGTATAGTCTGTAATGCCTCGTGGTTGTGGTGTGCCAGTGGCCAGCACGCCAGTTGGCTGTCTATAAATCGCTTGATTTCATTCCGGTTCTTCAGCTCTTCTGTATATTTTTTGCGGATTCCCAGTTCACGGGTGCGCAGGCTGTCTTTGTAGTGATTGTTGGCATTGGTCTGCTCTATGCTCAGGGCGGCATCCGAGTTCCCTTCCCAGCGGCGGCACAGATAGAGTACATCATAGATTCTTCCTATCTTATATTGGCGCGAGAAAATGAGTCCCAGGGCATAATCTTCTCCGTAGCTGACATTGGGCACGCCTGTTTCGCGCAGGATAGGTGTGAAGAATGCGCGCGGAGCCCCCAGACCGTTGATGCGCAATGCGTTATTGTGTCCGTTCTCTTTCGTCCACTCGCTATGGTCTATCACTCCCGGAGCGATGGTGTTCAGCCGGAAGTCCGTCATGCGGTAAGTTCCTATTACCATGGCGCATTGCTCTTTGTAGAACGTGTCTACGATGGTTTGCAGGGTATGGGTGTCGCTGTACAGGTCATCGCTGTCAAGCTGTATGGCGAAGCGTCCGCACCGGGGGTGGTTGATTGCGAGGTCCCAGCATCCCCCTATGCCCAGATCGGTACGTTGGGGCTGAAGGTGGATTACCGCTTTGTTGTCCTTGTATTGACCGATGATTTCTGTGGTTCCGTCTGTCGAGTGATTGTCCACGATGATGATGTTGAATGGAAAGCGTGTTTCTTGTGCGAGTGCCGACCGGATGGCATCGTCAATGGTACGGGCGCGATTGCGCACGGGGATGATGACGGAGACTTCATACTCGAAATTTCCTTTCTTTACATCCGTTTCCACACATATGGGTTCAAGGAGGGCATTGATAGATTTCAAGTATCGTGTGAATGCTTCTTCCATTTCTATCTGTACCTCTCTGTTACGGGGATTTACGTAGTCGAACTGCTTTTCGCCGGACAGGCGGTTGTCGCTTTCTGTTTCCGTATAAAGATATTCGTTGATATGTACCAGATGAGAATGGAGGGTAAGGAGCAGGCGCAGTTCATAAAGGGCGGCATACTCTCTTTCCTCTGTCATTTGGAGGCTGGCGAGGATGAATTCCGTTCTGTTGAATATCAGTAGCGGACCGAAATCGAAATCATCACGCACACTGCCGGGTTGGTAGTCGTTGACGGGATGTTTCTTCTTTTCTCCGTTTTTCCATTCATGATGGTCGGCATAGACCATGCCGCATTCTCTGTCCTGCAGGAAGTCCGTCATGCGTTCCAGTGCCTTGTAAGCCAGTTCCAAAGCAGAAGTCTTGGTGTAGAGCAATATATAAGGTGTGTCTGCTTTTTCAGCAATCATCTTCATTGTCTTAGAACTGGTTAGTGAATCAACAGGTAATATTTCGCATCCTTCGGGGGTGGATAATGTCTTGTTGGGTTCGATGTTCAGCAGATAGATTTTGTTGACTATGCTACTTTCTTTTAGAGCATGGATTGTCTGTTCTGCCGCTGTGCTTTCCCTATAAGGAATAAAGCAATTAATTGTTTTTCTCATTGTTAAAAAGTATTTCTCACGGCAAAGATAGGTAATATATCTTATTTTTTCTCTACCTTTGTACGCTAATTGTCTTTTAAATATAAATGGAAACTCCGAAAACAGCATTACTTGGCAGGACATTGGATGAGATTCAACAGATTGTGAGGAATCTGGGAATGCCTAAATTTGCCGCAAAGCAGATTACGTCTTGGTTGTATGATAAAAAGGTGGAAACGATAGACGAAATGACCAATTTGTCATTAAAGCATCGCGAAGCATTGAAAGAAGGGTATGAGGTGGGAGCATCTGCTCCGGTGGAAGAAATGCGTTCGGTAGACGGTACGGTGAAATATCTTTTCCGTACACCGGCTCATAATTTTATTGAAGCGGTTTATATACCCGATGAGGACCGGGCTACTCTTTGCGTTTCCTCGCAAGTGGGATGCAAGATGAATTGTAAGTTCTGTATGACCGGGAAGCAAGGTTTTACAGCTAATCTGAGTGCCCATCAAATATTAAACCAGATCTATTCTATTCCTGAAAGGGAAAAGCTGACTAATCTTGTTTTCATGGGTATGGGAGAGCCTTTCGACAATCTGGATGAGGTGTTGAAAGTGCTTGAGATTCTGACTTCAGAATATGGTTACGGTTGGAGCCCGAAACGCATCACTGTTTCTTCTGTGGGTTTAAAGAAAGGACTGGAGCGCTTTCTGAATGAAAGTGATTGTCATCTTGCTATCAGTATGCATACTCCGATTCCTTCGCAACGAAGGGATTTAATGCCTGCCGAGAAAGCTTTTTCCATTACGGAAATTATTGATATATTGCATAATTATGATTTTAGCAAACAGCGGCGTCTGTCTTTTGAGTATATCGTATTCAAAGGGGTGAACGATTCACTTATTTACGCTAAAGAGATTGTGAAACTTTTGCGCGGCATTGAATGTCGTGTCAATTTGATCCGGTTTCATGCCATTCCTAATGTGGATTTGGAAGGGGTAGATATGGAAACAATGGTTGCCTTCCGTGATTACTTGACGCAGCATGGCGTATTTGCTACGATCCGTGCTTCAAGAGGAGAAGATATTTTTGCTGCTTGTGGAATGTTGTCAACGGCTAAACAACAGAAGGAGAAAGGTGTTACATTACAGTAAATAACAACAATAATACCATATAATTATGAAACGAATAGCATTTTATTTAAGTTTGGTGCTGGTGGTTCTGGTACTGGCTTCTTGTAAGAAGGGACAAAAGAACTTGTTTACCCCCACGTCCAGCGGTAGGCCTTACGAAGTATTGGTCGTAGTAAATAAACCTGTATGGGATCGTCCTGCAGGACGTGCATTGTTTGATGTATTGGATACCAATGTGCCCGGACTGCCCCAGGCGGAACGTTCGTTTCGTATATCAAATGTGGACCCTCAGCATTTTGACCGTGTGCTGAAAATATTCCGTAATATCATCATTGTGGATATTCAAGATATTTATACTCAGCCCAAACTCAAGTTTTCCCGTGATGTTTATGCGTCTCCGCAGATGATTATGACAATTCAGGCTCCTAATGAAGACGAATTTGAGGAATTTGTAGCAAAGAACAGTAAAGTGATTATAGATTTCTTTGTGAAAGCTGAGATGAATCGTCAGATAACTTTGTTGAAACAAAAACATAGCGATGTGATTTCCACTAAGGTAGGAAGTATTTTTGATTGTGATATCTGGGTGCCGGTAGAACTGGCTAACTATAAAGAAGGCAAAGATTTTTTGTGGGCTTCTACTAATCGTGCTACAGCGGATATGAATTTTGTAATGTACTCTTATCCTTATACGGACAAGGATACCTTTACTAAAGATTATTTCATTCATAAACGTGATTCTGTAATGAAAGCAAATATTCCGGGTGAACGCGAAGGAATGTATATGGCAACAGACTCTATGTTTGTAGATGTGGAAGATATTGTTGTAAAAGGAGAGTATGCGCAAGAAGCCCGCGGATTATGGGAAATGGAAGGTGACATGATGGGAGGTCCGTTTGTGTCTCATGCACGGGTGGATCGTGCTAACGGCCGTGTCGTTGTGGTTGAGGCCTTTATCTATTCACCGGATAAATTGAAACGTAATCTGATGCGTCAGATGGAAGCTTCACTTTATACATTGAGATTGCCCAATGAAAGCTTGATTGACGAAATTGTAATTAGTGGTAATATTCCGGAAGAAAAAATAGATACAACAAGCCGGGTAAAGTAAGAAGAGACATATAATATATAATATAGATGGAAGATAACTACAAGATACGAGTTGGTATTACTCATGGGGATATCAACGGAGTAGGATATGAAGTAATTCTCAAAACTTTTTCGGATCCTACCATGCTGGAACTTTGTACACCCATTATTTATGGATCGCCTAAAGTGGCTGCTTATCATCGTAAAGCAATGGATATTCAAACAAATTTCAGTATTGTCAATTCTGCAGATGATGCTCAGCCGGATAAACTGAGCATCGTGAATTGTACGGAAGACGAATTGAAGGTGGAGCTCTCCAAACCGACACCGGAGGCTGGTAAAGCAGCTTTGGATGCGTTGGAGAGAGCTTTGCAGGATTATCGGGAGGGAATGATTGATGTTTTGGTAACTGCTCCTATCAATAAGCATACCATTCAGTCGGAAAGTTTTCATTTCCCCGGTCATACGGAATATATTGAAGAGCGTGTGGGGGAAGGACAGAAGGCGTTAATGATTTTGCTGAAGAATGATTTCCGGGTAGCTTTGGTGACTGGTCATGTTCCTGTACGCGAGATAGCACAAGATATTACCAAGGAACTTATTATGGAAAAATTGGCTGTTTTCCATCGTTCTTTAAAAGAGGATTTTGGCATCGACAGTCCGCGTATAGCTGTGTTTTCATTAAATCCTCATGCGGGTGATGAGGGATTGATTGGTACGGAAGAGAGTGATATTATAATTCCGGCAATGAAGGAAATGGTTGCCAAAGGCATTCAGTGTTTCGGACCTTATCCGGCCGATGGCTTTATGGGATCTGGCAACTATACTCATTTTGATGGAATTCTAGCTATGTATCATGATCAGGGATTGGCTCCTTTCAAAGCTTTGGCAATGGATGAAGGAGTGAATTACACTGCGGGACTTCCCATTGTACGTACTTCTCCGGCACATGGTACTGCGTATGATATTGCCGGGCAAGGGGTTGCCTTGGAAGATTCTTTTCGCCAGGCTATTTATGTGGCTATGGATGTTTTCCGTAACCGTGTTGTCGAGAAAGAGATTCATGCACATCCGCTGCGTAAACAATATTATGAAAAACGGGATGATAGCGATAAATTGAAATTGGACACCATTGATGATGAAGATTAATGGACGATCGGTTTAAAATATAATTTCAAGAAAAAGTAGAAATGAAATTTGCAATTATATCAGCGGGTGAAGGTTCCCGGCTTTCGCAAGAAGGGGTTGCTTTGCCCAAACCTTTGGTGCAACTGAACGGAGTTGCCATGATTGATCGCTTGATACAGATTTTTGTACGTAACGGAGCTGATAAGGTGGTTGTCATTATTAATAATGAAAGTCCATTGACAAAAGAGCATTTGGCAAAACTACAGGCAGAAGCAGAGATCCCATTGGAAGTAGTTGTGAAAACTACCCCCAGTTCCATGCACAGTTTTTATGAACTGAGCCCTTATTTGCAGGATGATAAATTCTGCTTGACTACTGTGGATACTATATTCCGTGAAGAAGAGTTTTCGACTTTTATTGAAACGTTCAAACAATCGGAAACAGATGGGTATATGGCGGTAACGGATTTTATAGATGATGAAAAACCGCTTTATATATCTACGGACAGTGCTTTGGATATAACAGGTTTCCATGATGAGGCGACTCCCGAATGCCGTTATATATCTGGAGGCATTTATTGTCTGACCCCGGCAGCCGTTAAGACGTTGCATGGGTGTATGGAGAAAGGTATGTCACGTATGCGTAACTTTCAACGACAGTTGGTAGCCGACGGCTTGAAATTAAAGGCTTATCCTTTTACAAAAATTTTGGATGTAGATCATGCTGGTGATATCGTGAAAGCTGAAAATTTTCTAGCCGGTAAAGAGGAGTAACTTAAACACAACAGAAGGAATGGATGTAATTTCAATAATAGGGGTAAGCCGTGGAAATGAATATTCCCCCAATCATGTAGACAATGATGCCGCCATATTTTATAAGGTGACGGAGGAATTGCGGCGGTTGGGCTGTGAGGTGAAAGTTTATGCGGAGAAAGATTTCGTGGAACAGGGTGTCAAGGGAGATATTATTTTTGATATGGCCCGTGATAAGGTAACGATAGCTCGTTTGAGGTCTTTGGAGGATGAAGGTGCATTGGTGATAAACTCTGCCTACGGTATAGATAATTGTGTGCGTAAGCCAATGACAGAATTACTTATAAAGAACGGGGTTCCTCATCCGCAAAGTTTTATAATTTCTACGGCATGAGTATTTGGAAAATTGTTATCCTTGTTGGGTGAAACGAGGTGACTCTCACGCTATGGTGAAAGAAGATGTTGCCTACGCCACCTGTAAGGAAGAGGTAGAAAATATATTGGCTGATTTCCGTAAACGCGGTATTCCTGTTGCAGTCATAAACGAACACTTGCAAGGTGACTTGGTAAAATTCTACGGAGTGCATGGAACTGATTTTTTTTATTGGTTTTATCCCTCTCCTTGTTCGCACAGCAAGTTTGGTCTGGAGAAAATAAATGGGATAGCTAAAGGAATTCCTTTTAGCGTAGAGGAATTGAAAATACAAAGTGATAAAGCTGCCGAGGCGCTGAATGTGCCCATTTACGGAGGTGATTGTGTGATTTCAGCTGATGGCACACTGCGAATAATCGATTTTAACGACTGGCCCAGCTTTGCCCGTTGCCGTGAGGAAGCGGGAGGTAAAATTGCAGAGTGCATTTATAAACGGGCTAAAAAGCAAATGAAATAAAAAAGACATGAGTACAGAAAGTGAGAAGAAAGGAATAGAGGCTTCTTTCAAATCCATGGACACAGAGGAGTTCCTGGATATTTATTTCAACCGTCCCATAGGTTATGCATGGGCATTATTTTTTAAAAAACTAAAGGTACACCCTAATGTGGTAACCATTTTTTCTATCATTTTAGGTATAGGTGCTGGTGTGATGTTTTATTATCCTGATATGAAACATACTCTTTTGGGTATACTTTTGTTGATGTGGGCGAATCATTATGACAGTGCCGATGGACAATTGGCGCGTCTGACAGGGCAGAAAACCCAGTGGGGGCGTATGTTGGATGGATTTGCCGGTGATATTTGGTTCTTTACCATTTATGCGGCAATTTGTCTCAGACTGATGAACCAACCCATGCCGTTTCATATTGGTGACGGCATGCATTGGGGTATTTTTATTTGGATATTGGCTATTGTTTCGGGTACTGTTTGTCATAGCAAACAATGTACATTGGCGGATTATTATCGTAATATTCATTTATACTTTTTAAAAGGGAAAAGCGGAAGCGAATTGGATAATTTCAAACAACAGCGTGAAATCTTCTACAGTCTGCCGTGGAAGGGAAACTTCTGGTGGAAAGCTTTCTTGTATTTCTATGGTAATTATACACGTCAGCAGGAAAGAATGACTCCTAATTTCCAACAGTTTTATGCATTGGTGAAGGAAAAGTATGGAGACAATATTCCACAGGAATTACGGGATGAATTTCGTGCGGCTAGCAAACCTTTGATGAAATATACCAATATCTTGACTTTTAATACACGTGCCATTGCTCTATATATCAGTTTGTTGATTGGCGAACCATGGTTGTATTTTGTGTTCGAGGTTGTTGTGATGACCTCTTTGTTTGTATATATGCGTCATTGCCATGAGGCGATTTGCGCACGATTGTATCATAAATACATAACGAAGTGAAAAGTAAGTATAGAAATATATTCCTGATGTTTGGAATTGCAGCCATCGTAGTGATGCTTTGTTCTTTTGATATGGAGTATGATGAACTACTGGCTAATTTGCGCCGGGCGGGAATGTGGTTGCCGGCTGTGGTAGGGTTATGGATTATTATTTATCTGTTCAATACCCTTTCTTGGTATATTATCATCCGGGATGGAAAAAAGGGAACACCTATTCCATTTTGGAAAGTTTATAAACTGACAGTTTCCGGATTTGCACTGAATTATGCCACCCCGGTGGGATTGATGGGAGGAGAGCCTTACCGCATTATGGAGCTGACTCCTTATGTTGGGGCCAGTAAGGCAACTTCATCAGTAATTCTTTATGTGATGATGCATATTTTCTCGCATTTTTGTTTTTGGTTTTTTTCTATCTTTTTGTATCTGGCTCTACGTCCGGTAGATATTGCCATGGGAACTATATTGGCTGTTGTGGGGGCGGTTTCTCTTTTAGCCATTTATTTTTTTATGAAAGGTTACAAGAATGGTATGGCTGTCCGTACTTTAAAATTGCTTCAGCATATTCCTTTTATCAAAGAATGGGCTAAACGTTTTTCGGAAAATAAACGCGAGGCTTTGGAACGTGTGGACAGTCAGATAGCCGAACTGCATAAACAGCGTAGATCTACGTTTTATGCCTCGTTAAGTCTGGAATTCATGGCTCGGATTATAGGATGTCTGGAAGTGTATTTCATATTGAATATTCTGACAACGGATGTCAGTTTTCCAGCTTGTATTTTAATTATGGCATTTACTTCTTTGTTTGCCAATTTGTTCTTTTTCTCGCCTATGCAATTGGGCGCACGTGAAGGAGGCTTTGCTTTGGCGGTAGGAGGGTTGGCTATTCCGGGAGCTTTTGGGGTTTATACCGGATTGATAACCCGTGTACGTGAATTGATTTGGATTGTAATTGGTGTGTTGTTGATGAAAGTCGGCAATGGTACACCTGCTAATAAGTAAGATAATGGATACATTGAAAAATATTCAGGGAGTTATATTTGATTATGGCGGTACAATAGATACGAACAGCTGTCATTGGGCGGAAGTGTTGTGGACTAAGTATATGGAACATCAGGTGCCGGTGGATAAGGAAAGTTTCCGTGAGGCATACGTTTTTGGAGAAAGGGCGTTGGCTAAATATCCTTTTGTCCAGCCTTGGCATAATTTTCATGATGTGCTTTCTATCAAGACTAAACTTCAGGTGGAATGGTTGGCGGAACAGAGAAAGTTGCCTATGGATGAGTTGCAACTGCAATCTTATGCAGTGAAAGTGGCAGACAGCTGTTATGGGTATGTGTTGGATATATTGCAGGTTACACGCCCGGTAGTGAAGGAGTTGGCTAAGAAGTATAGGTTGGTGTTGGTTTCTAATTTTTATGGCAATATACAGACTATTTTAAAGGATTTCGGACTTTTGGATTTCTTTGATGAGATAATTGAATCCTCTGTAGTGGGTGTTCGTAAGCCGGATCCTGCTATCTATAGACTTGGAGTAGATGCTATGGGATTTGCGGCAGAGAATGTGCTGGTGGTCGGAGATTCTTTCTTAAAAGATGTTGTTCCGGCCAAAGCTGTAGGTTGTCGCGTTGCCTGGTTGAAAGGAGAAGGTTGGGGAGGAGAAGTTATAGACGAATCTGTTCCTGATGTAATTATTACGGACTTGGCTCAATTGCTTGCATTATTGTAATAGGATATGGAAATACAAAGACACGCATTGGTGAAAAGGGACTATTTAGTTCCTTTTGTTTTAGTAACCTCTTTGTTCTTTTTATGGGGATTCGCACATGCTATTCTTGATGTATTGAACAAACATTTTCAAGAGGTGATGGATATTACCCGTACTCATTCGGCAATGGTACAGGTGATGTTTTATCTAGGCTATTTCATAATGGCTATTCCGGCAGGATTGTTTATAACCAAATATGGATATCGTAAGGGAGTTGTTTTCGGATTGTTGCTTTATGGAATCGGGTCCTTGATGTTTATTCCCGGCGAGTATTGGATGTCATTTGAATTTTTCCTGTTCTCTTTGTTTGTCATTGCTTGCGGTTTGGTCTTTTTGGAAACAGCTGCAAATCCTTATATGACAGAACTGGGGGATAGGGAAACAGCTGCCAGTCGGTTGAACCTGGCCCAGTCTTTTAATGGGCTAGGATGTATTTGTGGTCCTTTAGTAGGAGGACTGTTATTGTTCTCGGGGAAGGGAGAAGCAAATATCTCGTATCCTTATATGTTGATGGGAGTGGTTGTACTGGCAGTGGGATTTATTTTTTCCCGTATCAAACTTCCGGAGATTGTTCATGTTGACGATTTGGCTGACGGAGAAACGGTTAAGAGAAGTTTATGGTCGCATAAATTATTCTTATTCGGAATAGTGGCACTATTCAGTTATGAGATAGCGGAGATTTCTATTAATAGTTTTTTTATCAATTATGTGGTGGATGACGGGTGGATGAATGCTCGGGATGCGGCGGTAGTACTTTCTTTCGGTGGACTTGGATTGTTTATGTGCGGACGTTTTGCCGGTAGTTGGATCATGCAGCGAATCCGTGCGGAGAGAGTTCTGCTATGCTGTGCTTTGGGGACGGTAATGGCTACTTTTCTTATCGTTTGTAATTTAGGAAAGATCTCATTAATAGCCTTGTTTTTGGTATACGTGTTCGAAGCCATCATGTTTCCCACTATTTTTGCCATATCTTTGAAGGGATTGGGTGGAAAGACCAAACGGGCTTCTTCCTTCCTTATGATGTCTCCCGTAGGAGGGGCTGTTGGTCCTGTGCTGATGGGTTATGTGGCAGATAATAGTACCATGTCCTTATCATTCATCATACCGTTTGTTTCTTTTTGTATTGTGTTATTCTATTCGTGGTATGCTGACGTGGAAAGAAACTGAAATGAATAATCCCGGATACAGTTGTTAGGCTTTATCGGGATTGTCCATTTCTTCTTAAATTTTTTCAGCTTTTAAAGAACTGGTTCGGATGATATTCCATACATCCTCTTCGGTTTTGCTGAAAGGACCGGATGCCTCTAGTTTCAGTGTCGACATAGCTGCTGCAAAACAACCGGCTTCTTCATAGGAAGCCCCTTTATTACGCATATATAAATATCCGGTAGCATAAGTATCTCCACAGCCAGTGGCATCTACTATGTCTTTAGGAGGATAGGCAGGGATTTTATGAAATGTACCTTCCGCATAAATTATAGACCCTAAGCTTCCCAATGTAATCAATACCTCTTTTACTCCCCATTCTGCAAGTTGTAGGGCAGCTTGTTTTATGTCTGTCTGACCGGTAAGCACTTCCATTTCATGTTCATTTACCTTTAGAATGTCAATATATTTTAGTGCTTCTACTTTGTCTGTCCAATCTATCGGATAAACTTTTTCCCCTCGGACTTCACGTAAGTACCCTTGTGCATCTACAGCTAATATACCTTTGGTAGAAAGATATTTCACAACGTCCAAAGAGAAATCATCTGCTAAAAGACTTCCCAAATGAAAAATATGAGCATTTATGTTCTCTAGTTGTTCTACGGTGAAGGGATCGGCTTTAGCCAATACCCGCTGGCTGCGGTTGTCTTGATTCTCACCGTATGTATTCTCAAAATACACTGTCCGGTGACTAGGAATAACAGTGACTTTGATGCCTTTTGCACGAATATCTTCAACAGCTTTAAATTCACTTGGAGCTAGTGCCGTGACCAGCTGATAATGCTTTGTATCCTTTAAGTGACTGATTCCGTGTGAGAAATAATAAGAAGTCCCGCCGGGCATATAAGTCGTTTTTCTGGGTGTTACTATTTTATCTAATGTAATGTGACCTATGCAACAAATATCATTCATACCTATTTATATTAAACGGTCGCAAAGCTACAAAAAAAACTAGAAAAAGCATGGAAGTTTTCAAAAGAAGGTGTAACTTTGGCACAAATTATCTTAATCTCTGCTATGAGATGCAATTTTAACAAAGAAATTAGAATGGAAAAAATGAATGTGAAACCGGCAACCGGTAAATTAGGCGTTCTTTGTGTTGGATTGGGCGCTGTTACTTCAACTTTTATGACAGGTGTGCTGATGGCTCGTAAGGGATTGGCAAAACCTGTCGGATCTATGACTCAATATGATAAAATGCGTGTTGGCCGTGGAGAGAATAAAAAGTATTTGCATTATGGTGAAATTGTTCCATTGGCAAACTTAAATGACATTGTGTTTGGTGCATGGGATGTTTATCCGGCTAATGCTTATGAATCAGCGGTCAATGCTGAGGTTTTAAAAGAGAAAGATATTAATCCTGTAAAGGATGAATTGGAGAAAATAGTTCCAATGAAAGCTGCTTTCGACCACAACTATGCTAGTCGTCTGGATGGTGATAATGTGAAAGATTGCAAGAATCGTTGGGATATGATGGAACAGTTGCGTGAAGATATCCGCAATTTTAAAGTGGCTAACAATTGTGACCGTATTGTTGTTCTTTGGGCTGCTTCTACAGAGATTTATGTTCCTGTTGATGAAAAAATACACGGAACATTGGCAGCATTGGAACAGGCTATGAAAGATGATGATAAGGCTCATATCGCTCCGTCTATGTGCTATGCTTATGCTGCACTGTCGGAAGGATGTCCTTTCATTATGGGAGCACCTAATACAACTGTTGATATTCCTGCTATGTGGGAGTTGGCTGAAAAGACTAAAATGCCTATTGCCGGCAAGGATTTCAAGACGGGTCAAACGTTGGTTAAATCAGGTTTCGCACCGATTATTGGAACCCGTTGTTTAGGCTTGGACGGTTGGTTCTCTACAAACATTTTAGGTAATCGTGATGGTTTGGTGTTAGATGAGCCGGCTAACTTCCACACGAAGGAGGTCAGCAAATTATCTACACTGGAATCTATTCTTGTTCCGGAAGATCAGCCGGACTTGTATACAGACTACTATCATAAAGTACGTATCAATTACTATCCGCCTCGTAATGATAATAAAGAAGGTTGGGATAATATTGATATCTTCGGATGGATGGGGTATCCAATGCAGATTAAGATTAATTTCCTTTGCCGTGATTCGATTCTTGCTGCTCCTCTGTGCTTGGACCTTGTATTGTTGAGTGACCTGGCTGCACGTGCAGGACGTTTTGGTATCCAACGTTTCTTGAGTTTCTTCTTGAAGAGTCCGATGCATGATTATACTGAAAACGAAATTCCTGTCAATCATCTCTTCCAGCAGTATGCTATTTTGAAAAATGCTATTCGTGAAATGGGTGGTTATGAGGCCGATCAAGAAATCGACTAATTTATAACAGGATTTTTTATTCGGGCGTGGATTGCGCGGGTTTTCACGGTTTTTCTTTAAAAGACCGTATCTATCCGTGAAATCCACGTCTTATTTTTTATTTTTCTGCCATAATTTCTTGTTGTCTGCCTGAGAATTTGTAATTTTGTCATATAATAGAGTGAATATGGTTAGGTCAGAAATACAAAATGTAAAGCTCAGATTTGGTATTATTGGTAATGCCGAAGGGTTGAACCGTGCCATAGACGTGGCTATCCAGGTGGCACCCACTGATTTGTCAGTGTTGATCACCGGTGAAAGTGGGGTGGGAAAGGAAAATTTCCCACAGATTATTCATCAGTTCAGTCGCCGTAAACATGGACAGTATATAGCGGTGAACTGTGGGGCTATTCCTGAAGGTACTATAGATTCAGAGCTTTTCGGACATGAAAAAGGTGCTTTTACGGGCGCTATCAGTGACCGTAATGGCTATTTTGCCGAAGCCAATGGTGGAACCATTTTTCTGGATGAAGTAGGAGAGTTGCCTCTTGCTACTCAGGCACGTCTGTTGCGTGTACTTGAAAGTGGTGAATTCATTAAGGTAGGTTCATCTAAAGTGCAGAAAACGGATGTGCGTATTGTTGCCGCTACCAATGTGAATCTGACGGAAGCCATTGCTGAAGGTCGTTTTCGTGAGGATTTGTATTATCGTTTGAACACTGTACCTATTAAAATACCTCCTTTGCGTGAGCGTGGAGATGATATAACTTTACTTTTCCGTAAATTTGCATCAGATTTTGCTGAGAAATATCGTATGCCGGCTATCCAGTTGACAGAAGATGCGAAAGTTTTGTTGCTGGCTTATTCGTGGCCCGGTAATGTGCGCCAGTTGAAAAACATCACTGAACAGATATCTATTATTGAAACTAACCGGGATATAACGGCAGAGATTTTGAGAAATTATTTACCAGAGCAACATGTGAATTCTGGTTTGCCTGCTTTGTTTGGAGTGAAAGCAAATACAGGGAAGGCTTTTGAAAGTGAGCGTGAGATTTTGTATCAGGTGTTGTTTGATATGCGGCGTGATGTGACTGACTTGAAGAAGTTAGTCAATACACTGATGGCGGAACGTGGCGCGCAATCTGTTCCGACGGCACCAGCTACTACGGCAGTTTCTTATTATCAGGAACCGCAACGGAATCTAGTTGCTACAGTGGTGCCTGCTACGCCTACCATAATTTCTGCCGCCAAACCGGCTCATCCTGTAGTAGATGATATTCAGGATACGGAGGAGGTTGTAGAAGAAGCCACTTTGTCATTGGACGAAGTGGAGAAAGAAATGATACGTAAGGCGCTCGACCGTCATCATGGAAAGCGTAAGAATGCAGCAAAAGATTTGAATATTTCAGAACGAACACTTTATAGAAAAATAAAAGAATATGGTTTGGATTAAACAATTGAAAGTAGTTGGTGTGTTGATGGTACTGGCGGGGATCGTAACTGCTTGTTCTATTTCATATAAATTTAACGGATCGTCTATAGATTATACAAAGGTAAAGACTATTTCGTTTGAGAATTTCCCAAACCGTTCAGCTGGCTTTGTTTGGGGACCGATGGAGAATATGTTCAATACGGCATTACAGGATATTTATATGCAACAAACTCGTTTAAAGCAAGTCAAGCGCAGTGGTGACCTGCAATTGTCTGGTGAGATAACGAATTATGAGGCATTTAATAAAGGAATTGGATCCGATGGCTATTCTAGTATGGTAGAATTGCGTATGACGGTGAGAGTGAATTTTGTCAATAGTTCCAATCCTACGGAAAATATGAACGGACAGCAATTTTCGGCTAGTCGTGAATATAATTCCAATCAGCAGTTAAGTGCTGTGCAGGATGAGTTGGTAAACCAAATGATTAAAGAAATTGTAGAGCAAATATTCAATGCTACAGTGGCAAACTGGTAGTGAGTGATTTTCCGTCATGATACAACAACAATTATATGAATGGATAACGCATCCTGAACGATTGAATCGGGATACTTTGTACGAGTTGCGGACGCTGCTTGCGCGTTATCCATATTTTCAGACGGTGAGACTGCTTTATCTGAAGAATCTGTTTTTATTGCATGACATAACATTTGGTGAGGAACTACGTAAGGCTGCATTGTATGTAGCTGACCGCAAGATTCTTTTTTATCTGATAGAGGGGGAGCGCTTTACTGTATCTTCCTTTGAAAAACAAGACCTACCTAAGGAAGAGGCTGGTTTGGATCGTACTCTTTCATTGATCGATACTTTTCTCTCTTCTTTGCCTGAAGAGGCCGCCGCTATGGAATTACCAATGGATGTAACAACAGATTATACTTCTTTTTTATTGCATGAGGAAGAACATGTGTCTGATGATATACCTCAGATGAAAGGACAGAATTTGATAGACAACTTCATTGAAAAGTCGGCAGAGGAACCTTTGTTACCTCAATTAGGAATAAAAGAGGCGGCACCGGTGAAGAATAAAGTTTCTGAAGAAGAGGAGTCGGAAGATAATGAAGAGGATATGGAGGATGAAAGCTATTTCACTGAAACATTGGCTAAAATATACGTTAAACAGCAAAGATATTCTAAGGCTCTTGAAATTATTAAAAAATTAAATTTGAAATATCCAAAAAAAAACGCTTACTTTGCAGACCAAATAAGATTTTTGGAGAAATTGATTATTAACACTAAATCAAAATAAAGAAAATGTATTTATTACTTATTGGATTAATTGTGCTTGCAGCTCTTTTGATGTGCTTTGTCGTACTGATTCAGAACTCAAAAGGTGGAGGCTTGGCTTCTAGTTTTGCTTCTTCAAATCAAATAATGGGTGTTCGCAAGACTACAGATTTTATTGAGAAATTAACATGGGGGTTAGCTGCTTTTATGGTGGCATGTAGTGTGCTTACTGCTTATTTTGTTCCTGCCGCTCATACAGATTCTTCTGTAATCATGGAAGAGGCAGTGAAAGAAGGAGCTACTAATCCGCTGAATGCACCTTCAGGTTTCGCTGCTCCGCAAACAAATGACGCTGCAACAGAAACTCCTGCTCCCAGTGATTCGGCACAGTAATTATAGAGAAAACATTTTCCTTAATTAATAAGGATAAGCGTCCTGTTTCGTTTACGAAAATAGGACGCTTTTTTGTTTTAAGTTTTTTTGCTTTGATAAGTATGCTTTTGTACTTACTTTTGTTCTGGAATGTTTTTAATCTACAAATAATAAAAGAATCATGTTGAAATTCATATCATGGAATGTAAATGGCTTGCGAGCCTGTTATGATAAAGGTTTTGTTGATGTTTTCCATCGTTTAGAGGCAGACTTTTTCTGCCTGCAGGAAACAAAGATGCAGGAAGGGCAACTGGATGCCAAGTTTGAAGGTTATCACTCCTATTGGAATTATGCTGAAAAGAAAGGGTATTCAGGCACAGCTATCTTTTCTAAAGTCAAACCGTTATCTGTGACATACGGTTTAGGCATAGAAGAGCATGATCACGAAGGACGGGTAATCACTCTTGAATTGGAATCGTTTTATTTGATTACTGTGTATACTCCCAATTCGCAGGAAGAATTGCGACGGTTGGATTATAGAATGAAATGGGAAGATGATTTCCGTGCCTATCTGAAAAAACTGGAAGAAAAGAAACCTGTCATTGTGTGTGGTGACCTGAACGTGGCGCATAAGGAAATAGACTTGAAGAATCCTAAGACAAACCGTAAAAATGCAGGTTTCACTGATGAGGAACGTGCCAAGTTTACCACTTTGCTTGAGTCCGGTTTTACGGATACGTTCCGCTATTTTTATCCAGAGCAGGAAGGAATCTATTCATGGTGGTCTTATCGTTTTAAAGCCCGTGAAAAGAATTCAGGTTGGCGTATTGATTATTTTCTCACTTCCGATTCACTGAAAGATAGGTTGAAAGGTGCACATATTTATACGGATATCTTTGGCTCAGATCATTGTCCGGTAGAATTGACAATAGAACTCTAAGAAACACTCTGAAAAAGCTTTTGTTTCAACACGAATCTCAGATTATCTATAATTAAAAGATAATCTGAGGTTTGTGTCGTTGAAAGACTCTCTCTCTGTTTTACTTCCGTAAATTATTGATTCTTGTTTATCTTTACTTTGAAAAAACAAACTATAATGAAAAGTACAGATAGAGTTAGGTATAATTATTATTCTATTGATTTTGCTTGCGTGTCAATTGAGTTTATTACAAAAAGCCAGTGTATGGATGGAAAGTGGATTGCGTTCGGCCATTCAGAAGGAAGTTCTTATTTTTATAGTAGAGGATATCTCAAGTATTTGATGGTGGAATACCGTTTGTTCCCTGTTTTTATTATAAAGATTAGAATATGTGTACAGATTGTCAATACCGGAATCTTTGCTAAACTAAAAGATAAGGGATATTTGAACACAGCTCCGGCTGTCTTATAATTGGGAGAGGGAATAATCTGTTTATTATTGTATATACCTTCAAAAATTGTTTGTATTAGGACTTTCGTTTGAAGAAAGAGTTGGTCTGCTAGATGTGTAATTTTGTTCTGTAGACCGTGTGGCGTATAAAATTTGTAGAAAAATGGGGTTAAGATAAGGAAGTAAAGAGGTATTTGTGGCGCAAATTTCCCGTTTGGATGATTGCGCCATGAATAATATGGTTTACATAGCTACTTCAATAGCCAGTATCTGTGTTTCGGAAGTGGCTTCGATAGTGACACTTTCAATGTCCCATATACCGATACCGTCACGGCGTGAAAGGTTTTCGCCTGCTACATTACTCTCTCCTTCTATAACAAAAATGTAAACACCTGTGCGAGGTTTGTGCATACGGTATATTACACTATGTCCGGCATCAAATGTACCTATTGAAAACCAGGTATCCTGCAACAGATGTGCCGGTGTGTTTCCGGAAGGAGAAATGAAAGTTGCCAGTTCGTTACGTTTCAATAACGGGCGGATATTATAATTATGGTACTCAGGTTTGGTTTCCTCTACATTAGGGATCACCCAGATTTGCAGGAATTTCAGATCTTCGGTTTTACTGGCATTGTATTCACTGTGATAGATACCTGTTCCTGTACTCATTACTTGAATTTCTCCGGGGGTGATGGTACTTTCATTTTGTACATTATCTCCGTGTCTTAAATATCCTTGTAAAGGAATGGATACTACTTCCATATTTTTATGCGGGTGCATGCCGAAACCTTCTCCGGGAGCCACTGTATCGTCATTCAATACGCGCAAAGCACCGAAGTGTATACGTCTGGGATTATAATAATTTGCGAAGCTGAATGTGTGGTAAGTTTTTAGCCATCCATGATTAAAATAACCTCTCGTGTTGGCTTTGTCAATAATCGTCTTCATAACTTAATGTCTTTTCTATTGGAATGTTGTTATTGATATAACAAATTAGAAGTTGAAAAGTTTGGAACATTGTTGAGTAATGAAAAAAACGGGGCGGTGTAAAATAAAAGAAGAGATGATCAAATCATCTCTTCTATAGAGCGGAAGACGGGGCTCAAACCCGCGACCCTCAGCTTGGAAGGCTAATGTCCTTTAATCCTGCGGATTAAAGGCAACCAACTGAGCTACTTCCGTTTATGATAGCTATCTTTAGTATCTGATTCTATTTAGAAACTATTGGTTGATGTCTTGGTTGACTTTTAAGGTCAAGTGCCAAGAATGGTTCATAATAAATAAATTAATAATCTCTTTGCAGTATTGCAACTGCACCACAAAGTTAGTCAATATTACGCTGTTATGCAATAATTGTTTCTTATAGTTTTGCTTTTGACTATCAGTTTTTTATATATCTAATGATATGGTATATAATTGTAGAGTGTAGCTTTCTCTTTACTTAAAAAGTATTCATATACTGTATTTCCATTATATAATAGAGTAGCGGTAGTAAAATCAGTAGTGAGTATATAAAGCTATATCTTCTTAAAAATCTACCTGCTGAAAATATGCTTTGATTACTTGATATTCTCTGTAATCATGAATACAGTTGTATATGTGAAACTCAAAATTTTATAGCTATGAAAAATTAGATAAGAAAAGATGCAGGGGTATATCTTATCCCCGATTACATGGAAACGCATACTATTACCACTTATAGTTTAGCGAATGAAGCATTTCTCCGCACTTCTTTTCCAGAGTGCGTGTACGGACTTACCCCATCCATGAAGTTCAAAAAGAAAAAGCGTTAATGATTTGTTCAGAACTGAAAAAGCCAACTTATCCATTTGTTTATAATGGGTAGGTTGGCTTTTGCTATTTTTATTTGTTACTTATTTCTTGGTATAAGTCCAATAGATGTTTCTATTATTTTCATGCCAAGACCATTTCTGTAGCCTTAATGTGGTTGAATTAACCTCTGCAATAAAGTATTCTTCATATATTATATTAGAATTACCTTCATAACGGGTTATTTTATGAGAATTGGCATCATAGGTAAACTTACCCGTATAAACTTCATCACTATCGCCATTTTCTGCATAAGTGAAGCTATAAGTCCCGTTTGAGTTGAAAATAAAAGAACTTGTAACTAAAATATCACCGTCTTGTTCACTCATTTGCCAACTGCCCAGAAGTGCTTTGTATTCACTGTTTGTTTCTTCTTCATCATCATCACTACTGCAAGAAGCAAAATTTACACTGATAAGAATTGCCATGATAGCTATTCCAATTAATCTGAATGCTTTCATTGTTGTTTTATTTTTAATATGAATCTATTTAATGTATTTATTCCCACTTAAAAGAATAAATTGTAATATCAGTTTCGGTACGAGTTTCTGTTACATTTCTTTCATCATCAGTAATAACACCGTCACCATTTTTATCTGTAAATGATTGTTTAGTAGTGTTCACGTATGTATATGTTACAGTGCAGCTTTCCACATATCCATCTTTATCTAATTTATATTCAAATTTAACTGTATCTTCATAAGTATATTCAGACTTACAAGTTTCCTTGAAATATTCATCATAATATTCATATATTTCAGTATCCTTACTAAATATCTGTTCGGGCAGTTGATTAGTGCGCATACCTACGAGTTCGGGATGTGCGAAGAAAATATAATCATCATCTAAAGCATCCCAGCCTTCATCTTCCATATTTGGGAACCATCCCTTACAAGTCTTTCCGTTGTAAGTGTATTCATAAACATAAGATTTTTCACTATTATTCTCTTTGTATATATGTTTTGTCATTTTCCCATTATCCCAAGTATAAGTATAGCTGCAATCGTCACCACTATGTCTTTCATCCGTTTCATCTACTTTAATTAATTGGTTGGATGAGTTATAGGTAAATGCTTTTGAAGCTCCTTCGTTGTTCTGTTGTTTTCTCACTAAATTATCAGAAAGTGTGTATGTTCTTCTTGCATCTCCACGTTTTGTTGCAATAATGGTATTATTGCCCCAAGTGAAATTGATAATATTGTTGTCTGAATGTCCATCCTCGTTATCAACAATGGATGTTAGCCTACTTTGATTGTCGTACGAGAATGTATATATACTGATATACCCATCATCAGATGTTTCTTTAATCTCCATTAGTTTCTTTTGGTTGGTGATAATACCATCATCATTTTTGATTGGGTCATCGTCATCACTGCAAGAAGCAAAATTCACACACATTACTACGGCTAATAAAGCCATTCCAATTAATCTAAACGTTTTCATCTCTATTTTCTATTTGTGCTTTTCAGTACCCTCAAAAAGCAGTTATATTAAATAGAAAAGGTGTGGGTACATATTTGCTTTATCCTACATTCTGGTCTTCGCATTACCAATAGCATGGATAAAACAATAGCAACCCACACCAGTTTTGATAATATCTAAAAACCTTATAAGTTCATATAAGGCAGGTATATATCAAATGGTGTGGTGCTATTGCTATCATCTTCATGCTATTAATCAAAGTTGCGAAGTTTGAATGTAGAAGATAATCTCAATAACACCTTTCGTTAAATATGTCCTTTCAGTGTCTTAACGCATTAAGCCTACTAAAATTGCTGCAAAGTTAGCGAAAGGTTTTGAATAGCTAAAGATAAAACGCTGATAAATGCAGTTCTAAGTGTTCCAAAACATATCTGTAGTAAGTAATTAGGTAGTATCAGCTTCTTTTCTTTGTAATTGCATAAGCAGGTACTTTTTTTGAACGGGGACTATAAGAAGATTTTTTCCCGAAAAAAGTACCCGTAGTTTCTACAGATTGAAAAATGAATCTCTATTATATATAATAAGGTATATAGGTTTGTAGCCTAACTAAGTAATGAATGAAAGAAATATCTAATCTTCATAGTAGGCACAAAAAAAGTCCGCAGATATTGCGAACTCTTTAAAAATCTGTTTACTACTTTACCTTTTTAATGGCTTGTATCAATTCATCAAGGTCTTCATTCTTAAAATATTTATCTCCTTTTATGGTTTGTGCCCTATAAATATCACAGTCATCTGTGGTTAGAACTGGATATAGGACATCTTCATATTTCAATTTGAGGACTGTAACCCCGAAAATCTTTGAGATAAACAACTCTGCCATTTCTCCCGTAAGACTGTTTTCTTTGCCTTTACCTGGGAACTCACCGTATAATAATACGTTACCTAAAGAGAATGTATCTTCCATATCTATTGCGTTTTTAGTTAATTAGCCCACAAAATTAATGATTCATTTGCAATTATAGCGGTATCTGTGAGGATAAATTTGCTCAAAATCGCACATGCTATAAGCTACAAGCCGTATTATGCCTTTTTTAAAAGATAATTTTCTTACGCTTGCACCAGTGCGAAATTAGCTACGTTACCGCAATCTGTTTGGCTTGGAAGTATGTCCTATCATATTTATATATAACCATTATTTACAGTTTCTCTTACATTGCAGTTTTTGAAAGTTACTGTATATTAGAGAACGGGACAAAGTTCTTTATTTCTGAGAATGGCATGATAATAACAGAAATTTCAAACTTTGTCCCTTTCTAAGCAATTAGTTAGAAGCTCAAACAGTCATAAGTATTTAATAGTTCTTCTTGTCTAAGTCCCAAGTATCTTTTAGTTATGGTTACACTTGAATGATTAAATAATTCCATCAGTTTAACTAAAGCCAGTTCAGCATTTTCAGAGGATTCAAACACTTTCCTGCCAAAAGTCTTTCTAAGGGAATGGGTAGAGAAATGGTCTATCTTTAAATTGTACTTGCTTTTCAGCTCTTTAAGTACAATGTTTATCCATTGGATAGAATAGACCTTGTTCTTACCTTTCCCCGATAAAAAACAGAACTCATTCAAGTTTTGAATATTCAAAGCGGTATAACAATCTTTGATATGTTTCTGAAACTCCTTATTAATTCTCACTTCCCTACGTTTGCTGGTTTTCTTTTCGGTAATGGTAAACTTTGCATCATTATTCAGAAGCATTGCCCAAGTAAGTTGCAATAGGTCAGAGATGCGTAAACCAAAAAATATGCCACACCCAACAAGCAGGCTTATTCTATAGTTCTTATCCCTATATAATTTTCTCACTAAATTTGTGGCACTGTCCCACTGTAGGCAGTCACTTGTTGTATAACTGTTCTTCAAACTCATATTGTTTCAATTTTGTAGGTTTAACTATGAAAGTGAAAGTAGATTCGGGAATCATTTTGTAATAGTCTGATTCTCAAATTACTTTCACTTCTATTGAAAAGTGTAACTAAGATTGCACATAAATAAAGATTGATAAAATCAGTATCAGTAAAAAAGGATTGATAATACCAATCATTATCAGTAGTAGAACTACCAATGTACCCCATAAAATCAATTTTCCATCATCTTCCATATTGTAGTATTTTTAAGTTATCAGAAAGGTCTGTTCCCATATTTATATTCTAATATAGAATTGCATACCCTATCATAAAAGGAAAAGCCACAACCCGTATAAAAGTAGCTTAAATAGGTTGCTTGGTACTCTCTTTGTAATGCTTGGTTGTTGCTAAGCAGTTCTGCAAACTTTTCCAACCAATATTTCAAAGCTTGTATAACTTTGATATAGCGTAGGTTGTTATCCACATAACCCAATCTGTTTTCCAAGTCTTTAATGTGTTGTATTACTTTATCTATCTGTTTATCCATAGTTTTATAAAAAATAAGAAAGGACACCCAATAAATAGATGTCCTCTCATTAATTAGTCAATAAACCATTTGTAATGCTCATCCCCATGCAAGGCAGCATTAATTCCAACTGCCATTTCAGTAGCATTTAAAGAGCGGTCTAAGAATGAATCAATATAGCTACTCTTATTTGCACCCGTTAATAGGTTGTAGAACTTCCACATATTCAAGTCATTCCCAAAGCTGCCAAAGTTCTCATCATTAATGTAGGCTTTTGCAACACTGTTAATCTGTGTATCGGTAAGCAACATTCTTGGCAGTCTCTTTTGGTAGCCATTAGGTAAACACTGATAAAGCCGCATTTTGCCCAATATTTGTGCAAATTGGTGTTCACTCATTGAAGTATTGCCCAACTGTTGCATCAAATGCAGATGTTTGGCAGGATTGTAGTTGTTGAACAGTTCCAAGGCAGAACGGTAAAGTTCACTTGTATTGCTCACTCTTAAATCATCCTTGTAACCATCTGTAAAGATGCACATGTTGCAACATACTTGGTTCTTAAAGCCTATTGCCAACCTAAACAACTCTGGAACTTTCTTGCTGTATAAGTTCATTTGATTATAGGCTCTGACCCCTACTATTGAAAGGTTCAACTTGTTTCCCTCAACCGTTTCATAGATTGTAGGAATGTCAATGCTGAAAGCTGCCCTTTCATAATAGATAGTTTTGTCAGATTCCAATAACTGATTGGCTGGCTTATGGATTGCATCAGGCGTGCGACCCTTAATAACATGAGAGACACGAATATCGGGCGTTCCAATAGTCTCACCATTGTAGTAGGAGTTTGCAGCTTCCCAAACTGTTTCAATAAATGCAGCATGGTTTACTGTAAGCTCATTGTCTTTTGCAAAAACGGGAGTAATGCAGTCATTTTTCAAATGTTGTAAGGTGGCTTCTTGGGTGTTTGCCTCAATGAAATGATTTACCCTTTTAGGCTTTGCAGTTTCTTCCACAATTATAGTAGCTTCTTCTGCAAACTCACCTAAATTCAAAGTTTTTTTCTCCGTTGGCATGATAACTAAATTATTCATATTGATAAAAGTTTAAATGATTAATAATTCTTTTTTATATCAATATACAGAGGGGGACTAAGGGGGTAGTACACTGTAAGGGCAGACACTCTTGTATATTTAAGGTTACTGGCTGAATGGGGAGGGGGATTCTTATATGAAGTACCTTATATGTCTGTTTTCTTGACTTTTAGCTAAACTGTATATAGGTGATTCTTTAGTCAGGTAGTCTTTTTAATGTCATTAGCTGTATGTGGCATATTATAAAGTAGGTGCTATATAACTCTTCCTAACGTGGAAATATTCGGAAAATCGGAATCGGGGAAAATGTACGGTTGTGGTTCTGCGCCAAAATAAAAGCCGCAAGGGTTACTTACGGCTTGGCGATATATTAAACAACGTAACCTCTTTCAAGGTCTTCATCGGTGATTATTTCAGGATATATATTTTTGATTATAGCTAATTGGCTTTCAGAAGTTTTCAGAAATATATCCTCTCTAAGCAGGTGTATTCCTTTCTTATTTCTCTTTACATAGCCTTTCTCTTCGGCTTCATTAATGTATTTCGATACTGTTCCTTTGGCTAAGCCAAGTTCTTCCGCTAATCTGTTTTGGCTGTAAAGAGTAGTGTTGGTTCCGTTCAAGCATTTGCATTTCAGCAGGATAAGAAAGCCTTTCAGTTCCTTGCTTATCGGTTCGTCATATAGCTTATTAGTTATGAGAACATAATGTTCTGTATCTAATTGGTAGCTGCATCTGTTAAATTTTCCATATTGTCCGTAAATATCGGACTTGTCTATGCTTATCAATCCGAGGGATTCAAACTTGTGCAGCCATTCCCTTATCTGGTCTGTCTTTTTAATTCCGTAGATATTAGTCAAGTTATCTTGTTTGATATATGATTCCATCGTATAGCAATCGGAACATAGAGCCAAGCAATAGAATAGATATGTTTCCAGCAGACTAAGTTTTCCTGCGATATTAGATGTTATCTTTCTGTATGAGGTCATTAGCAACCGATTTATTATAGTTAGTAAAATAAATATCTCCTTTCCTTACCAATCTTCTGTAATGGTGGTTTCCGAAGTAGCTTTTCGCTTCTTTCTGATTCGTGAATGTCTTTTTTGTAGGTAAATAGATAATCATAGTTATTAAATATAAGATTTTGAGAATTAACCAATCTGTCCCGATTTGAAAAATCGGGTAGGTAGGTGTTTATATATTAGGTATTTATAAGCGACCCACCTAAGATGAACACTCCGCACCCCCTAAAATGAACACTGTCTTTTTGAGAATTAGAATCTGATTTTCGAGATTCTCTCTTTTTGAGTTTGGGATTGAGTATTTTGTGATATACTATTCTATTCAGATTTTCAGAAAGTTCCAAATGAAATAAGCTCAATCATTAGTTAGAAAGAAAAGAAACTGTTTTTCAATATTATAGGAGAAACACGAATTGGGAATCTCCTATAATTTTGTATTAGTGAGAAATACGATTCAATTAGATAGGTGTGGCGACCTTTTTTGAACAGGGTATATAAAGAAATTACTCCTATAAAAAAGTCGCCGTTCATATACTTCTCGACTTAATGAGTTGATAGCCTTTGGCTTTTTTTCTCTGACTTTGCACCGCATGAAAAAACTTATTGATAGTATGCGATGTTACCGCCTCTTTGGGTTGTAAGCCAACAAGATTAAATATTCGGGTTAATTCTTCTTTTATATATTTGGCAGAATACCACTGTCCTGCCTCAAACGAATTAGCTATAAGTTTAAGTACCTCTGTTCCGGTTGCTTTCTTGTGGTAGTCAGTAAGAACCATAGCTTCTTTAATTTTCTTGCGGTTGTATTTCAAATGTTCTATTTTGTCTTTTCCAATTTTATCGTATGCTTCCACAATAAAACTGTCCGCTTTCTCCAAGTCCCTTTTGAACTGGTATTCCATTTCCGTTTGGCACTCACCAAGCAATTCAAGCTGTTGCACCATTATTTTGCGTTTCTCTTTAATTGAGATTGATTTATTGGTACGCTGCAATTTTTCATAATCACCGAGCTTATAATCCAAGAAACTATAATGATTGATTGTAAAAGCGTCGCAATCCTTGTATGCTTCATACAGATTATCGGGACAATTATAATATCCTTTCACCAATTCAGTATTGATGTAGTTGTCTATCTTGAAGTATCTGGTTCTTCCTTTCTCGTCCAGCATCTCCGCATAGGGCAGACTGACAAGAACAGCACTGTATGCGTCTTTTGCGGAAACGGTGGTCGCATAGTCGTAATGGTTCTGTAACATATCGTACACGTCTTTCCAACATGAGATGCGTCCTTTCAGTTCCTCCTTGCTTCTCACCATGAAATTGCGGTTGGTATTACTGATATGGTGAATGGAGGACACACCGTTTCTGAATCTTCCCACGCATTGAATCGTGTCCGTATTCGGGTCGAATGCGGTATAGTCCGCAAAATAACAGTCTGTCAGTAATAATATGGTAGGCTTTTCTTCAAGTTCAATATCCACCGCATTATAAAAACGTGAGGTGAGCCAGTTGTAACGCTTCATTATGTCCTTGTCCCATATATCGGAAACATTGTCAAACTTCAAGCCTTTCAACTTTTCCACACTCTTTTCGGAACAGAATACTGCGGATTCGTCCAACAAGCCAAGTTGCTGCATCAGTGAATGGATGGTGTCTGTAGAATTACAGAATATGAAGCAATTGCCTTTCAGACCTGCGAACACTTCTTTTACTGCCTGCAACAGATTGTTGGTAGCGTGGAGATTCATGTCTTTTACATAGTCGAATGTGGGTTTGATGGTAATGGTCTGAAATTTCTGCTGTTCAAAACGTGGGTCTGTAAACTCTATGGGAGTGGCAGATACCAATGCCTTGTTTTCACATTCAAAAAACAAGTCCATAGGCAGTGCTATGTCGGGACGGAAACCTGAATCTTTGACTATCTTATGGCACTCATCGAATAATAGAAAGCTGTTATAGCGTATATCCATATCCATTTCTTCAAACGCTTCCTGCACCTTGTGGAAACTTTCGGGAGTAGTTAGAATCTTAAAATGTTTGTTCTGTTTAATGCTTCGTTCTATATATGCCATTATATTGTCAGCATATACACCTTCATAAACTCCGAACAAGTTGTCGTCTTTGTGTTTCGGGTCTTTACACTTTCCACTGATAACGGGTTTGTTCGGTTCGATAATGATTGAATTGCGGTTTGCTTTCAGTTCTCCATAAGTAGCACCAAGTCCCGTAAGTTTCTTATATAATATGGTGTTGGTGGGTATTTCGGGCAGTATCTCTGTCAAGTATTGGATTTTGCCGTTTGCTTTCTTGCTGGCTGTTATTTCTTTGTTCTTCATCTTTTTTATATTGAATGGTTTGAAAACAAGGGGGAGTTTCCCCCTTGTAATTAGTTGGTTAGATAATTTGTTTCTGCTCACGTAAATAGTTCAAAGTTTCCTCTGTCCGTTTGATTCTGAACATTATCTTTCCTTTGAAGCAAGGAAGAATCGCACTGATATAGTCGGGATGTTCTCTGAACAACGGGACATATTGGATTGTCTTGCCTGTTTCAACCATCATTGTCAGTATTTTAAACTGAAAGTCCTCGTTCTCATTCAAAACGTCCGCTTCTTTCGGGTTTGTATCGAAGTCTATCTCTTTGCCTTTGAACAAGTAGTCCAATAAACCTTGATAGGATGCGCTTTTCAGTTGGTATTTGAATCCTGCCACGTGAGCGGATTCTATCCATGCGCAAGGTATATTGTCTTTGCCACCGTAGAACTTCACTGTCAGTTGTTCCTTACGCTTCATCATTTCCTGCAAGGTGTTGTATGCGCCTTGGTTATCATACTCTTTTACTGCACTTTCAGCATTAATGGAATAATTAAAATTAGCCATAAAAATTAATACTTTAAATATAAAACATGTTGATTAATGCAATCATTGACTTTGGCGCCTTACTGTCTTTGATTGTTGTTTTCAAAATTCAGAGATTTGTTTACTTGGTTATCGGTAATGACCTTAATTCTCCCTTACTATTCTTCGGAGTGAACTTCCTTAATATGCTGAATGGAATGAATCATTTCCGTTTAACTTTTCAATGTCCTCTCGTCCTTTTGATGATGCAAAATTAGGCAGGAATTTAGGGGTGGCAAAGGAATCTACCGAATGCCCATGTGTGTAGAAAACGTGCCCATTCCAGTACGCAAAAAAAATGCGTACCGAAAAGAATAAGCCTTTCAGTACGCATTTCTGCTATTGTTTTTATGTATGTCGTTTATGAAACTACCATGTAGTTATTAGCTATAACAGACGGAAATTTCTCGTTCTTGTATCTCCTAAGGAGATTGGATAACATTCTGTTCTTGTTGCCCTCCGAATCGTATTCTTCATTATATCTCTTGCCATCATAGCCCACTGTATAGATAAGCCTTGAAACAAGCATCATCTTGTCTTTAGATACCTTTACCTTTTTATTGGGTATGGTGGTAGCCTTTCTTCTCTCAATGAAGAACAGAAACATATCCGTAAACTTCCACTTCTTATAGGATATGTCAAGACTGGACTTGTCTGTAAAGCTGATTTTTGACGATAAGTCATTTCTGATAAAGCCCTCCAAGCCTATGCCCTTTAATTGTTTAATTATAGTTTCTCTATCTTGCTCACTATGTATAATATCGCTGTATGTATTGACAAAATGCTGCAAGGCTGCTTGAATGATTCTGATTGTGTCCTCTCTTTCAACAACATAGCTTTTCTTGTTGCTCTTCCTTAAGGTGATACTTGTAGCTTCCAATAGATTAGCATGAAAATAGCTAAAGTCCTCCAATACGGACTTGTTCAATGTAGGTGCGTTTGTACCAATATCTTCTATAAAGTCATATACGAACAGAAGTAGATACCAAAACTTGCTAACATCCAACTTATACGCTTCAATGGTATTCTGTAAATCTTCATTAGTCAGGAACTTCTCTTTGAAAGAATCATCCAGCTTTCTGTATTCCCGTTTCTTGTATTCTTCCAAAGTTCCTTTGAATGTTTTCATTTCTTTGCTTCTCTCGTATCTTTCTTCAACGGATAAGTTTCTTTCCGCATATCTGCTGGCGAATATGGCAGGCGCGGAAGATTCTACGGGTATCATTCCCGTATCTGTTTCTGCATAATCGGGCAGGAAGTGGTTGGCTACCTCCCACACATATTCTAAGAGTGGTTCATTTAGACATTTGTAGCTTTCATGCCAAGTCACTTTTAAATCGGGCAGTTCTTCTATTTGGTGCAGTTCTTCTTTTGACATAGTACGTTGTTATTAGTTATACTGCAAAATAAAATAAAAGTCTGCAATCTTTTCGGACTACAGACTTCTTTTTGTTACAGTAGGTTCTTCATAGCTTCATCCACTTGCTCATTATCGAAGCTATCCAAGTATATTTGAGTGGTAGCTAAGTCAGAATGTCCCAATGCTTCGCTTATCAATGCGATGTTTACCCCCGATTTTTTAAGAACACTTGCGAATGAGTGCCGGGCGACATAGGTTGTTAAGTTGGCTTCAACTCCAAGCTGTGCGGCAAGTAGTTTTAGATTCTTATTGACCTTTCCCAATATCTTATGTATTCTGTTCTGTTTTTGTAGGGCGGTCTTGTGTATCTTGCTGTCTAAAATCGGAAATAGATAGCCTTTACTTTCTTTTGAATACTTTTCGATTATCTGCATGGCTTCTTGCGGTATTCCTATTTTGATTAGCTTTTTTGTCTTTTGACGAATATAGTGTAACCTGCCATTTTGAATATTCTCTTTTGTTAGATTGGCTATATCTGTGAAGTTGATTCCACCACATAGATAGCTGAACACGAATATGTCTTTGCTCAACTCTATGTATTGCTGCTTTCCTATAGGCTGTACTTCGGTTGTGAATTTCAGTACGTCTGTTTTGGCAATGGCTCTCTTTTGAGTTGTAGTATCGAATTTATTAATCTTATAATCATCAAACGGATAATCGGATTTTCGGGCACACTTTGCTTTGATGGCTTTATTATATGTACTGCGTAATGTACGAAACATAAGGCTTATGGTGGTTTCTTTATTGTCTTTGGAGCGTAGCCATTTCTCATATTTGTTAAGCCAAGAAGTATCTATATCGCTGAAAGGTATATCTAACTTGCCTTTCGTAAACGCTTTAAGTGAGTTGAAAGAACTTTTGTAGATAAGACGGTTTCCACATTTGTCTTCACGTGTGTATTGCTCTATCAATTCGTGATAGAACTCACTAACAGTTTTTAATTCAAACTTGGTATTCTCATTATTGAGTAGGGTAGTGGTGGTATATTCCTTTTGTTCCACATTCAACTCTAACATTCGCTGTTGAAGTTCTCGCTGTTTATCCAAGATAATCTTTTGGATATATTCTTTGTTAGGACAGTTGGGTTTAGGTTTGTTTCGTGTGAAGTCCCAATATTTAGGATTAATGGATATGCCTAAACTTTGCATAGTTCGTTTGCCACCTTTGGCTACTCTTACCATTAAGGGGGATTCTCCATTTGCTAAAGTCTTCCACTTGTAGCATACTACGTTGATTGCTGCACTCATAAAATTTTCGGTTGACTTCTTGGTTGACTTCAACCGCATAGTTTCGTGCAGAATCAGCACCCTCTAAAAACAAAAATCAGATAGAAATCTTACGATAACTATCTGATTTTCAGAAGAGCGGAAGACGGGGCTCAAACCCGCGACCCTCAGCTTGGAAGGCTAATGCTCTATCAACTGAGCTACTTCCGCAATTTTTTGTGGGCAAAGATGGATTCGAACCACCGAAGTCGAAAGACAGCAGATTTACAGTCTGCCCCATTTGGCCACTCTGGTATTTGCCCATTCGCTTTTAAGAGTCTATCTCAATTCTCTCATTGAGTAGGTTTGTTTCTCAATTGCGATGCAAAGGTACGGCTTTTTTTTGAATATGCAAATTATGCAAGAACTTTTTTTCAAAAAATCTGTGTTTTTTGCAATTTCTCTTTAAAATCGAGCATTTTGATGGCAGTTATTGCACATTCATCCCCTTTATTTCCTAATCTCCCACCGGCACGGTCTTCTGCTTGTTGCATAGTATTGGTAGTAATCAAACCATAGATTACAGGAATATCTCCTTCGGCATTCAGTTGGGCAATACCTTGAGTGGTACCGGCACATACATAATCAAAGTGCGGAGTATCGCCACGAACTACGCAGCCTATTGCAATCACTGCATCTACTTTTCCACTTTTTATCATTTGTGCAGAACCGAAAGTCAGTTCAAAACTGCCGGGTACTGTTTGTACTAAAATATTTTTATCTTTTGCGCCATGTTTCTTTAAGGTACTTATGGCTCCTTCCAATAGGGGGCCGGTAATGTTATTGTTCCATTCGGATACTACGATACCGAAACGCATATTTTCTGCATTAGGAACTGAATTGAAATCGTAATCAGATAAGTTATGATACGCTGTTGCCATTGTTTTTTAGTTTTAGTGGTTTAATAAAAGAAAGAGGTTATCTGTACACAGGTGCAGACAACCTCTTTATATCATTAAGGTATATTCTTTTCTTATTTGATGGATGCACGTTCGATGTACTTATCAATGTCCATTGACTGGTAAGAATTGAAGTATTTTTCTTTCACCAAAGTGTATGCTTTAACGGCTTCACTATTCTTGCCCAACTTTTCGAACAATTGACCAGCTTGGATCAAATAGATAGGACTCAATGCCTGGCTGTCTGCTTTATCCGCTGCTTTCAGCAAAGTTCCTGCAGCTTTGTCCAATTGTCCCATTTCAGCATAACAGTTACCGATAGTTCCCAAAATGGCAGGGCTCACCAGCTGGTCTTTAGCGCTGAATTTATCCAGATATTTCACTGCATCTTCATATTTACCCAACTGTGCATAGCAGATACCTGCATAAGCATTGGCCAAATTACCAGCAGCGGTTCCACTGAATTCATCTGCTACTTTCAGAAAACCCTTGTAACCGATACTGTCACCATTCAATGCGGTTTCAAAGTTATCAGCTCCGAAATATTGTTCTCCTTTAAATAAAGCTTCTGATGCTTTTACTTCATTGGGGTCAGAAATAAAATGCTTATATCCCATGAAACCAGCTATGATAATCACTACTGCTGCAATAGTTCCAAGGATTCTTCCTTTGTACTTGATAAGGAATGCTTCTGAGGTACTCAGTGCTTCTTCCATATCTAATGGGTCCTGAGTGTGTTTTTGTTCTGCCATTTTTATATTTACTTTTTTATTATTTTTCGGATATTCTTTTTCGGTCAGCAAAAGTAGTTCATTTCTATGTATTAATGAAATTTACGGGCATATTTTTTTAGTTTTTCCCGTTTTTATCTCTAATTTTGTATCCTCAATTAAATAGAAGTTCTATGATACTGAAACGCATCTCGATATTGAATTATAAAAATCTGGAGCAGGCGGAATTGGAATTCTCGCCGAAGATGAATTGTTTTATCGGACAAAACGGTATGGGGAAGACAAATTTGCTGGATGCGGTTTATTATCTTTCTTTTTGTAAGAGTGCCACTAATCCTATTGATTCGCAAAATATCCGTCATGAAGGAGAATTCTTTGTAATTCAGGGTTTCTATGAAACAGACCAAGGTGAGCCGGAAGAGGTATATTGTGGATTGAAACGTCGTCAGAAAAAGCAATTCAAGCGGAATAAAAAGGAATATAACCGTTTATCGGATCATATTGGCTTTATTCCCCTTGTAATGGTGTCTCCTGCTGATGCGGAGCTGATTGCAGGAGGTAGTGACGGGCGCCGTCGTTTTATGGATGTGGTGATATCGCAATATGATAAGGAATATTTGGATGCGCTGATACGTTATAATAAAGCATTGACGCAGCGTAATGCTTTGTTGAAATCGGAACAGGAATTCGATGAGGAATTAATGCTGGTATGGGAGGAGATGATGGCATCTGCGGGTGAGGTCGTCTTTAAGAAGCGTAGTGAGTTTATTGCTGAGTTTATACCTACTTTCCAGTCTTTTTATTCTTATATCTCTCAAGATAAAGAGAAAGTGAATCTGGCGTATGAATCTCATGCTATGAGTGGGGGATTGCTGGATATTATCAAGGAGAGCCGTCGGCGCGACCGTGTAATGGGATATTCGTTGAAGGGAGTTCATAAAGATGACTTGATTATGCAGTTGGGGGATTTTCCGATAAAGCGGGAGGGGTCACAAGGACAAAACAAAACTTATCTTATCGCCTTGAAATTAGCTCAGTTTGACTTTTTGAAGAAAACGGGCGGCAATACTACTCCTTTATTGTTGTTGGATGATATTTTTGATAAACTGGATGCTTTTCGTGTGGAACAGATTGTAAAACTGGTAGCCGGAGATCGTTTCGGGCAGATTTTCATTACGGATACCAATCGGGATCATTTGGATAAAATATTGAAGAAGATAGAAAGAGAATACAAAGTCTTTGCTGTAGAAGATGGAGAAGTGACAGAAAGAAAGGAAATGGCTGAATGAAACGTAATGATGCGGAACAAATAGGGGAAATGATTCGGAAATTCTTCCGGCAGAATGCTTTGGAGGCGCCACTGAACGAGTATCGTCTGATACAGGCATGGAAAGATGTGGTGGGACCTGCCATTACTAAATATACGAGTAATCTTTATATTAAGAATCAAATTCTTTATGTACATCTCACTTCATCCGTGCTTCGTCAAGAGTTGATGATGGGGCGTGATTTATTGGTGAAAAATCTGAATAAGCAGGTCGGCGCACAAGTGATAGTCAATATTATTTTCCGTTGACAGGATGGTCTTCTGCAGTTTCTTTGGTATTCCCGAAGTTTCCTGCAATACTTCTTGTCAGGTGCGGATTTTGACGGATTTTTCTTATCTTTCTCGTAAAGTCCGCACTTGAAGAAGTGTAATGTGTAAGAGTAGCTTATGGAACAGTTCGTATCACGATAGATTCTATTTCAATATTCCATTCTCAGTCCAGACTTCATCCATTCTCCGGTCGAAAGGTTCGACAGGCAGCTTTTCGTTTACTTGAAAGTTATAACATATACCTATATTATAGGAATGAAGAAGAGGCAGTAATTTGTCATAATATCCTTTTCCTCTTCCCAACCGGTTGCCTCGGGCATCAAAAGAAACACCCGGTATAATGGCGAGGTCTATCTTCTCATACGCTGTAAATGCTTCTCCCGTCGGTTCCTCTATGTGATAAGCCTCACCGGTTTTCAGGTTTTGCCTGCCTGTATAAATACGAAGTTCCAACTCATCTCCTTTGACTACCGGCAGCAAAACTGTTTTCTGCCGGTGCCATTTTTCAACGAAGTCATGTGTCTGTACTTCATCATCCAATGAATAATAGAGCAAAACGGTACGGGCCGATGCAAACTTGGGATGCTGTTCCAGTTTCTCAAGCAAAGCAGCGGACTTCGTTATTAATTCGGTGATGCCGTGACGGCGCTTTTCTTGCGCTATCTGCTTGCGCAGTTGTTTTTTTAGTTCCTTCATCGCTTACTTTCGGTTCTATGGGTTGTTCGGGAGCTTTGGGAAATGATTCACCTTTATCCAATACTTCCAATGCTTTGAGGACAGTCTTGTCGCTCTTGTTCAAGTATTCTATATAAGCTTCCATGCCCAGCATGTTATAAATGATGTTTCCGTATAAATTTGTTTCAAACAGTTTCTGTGATTTATACATCAATATGTTGCGACGTTTTAGCCCTTTGTTCTCAGCGAAACGGGCGAATTGTTCCAAAATATTCTGATGCTTCAAATATTGCAGCAGGCTTTCCTCTGTTTCATATTTTTGCATTTCGGCACGGTGGTTGTCCGTATACTGGAAAGCAAACTGGATGGTCAGTCCGCGATTAACAGCCATGCGATAATAGGAAGTCATGCCGGTAGTATCCTGTGGTACAAAGATATCGGGCATAATACCTCCACCTCCATATACAGGACGGCCTAAAGAAGTTTCAAAGATTTGGCTTTGATCCTGCTTGATACTGTCTTGTGAGAAAAATTCTCCGTGTTCGTAACGGGTCAGGATATCCATTTCATAATTTGCGTCATTACCTTTTACATACGGTTTCTGTATGCAGCGTCCTGACGGAGTATAGTAACGGGCAATTGTCAGACGGATGGCTGAACCATCGCTGAAGTCGATAGGTTGTTGTACCAGCCCTTTTCCGAAAGAGCGGCGCCCGATGATTGTCCCCCGGTCATTGTCTTGGATAGCTCCGGCAAAAATTTCGCTGGCAGAAGCCGAACCTTCGTCCATCAATACGACAATGGGCATTTTCTGGCTGCTTCCGGTTCCGTTGGATGTATAGTTCTCGCGTGGAGACTTGCGTCCCTGTGTATAAACGATGAGTCTGTTTTTGGGTAAGAATTCGTTTACCATCTGAATTGCTGCACCCATATATCCACCGGTGTTACCGCGTAAGTCGATGACCACTCCTTCGCAGTTTGCCTGATTTAGCTTGGCTAATGAAATCAATAATTCGGGATAAGTCGTTTCACCGAATTTGTTTACTTTTATGTAACCGAATTTGTCATTCAGCATATAGGCGGCATCTACACTCTTTACCGGTATGTCACCACGAACAATGGTGAAATGTAAAGTTTCTTTTTCTCCCGGACGAAAAACGCCAAGTTTTACCTCACTGCCTTTGGGACCTTTCAGTCTTTTCATGGATTCATAGTTGGTGACAATTTTTCCTACAAAGGCACTGTCATCCACTTCTATGATGCGGTCTCCTGCCATCAGACCCACTTTTTCTGATGGTCCGCCTTGGATGACATTGTTTACATGGATGGTATCTTGCTGGATGGTAAACTGGATACCGATTCCGCTGAAACTTCCTTTTAAATCAGAATTTACAGCTTCCAGGTCTTTTGCCGGAATATAAGAAGAGTGGGGGTCCAGCTCACCTAGAATTTGCGGCATAGCATCTTCCACCAGTTCACCCATGTTCACTGTATCTACATATTGGTCGTCAATGATACGCAACAATGCATTCAGTTTGTTGGATGAAGTATTAATGATACCTAATTTGTTTCCTGAAAAGTGGTTGGCGTAAAAAGTTCCAATCAATATTCCGGTTACGATGCTTACTGCAACGATTACCGGCATAAAACGGGATGTTCGATTTTTGCTCATATCTTTATTTGCTATTATTCATTGGGATTGATATAGATTACTTCAATATTTGCGCGTTTCAATAAATCAAGCCCGTCTTCCAAACGGTATTTTTCTGAGTAAACTACACGTTTGATTCCTGCTTGGATGATGAGTTTGGCACATTCTATGCAAGGAGATGCGGTGACGTACATGGTTGCTCCGTCGCTGCTGTTGTTGCTTCGTGCTATTTTGGTGATAGCATTCGCTTCGGCGTGTAGTACGTAAGGCTTGGTGACTCCGTTGGCATCTTCGCATACATTTTCGAATCCTGCAGGAGTTCCGTTATATCCGTCGGAGATGATCATCTTGTCTTTTACGATCAATGCTCCTACTTGACGGCGTTCACAGTATGAATTTTCCGCCCAAATACTAGCCATGCGGATGTATCGTTTGTCGAGTTTGAGTTGTTTCTCTTCTTTCGTTTCCATTATTTCAGTCTTGCTTATTATGTGCAAATTGAATATAAGTTTTTTTCCCTTCGGGAGCTAGCAATAAAACATTGCTGTCACCTTGATAAAATATTGCATTATTCAATGCTTCTATGAACTCGTTGTTATAGCTTGTTGAAGGCGGAGTCTTGGTAAAGTTTATGTTTACTGTCCGGTCTTTTCCGTCCGCTTGCCATGTGCCTTCAATGGTTCCATTTTGTATGCTTCCTGTAAAAGTACCATCCGCTTTGAAAGTGATGTTGAAACCATGAATGATATCCAAGGCTTTTCTTCCTTCGGTTGCGATAGTCTTATCCGGATTGTGTGCCATTGCATTGTATTTGGGCTCTCCGTTCCGTTTGTCCCAATTTGCTTTACCATAGAAATCCACTACATGCCATGTGCCGCTTGCAAAGATTTCCTCTACATCGTCTTCATTGTTGCAACTCCATAAGAAAGGGAGTAGCATTAGTATATAAAGAATAGACTTTAGTTTCATATTGTTTGGTTTTTTAGTTGATGATTCCATTTCTTTTCAGCAAGGCATGGATACTGGGTTCTTGTCCACGGAAGCGTTTGTAAAGGGTCATCGGATGTTCCGTTCCTCCTTTCGAGAGAATATTCTCCCGAAAAGAAGCAGCGACTTCCTGGTTGAAGATTCCTTTTTCCTTGAATAAGGAGAAGGCATCCGCATCCAGTACTTCCGCCCATTTATAACTGTAGTATCCGGCAGAATATCCCCCCGCCATAATATGTGAGAACTGTACGGACATGCAGGTGTCTTCCACTCCGGGCAGTACTTGCGCTTTTTTCCATGCTTCTTTTTCATAAGCGCGGACATCTCCGTTAAATGTTTCCCGGCGGGTGTACCATGCCATATCCAGCAAGACGAAACTTACTTGACGCAGGCAGGCATAGGCCACATTGAAATTGGATGCATCTACAATTTTTTGGATCAGTTCGGCAGGAATGGGTTCTCCCGTCTGATAATGTCTGGCGAATGTATTGAGAAATTCTTTTTCTGTGGCGAAATTTTCCATAATTTGTGATGGAAGCTCCACAAAATCCCAATATACGCTGGTACCACTCATGGTTGAATAGGTGGTATTGGCAAACATTCCGTGCAAGGCGTGTCCGAATTCGTGTAGAAAAGTGTTTACTTCTGAGAAAGTCAGCAATGCCGGTTTCCCAGCCGATGGCTTGGTGAAGTTCATGGTAACGGATACGTGGGGACGGCTGTTGACTCCGTTTTCTATCCACTGCTCCTTATAGCTGGTCATCCATGCGCCCGAACGTTTTCCGGCACGGGGGTGGAAATCTGTATAAAGTACAGCCAGGAAACTTCCGTCTTTGTCGAATACTTCATAAGCTTTTACATCGGGATGATAGACCGGAATTTCTTTATTTTCTTTAAATGTGATGCCATACAGACGGGTAGCCAGACCGAATACACCTTTCTCTACTTGGCTCAGCTCAAAATAAGGACGCAGCTCTTCTTCATTCAGATTGAATTTCTTATTTTTCAGCTTTTCTGAATAATAGGCCCAATCCCATGGCATCAGCTGGAAATCATTGCCTTCCATTTCGCGTGCCAATGCTTCAACTTCTGCCACTTCCTTTAGGGCGACAGGGGTATAGGCATCCAGTAATTGGTTGAGCAGTTTGTATACGGCATCACTCGTTTCGGCCATGCGCTTTTTCAGTTTATACTCGGCAAAAGTGGAGAAGCCTAGTAAATGAGCCAGTTCCATGCGAATGTTTACCAATTGCTTGATGATGTCCACATTGTTGTATTCGTTATTGTGTGTACATTGGGTATTATAAGCCATATAGACTTCTCTGCGCAGTGAACGGTCATCACAATATTTCATGAAAGGAACAAAACTGGGAGCATCCAATGTAATGATGCTGCCTTCTTTTCCCTTATCCTTTGCTGTTTGAGCATAACTTTCCAATGAACTTTCGGGTAATCCTTCCAATTGTTTTTCCGTCAAAGCCAATTCGTAGTTATTTGTTTCTTTCAACAGATTCTGAGAAAAACGTAAGGTCAATATGCTTAATTCGGTATTCAGTTGGCGGAACTTTTCTTTTGCCTCACCGGTCAGGTTGGCACCGCTTCTTACAAAACCATCGTATGTCTTTTGCAGCAGTTGGGCGTCTTCACCTTTCAGTTGTAACTGGTCTTTTTGTTCGTATACGGCTTTTATACGAGCAAAAAGTTTTTCATTCAGACTGATGTTGTTGCTGTGTTCGGACAGTACGGGCATCATTTTTTCTGCCAATTCCTGCATCTCGTCACTGGTCTCGGCACTCATCAAATTGCCGAAAACAGTAGTTACGCGGTCTAGCAACGCACCTGATTTTTCCAAAGCAACAATGGTATTTTGGAAAGTCGGTGCTTCGGGATTATTGACAATTGCATCAATTTCCTCATTTTGTTCTTTCATTCCTTCCAACAAGGCAGGTTCATAATGTTCTATCTTGATAAGATGGAACGGAGCCGTGTCATGAGGGGTGTTATAGGGTTTTAAAAATGGATTTTTATTTTCAGTCATAGCACTATTTTATTTGACTTACAAATTTGCTAAAAAAAAGCATCACTATCCTCATTCTATTTACTTATTTAACAAAGTATATTAAATAGTTAGGTTAAAAATAAAAAAGCACAAGCAGAAATGCCTATGCTTTTCATTTTTATGGGGTTTTACCTGATTATTTATTCTTTTCAGTCAGTTTTTCCAACGCCGGAATGGAGATTTCCTTTCTGCTGAGTTGTACCAATCCCTGTTCCTGTAAATCATTCAGCACTTTTGACACATTGATTCGTGTCTCATCAATCAAACTCGCCAAATCCTCCATTTTGATTTTAAGGATTTTTTTTCCTTCGGGCTTCATGGAGCGCAGCACTAAAAAATTCAGTATTTTTTCTTCTGTATTACCTATGTGGCTGTTCCATAATTTTTCGTATGCCACTTGTGCTCTATTACTCAGAATATTTAAATAGTTAAGGCGGAAGATTTCGTAGTTGTTCAGTTCATTCAATACAAATAACTTGTCTATGGTAACTATGTTAATATCTGTACGTGCTTTGTAAGTCGCTGTATAGTTGGTTTGCATGCCGAATAATGAATAGGGCTCTATAACGAAAGGACTTCCAAAAGTTTCAAATAAGGCGTATGAATGTCGGTTATCGGTTGTTTGGGAGATTATCTCCCCATTTAAGAGAAAGATTAATTGAGTGCAAGGTGCACCTTGTTCCACAATGATATCATCGGCGTTGTATTTACGAAAATGTAGCTTTACCTTGCCTATGATATTGGTGAAGTCATTTTTACATAATCCCTGGAAGAGAGGGAGTTGTAAAAGTGTATCATACATTGTAATTTCCATAAGTTCTGTTGTTCGTTAAGTTATAGTTTAACATACAAAGGTAACGATAAAACGAGATTTATTATTTATAGGTGGAAGAACTTTTATTTTTTTTATTGTTTCTTACCGTCTCCTAATGTTTAAAAGCAGAATACTTGCGGACTGTATAAAAAATAAATATATTTGCATTCAAAAAAAGGAGGAGTTTATGTTTGGATCATTTGATTTTCAAGAATTTTTAAGTGCGTTTATTGTGCTTTTTGCTGTCATTGATATTATCGGATCTATTCCTATTATATTGAATCTTAAGCAGAAAGGGAGAAATGTCAATGCTAATAAAGCTACCGGCATTTCTTTTGCTTTATTGATAGGTTTCTTTTATGCAGGGGATATGATGCTGAAGTTATTTCAAGTTGATATTGCTTCGTTTGCCGTGGCGGGTGCTTTTGTTATTTTTCTCATGTCTTTGGAAATGATTCTGGATATCGAGATATTCAAGAATCAAGGTCCTATCAAGGAAGCGACTTTAGTCCCCTTGGTTTTTCCGTTATTGGCTGGTGCGGGAGCGTTTACTACGTTGCTTTCCCTACGTTCGGAGTATGCTCCTGTCAACATTGTCATAGCCTTGATATTGAATATGGTTTGGGTTTATGTGGTGCTGAAGTTGACAGATCGCATCGAACGTTTCTTGGGTAAAGGTGGAATTTATGTTATTCGTAAGTTTTTTGGAATCATTTTGTTGGCAATATCAGCGCGTTTATTTACTGCTAATCTGACTTTATTGATAGAGCAGTTTCAGAAAGCTCAGTAATATGCTGTTTTTTTGCAGATAATAATGTCGGAACTCACCATAGATATTTTATTGGAAACCAACTGCTTTGTGTTGAATGGATATTAATCTGTGGTGAGTTCCGGTATCATTCCATTTGAATGGTAGCTGTTTGATATTTTGATACGCTCCTTTGGTGTCTATTTCTCGTTGATGATGAATTTCTTCATTCCGTCTGTAAAATAAGTTTCATATTTATCTCCTTCGCCTGAGCAAATAAAATAAGCATCCAGTTCAGGATGTGCTTCACAAAATGCTTTGGCTGAGTCCAGTCCCATCACCATGAAAGCAGTGGCGTATGCATCGGCACTGGCGCAATCTTTTGCAATGACAGTGGAGGACAGGATACTATGTTGTACTGGATATCCGGTGCGTGGGTCTATGGTATGTGCATATTTCTTTCCACCTTTGTAATAGAAATTACGATAATTCCCTGATGTTGCCATGCCTACGTCACTAATGGCAAGCACAGTCTGTAATTCCTGGTTTACTGACAAGGAGTCATCTACAGGTTTGTTTATGCCGATACGCCAAGCGTTCATTTTGGAATTTTTGCCTCTTACCACTACTTCACCGCCTATATCTACCATATAGTTTTTTATCCCTTTACGTTCCAATAGCCTTGCTACTGCATCTACTCCGAATCCCTTGGCTATAGCGCTGCAATCCAGCATTATACGAGGGTCTTTTTTCATAATCCGGTTGTTCTGTAAATCTATTTTTTGATATCCTATCATTTGGCGTAAGCTGTCCACTATCAGTGAATCCACTCCTGTAGATTTTTTGAATCCGAATCCCCATGCATTTACCAAAGGTGCGACGGTGATATCAAAGGCTCCATGGGTTTCATCGGATATTTTCTTTGAGAGATGGAATACATGTACGAAAAAACTGTCAACTTCCGTCTTTTCATTGTGGTTTACGCGGGTGATTACGGAATTCGGATTGAAAGGAGAGAGGGAGTTGTCCACTTTCTTCAGTTCAGTTTCTATTTCTTCTTTCAGATTATCTTCGGACTGGTAGGTGATTTTGTATACTGTACCGAATACAAAGCCTTCATCCGTACGGAAAGGGGCTTGCTTTTTTAGAATAATAATTGTTCCTATTATCAGAATTGCTAGAAACGGCAATTGCCATGCTAATTTTTTTTTATTCATACCTGTATTTTAGTTAAGAAAGAAATAAATGTTCTATTAAAATTTTAACGCCGATAATAATCAAAACCAAACCTCCCCATAATTCCATGCGCAGGTTGAAACGCTTGCCGCAAAATACACCTATCAGACTTCCTAATGTTGAGATAACAAAAGAGGTAAAGCCGATGATGACAATAGGAGAAAGAATAGAAGTGAAAGAGTTTATTCCTACAAAAGCAAATGATATACCGATGGCCAAAGCATCAATGCTGGTTGCTATAGCCAGCGTAACAACCACTTTTAATTTAGTGGGGTCGAAGCAGCGTTTGTCTTCATTGCTGAAGCTCTCTTTTATCATACGCCCTCCCAAAAAGGCCAATAACCCAAAAGCGATCCAATGGTCATAATTCTCTATCAGGTGACTGAATCGGCTGGCGGCAAACCAGCCGATAAGCGGCATGACAGCCTGGAAAAGGCCGAAGAAGAATGCCATAATAAAAAAAGTGCGCCAGCAAATGCGACGCATGATAATTCCGCTTGTTATGGAAACTGTGAAACAGTCCATAGCAAGACTGATGGCAAGGAGCCATATTTCTAAAGTTGTCATTGGTTAAAATGGTAATTTGTATATTAAACTGTATGTTACTCCTAAGTTAGTCGAGTTGTTTTTTCCAAAACCGGGAATATACCAAGGTTCGGTGTGTTCCGCCTTTTTTATGTTCATGCGTATACGGTAACGTAGTGACCATCCCATGTAGAAATTCTTGTACACATTTACCTTTATTCCAGCCAGCAGTTCTGCCCAGGTTACTGTGGTCTTAATTCCGTCATAACTGAAAGGAATTTCAGGAAATCCCCATGTAGGATCCTTCATTGTCGGAGCATCTACATCGTATGAAAAAGAGGTGAATCCGTAACGTATGCCTCCATATAGAAAACCAGGCAGATAGGGCTTCTTGAAAAAGAAGTTGTAGTTCATGCCTATGCGGAAATAAGGAGCTGAGGCTTTATAATGTATATTGGTACCGTCATCAGTAGTGTCGGTGGTTCCATATCCAATTTCAGCTACGGGGACATAACGGTTTTTCAAATTGACCTCCACGCTGATTTCTGTACTTGTAATGTCACCTCCAAAAATTTTGCTTCCCAGGCCAAATATATCTACACCGATAGTAGTTCCCTGATAGAAGGGTACCTTTTCTTCCTCTATGGTTGTTTTTTTTTCTTGTGCCGCCAGTGTGGGGCTGTACAACAGCATACTACTCAGTAGCGTTAACAACGTAATATATGTTGAAATTCTTTTTTTCTTCATTATTGATGTCCGAATTTACAATCTCGATAGATTTTAGGTTATAGGTGGTGTATTTAATGTCTTCCACTTTATAAAACATCATGGTGCCACATTCTATATTCTGCAAGTAGGGGATATTTTGGTGAATGAGTGTGATAGTGTCACGCATCTTTTCCGTATAATGCAATACGTAGGTAGTTTTTGATGTATAACTCAAAGGCAGGCTCATACTGCTTTCCGCTTTATTGAATATCGTGTCATTCATCAATGAGTCTTTTACTACGGTTTCCTTAATAGTTCCATCTTCCAGTGTGTCACGTACAATCACATCGGTAGTGATAAATCCAGTGACGTCAAAAGCCGGACTGAATTTTACAGCTTGGTGTGTCTCTGCATCCAGAAAGTCGAAATGGGCAAAGGAATTGGTGGTAAGCGGACAATCGCTTTCCCCACAGCTTTGCATCAAGGTGCTTACGGTAATCAGGAGCAATAAGATAATGGCTGGTAGTTTCTTCATTTTAAAACTCTTTCTCTATTTTATAATTATTGCGTTCAGGAGCATTCCGGGCTATCAATTCTCCTATGAATCCAGCCAGAAACAGTTGGGTTCCCAAAATCATCAAAGTTAGGGCCAGATAGAAGTAAGGAGAATCAGTAATTAATATATAAGGTAAACCATGTGACAAGGCATATAGTTTGTTCGCTCCGATGATAATGACGGAAATGAAACCAAGAATAAACATCAATGATCCCATAAACCCGAAGAAGTGCATCGGCTTGATACCGAATTTGGATAAAAACCACAGAGTAATGAGGTCTAGATAACCATTGAAGAAACGGTTTAATCCGCCGAATTTTGTTTTACCGAATTTTCGTGCCTGATGGTGTACTACCTTCTCGGCTATCTTAGGAAAACCTGCATTCTTTGCCAGATAGGGGATATAGCGGTGCATTTCACCGTATACTTCGATGTTCTTTACGACATCACGACGATAAGCTTTTAGTCCGCAATTGAAGTCGTGCAGGTTCTTGATGCCTGAAACGGCACGTGCTGTGGCGTTGAATAGTTTGGTCGGAATGGTTTTTGATAACGGGTCGTAGCGTTTTTGCTTGTATCCCGATACTAAGTCGTAGCCATCTTCTGTAATCATTCTGTATAATTCCGGTATTTCGTCCGGGCTGTCCTGCAAGTCGGCATCCATTGTAATCACCACATCACCTTGCGCCTTTTCAAAACCACAATACAAGGCAGGGGACTTGCCGTAGTTCCGGCGGAATTTGATACCTTTTACGTTGTCCGACTCCGAGCGTAGTTTCTCTATCACTTGCCAGGAGTGGTCGGTGCTGCCGTCATTGACAAAAATTACTTCATAGCTGAAGTGGTTGGCATCCATTACACGTTGAATCCATGCGAATAGTTCCGGCAAAGATTCTTCTTCGTTATACAAAGGAATAACTACAGATATATCCATCTTTTATTCATTTTTCTTTTTACGCATCACGATCAATGCCGTAGGGATAGCCATTAGCATCCCGTAAAACATATTTTGTGATATCAGTTGAAATGTCATTTCCAGCGGGGTAAGTCCCGACAGTAAATCTATCGCTTCTTCGAATTGGTTCAGTGAGGTTGTCAGTTCGGCTCCGGCAGTTTCTTTGAACTGATTTAAGATGGAACGGTATGCCTCGAATACGAATCCACCGTCTATATAGCGGAAGTAGATGTAGTGAACTACCGCAACAAACAGAGAGGCGAACATATATATAAAGGTAGTGAATAGAAACGCACGTGAAAAAGTGATGCTTCCGTCACAATGCCGTTCTCTGAACTTTTTGGCAAATATGTATCCTAAAAAGGGTACTCCTATAGTCAGGACTATAAAAAGTAATTGTAGGAAAGGTATTCTCAATCCTAACGGGAAGAGCATGAATTTGAAGGCCCATAAAAGACCCATGCCCGTACCATAGCGCATGGCGCATTCCTGCAAAGTCGGTTTATAATTCGTCATTCTTTATTAATAAGTGCACAAAAGTACTTCTTTTACGGGAATCCGTCCTATAGTTATGGGTGAAAAATGTATTTTTTCTGCTAAAATCAAAAAAAAGTATTCGAAAGTATTGTAGTTTTGAAAATAATGTCTACCTTTGCACTCGCAAAACAAAAATGGGTAAGTCCTATACGGCCAGCTCCTGATGAATCCTCCAGGGCTTGATCGCAGCAAAGGTAGTTGGTTGTAGCGGCGCGATATAGTAAGCTTACCCACCCCCGCCTCTTTAGCTCAGTTGGCCAGAGCACGTGATTTGTAATCTCGGGGGCGTTGGTTCGAATCCGACAAGAGGCTCGGAAAAGCGAGAAGGACGAAGAAATCTTCATTCTTCTCGCTTTTTTTTATTATATTTGCGTTGATATTAGTTTTAAGGTTGGTACAACCGTTATTTAAGAGTTCTTTTTTATGATAGAGTCACAGATTGTGGCAAGAGTATTGCCGTCTAAATGCCGTGAAGCGGTAAAAGTCCTTTTGCAGGAAGTGTACGGATATGAAGATTTCCGTAATTTAGAAGTTTATGATGACTTGTTCAGAGGTAAGGAAAAATTGCAATTGTCTCAAGGACAATTAATTGAGGAGGTCATTATGGAAGCCGAAAAAGGGATCAAGGGTGACTCGTCTGCTCATAATTTGCTCCTGACAGCTCCGACCGGAGCCGGAAAATCATTGTTGTTTCAGCTCCCTGCTATTTATCTGGGTAATGAATATAAGCTTCTTACTCTTGTGGTTTCTCCGCTGAAAGCATTGATAGTGGACCAGGTTGAGGCGTTGCGGGAACTAGGGTATGAACGTGTGGCGTATGCTTCGTCCGATCTTTCACCTGAACAAAAGAACGAAGTATATCGTCGTGTCCGTGAAGGGGAGGTTGATCTTTTTTATCTTTCCCCTGAATTATTGTTGGCGTATGATATCAGTTATTTTGTAGGTGAACGCCGTATCGGACTGGTAGTGGTTGACGAGGCTCATACCGTGACCACTTGGGGTAAAGAGTTCCGGGTGGATTATTGGTTTCTAGGGCGTCATTTGGAAGCTTTAAAGAATGCGTTGGGGTATGTATTCCCTGTTTTTGCATTGACGGCCACTGCTGTGTGGAATCCCGAAGGCGGGAACGATATGATTTTTGATACCATCCGGTCGTTGCATCTTGCTCCGTGTGCCTTGTATGTGGGCACGGTGAAGCGTGAAAATATCGGCTTTGACATTACCGCCATGACCATAGAGGAGGGGGAAACCTACGATAAGGCCAAGCAACGTACTGTTGCCGCCCGGGTGGAGGATTTTCTGGACGGGCATAAGACTATCATTTATTATCCTTTTGCCGGAGGTATAGATATGAAACTGAAGACCTGGGTGTATCCGGCTAACTGGCATTGGGTGGCATCTTATTATGGTAAAAAGGATAAAGAGCAAAAAGCCGAAATTATACAAGCTTTTAAGGAGGGTGAGAAAAAAATAATCGTTGCTACGAAAGCTTTCGGTATGGGGGTGGATATCAGCGATATTGACCGTGTATATCATGTGGCTCCATCCAGCACCTTTGTCGATTATATTCAGGAGATTGGCCGTGCTGCCCGTGATAAGAACATTACGGGTGTGGCGGTGACGGATTTTAATGAGCGCGACTTTTATTATATGAAACGCCTGCATTCTGCGGGTGCCATCTCCCAGGAACAGTTGGGGATGATTCTGAAGAAAGTTTGGGAAATATATCTGATGAAAGGCTGTAGTGATGAAATGCAGATGTCTTTATCCGATTTTGAATTTGCAGTGAAGTTGCCTCGTAAAAAGAACAAGCTGGAATATGAATCGGATTTGGAGCAAGTCGTCAAAACGGCTTTGTTATGGATAGAAGAGGATTTGAGTTTCCGGCATGGCGGTTCTCCTGTTGAAATCAATTCACAGACGTTGTTTTCCGATGGCTATGTGCAGGAAAAGACGGGTGATGCCGCTTTCCGTAAAAAATACAAGCAGTACATGGTTCCCGTGAAAGGGGTTGAAGGAGTCTATAAGGTGGCTTTTGAATCTTTGTGGGAGAATTGTTTCTCGGAGATGGGATACCGTGAGTTTAAGCGCGATTTATACAATGGAAATCTCTTTGAGGGAGTTCGTGCGGCAGCTGTGGGTAAGCATGATGTCTTGTTAAAAGAGAGTGCGGCGGATATCTGCTCCAAGCTGGCAAGTCTCTTGAAGAGTTTGAAAGATTTGTTGACGGTGAGTCTGTATGGTAATAAAGGAAAGTTCGAGGAGGACGATTTGCGTAGTATTTTTGCGGCGTATGATATGGATGTTCCTTCTGCCAAGCGTTTTATCACTTCGTTACTGGAGTCCAGGGTAGAGGAGGGCAGAAGTGTGAGTTACATCACCAGTGCCAAGAAGAAAGATGAAGACAAACTGATGTTTACCGTTACCCGTGGTTTTGATTTGTTGCTTTCCCGTTACCAGAAGTTGTGTGCCCAGCGTATCACAGGAAAGAAAGGAGACCGGCTGTTGTTCTATGTCACTCCGTTCTCCGATCTCAATATGTTGCTCAACTTGTTGTCTATGCTCAATGTGGTGGACTTTACCGTAGAGGGGGGTGTTCCTTCTGTTGGAGTACGTGTCCGTGATGCGGAGATATTGAAAAAGGAAGCTGCTTCGGGGGACTATCAGAACCATGTGCTGGAGAATAATGAGAAAATATTCCAGGAACAGATAGAGTTGTTCCGGCTGTTCTTTGGCAATACAAAACTGAGCGATGAGCAGCGATGGGAGTTTATAGAGGATTATTTTACGGGGATGAGTTTGGAGGGATTGAAAGAAAAATATTCTTGTGTTGTGGAATGACAGCTGTAAGGGCTGTATAATATAACTCGTTGGCGAAATTAATTTTGCCTTGTATGATTTCACGTTAGTATATGAGGTTGTGCCAACGTTTTGACACAACCTCTACTTGATAGCCGACAACATGGGCATTAAATTCACTTGAAATGAATTTGTTTTCCAACTTTTATTGTTAATGCGAAGAGAATGACTTTGACGAATGCTACTCTTTATTTGGCTGGTACGCGCAAAGTCACGGAAGTTGGAATCAGCCTCTTGTCGGCAACCATGACGGTGGAGGAATGGGAAGACAATGTTGTGATAATTGATCATCGTTTTTGTTTTTAAAGGGTTGTTATTATCAGAAAAGTTGTCAGGAAGGAACAAGGCGCACACTGCTGCGGCGTCCGGTGAAACTTGGTACAAGATCCGCGGAATCTTGTACCAGGATTTTTGTAATCTTGTGCCGGGGTGCGGCTGGTTCCTTCTGACACTGCAAAGATAACTTCACGTCCGTGCGGCGTGACCCCTTCCGCCCCCTTTTGACCCCTTGGCGGATTGCGGGGGGAATCATGGCTCTCCAAGTGGAGGTAGACTAGTTGCAACTGGCGACGGGGACACGGGGACAGTAGGGACAGCCCCTTTTTTTCTCACACACACGTGCGCGCGTATAAAGCCGGGGTCAGCTCTTGTGATACGTTCCCCCTACCGTCCACACTCATCGGACCCCTTGCTTGGTGAACCGTTTGGGCCGCCTTTTCCTGGTGGTAGGTTTTCATCGCCTTTTTCACCTCGGTGCGTATACGAAGGTCTGCATGCAGGGGGCCTCCCAGGAGCAGTGTGTTGTGTTATTTGGTTTTTTTACTGTAAGAGATGATTTTCTCTAGCAGCTCCGGCCATATGTCATCCTGTGGAAAGGCAGGCAGGGGGAAATAAGGTTCGGAGCCTTCGGTGAGTTGTTCTTCCTCTTTGGTGTCATTGGGAAACTCATTTTCCACCTTATTGTATCGCGCGCACGTGTGTGAGAAAAAAAGGGGCTGTCCCTGCTGTCCCCACTGTCCCTGCCTTGTAAGAATCGGCGGAACTGAATAACGGAAAATATTTTTCAGGAGGACTTGTCTTTAAAATTCACTTGAAATGAATTTGTTTTCCCACTTTTATTGTTAATGCGAAGAGAAGTCGTTATCTTCGCATTAACAATCCATTTAAGAAAAAGAGAATGATGAAATATCCCATTGGCATACAGAGTTTTGATCAAATAATAGAAGGTAATTGGGTCTATGTGGATAAGACCGATTTGGTTTATCGTTTGGTAACGACGACCAAAACTTGTTTTCTTAGCCGTCCCCGTCGTTTTGGGAAGAGCTTGTTGGTAAGCACGTTGGATGCCTATTTCAAGGGGCGCAAGGAACTTTTTGACGGCTTGATGATAGCGAAGTTGGAGAAAGACTGGCATCAGTATCCTGTGTTCAAGATAGATTTCAACGGTGTTAACTTTACGGAAAAAGGAAACTTGGAAGCTACCATAGAATATTATCTTGCCAACTGGGAGAAAATCTACGGAGAAACTCCCCGTGAGGTTCCTATGGGGAAGCGGTTCGAACAAATACTTTCTCTAGCCTATCAGCAAACGGGGCATCGTGCCGTGGTACTGGTAGATGAATATGACAAGCCTATTCTCGATGCATTGGATACTCCTCTGGAAGATGCCAACCGCGAAATCTTGAAAGCTTTCTATTCCACCTTCAAAGGGGCTGATGAATACTTGAGGTTTGTGTTGCTTACGGGAGTGACAAAATTTTCGCAAGTCAGTGTGTTCAGCGGGTTCAACCAGCCTAAAGATATAAGTATGGATAATCATTATGAAGCATTGTGTGGTGTGACTCAGGTGGAATTGGAACATTATTTTGCAGAACCTATTGCAAATTTGGCTGAAAAGTTCAATTATACAGTGGAGGAAATGAAAGACGTACTCAAAATGCAATACGATGGCTATCATTTTGGCAGCGGCTTGCTTGGTGTCTATAATCCTTTCAGCCTGCTCAATGCTTTTGATATGAACGATATCCGCGACTATTGGTTTGCATCAGGTACTCCTACTTATTTGATCAAACTTCTGCGGCATAACCACGAGCAGATGGATGAATTGACTGGGCGTTACTATGATCCTTCGATGTTTGTCGATTATAAGGCCGATGTGGAAAAACCGCTGCCTATGATTTATCAAAGCGGCTATCTGACGATCAAGGAATACGACTCCCGGAGAAACCGTTACCTGTTGGACTTTCCAAATAATGAGGTGAAAAAGGGATTTCTGACCATGGTGGCAGCCAATTATTTCAAACCCCAAGAGTTTGAAGTTTCCAACTGGATTGTAGATGCCGTCATTTTACTTGAGGAAGGGGAAACTACGGCTTTTTGTTCAGCTTTAACTTCTTTCCTTGCGGATATACCTTATGATTCTCATGGCTCGATAAAGACGGTTGAAGCGACAGAAAAACATTTTCAATATACTTTCTATCTGATTCTCCGTTTGCTTGGGGTATATTGCCTGTTGCATGTGGAGAAAACTCAGTCAAGAGGAAGAGTGGACTGTGTATTGGAGACAAAGGATTATGTATATATATTTGAGTTTAAACTGGATGGTACGGCTGCTGAAGCCTTGCAGCAGATAGAGGACAAAGGATATGCTACACCTTATCAGACAGACACGCGCAAAGTCACGGCTATTGGTGTCAGTTTTTCATCGGAAACCATGACGGTGGAGGAATGGGAGGAAAAAACGTTGTAGCCCAGTTGAGATTAAATAATAGTGCAAAAGTAATGCCTCAAGCCGGAATCGTCACGATCCCTCTTGAGGCAGTCTTCATTTATGGAATTGGGAATATAAACCGCTTACGCTTTAAAATTGCGTGCTATTTTTTTATATCCATATACGGCACGGTTACCCAATTCTTCTTCAATGCGGAGCAACTGGTTGTATTTTGCCATACGGTCGCTACGGCTCAGTGAACCGGTTTTAATCTGTCCGCTATTGGTGGCTACGGCGATATCTGCAATGGTAGCATCTTCCGTTTCACCGGAGCGGTGGCTGGTCACAGTGGTGTAGCCGTTACGTTGGGCCATTTCGATAGCATCCAGAGTTTCAGTCAGCGAACCGATCTGGTTTACTTTTACCAGGATAGAGTTTGCACAACCTTCACTGATTCCTTTTTCCAGGAACTTCACATTGGTAACGAACAAGTCATCACCTACCAGCTGGCAGCGGTTGCCCAGACGCTCGGTCAGCATGCGCCATCCTTCCCAGTCGTTTTCTGCCATACCATCCTCTATCGAATCAATGGGGTAGTCCCAACTCAATTTTTCCAGATAGGCAACCTGTTCGGCGGCACTGCGCTTTTCCCCTTTGGGGCCTTCAAACTTGGTATAGTCATAGATGCCGTCATGATAAAATTCGGAAGAAGCACAATCCAGACCGATGGTGATATGTTTGAACGGTTCATATCCGGCAGCTTCAATAGCGGCAAGGATACAATTCAAAGCATCTTCGGTGCCATCCAGTGCAGGGGCAAAACCGCCTTCATCTCCTACGGCTGTGCTTAGTCCGCGTTTTTTCAGCACCTCTTTCAAAGCATGGAATACTTCTGCGCCCATCCGTAAGGCCTCACGGAATGTCTTTGCGCCGACAGGACGAATCATGAATTCTTGAAAAGCGATAGGAGCGTCGCTATGCGAGCCTCCGTTAATGATGTTCATCATCGGGACGGGCATGACATAGGTATTTGTTCCGCCGATGTATCTGTAAAGAGGGATATCCAGATAGTTGGCGGCAGCTTTTGCCACAGCCAGGGATACGCCCAAAATAGCATTTGCGCCCAGTTTTGATTTAGTTGGGGTTCCATCCAGATCAAGCATGGCTTTGTCAATGCCACGTTGGTCCATAGAGTCCATTCCTTTCAATGCCGGAGCGATAAGGGTATTTATATTTTCTACAGCTTTTAATACGCCTTTGCCCCCGTAACGGGTCTTGTCACCGTCACGTAGCTCCAATGCCTCATGTTCACCGGTTGACGCACCCGATGGGACAGAGGCACGGCCCATAATCCCTGATTCCAATATCACATCCACTTCCACAGTGGGGTTACCACGTGAATCCAAAATCTCTCTTCCTTTAATCTCTGCTATTTTCATATAATTCTAATTTTATAAGATGGTTTTATTTTAATAACAATAGAGAAGCCGGATTTGTTGAGGTGCCAGGGAAAGTTTTTTCATGATATTTACTTTTTTATTTCTTTCCACAGAGTACATCCGTCTTCTTTTTTCGTCTCCCTTTAATAAAAGCTAGAGATCAATATGAAAATAAAATGGATAGTGGGGGGGCTGTTATGGGCAAGTTCTTACTTGCAGGCTGCCGCACAGGAATATAAACTGTGGTATGACGAACCCGCTCAGGTTTGGACTGAAGCGCTTCCGCTGGGTAACGGGCGGTTGGGAGCGATGGTATTCGGCAATCCCGGTGTGGAGCATATCCAGTTGAACGAAGAAACTATTTGGGCAGGACGTCCCAATAATAATGCTAATCCCGATGCGTTGGAATATATTCCCAAAGTGCGCCGGTTGGTGTTCGAGGGAAAATATCTTGAAGCACAAACGTTGGCTACCGAGAAAGTAATGGCGAAGACCAATAGCGGTATGCCCTATCAATCGTTTGGCGATCTGCATATTTCTTTTCCGGGGCATACACGTTATTCCGATTACTATAGGGAACTGAGCCTGGATTCAGCTCGTACCATCGTGCGTTATAAGGTGGACGGGGTGACTTATCAGCGTGAAACACTGACGTCGTTTGCCGATCAGGTAGTTATGGTGCGTCTTACTGCCAGCCAACCCGGAAAGATTACTTGTAACGCCAATCTTACTACTCCGCATCAGGATGTGATGGTTGCGACGGAAGGGGAGGAGGTTACCCTTTCGGGCGTATCTTCCTGGCATGAAGGACTCAAAGGGAAGGTTGAATTTCAGGGACGTATGACTGCACGTACTCAGGGAGGAACCCGATCTTGTCGTGACGGAGTCTTGAGTATAGAAGGGGCGGACGAGGCTGTGATTTATATTTCCATTGCTACCAACTTTACTAATTACAAGGATATAACAGGTAACCAAGTGGAGCGTGCGAAGAACTATCTGCGCCGGGCTGTAAGTAAAGATTATATGACATCACGTAAGGCACACGTCGATTTTTTCAAGCAATATATGGACCGTGTCTCTTTGGATTTAGGCATAGACAAATATGCAGGGGTAACCACTGATATGCGTGTACAGAATTTCAAGGAAACGAAGGATGATTTTCTGGTGGCCACTTATTTCCGTTTCGGCCGCTATCTGTTGATTTGTTCTTCACAGCCGGGTGGGCAGCCTGCTAATTTGCAAGGCATTTGGAATGATAAATTATTTCCTTCCTGGGATAGTAAATATACATGTAATATCAATGTTGAAATGAACTATTGGCCGGCCGAAGTGACGAATCTCAGCGAATTGCACGAGCCTTTGATACAACTGATCCGTGAAGTGAGTGAAACAGGGCGTGAGTCGGCCAAGATTATGTATGGGGCGGATGGCTGGGTATTGCATCACAATACGGATATATGGCGTGTTACCGGAGCTATAGACAAGGCTCCGTCGGGATTATGGCCTACGGGTGGAGCCTGGCTGTGCCGTCATTTGTGGGAACGTTATCTTTATACAGGCGATATGGAATTTCTCCGCTCGGCTTACCCTATCATGAAAGAAGCCGGTAAGTTTTTTGATGAAATCATGGTGAAGGAACCGTTGCATAACTGGTTGGTGGTATGTCCGAGCAATTCTCCGGAGAATACTCATGCAGGCAGTAACGGGAAAGCGACTACGGCTGCCGGGTGTACTTTGGATAACCAGCTGATATTCGATTTGTGGAATCAGATAATCACGACCGCCCGTCTGTTGGGTACGGATGCTGAATTTGCCACCCGTTTGGAACAGCGTTTAAAGGAAATGGCGCCCATGCAGATAGGACGTTGGGGGCAATTGCAGGAATGGATGATGGATTGGGACAATCCGCAGGATGTGCACCGTCATGTGTCACACCTTTATGGTTTGTTCCCCGGTAATCAGATTTCTCCTTACCGTACTCCCGAATTGTTTGATGCGGCACGTACTTCGCTGATTCATCGTGGCGATCCGTCTACCGGATGGAGTATGGGATGGAAGGTATGTTTGTGGGCCCGTCTGTTGGATGGTGACCATGCTTATAAACTGATAACCGATCAGTTGACTCTCGTACGTAACGAGAAGAAAAAAGGAGGAACTTATCCTAATTTGTTTGATGCCCATCCACCTTTTCAGATTGACGGTAATTTTGGTTGTACGGTGGGTATCGTAGAAATGCTGATGCAGAGCCACGATGGTTTTATTTATTTACTTCCCGCATTGCCGGCGCAATGGAAAGAGGGAAGCGTGAACGGGATTATAGCTCGTGGAGGTTTTGAATTGGATTTGAGTTGGAAGAATGGTAAAGTGAGCCGGTTGGTGGTGAAATCCCGTCATGGGGGAAACTGTCGTTTGCGTTCTTTAAATCCGCTGGCAGGCAAAGGGCTGAGAAAGGCAAAAGGAGAGAATCCGAATAAATTGTATGCCATACCCGAAATCTTACAGCCGATTATAAATAAAGAAGCGAAATTGAATAAAGTTGAGTTGAAAAAAACTTATCTTTATGATCTGGAAACCAAAGCAGGTGAAGAGTATATATTCTTAGGTAAGTGATGATTCTTGCATTGATTGTAAGGATGAAAAATAGTAAAAAGAAGAAATATGAAAAGAACAGGATTAAACATTATTTGCTCATTGTTGCTGGCAGGTGGAATGTGTGCATGTACTGCCACTCCTAAACAGACCGAAGAAATCAAATGGAGCGAACGTATGGCTCAGTCGGAAATGCAACGTTTCCCTGAGCCTTGGATGATAGAAAAAGCGAAAAAGCCTCGTTGGGGCTATACGCACGGACTGGTGGTGAAATCCATGTTGGAGGAATGGAAACATACCGGTGACACTGCCTATTATAATTATGCAAAAATATATGCAGACAGTCTGATAGACACCGACGGTAAGATAAAGACCATGAAATATCTTTCTTTTAATATTGATAATATCAATGCCGGAAAGATTTTATTCGATTTTTATGAAAAGACGGGAGACGGGCGTTATAAGGTGGCGATGGATACTCTTCGCAAACAACTGGCCGAACAGCCCCGTACCAGTGAAGGCGGTTTCTGGCACAAACTGGTATATCCGCACCAGATGTGGCTGGATGGTATATTCATGGCTTCTCCTTATCTGGCTCAATATGGTAACGTATTCAAGGATACTACGGTCAATGCCGATATTGTGAATCAAATAAAGCTGATTGCCCGTAAAACGTATGATCCTAAAACCGGTTTGTTCTATCATGGCTGGGATGAGAGCAAGACACAAAATTGGGCAAATAAGGAAACCGGGTGCTCACCCAACTTCTGGAGCCGCAGTATAGGCTGGTATGCCGCTGCCGTGGTGGATGTATTGGACTATATGCCGGCGCAGTTCGAAGGACGCGACAGCATTATGACGATTATAAATACGTTAGCCGAAGGCATTGTAAAATACCAGGAGCCTGAAACAGAGGTATGGTGGCAGGTGACTGACCAGAATAACCGTAAAGGAAATTATCTGGAATCTTCCGCTTCATCGCTTTTTGTATATTTCTTGTGTAAAGCGGTGAATAAAGGATATATTCCTGTGGAGTATAAAGCGGCCGCAGAGCGTGGTTTTAATGGCCTGATCAAACAGTTCATTAAAGAAGAGCCTGATGGTTCATACACTATTACCAACTGTTGTGCTGTTGCAGGATTAGGCGGTAAAGGAAACCGGGATGGAAGTTTTGCTTATTACATAGGTGAGCCGGTGATAGAGAACGATCCGAAATCAGTAGGTTCCTTTATTTTGGCAGCTATTGAATATGAGAAAATGAAGCAGTAGGAATAATCTGAAAAAGATGAGGACATTTGTCAAAAAGGTCTTCATCTTTTCCGTAAACATAAGGACCTTTTTTAAACACCTTGTTGTTTTGATAAAAGCTCTTGTTTGGAGATTGTCAATTAATTAATAAACGAATTTGAAAATACAATGATGAACAGACACGCATTACTTTCCTTATTGGCTTTATTGCTATGTTGCTCTACTTCGTTGCCGGCGCAGAAAGCGAAAACGTATATTCCCTGGAAGAACGGCAAACTGGTGGTGTCCGAGGAGGGACGCTACCTGAAGCATGAAAATGGAGTACCTTTCTTCTGGTTGGGTGAAACCGGATGGCTGATGCCGCAACGCTTGAATCGTGACGAGGTTTCTTACTATCTGAATAAGTGCAAGGATGCTGGATATAACATGGTGCAGGTGCAGGTATTGAACGGTGTGCCTTCCATGAATATTTACGGCCAGTATTCCATGACAGACGGTTTTAATTTCAAAGATATCAACCGCAAAGGGATTTATGGATATTGGGACCACATGGACTATATTATTAAAAGTGCCGCTTCACGGGGCATCTATATAGGGATGGTATGTATTTGGGGAACTCCCGTGGAACAAGGGCTGATGAATGAAAAAGAAGCCGTGGCATACGGTAAGTTTCTTGCAGAACGTTACAAGGATGAGCCGAATATTATTTGGATGATAGGAGGGGATATCCGCGGTGATAATAAGACGGAGGTATGGGATGCGTTGGCAAACAGTATCCGCAGCATAGACAAAGGTCATCTGATGACTTTCCATCCGCGTGGACGTACCACGTCGGCTACTTGGTTTAATGACCGCGAATGGCTGGATTTCAATATGTTCCAAAGCGGACACCGTCGTTACGGGCAGCGTAACGGTGATGGTGACTATCCCATCGAAGAGAATACGGAAGAAGATAACTGGCGTTTTGTGGAAGCCAGTCAGGCAAAGACTCCGTTGAAACCGGTGATTGATGACGAACCTATTTATGAAGACATTCCACAGGGGCTGCATGATCCCAATGAAACCCGTTGGAATCAGCACGATGTGCGTCGTTATGCCTATTGGTCGGTATTTGCCGGATCATTCGGGCACTCATACGGTCATAATGATATCATGCAATTTATCCGTCCCGGATATGGAGCCTCTTTCGGTGCCGACGGACGTAAGAAAGCATGGTGGGATGCTTTGGAAGACCCCGGTTTCAATCAGATGAAATATCTGAAGAACTTGATGCTGACTTTTCCTTTCTTTGAACGTGTGCCCGATCAGAGTGTCATTGCAGGAACTAACGGCGAACGCTATGACCGTGCCATCGCTACCCGTGGAAATGACTATTTGCTGGTTTACAATTACTCAGGACGTCCTATGCAGATCGATTTGAGCAAAATCAGCGGTGCGAAAAAGAATGCATGGTGGTATAGCGCGAAGGACGGTAAGTTGGAATATATCGGTGAGTTTGACAGTAAAGTCACTCCTTTCCAGCATGATAGCGGTTATCTGAGCGGTAATGACCAGGTTCTGATTGTTGTGGATTCTGCGAAGGATTATGTGCAGAAAGCTTGGACAGCCTTGCCGGATGCCATACAGAAATGGAATAAGTAAGAAATATGCATATCATGAAAAAACAAGTATTATTAATCATTCTTCTGGCACTTCCGTTGTGGTTGAAGGCAGCGGATGTTTCGGTTACCGGCCTGCGTACCGAGCAGATGGTAGACCCCATGGGGTTGGATACTGCTGCTCCCCGTATGAGCTGGCGGTTGGAATCTTCTCAAAGAAATGTGATGCAGACCGCCTACCGGATCTTGGTTGCGTCTTCTCCTGAACTTTTAGCACAGGATAAAGGAGATTTGTGGGATTCCGGAAAAGTGGAATCCGATGCGTCCGTATGGATTCCCTATCAAGGGAAGCGTTTGAAAAGCAATCAGCGTGTTTACTGGAAAGTGAGAAGCTATACCAATCGCGGTGAGACAGAATGGAGCGAGCCTGCCCGATGGGGGATGGGACCTTTAGGTGAGATTCATTGGAAAGGACGATGGATAGGTTGGGACGCTGCGTTTGCATGGGACCGGGAAGATTCACACAGCCGTTTGAGCTCTCGTTATTTACGCACGGAATTTAAAACGCAAGCCAAGGAGATAAAGTATGCTACCCTTCATTTGTGCGGTTTGGGTATGTACGAACTGTTCATTAACGGCCAGCGGATAGGTGATCAGGTATTGGCGCCGGCTCCAAGTGATTATCGTCGTACTGTGCTTTACAATTCTTTTGATGTCACCAAACAGGTTGCCGGAGGAAATGCCGACAATGCCATCGGAGTGACCCTGGGCAACGGACGTTTCTACACTATGCGTCAAAATTACAAACCTTATAAGATTCCTACTTTTGGTTACCCCAAGTTGCGTCTGAATCTGATTATAGAATATACCGACGGCAGTATCCAGCGCATCAACAGTGATGAGAAATGGCGTTTGACGGCTCAAGGGCCTATACGTAGCAATAATGAATACGATGGTGAGATTTACGATGCCCGTATGGAATTGGGAAACTGGACACAGCCCGGTTATGATGATTTCAAATGGCTGAAAGCGCAACGTGTTTCATTGCCGTACGGTACACTCCGCGGCAATACCGCTCCCAACATGAAAGTGATGAAAACGCTGAAGCCGGCTGTCTTCAAGCAATATGGTGACCGTTATATGATTGATTTCGGTCAGAATATGGCAGGATGGGTGCGTATTAACATAGCGAAAGCCGCTGCGGGAGATACGATTTGCATACGTTATGCCGAACGGGTAAAGAACGACGGTACGGAACTGGATGTGGAAAATCTCCGCCATAGCCAGAGTACGGATTATTATATCTGCAACGGTAAAGAAAACAACACCTCCTGGAGTTCCCGTTTTTCTTATCATGGATTCCAATATGTAGAAGTGACAGGTTATAAAAATCTGAAAGCGGAAGATTTGGTTGCTGAAGTAGTATATGATGACTTGGAAGATAACGGTACTTTCGAGTGTTCCAATGATATCATGAACCGGGTTTATCGGAATGCCTGGTGGGGGATTTCCAGTAATTATAAAGGAGTGCCTTTGGATTGTCCGCAGCGTGACGAGCGCCAGCCCTGGCTTGGCGACCATGCTATGGGAACGTGGGGGGAAAGTTTCATGTTCAACAATGGAAACACCTATGCCAAATGGGCGGATGATATCCGTGAAGCGCAGCGTGAAGACGGTTGTATTCCTGATATTTGTCCGGCTTATTACAATTATTATACATCGGAAATGACATGGTCGTCCACATTCCCGGTAATCTGTGATATGGTTTATGAACAGTTCGGCAACATCGAACCTATTCGTAAGAATTATGCCGCTATCAAGAAATGGATGCACCATATACGCAGTGAGTTCACCACAGAGGATGGAGTGATTAACGCCGATAAATACGGTGACTGGTGTATGCCTCCCGAATCACCGGAGCTGATTCACAGTCAGGACCCTGCCCGCAAGACGGATGGAGCACTGATTGCTACAGCCTACTATTACAAGGTATCGCAAATGCTGGCTAAGTTCGCCCGTTTGCAAGGTCTGGAAGATGAGGCGAAAGGATTCGAGAAGGATGCAGCAAAAATCAAAGATTGCTTCAACGCCCGTTTCCTTACGGTTAAGAAGGGAACTTCTCCGGTACAAACGCCGCATGTTCTTTATCCCGACAGCATATTCTATGGTAACAATACGGTGACAGCCAATATCCTGCCGCTGGCTTTCGATATGGTTCCTGAGGCCTATAGGGAAGAAGTGGAGAAAAATGTAATAACAGGCATTATCACCCGGAATAAAGGTCATATCAGCAGTGGGGTGATAGGTATGAACTGGATGATGCGTGAGCTTACCCGTATGGGGCGTGGCGATGTTGCTTTCCTGTTGGCAAGCAACAAGACTTATCCCAGTTATGGCTATATGATAGAAAAGGGAGCTACTGCCATTTGGGAACTGTGGAACGGTGATACCGCCAATCGTTGGATGAACAGTTGTAACCATGTGATGATATTGGGTGATCTATTGACTTGGTATTTCCGTGATTTAGCCGGATTTAATCCGGCACAGCCCGCTTACAAACAAATCATCCTTAAACCTGATTTTTCCATCCAGGAGTTGAGTCATGTCAAGGCTTCGCACAACACTTTATATGGCAAGATGATTAGTAACTGGAAGAAGACCCTTACGCATTTGGAATGGGATATCACGGTTCCCTGTAATACCACTGCATTGGTTTATCTTCCAACGTTGGACGAGAAGGCGGTAAAAGACAAGGACGTTACCTTTGTACGTCGGGAAGGCAACTCTACCGTATGGAGTGTTCCTTCGGGGAACTATCATTTTTCGGTTAGCATGGACCCTTCTTCAGGTAAAAACCGTGCAGGTATCGTGGAAGATCAGTTCCTATACGAACAAGCTTCTTTTCCCGAATGCCACGGCGCTACTATTGTGGAATTGAAGAACGGAGACCTGGTAGCCTCTTTCTTTGGAGGCACTAAAGAGCGTAATCCGGATTGTTGTATCTGGGTATGTCGCAAGCCGAAGGGCGCGACGGAATGGAGTGCACCTTATCTGGCTGCCGACGGGGTGTTTAGTCTGGATGATCCGCAGGCTGTCTTGGCAGGCATTACGGCAGAATCCACTCCGGCGGATGCCGGCCCCGTGGTTTCTACGTTTAAAGGGGACAAGTCCCGGGCACGCCGCAAGGCTTGTTGGAATCCTGTGCTTTTCCAGATCCCCGGCGGAGATCTGATCCTGTTCTATAAAATAGGATTGAAAGTAGCCGATTGGAGTGGTTGGCTGGTACGTTCTAAAGATGGTGGAAAAACTTGGAGCCAACGTGAACCGTTGCCCAAAGGTTTCTTAGGTCCTATTAAAAATAAGCCGGAGTATGTGGATGGCCGTATCATTTGTCCTTCCAGTACGGAAGGCGATGGAGGATGGCGTATCCATTTTGAAATTTCGGATGATAAAGGAAAGACTTGGAAGATGGTAGGTCCTGTAGAGGCGGAAATGAGTGTGCCTACAGCTTTGCGTAAGGCAAATGCGGCCAATGTAGACGATCAGGAAGGCGGTGAAGCCATAAAAGGAGAAGGCGAGAAGCCTATTTATGCTATCCAGCCCAGCATTTTGCGTCATAAGGATGGGCGTTTGCAGGTACTTTGCCGTACACGTAACGCACAGATTGCCACTTCATGGAGCAGTGACAACGGTGAAACATGGAGCAAAGTCACTTTGCTTGATGTTCCCAATAATAATTCGGGCACGGATGCCGTAACCATGAAAGATGGCCGCCATGTATTGATTTATAATGATTTCAGCACATTGCCGGGTACTCCGAAAGGGCCGCGTACACCGTTGTGTGTGGCGGTTTCGGATGATGGCATTCACTGGAAGAATGTAATGACATTGGAAGACAGCCCCATCAGCCAGTATTCTTATCCGTCCATCATTCAGGGCAAGGATGGCAAACTGCATGCCGTATATACCTGGCGCCGTCAGCGTGTGGCTTATAAAGAGTTGGATTTGAGCAAACTGAAATAATACAATTGTGGATAAAGGAATTCTTTGATAGAGAGTATTGGAGAATTTGAAAAAAACGGGTGTCTGAAATAAAAATCAGATACCCGTTTTTTTGAAAACAGACTCCCATTATCCGCCAATGAAAGCTCTTTCTAAAGATACAGAATATGAAATAATTATAAATAGAGTACAAACGTTTCTTATTATCGTCCTCCCTTTATAAAGAAAAGAATAAGTGACAGATTATTATGAAAAGCATTAGACTACTACTTTTACTGGCTTCCGGAGTAACTACGGGAGCATTTGCCCAGTCGGGCGGGCTGACGGATATGAGCCAAAGTCGTTTTGCCAAGATGGCCAATACGGAATTAGGTGCCGTGCATTGGACAGATGGCTTTTGGGGCGACCGTTTCAATGTATATAGCCATACCTCCTTGCAAAGTATGTGGGACACATGGAACAATCCCGATGTTTCGCATGGCTTCCGTAACTTTGAAATAGCTGCCGGTGTTTGCGAGGGCGAACATTGGGGACCTCCCTTTCATGACGGTGATATGTATAAATGGATGGAAGGGGTGGCTTCCGTGTATGCCGTCACGAAAGATCCCGAATTGGATAAACTGATGGATCACTTCATTGAACATGTGGTGAAAGCCCAGCGTGCGGACGGTTACATCCATACCCCTGTCATCATCGAGGAAAAGAATAAGGGGATTGACACTCATTCGGACAAACAGCAACAGACGGTAATTGGCACCAAAGTAGGAGGTGAGGACGAGAAAGGTGCATTTGCCAATCGTCTGAATTTTGAAACCTACAATTTGGGGCATCTGATGATGGCAGGTATCATTCATCGCCGTGCCACCGGAAAGACTACTTTATTCGATGCTGCCGTAAAAGCGACGGACTTCCTCTGTCATTTCTATGAAACCGCTTCTGCGGAACTGGCAAGAAATGCCATTTGTCCCTCCCATTATATGGGTGTGGTGGAAATGTACCGTGCTACAGGGAATCCCCGTTATCTGGAACTTTCCAAGAATCTGATTGATATCCGTGGAATGGTGGAAAACGGCACCGATGATAATCAGGACCGTATTCCGTTCCGTCAGCAATACAATGCGATGGGACATGCCGTGCGTTCCAATTACCTGTATGCCGGTGTGACCGATGTGTATGCCGAAACAGGAGAAGACCAACTGATGAAAAACCTGACCAGCATCTGGAAAGACATTGTGACCCGCAAGATGTATGTTACAGGAGCGTGCGGTGCGCTGTATGACGGCACTTCGCCGGATGGAACCTGCTATGAGCCGGACAGCATTCAGAAAGTACACCAAAGCTATGGCCGTCCTTATCAGTTGCCTAATAGTACGGCGCATAACGAGACCTGTGCCAATATCGGCAATATGCTTTTCAACTGGCGTATGCTGGAAGTGACGGGCGATGCCAAATATGCGGATATTGTGGAAACCGCCCTTTACAACAGTGTGTTGAGTGGTGTCAGTCTGGATGGAAAGAAATATTTCTATACCAACCCGTTGCGCATCAGTGCGGATTTGCCATACACACTTCGCTGGCCTAAAGAACGTACCGAGTATATCAGCTGCTTCTGTTGTCCGCCTAATACGCTGCGCACCGTTTGTCAAGCCCAGAACTATGCTTATACGGTGACTCCGAATGCGGTATATTGCAATTTGTATGGAGCGAATACACTGGCTACAACTTTGAAGGAAACGGGAAAGATCGGGCTGGTGCAAGAAACGGAGTATCCGTGGGAGGGTGCTGTGAAGCTGACTGTTACCGAAGCTCCGAAACCGTCAAAGAAGAAAGCGTTTTCTTTGTTCCTCCGTGTTCCTGACTGGTGCGAGAAGGCAACTTTGAAGGTAAATGGCGAACCGGTGCAAGGAACCTGGAAAGCGAATACATACGCCGAGGTAAACCGCATCTGGAAGAAAGGGGACTGTGTGGAATGGGTGATGGATATGCCTGTAAAATTGCTGGAAGCAAATCCGTTGGCCGAAGAAATCCGTAATCAGGTAGTGGTGAAACGTGGCCCGTTGGTCTACTGTCTGGAAAGTATGGATATAGAAGGCGGGCATAAGATAGACAATGTGCTGATACCTGCCGATATCCGGTTGACTCCGAAAAAAATAACCATCGAAGGCAGTCCGATTGTCGCATTGGATGGTACTGCCCGTCTGGTCGATGAAGTATCATGGAAAGATACCTTGTACCGCGAGGTAGGAAAGGCCGACAAACCGGTCCATATCCGTCTGATTCCTTATTATGCATGGGGAAACCGCGGAAAGGCTGAAATGACGGTATGGATGCCTTTGGCACGGACTAATCACTAACCACTTACCCCTAATTAGTTACAAATGAAAAAAATATTCATAACCACTACTGCGCTGCTGATAGCTTGTACACTGTCAGCAGCCGATTTGTTCGTATCTCCGGAAGGCAATGACCGGAATCCGGGTACCAAAGACTCTCCGAAAGCCACCCTTACAGCCGCATTGCGTCAGGCAAGGGAACTTCGTCGTCTTAATGATGAAAGTGTAAAAGGTGGCATCACCATCCATCTGGAGGCAGGTGACTATCATCTGTACGAACCCGTCTTTATCCGTCCGGAGGACAGCGGGACGGAAGCGTCACCTACCGTCATCACTTCGGATGGAAATGCCGTTCTGAATGGTGGGGTGGAAATCAGGAACTGGAAGAAGCAAGGAAAGTTGTGGGTAGCCGATGTCCCTATGTTTAACGGGCGTCCGCTGGATTTCCGGCAACTGTGGATCAATGGGCAAAAGGCTGTTCGTGCAAGGGATGTGGCAGACTTTGAAAAGATGTACCGCATCATCAACAACGCCCCCCAAAACGAAATACTGTGGGTACCTGCCGCTGCTGTAAAGAAAATACAGAAGGCCCGATATGCCGAAATGGTCCTTCATGAAATGTGGTGTGTGGCAAATCTCCGTATCAAGTCGGTCGAAATACAGGGAGACAGTGCCGCCGTGCGTTTCCATCATCCTGAAAGCCGCATCCAGTTCGAACACCCGTGGCCGCGTCCTATGGTGACCAAGGATGGTCACAACTCGGCTTTCTATCTGACCAATGCCATGGAATTGCTGGATGAACCCGGCGAGTGGTATCACGACATTGAAAGCCGTAAAATATATTATTATCCTCGGAAAGGAGAGAAGATAAGCAAAGCCGTAGTTCCCGGCATCGAAACGTTGGTATGGGTGGAAGGAACGATAGACCGTCCGGTAAAGCACATCCGTTTTGACAATATTGCTTTCCAATATACCACCTGGATGCGTCCCTCTTTGCAAGGTCATGTTCCTCTTCAGGCAGGTATGTACATGACAGACGGATATAAAATCCGTCCTTCCATGATTCGTAAGAACAATCATAAGCTGGATAATCAAGGTTGGTTGGGCCGTCCGGCATCGGCAGTCGTAGTCAAGGCTGCCTGGGATATTGATTTCGAGAAGTGCCGTTTCCAGCATTTGGGCTCTACAGGCATTGATTATGAATGGGCCACCGATGGAGGACATATAAACGGCTGTCTGTTCCGTGATATTGCCGGGAACGGTATTGTAGCGGGCAGTTTCAGCCCTGCCGCTCACGAAACACATCTTCCATACGATCCTGCCGACCGTCGTGAGGTCTGTACCGGATTGACCATTTCCAACAACTACATCAACGATGTGACCAATGAAGACTGGGGCACTTTGGGCATTTGCGCCGGTTATGTAAGTGATATCAATATCGAACACAATGAAATCAGTGATGTATCCTATTCGGGCATTAGTCTGGGATGGGGGTGGACACGTACAGTAAACTGTATGCGCAATAACCGCGTGCACGCCAACCTGATTCATCACTATGCCAAGCACATGTATGATGTAGCCGGTATTTATACATTAGGTTCACAACCCCATAGCCGGATTACGGAAAATTGTGTTTCCGACATATTTTCACCCGGTTATGCACACGATCCCAATCATTGGTTCTATCTTTACACCGACGAAGGATCTTCATTTATCACCGTCAAGGACAACTGGACGGAAGGAGAGAAGTTCCTGAAGAACGCCAACGGTCCGGGCAATACATGGGAAAACAATGGTCCGATGGTGAACGACAGCATCAAGGCAAATGCCGGACTGCCCAAAGAATATAGCTATTTGAAGGAAAAATAAAACGTGATACCATTATGAAAAACAAACTTGCCACTTTGGTCGGAGCACTTGCATTGAGTGCTGCCGCCTCCGCCCAGACCTGGATCTGGTATCCGGGTGATTATGAGATATGGCTGGGCAACCGGATGAACAACCGCCGTACGGAACGCGGTGCTTTTTTCCCTCCCTTCTGGAAAACGGACAGCCATTATGTGGTAGTGGAATTCAGCAAGAAATTGGATCTGGCGGAACCGGAAGAAATATTCATTGCCGCCGAAGGAAAATACAATGTGAAATTGGACGGCAAACTGCAATTCGGTATGCCCTCCACCTTGAAACTCCCCGCAGGAAAACACAGTCTGAACATCAAAGTGTGGAATCAGTCCACTCCCCCCACTATTTATGTGAAAGGAAAAACCGTAAATACGGACAAGACCTGGAAAGTAACCTACGAAGACAAGGAATGGATAGACGAAAGCGGAAAAGCCAGTGATACTTCTGCCACCGTTTATATGGATGCAGGGTGTTGGAACTTTGACGGAGCCACCCAACTGCCTTCCAAGTTTTCATTGGCCAGAAAACCGATGAAAGCAGTTTCCTCCACTCCCCGGAAAGAAGGGGTATTGTACGACTTCGGAAAAGAAACCTTTGGTTATATCACTCTGAAAGAGGTAAAGGGAAAAGGAACGATCCATATCTATTACGGTGAAAGTCCTGAAGAAGCCTTGGATACGGAATATTGCGAAACATTGGACAAATTGCTGGCAGAGCCGGGGCAGATAACCGATCTGGCCATCCGGAATACACGGAAACTATACGATGAATACACGTTGGACAACAGCAAGGCCTTCCGTTATGTCTATGTCACTTGCGATCCGGGAGTAACGATACAGGACGTTTCCATGCAATACGAATACCTGCCCGAAGAGTACCGGGGCTCATTCAAATGCAATGACGAAGAGCTGAACCGCATCTGGGAAGTAGGAGCATACACCATGCACCTTACTACCCGTGAATTCTTTATCGACGGCATCAAGCGCGACCGTTGGGTATGGAGTGGCGATGCCATCCAGAGTTACCTGATGAACTACTATCTGTTCTTCGATAATGAAACCGTGAAGCGTACCATCTGGCTGCTTCGCGGAAAAGACCCTGTGACCAGCCACAGCAATACCATTATGGACTACACCTTCTATTGGTTCCTCAGTATTTACGATTACTATATGTACTCCGGTGACAAAGACTTTGTAACCCAACTCTATCCGCGTATGCAAAGCATGATGGACTATGTATTGGGACGCACCAATGCCAACGGTATGGTGGAAGGTATGACCGGTGACTGGGTATTCGTAGACTGGGCAGACGGTTATCTGGACAAGAAAGGCGAACTCTCCTTTGAGCAAGTCTTGTTCTGCAAAAGTTTGGAAACCATGGCGCTTTGTGCCGGTCTGGCCGGTAATACGGCAGACAAAACCAAGTATGAGAAACTGGCTTCCGCTTTACGTTCCAAGCTGGAACCCGCTTTCTGGAATGAGCAGAAACAGGCGATGGTACACAACCGCGTTCAGGGCAAGCAGAGTGAGTCCGTTACCCGCTACGCCAATATGTTCTCTGTCTTCTTCAATTATCTGGATGCCGATAAACAGCAGACCATCAAACACTCCGTATTGCAGAATGACAGTATTTTGAAAATCACCACTCCTTATATGCGTTTCTATGAACTGGAAGCACTGTGCGCCTTGGGCGAACAAGAATCGGTGATGAAAGAAATGAAAGCCTATTGGGGCGGTATGTTGAAAGAAGGAGCTACCAGTTTCTGGGAGAAATACAATCCCGAAGAAACAGGTACCCGGCATCTGGCCATGTACGGACGTCCATACGGCAAAAGCCTCTGCCATGCATGGGGAGCCAGCCCCATCTATTTGCTGGGCAAATACTATCTGGGAGTAAAACCCACCAAACCCGGTTACGAGGAATACTCCGTCACCCCTTGTCTGGGCGGCTTGAAATGGATGGAAGGAACCGTGCCCACTCCATACGGCAATATCCATATCTATATGGATAAGAAAGAGATCCGTATCAAGTCCGACGGCGGAAAGGGAGTGCTGAACATTCCAACCCGGAAAGGAATGAAAGCCATGACCATAGAACCCGGAGAAGAACAAGTCTTCAAATACTAATGGAATAGATCAAAAAAAAGGTGATACCTACCTTCCCAGGCGGGTATCACCAACACTGTTTCGTAAGTTCCCGTTATCCGCTGATAACAGTACTTACCTCTGATCTAACATTAGTTTTCTTATGGGCTTCCGCCTGTATCACTACATTAGGAAGCGGAGATTTTACATCTTGGAAAAAAGTATCTTCCAAAAGCTTCGCTTTTTAGTCTCTTCTTTATTACCTGAACTTTGATAAATATCTTCGTATCCCCATTTGTCATGGATCATTCTGTAAATCATCCCCCATTCGGGCAGTCCTCCCAGATTACGGTCATCAATAAACAAATCCGCCTTCAGTTTTCTGGAGTAATGATTACTTTCCAGGGTTTCTTCCGCATAATTGCTGTTTACGGCATAAAACTCCAGTCCACGCTCCCGGCAGAAATCCACGGCCTCCTGTAATAATTCACCTTCCCGCACACTCCACAGGATAAGGCGGTGCCGTTCCTGTTGTAGTTTTTTCAGCGTTTCTATGGCAAAGGGTAGTTCCCTGCCTATTTCGGGATATTTATGCTCCACTATTGTGCCGTCAAAGTCAACTGCTATAATCATTCCTTATGCTTTCGAAAATTCTTTAATACGCTGCTCCTCTGCCAGTCTGCATATCAGCAGGGTTCCCTCTTTCTCGGCTATGATATACCCGTCCAGTCCTTGTATTACCGCCTGTTTCAAATGCGGTGTGTGTACAATGCAGTTATTGCATTCATACAATCGGACATTCTCGCCTACAACGGCATTGTTCCGTTCATCTTTGGGCAGCAAGGAATGTAATGAGCCCCAGCTACCCAGATCAGACCATCCGAACTCTGCCGGCAATACATAAATCCGTTCCGCTTTTTCCATTACGGCATAATCTATGGATATACTTTCACAAGCAGGGAACAGCTCTTCTATGGTTTCTTTCTCTCTTTCGGTATAGAACTCCGGATAAATCCTGTCGAACACCTCGGCAATGCCCGGTGCATAACGGCGTATAGCCTCTTCTATGGTCTTTACATTCCATACAAAGATCCCTGCATTCCAGAAATAATTCCCGGCGTCCACATAGTGCCGTGCCGTTTTCAAGTCCGGTTTCTCTTTGAATTCATCCACTTTCCGTATATCCTGATCCACCTCTTCTCCCGCGGCTATATATCCGTATCCCGTTTCCGGGCGGCAAGGTCTGATACCTATGGTTACAATGGCCTTGCTTTGATCTGTCATCAGCAGTGCCTTGGCTATCACCCGGCGGAATTCATCCGTATTGATAACCAATGCATCCGCAGGAGTCACTACGATATTGGCGTGCGGGTGGTGTTTCTTGATTTTCCAGCAAGCGTATGTGATGCAGGGTGCCGTGTTACGTGCAACCGGCTCCGTCAGTATATGATGAGGCGGCACGGATGGCAATTGTTTCCTTACCGTCTCCTTATACTTATCCGAAGTCACTATCCATATATTATCCGGAATGCACAACCCTTTAAAGCGTTCCACTGTCAGTTGTATCAGGCTTTTGCCACATCCCGTCACATCAATGAACTGTTTGGGACATTCCGGCGTACTCATGGGCCAGAAGCGGCTTCCTATGCCGCCTGCCATGATAACGATATGAGTTTCCATAACACGTATGCTTTTTATTTCTTTTTATATTCCAGATACCATTGGTACATCTTGTGCACCCCTTCCTCTATGTCTATTTTGTGATGCCATCCCAGTTCATGCAATTTGGTCACATCGGTCAGTTTGCGCATGGTTCCGTCCGGTTTCTCCGGATTGAATGTAATGCTGCCTTTATATCCCGTTTCCTTTACTATCAGATGAGCCAGGTCGGCGATGGATATTTCTTTTCCCGTGCCGATGTTGATGTGGCAGTTGCGTATCTCTTTTGTGCCGGGACGGTAAGTATCTTTAAAGTCCACATGCTCCATGATGAAAACACTGGCATCCGCCATCTCCTCACTCCATAAGAATTCGCGCAGCGGCGTGCCTGTTCCCCACAGTTCCACCCCATCCTTGCTGATGCCGTAGCTTTTCAGGATGGCCAGTATCTCCTCTGTTCTGCTCTCCCCGTTTATACCTTCCACCGGGCGTATATCCAGATCATAGCGTATGTTCTCCCAGTTATCTTCGTTCAAACATTTGGCAAGATGTATTTTCCTGATCATGGCAGGCAGTACATGGCTGCGTTCCAAGTCGAAATTATCATTGGGGCCATACAGGTTCGTAGGCATTACAGCGATATAGTTGGTACCATATTGCAGGTTGAAACTCTCGCACATTTTCAGCCCCGCTATTTTGGCGATGGCGTATGGCTCATTCGTATATTCCAGCGGGGAGGTGAGGAGAGCATCCTCCTTCATCGGCTGCTGTGCATCTCTGGGATAAATGCAGGTACTTCCCAGAAACAATAATTTCTTCACTCCGTGACGGAAGCTTTCCCCTATCACGTTCTGTTGTATTTGCAGGTTCTTGTAGATAAAGTCCGCCCTGTATGTGCTGTTTGCCATGATACCTCCCACGTGGGCGGCGGCAAGGATTACATATTCCGGTCTTTCTTGGTCAAAGAAGTCCTTTACGGCAACTCCGTCCAGCAAGTCCAGTTCCTTGTGGCTTCTGCCGGTCAGGTTGGTGTAGCCCTTTTCTTGCAGGTTACGCCAAATAGCGGAGCCCACGAGTCCGTGGTGCCCTGCTATATAAATTTTGGCTGATTTCTCCATTGAAATTCTTGACTAATGATTTAACAGCTTGCTTTGAGATGAAGTTTCTTCACGAATTTCATATCGTGTTTCACCATGATTCCCACCAGTTCCTCGAATGAAGTCTTGCGGGGATTCCATCCCAGTAACGTTTTGGCTTTGGTAGGATCTCCCAGTAATTGTTCCACCTCTGCCGGGCGGAAATATTTGGGATCCACCTCTACCAGCACCTTGCCTGTAGCTGTGTCAATACCTTTCTCGTTTACACCTTCACCTTCCCAGTGCAAGTCGATGCCCGCTTCCTTGAAAGCAAGGGTAGCAAATTCGCGTACAGTGTGATATTCTCCGGTGGCTATAACAAAGTCTTCGGGCGTATCGTGTTGCAGAATCAGCCACATACATTCCACATAGTCTTTGGCATATCCCCAGTCGCGCAGGGAGTTCAGATTCCCCAAGTACAGTTTATCTTGGAATCCTTGTGCGATGCGTGCCGCCGCCAGGGTAATTTTCCGGGTAACAAAAGTTTCGCCCCGGCGTTCACTTTCGTGATTGAACAAAATACCGTTTACGGCAAACATGCCATAGCTTTCGCGGTAATTCTTGGTTATCCAGAAACCATATTGCTTGGCTACTCCGTATGGAGAACGGGGATAGAAAGGAGTAGTCTCTTTCTGAGGAACTTCCTGCACCAGTCCGAAAAGTTCCGAAGTAGATGCCTGATAAATCTTGGTTTTCTTTTCCAGCCCCAATATACGTACCGCCTCCAGCATGCGCAGCGTACCTACCGCATCCGCTTCCGCTGTGTATTCGGGCACGTCGAAGCTTACTTTTACATGGCTTTGTGCGGCCAGATTATAAATCTCGTCAGGTTGTACGGACTGTATGATACGTATCAGTGAGCTACTGTCCGTCATATCCCCCCAATGCAGGTTCACCAATCGGTTCTGCTTCATATCCCGTACCCATTCGTCCAGATACAGATGTTCTATACGTGCAGTGTTAAATGAAGAAGAACGTCTCAGGATACCATGTACCTCGTATCCTTTTTCTATCAGGAACTCGGCCAGGAACGAACCGTCCTGTCCTGTGATACCTGAAATCAATGCTACTTTTTTACTCATATTTTGTATTATTCTAGAAAAAATGTTTTATACCATGACCTGTCTTCATGCATATTTGCATTTGGACCGGTATAAATAATTATTATTCTTTTTTATTTGCGGCGTCAGGTTGTATCAGGCTCTCTTCCTCTGCTTCCGGTATTTCACTCCACGGCAGTCTGGCCTCAATGAACTGTGGAATCTTTGAAAGAATTTTGCCTTTCAGTGCCGAGATGGGTTTTATGCCGTGACTTTTATACATTCTCAAGTCCTCCGCCCATTTCAGTTTGCTTTTTCCCGCATCGGTAGAAAGCCCTCCCATTCTCATTTTCACGATGTATTTGTTCAGGTAATATACTTTCAGGTCGGCTTCGTACAGATAGCGCACCAGCAAATCCGAGTCGGCGGCTATCTTATAACTTTCGTCGTAAAGCCCCCATTTATCCATACACTCCTTCTTTATATAGACAGTGGGGTGGAGTGGGAGCCATCCGTTTTTCACATTCTCTTTACTGTATCGTCCGCTTATCCAGTTTCGTATCATCTGGTTGGTGTCGTCATAATCTACAAAGACCCCGTTGCCGTATATCATATCCGCATCTTGTTCCTCGAATGTTTTCACTATGTCGGAGATGGTGTGAGATGAGAACAGGAAATCATCGGAGTGAATCAGACCGATAATATCTCCTGTTGCTGCACGTATTCCTTTGTTGATCGCTTCATACATACCTTTATCCGGCTCGGAGATAATTGTATCTATCCCGTTTTTATATTCATTGATGACAGCCAGCGAGTTATCTTTCGACGCTCCGTCCACCACAATGTATTCTATGTAAGGATAATCCTGTTCCAGCACACTTTCTATTGCTCCACGAATGGTGGCTTCCCGGTTGTAGCAGGAAGTGATAATTGAAACTTTCATAATGTTGATGCTTTTATAATGTAATATTTCTTGTTCGAATTTTTAGTGCGGGATTTCCTTGATAAATTCCGTATGCTTCCATATTTTTAGTAGCAGTAGACCCAACTGTTAGTATTGCGTGCGATTTAACTTTTATTCCGGGGCATACCACCGTTTTTGCACCAATCCATGCACCGTCTTCTATTATAATGGGGGCATTTCGGTAATCGAAAGTGGACAGTGTATAATCATGGTTTCCGGTAAGTAATAATGCTCCTTGCGAAATGCATACATTATTTCCTATTATGACTTCATCAAGATTATCAATCCATGCGTTTTCCCCTAACCATACATCATTTCCTAATGTCAGTTTCCAAGGGAATTTTATGTTCACATTATTTTTTATTACTAGTCCTTTCCCTATTTTTGCACCGAAAAGTTTTAGAAAGAACACTTTTATTCCCATAAAAGGATTCCAGGAAGCACGTACAAATAATGCGTTGACAAAATACCAAAGAGTTTGTTTTATAAATCCTGCTCCTTTATTAAAATTTCCTGTGTTGAAAGAAGATAAATGGACTTCTGTCATTGCTCTAATATTTTTTGAAATACATTATCCATATTGTTTATATATTGCTGTTCTGTATAGTTCGAATGAGCTATATTATAATTTCTTTCGCATATGTTTCTTAATGAAGAACGTTCTTTATCTAAACGCAATATATAATTGTATATCTCTTCTAAATTGATGTTATTTTTATCTATAACTAGTCCGTGTTCTTTGTTTGTTGCTATGTCGGGGATACCTGCATGGTTGGTGGTGATAATAGCCATAGCATTTCCCATTGCTTCTAATATGGAGATAGGTTGTCCTTCATTTGGATAGCGAGTAAGCAATATAAATATATTACATAAGTTTAATAAGTCATTTTTCTTTTTGCCTGAAACGATTCCATGATAGGTGATGGTGTTTTCTAGTTGATGTTTAGTTATAAAATTTTCGAAATACATCCTTTCTTTTTCTTCGAAAAATTTTCCTGCGAAATGAAAATGTAGAGTATTCTTTTGCTCTGTTTGTACTTTTGCTGCTAATTCCAATACTTCTTTATATCCTTTTGATTCTATAAAGTTGCTTAGATAAAGGATATGTAATACAGGTTGTGAAGCCAATAAGTTTATTTTTTCTTTGTAGCTACAGGCATTCAGCATATATTCTTCATCAACGCAGTTGGGTACGACGAATATTTTTTTCTCATTTATCATTCCTTTGAAAATGTTTTTCAAGGAATTACCTAATATGATAGTACCAGATACATGGCTTATTGCTTGATAGTTTAGACTTCTTTGTAATTTTCCGCAGTCTTTTTCTATTAAGGTGCGATAATATCCTCCGTGCAGATGAATCAGACATTTGCTTCTTTTCCATTGTAATAACTTTAATATTAACAGGTCTCGCCAGTTTCCTCCACGTGTTTGTGCTATAGTAAAATAAAATAAGTCACTTTTATGTGTTGCAATTTTCCATAGTGTTTGAAGTATCTTTCTGTTATTCGTGGTGTCTACTTGTCGGAAAAGGTATTTTGACTGTAATGTAGAGCTGTAAAGGGTAGCTACAGCTTTAGATAATCCGTGAATAGGAGGAGGAAATTGAGCTATAAAACAAATTCTTTTCATGATAATATTAAGGTCGGTAGGTTCTGTGGAAAAAAGCATAATTCATATCCATTTCTTTTATGAATTTGGCGGGAACCCCTCCATACAAACAGAAAGATTGTGTAAATTGTTTCTTCATAACAGCACCAGCACCTAATACAGACTGGTCCGGTAAGATAGAATTAGGAAGAATTACTGATCGAGTTCCAATGAAACAATGATGCCCTATTGTTATAGGACCACACGCTTGTTTGTTATGCTGAAGAGAAGTTGAATGGGTTAAAATCTGAGTTCCATATCCTCCAATAGATGTAAATTTTCCAATAGTTAGAAGATCTGTACAGTCTATATGATGCTTTTTAGATATTGCGGAACCTTCTTCCATAATCAGATATGGTCTGCGATTAGGAAAATCATAAAAATTTGAACAGTCTTTTAAGGGGAAGCCAGTAATCCAATTTTGTTGTGAAATTATAGTGTCTTTTCCCATCTGAATCTGTTCAAGGTGTATAGCAACATTGAGATGCCCTATTTGGGCTCCTTCTTCCATTATCAATTTTTTAGGATAGATAAATGAAAAACCGATATGGGCTTTAGGGTGAATTTGATATTTCCAAAAATAGTTTAAACATAATCGTTTAAGCTTCCAAGGCAAAAATATCACTAATAGTTTAAGAATTATTTTCATATTATCACTCTATTATTTAAAAAATATTTTTAATTTGATTAGTGCTTTTGTAATGTTATATTGTTTGGCTATTATAGCCTTTTTGAGATATTTTTTGTATATTCCTTTAGGGGATGCTGTGATAATAATGTGCATAATTATATTATCCTCTAAAATATGGTCATATTTTAATTTACGTAATATTTGAGATTCTATATAAGCGGTAATGACGTTGAAATAGATGGTTGAACATGACACATCATCGAAAGGTACTTTCCAATTATTGTGCATATTTTTTATATTCGTATATAATAGTTTGATTGTGTCGTAATATTCGGGTTTTAATCTTAATGCATAATTTGATAAATTAATTCTATAATAATAGCCACAATAATCAGTGACTGATAAACTTTGAACGTAGTTATAATATTTATAGTTAAACACAATATCTTGTGAACGTCTCAAATCAGGAAAAACAATATTATTTTCACGTATTATATCCATTTTATATAATTTTCTAGTTGGAGCACTTAGAAGATGTTTTTGGCATAATGTTATATAATTAGTACGGATTTCTTTAATAGTATTGTAGTTTATCACTTCTGGTTTGTCTATAACATATTTTTTGAAAGTGTCATTTTTTTTAAAAAAACTATTTATACATCCTGAAATAATAAGATCACATTTCGTCTTTTCCCAATGAAAGACTAAATGTTCAATATAAAATTTGTCAATCCAGTCATCAGGGTCTATAAATGTAACAAATTCTCCATGGGAATGTCTTAATCCGTTATTTCTTGCTGGCCCAGAACCAGCATTGTCTTGATAATATACGTGAAATTTCTTATGAGTGTTACAAAATTCTTTAGCTATCTGATATGAATTGTCTGTTGAGCCATCTATAATAATAATAACTTCATAATTATTATAGCTTTGTTCTGAAATTGATTGGAGACATTTGTTTAAATATTTGTCAACATTATATGTGGGAATTATTACCGATATTAATGGGTGTATATTTTTACTCATGGTTATAGATTTTGTGTGTTATTATTTTTGATAGTATATCTTTAAAATATTGAAATTCTTTAGTGTGATAAAATATTGTTATCATTATTATATTAGGAATAACTATAGAGATTAAAGTTTTTAAAAAAAAACCTATAATACTGTTTGGTATAAGTGAACTTATACTTGATGTACAAATATAGCAAAATATTAATACTAATATGTATTTAATATGTAATAGTAAATATTTTAAAACTCTTTTTTTGAAAATATATTTATATATAATGTAACCTTCCCACCATAAATTTATTAGGATATTATTAAGTAATGTTCCAATTATTACACCTTCTATTTCCATATTAAATTTTATTAATAGAATGGAAACCAGAATAATTGTAAATACAGCTTCACAAAATGCTCTCCATTTAATTTGCCAGAATAGTCCATTTACATCGATAAATATTTGTGAAGATTGACGTATTCTGTCAATGTAGAAATTAAAAATAATAAGCAATGTTAAGGTCGTAGAAAAAACAAAGTCTTTCCCCCAAAATATAATAATAAAAGAATTGATCAAGGTTGATAAACATATAGATAAAAATATAGCAATATATGCATTGATAAAAAGTAATTTTAGAAATAAAATATGTGATTCTTCTTTTGTTTTTGTAACGACAAAATTGCCTATACTAGCAGTAATTGGAATGAAAAATTGTACGAAAATAGTTTTTATAGTATTTATTATTAATAGATAATTAGAATAATAACCTACTGCTACAATTCCAACAAATTTTGCTATCATTAAATTATTTACTCCACTAACAGCTACTCCACCTAATTTGTTAAATGCCATTGCAAAAACATTTTTTTTTATATTATGAAGAGTTTCATAATTAATCTTTTCTTTTTTCTTATTACGAAGATAAGGATATAGTTTGTTCGCTTTTATTGAGATAAAAACGTTTGATAAAAATGTACAAACTAGTTGTATAATAAGAAATGATACAAAGCTTTTGAAGAAGAATAAAACACTTATCTGTAAAATATTTCTAATGATATTGAATTCCATTTGATTAATAGAATCAATATAGCTATTTTGGGAAGCTACAATTATTGAACGTTTATAACTAAAGAAATAACTAGCTGAAGTATTAAGAAGGAATAATAAAAAAATGATCCATAAGGGGGGAAGATTTGCTGGAATAATAGAGGGGTCCTTTATAAAAAAATGCAAATAAGGAATTAAAAAAATGCCAATAATAAAAATACTGCTTCCTATATATTTATAGACTTTTGAATAAAAGTTCATTAGGCTGGCTACTCTCTTTTTGTCGTTATTGGCTAGTGGGGCATACATTTCATAAATAATAGCAGTGCTAAAACCTAATTCTGCAAATGATAAGACAGATAAAATATTTGTGAATAACCCATTGATACCTAAATATATTGCCCCAAGTGTATGTATAAATATAGTTCTTGAAATGAAATTCAATGCAATCGTGATAATCTGGCCAAGTATGGCATATGTTGAATTACGAATAGATTTATAGATTCTGTTGTTTTCTTTCATTGCTTATTTATACCTCCCATTTAATATTTTGCTTGATAATTCGAGCAGGAGATCCTGCAATTATGCTGTTACATTCATTGAAACGTTTTGTAACTAACGCTCTAAAGCCTACTATGCAATTGTCTGGTATTGATGAACCTTTTAATATATCACAGTAGCTAGATATCCATACATGATTGCCAATGTTTATGCTATTGTTGAGATTCGTAATCTCTCCATTTGCATTTAAGATTTTGTGACCATCGCTATCTCTTATGTTAACGTTCCATCCGATGAGCACATTGTCCCCAAAGTTGATTTCCGTATTAGAAAAGCATGTGAAATTTTGATTAGCTCTAAAATTCTGACCAAATTGTATAACACCATCATTATCACTTCTGAGAGTCACTCCCATTGCAAATTGTGTTTTACCGTTAAATATTAATTTGCCTTTTCCTGATATGATAATATAGTTTCGTTTATTGTGTGGATTTCCTAGAGAACCATTTCCCCATCCTATTTTGATTAGGCCAAAATTGAATTTTGCAGGTAATATAATGCTACCTTTTTGTAATCCATGCCCATATATTGAAGTACGATAATCAATAATTATGGGAAGAAGAATTGCTGTTCTAAAAGGGAATACTTTAAAGTTTATCCATATTGATATTGGTAAACTAATCAGAAAATGGATGATTTTTTTTAATTTAATATTCATGATGTTTATTTTATAGATCGTTTTGTATATATATTTTGTGTATTTTAATTTGTGTTAATCCATTCGTTGTGTAAAATATCATGTAATTCTTTTGCTGACTTTTCCCATGTATATTTTAAAGCATTGGAATAGCCATTATGAATTAATCTTTCACGTAATAATTGGTCATGAAACAAAGTTATTATTGCTTCTTCTATTTCTTTTATCTCATAAGGATTTACGAAGATTGCACTATTTCCCGCAGCTTCAGGCATGCTTGATATATTTGAAGTTATGACGGGTATATGACAAGCTTGTGCTTCAATTATAGGAACACCAAATCCTTCATATAATGAGGCATAGTATACCATTAGAGACATTTTATATAGTATTACTTTATCTTTTTCATCAATGAACGGAGTGAAAGTTACATCTTTTCTAATATCGCATTTCTTGGCAAATTGAATTAAATCAGAATTTTGATTGGTAATGACTAACTTCAATTCTTTTCTTATTGAATAAGGTAATTGAGAATAGGCTAAAAGAAGTCTTTCTATGTTTTTATGTTTCCTATAACCACCAAATGATAAAATAAACTTAGATGGTAGATTATACTTTTTTTGGATATTAAAAATTTCCTCTTGGCTATATTCTCTTGAAAATTGTTGTATTTCAATTCCATTATGTACAATTTTCACTTTTTCTTTTGATAAATTGAAATAGTTACAGATATCTGTTTTTGATGATTCTGAAACTGTTAGTATAAGGGATGAATTTCTGACGGTGAAATTAAGATCTCTTTCATGTGCCTTTATGAATTGCTTGGATTCGCATCGTGTTTTAAGGACAATTAAGTCATGAATTGTTGAAATAACTGGGTTCTTAAACTTGACTGAAGGTAGAGAGTATGTCAGAAAAAGATTGAAATTTGCATTTGAGGAAAACATGTTTTCATAATAAATGGGTAAATGAAAATTCTTATTGTTATAAACAAGTTTATCCAAAACAAAGGATTGATTTAATTTCCCTTCAAACCAATCATAATTTTTTTTATTAAGGTGTCTTGTATAGTTATAGCATCCTCTTAATTCTATATCGCTAAATCGTGCGATGTGTATTGCTAGGTTTCTTTTAAAATTCCCTATACCGCTTGTACTGCAAGCATTACGTAAATCTAGATTGATTTTTATCATATTAATTAATATATCGATACGTGTTATAATTGTTAATTATTCCAAATGCAGTGAAGCTTTATTGTATTAAAAAATATTTTTAAGTAAGTGTGATTTTAATCTGATTTTTGATATGGAGGTTATTATATTCTATGTGTCCGCTTATTTTTTAATATTCTTATAATATTAAATGTATCATCTTTTTTGGAGTTCCCTATATAAGGTTTTATAATTTTCCTTTGCACAACTCAAGTTATTCCATAACAATCTTGAATTTTTTCTCATTTCGTCATATATAGTTTCTGGTATATTATAGATGGTAAATATTTTTTCTGCAATTTGTTCTTTGCTGCAATTTTGTGGCAATAGATATCCGTTTTTGCCATTATGTACGATTTCCGAAGTTCCACCAACAGCTGTTGCTATTATAATCATACCAAAAGACATTGCTTCCATAATAGAAACAGGTACACCTTCGTTTTCACTTACATTGATAAATATATCAAAGGGGATGTTTTTGTATATTTCTAATAATTGGCTATTTGAAATTTTTCCTGCTAATTTGATTTTTAATTTTTTATTTTTATTATTTTTTATTTTTGATTGTAAAATTCCCATTTCTTCTCCATCTCCGTAGTGGGTCCATTCTATAGGAATATTTAGAGAATCTAGTGCTTCAAAAATTAATGGAATTCGTTTTACAGGACGAAGCCATGAACATGAAACTATTCTTAATATATTTGTTTTTTTTACTTCTATTACTCCGTGTTCATCTGTGCCTAATCTTTGTATTTGTATTTTGTTTTTACATAATTGAGGGTATGATTTCTCTAGATGAAATTTTGCATCGTTAGATATAGCGTAAATTTTATCTACTGTTGATAATATAAGTTTTCTATATGAAATATATTTTGTCGGGTTAGCATATTCGTAAACGTCAAAACGGTGGCAACGTGTAAAAGTAAAATTTATGGGTAATTTTGAATATTTTTTCAATAAAGATAGTGTTACAGCAGTATCTGCCATCCAATAAGAGTATAGATAGATTTTTTCATTTTTACAATTTTTGATTAATTCTCTTTTTATATCTCGATATGCGTTTATACTCTTAAATGAAGTCCGTATGAATTTTTTAATACGCTGATATAGATGTTCTCTCTGTTTTAATATGTTCCAAAATTCGTCATAAAAAAAAGTATGACATAATATGAAATAAATGCAGAAAAGTATATTCTTGTGATAAGATTGTTGTGAATTGAAAAAGTGTATATTTTTAGGAACAGGATAGTCTTTTATGTCTGACTTTTTTTTATGACCATATATAAACATTGGGAATATAATGATTTTATTAAACCCTTGTATATAGTTTACTTCATTGGCTAGGTAATCTTCTGATCTTTGATATGGATATGTACCATTAATAATGACTAAAGTTTTATTCATGCTAAGTTTTGTTTATGAAGTTATTGTGGAAAAGATTCTGTTTAGATTTGGCTATAATAATATTGTTTTATTGCATATAAATAATTGATAAATAAAATTATCCAAAAAAATAATATGAATTTTGACCAGCAAAAAATAATAGTTTGCATACAATAGCAATGAATGAGTCCCATTAAACATGACATCCATATATATATATATTTATTATATAAGTTGCCATACATAATTGAATGTGAATCTACATATACTAGCAGTCTTATCATTAAAAAATTACTGATAATCATAAGAGGCCATCCAAATAGAGTGCCTCCTATTATAAACATTCCACCTGAAAATGATAACATTTGAGCATATTCAAAATGTGTTTTAAGGGATAGTTTAAAAATATCACTTGAAGATAGTAGTGAGTCTGTTAATGGAAATAAATTTGTTTTGAGGAATGGTAAATCTTTCAATCCAGATATTCCATCCATTATATCTTTAACAAAAGAGGATAGTGATAGCTCCCATGGCAAATTGAGAGAGGCCTGATAGGATCGAGCCACAGTCCATAAACCATTTACATATTCTTCGATAATATTGGAGTACTCAAGTATGATATCTTTAGAACTCACAGAAACGTTGTACTCAGATATATTTTCTACTCCAAATTGCTTTGTTATAAATGTGAATCCAATGATGAGCAATGCGACAGGAGTAAAACTGGTTAAGATCACTTTTTTGTATCTAGGAAATGTTAATATGAATAAGTAAATAGTTGTTATTGCAGTTTCGACGATAAAAGATCTATTTTTCCCAAAATAGGATAGTATGTTAAATAATCCTAGCATGATAGCTATGCTAATATATACGGGATTTCGTGTTTTATATGCTTTTGTCAAAAAAAAGATGAAGAAAAAACATTTTATTACGTTGAAAAAACTAGCATCAAGAACAAGACCTTTGTCAATTCCTTCTTTGATTCCTAATATTTTAAGTTCTGGTATCCAAACATTTATTCGTCCTATTAATATTAATAAAAATATAGAAACTATAATCCATCCTCCTGTGTTTATGTGATACTTGATATTTATTTTAGGTAAAGAGCGTTTGAGTTTTATGGGACGAGGATAAAAATAATATATGACTGTAAAAGAGGTTATGCATTCTATGATATATATGATGATGGCTGTTTGATATGATTCGGGAAGTGCTTTGGGCATTCTATGGTTTAATTCACCGTTTGATAAACAAATTAATATGGGTTGTACAAGATATCTTATTGTTTCTATGAAAAGGAAAATGTACAATCCTATCCCATGTTTTCTACTAAAAATCTCTCCCCATTTTATGATACATATACCAAATATTAATGGTAGTGTCCACATGTACTCTAAACCTATTCTTGGTATTGGTGTTTGTTTTATTATTGTAAAAGAAATTATAGAACAAACAAATAATATATATTTTAATTTCATTGTGTATCCCTTTCCTTGTTTATGAGAAGGAATGCTTAGTCTCTCTTGAAAATATCTCTTGTGTAAACTTTCCCTTTGACATCGTCTAAACATGTATTGTATCGATTAGCGATGATAGTATTACATAATTCCTTAAAAAGTTTTAAATTGTTAACGACTTTAGAGCCAAAAAAGGTAGTGTTATTTTCTAATGTAGGTTCATAGATAATAACTTCAACTCCTTTAGCTTTTATGCGTTTCATTACTCCTTGTATAGAACTTTGGCGGAAATTATCAGAATCTGATTTCATAGTTAAACGGTAGATACCTATTATACAATGTTTTTCTTTTGAAGGGCTAAAATCGCCATGATTATAGTAATCGTAGTATCCTGCTTTTTTAAGAATACGGTCTGCTATAAAATCTTTTCTAGTACGGTTACTTTCTACTATAGCTTGAATTAAATTTTCTGGGATGTTAGCATAATTAGCCAATAATTGTTTGGTGTCTTTGGGAAGGCAATATCCACCATAGCCAAAAGATGGGTTATTGTAATCTGCTCCTATACGAGGGTCTAGGCAAACTCCATTTATTATAGACTGGGTGTCTAGCCCTTTAATTTCAGCATAGGTGTCTAATTCATTGAAATAACTTACACGTAGAGCAAGGTATGTATTTGCGAAAAGTTTCACAGCTTCAGCTTCCGTTGTTCTCATAAAAAGTATGTCTATGTTTTTTTTAGTGGCTCCTTCTTGGAGTAATTGGGCAAAAATTTGAGAAGAATTCATTAAATCCTTATCATTTAAATCAGTACCAATAATAATTCGATTAGGATAAAGATTGTCATATAGAGCTCGACCTTCACGTAAAAATTCAGGTGAAAAAATTATATTCTTAAATTTAAATTTAGCACGAATATCAGCAGTATATCCTACAGGTACAGTGCTTTTAATAATAATAATAGCTTGGGGATTGACATCTATAACTAATTTTATGACTTCTTCTACATGGGTAGTATCGAAATAATTTTTAACAGGGTCATAGTTTGTAGGGGTTGCTATTATTATAAACTCTGAGTTTTTATAGGCATCAATGGCATCGAGTGTTGCATGTAACTTTAATGTTTTTTCTTTGAAAAAATTCTCAATATATTCATCTTGTATTGGGGATTTACGCTGGTTTATCATAGCTATTTTTTCGGGAATGATATCTACAGCTGTAACTTGATGATGTTGGCTTAATAATGTAGCAATGGATAGACCTACATACCCTGTTCCTGCTACTGCTATTTTTCGACTGTTATTCATTTCTTTTAATCTTTAAGTAAGCGTTTTGGGATTTTGTTTTTTTATACAGTTTCTATATTTAGAATGTAGTTTTGATTTGTTAGTAGTAAAATTAGGAGTATACCTCTTAAGGAACATTTTCTATCAAAAATGCTTTGTTGTCAATATGGATTTATACAAACTATTTTTTTATAATTTATTCCAATTTAGTGGTGTTTTCTGCTTGTTGATCATTATTATAGGCTGAACGATTATTTTTTTCTTTTTAATAAATTGATAAATGAGAGATTATCTTTGTCATATGCAACAGGCTAATATTATTCATTTGTTTTTTGAAGTCTGTGTTGCTATATATGAATAAGTTCAGTTTTATGGTGTGATAAAGATTAAATTATTTATTTTGATGGTTTCCTCGAAAACATTCAAGAATTTTATTTCATCTTCTCCACAAACCCTACCGGCATATCAACCCCCGCACATCCCAGCAAATCCAGTCTTACCACCACTTTTGCTTTTCCATCCATTTCCACCAGTTCTCCTTCCAGCCCCTTTAGCGGACCTTTGACCACCCGTATCAATTCTCCCGGAGCCAATGGCGCGGCACACATCTCCACCGCCTCGTCCGAATAATCCAGCATAAATTTGAACCGTTCCATCTGTTCATCCGGAATCACCGCCGGAGTATGTTCGCCATGCAGCACCATATACCGGCTGATGGCCGACAGCGTGAGCACCTGCGAACGTTCCGCCGCATCCACATGGACAAAAATCATCATGGGGATAACCACCCGTTCTATTTTCTTTTTCCGGTAAGTCCATTGGCGGATTTCTTCTTGTACGGGCAGGAAGTTCTCTATATTCATTGCGGTCAGCCGTTCGGCCGTCTTCTTTTCGTGGTGAAGGCGGACATACGCCACTAGCCATTTTTTCATATTCGGAGGAAGGAAAAGTAATGTTAGATGTTCTAAAAAATGAAAGAAATGATGCCTCTTGAGCACGCTACGCTGTTACCTGTGTCATTCCCAGGTAAGCTTGTCGTTAAATTCTGATGCAAATATAGACATTTTTTTACGATAACAAGCTATTTGTTCGCAAAAAATGAAAAAATTAACAAGAATGACGTATTTATTTATACTTTTGTGTTTTTTATATTTTAAATGATATTAACATTGTGGAAAAATCAAGATTTATAAGAAAAATAGTGGCAGATTGAGCTTCCTTCAAGAGTTGGAAAAAATCATGGCCGGATATCGCCTGTCCGGTGAAGGCTACACTGATGAGGAAATGAGAGTTCTGAAGCGCATGTGCAAAAGTATGTTGGCTGATATAGACGAGTTTCTGCGGAAAAAGGAGGAAAAGAAGAAGAAAGAACGGAAAGAGAAGAAAAAGAGGAAAGAAAGGAAATAAGGAGCAAAATGTGAAAAGACATTAAAAGGAAATCTCCCAGTTATTTGTACACTTGTATCATAAATGGGTATTGTAAATCAGTGCTTTACGTTGGGTAAGTGTACAATTTTAACTTTTGATTGTATGGGTTTGCAATATACTTTTGCTTTCATGGTGGAGGGAAATGCCCTCCTTTTGATAATTTAAATTCATACATGAATGGTTTATACCGATTTATGCTCTTTCTATTTCTCGGTGTTCGATGAACATGCCGTGGATATGACATTGAAAGAGTTTGTGAAACTTCTGCGTGGCGAACGCTGGAAGGTGCAAGTAGAAGAGTATCAGCGCCTGAAGGCTTCGGGCAGGGAGACAGAGGCCAAGAAGTTAAAGAGAAAACTGGCCGCGCTGGTGATAGCCGGGCGTTGCGATGGGAGCCATGCCGAAACCAATCTGAAGCAGTGGAGCGGGGACGCCATGCTGGATGTGGATAAATGTAACGGCTGTGTGTCTGAGTTCTTGCAGGTATTGAAGGACACTCCTTGGGTGAAGGCGGCATGGCGCAGCGTTTCGTACGACGGGCTGAAACTGGTGGTGCGTGTGGAAGCGGAGAGTGTGGACGAGTATCGTATGGCATACGCATTGGTGGCATGGCACGTGGCGCAGCTTCTTGCCTTTCCCTGTGACATGAGTTGCAAGAATCCCACCCGTCCTTGCTTTGCATCGTATGATCCGGAGGCTTTTTTTCGTCCGGATACCGAAGTTTTTCCCTGGCGGCGCTTTGTGACGGAGCATCCCGACAGGGTGGGGGAGATTCTGGCGGAACTGAAAGTGAAGACCCCGGCAAGTGCGTCCAAACCTCCCGTTGCGGCTTCGGGCATGCTGCACACATTCTTCAACGAGTTCCTGGAGCAGAATCCCTTTGTGGATGGCAAAAAGAATGAGTTTTTGTTGAAGCTGGGACGTATCGCCCGCTATAAAGGAGTGGGCGAGGAAGAGTTGGCACGGCTGAAAACGCTGGCGGTGGAAAGGCTGGCGGGTATGGGGTGTGCCGCCGGGGATATACCTCCGCGCATAGACTCCGGATACCGGTATGCCGACATGAACAAGGGGCCCGAAACACCTGCTTCCAGGGCTCACAAGGCTCAGGGCTCACCTATGCGGTATTCTGAGCCCAATGAGGGGGAGGAAGAGGCTGAGTTAGAGAAACTTGAGGCTGACAAGTTGCGTCGTGAAGTTCCGTGTCTTCCGGATGAACTGTTCGACCGTTTGCCCGACTTTTTGAAGCGTGGTTTGACGCACGTCCGCAACAAGCGCGAGAGGGATATTCTGTTGCTCTCCATGATTACCAACATCAGCGGTTGTCTGCCGGGGGTGAGGATGAATTATGGAGGAATGGTTTATTCCGCCGATCTCTATCTGGTGGCTTTGGCCGGTTCGGGCAGAGGAAAGGGGGTGATGCAGCTGGCGGCAATTCTGCCCGCAGCCATTCAGGAGTATTACGATGAATTGAACAGGAAGGATGAGCGTGAGTACCGGCAGAAGCTGCTGAAGTGGAATCTGGAGGAACGGCTTGCTGCTCAGGAAAAGAGGGTTCCCGATTTGGACCAATGCCCGGAGATGCCGGTGGAACGCATCCTGAAGGTGGCTCCCAATATTTCGAAAAGCCAGTTGATACTGGCTTTGGAGGCGGGTGGAGCGGTCGGCTTGGTGATGAATGCCTCCGAGCTGGACATGATAAGTTCTGCCATGCACCAGGAGTATGGAAAACATGATGATGTGATGCGTGCCGCCTCCCAGCACGAGGAGGTGTCTTCTTATTTCAAGACGGATCACCGGCTTGTTGTTGTGAGTGACCCTCATCTGGCATTATGCGCTTCGGGTACTCCCGCCCAGTTGCATAAATTTATTTCTTCGCTGGAGAATGGAATGTACAGCCGTGTGGCTTTCTATGTGGGACAGGCCCACTGGGAGTATAAGTCGGCAAATCCCGGCAAGGCCCGGCTGGATATGCGCGCTTATTTCAAAGGGATGGGCGAGGAGCTGCTGCGTATGTTTATCTTTCTCTCCGGATCGCCTACCGAGGTGGTTTTCACCGAGGAACAATGGAAAGAGCATACGGAGCGTTTCAGAACGTATCTGCGTGAGGTAGTGGCGGAAGATGATGATTCTCCGGGTGCCATTGTGCTGCGCCACGGACTGATGATGTCTCGTATTGCCATGGTGCTGACTGCATTGCGTAAGTGTGAGCCGCAATGGAATACATCGGAGTGGAGTGTTCGGATGAGGATTTCCATACGGCAATGCAGATAGTGGATGTGTTGCTGGAACACAGTTTGCTGCTTTCCACTTCCATGGATGATACTGCCGGAAGAATCAGGCCGGTAAAGGCTTTTTTCAAACTGCGTCCCGTTTTGAAAAAAATGCCGCGCGAGTTCACCTATTCGGAGCTGATGGCGGCTGCCAATGAAGCCGGGTTGCCTACAGCATCCGTGAAACGTTATTTGTTGCGTTTGGTGTATTATCAAATCGTTGAGAAAGAGGATGGTAAGTATAGAAAGACCGGCAAATCTTGGCTCAGAAAACCGCCTAAGTGAGCCCTGAGCCTTGTGAGCCTTAAATGCAGGTGAAAAAGATCCTGTTGTTTTCAAAAAACAACAGGATCTTTCCGGTAAAACAACAGGGGATTTTAAAAAAACAACAAGGTCTTTCGATGTAGACAACAGGTTCTTTGGGAAGCGTATGTCCTAAGGTTCTCCCAGATGCCTCACTATGATTGCCACTTCATGCTTCAGAAAGCTGTGGCGGAATTTGTTGTAGCCCGCTTCGTTCAATTCTTCCTGTAGCAGCATGTTTCTCCGCATCCAGCGATACAGGGTTTGCAGGGCTGCCGCGGCAGTTCGCCCTGGGCTGTATAGTTCTGCCAGTTCCGCTTTGTCATACGCTCTGATAATGAATGCTTTTTCTTCTTGGTTCATGTTCTTTTATCGTTTTGATTATAGGGTAAAGATACGCAAAATGTCCTTGTTTTCCTACTCTCTCTGTAAGTTATTCTCGACATTTCCCGACAATCTCCTACGCTTCTCTACAAATGTCTACACGGGGCTTCCGGTTCATCGTATCTTTGTAGTGTAATCAAAAGTCAATCATAGCCGGCTTAGTGGTTAACGGTTGATTGCCAGTGTGTTTCTTAATTTGCAAGTTTTAATTTTTAATTTGAAAAAGTATGGGAAGAACAGTTTCTTATTCGGTGGTAAAGCGTAATAATCCGCTTGATCAGGATGCAGTGCCTAAGTTTTATGCACAAGCTCAGGCCAATGGCCATGTAGAGATTCGCGAAATGGCGGATCGTATTCAGAAAACCTGTACGGTGACGCGTGCGGATGTAATGGCTGTGCTTGTTGCCTTGGAGGATGTGATTATGGAGGCTCTGGAAGGGGGCGAGATCGTAAGGCTTGCCGATCTGGGCACTTTCCAGATAGGCCTGAGCGGAAGAGGTGCGGAAACGGAGGATGCGTATGATGTGTCGATGATTAGAAAAGCGCGTATCAATTTCCGTCCGGGTATTGCGCTAAGCGGTATTCTGGCAGCACTGAAATATACGAAGGTGGATAAATTGCCGGTGAAAACGAAGGAAGAGCAAAAGCCTGCTTAAGTAGATGGCGGACAAGTGTTTAATTTTAAAAAAAACTGTAGGATGAAAGGTAAATCTGTTTGGAGCACTATTTTGAAAGTGGTGATTGCAGTAGCTACGGCTATTGCGGGTGTAGTAGGAATCAGCTCGTGCATAGGGGGATGAGGGTGATTAATCTGATTGTTGTCCACTGTTCCGCCACAAAGGCGGACAGGGACTTTACCGAACAGGATTTGGAGGTGTGCCACCGCAGGCGTGGAATGAACGGACCCGGATATCATTTTTATATCCGCAAGAACGGGGATATAAAAACAACTCGTCCCATAGAGAAAATAGGGGCGCATGCGCGTGGACATAATGCGCAGAGTATCGGGATATGCTATGAGGAGGGAATCAGTGAGCGGGGCAGGCTGGCGGATACGCGGACGGTGTGGCAGAAACATTCGTTGCGTGTACTGGTCAGGGCGTTGCTGGTGGATTATCCCGGTTGCAAGGTTTGCGGTCATCGGGATTTAAGTCCGGATTTGAACGGAAATGGCGAGATAGAGCCTGAGGAATGGGTGAAACAGTGCCCCTGTTTTGATGTTTCGAAAGAAAAATATAGTAAATAATATTTATATATTAAAACGTAATAAGACTAATTCTCTTTCTAATGTGTTAATATTTTAACAAATTCAGAAGAGAATTAGTCTTATGGTATTATGTAATTACTTTTGAAATTACTTTTTATTTACATTTTCAGTGCCATATCCATAGCCGTAACCGTATTTTTTACCGTATCCGTAATACTTGCCATACTTGCCGTATCCATAGTAATATCCGTACTTCTTTTTCTTCATGTCCAGTCCGTTGATAAGGGTACATAGGTTGGGCAGTTTTTTCTGTTCGCTCAGTTCGTTGATTAAAGTATAATCTGCCTTGTGGGTGTAGTCTGCCCGGCACACATAGATGCTGGCGTTGGCTACGCGCGAAATCAGCAGGGTATCGGTCACCATGCCGATGGGGGCGGTATCCAGAATGATATAGTCAAAATGCTTTTTCAGTATGTCGATAGCCTGAGGCAAAGATTCACGTGCCACCAGTTCGGTCGGGTTGGGAGGAATAGGCTCTCCGGGCAGAATGGACAAGTTGGCATTGATGCGTGAAACTTGTACCAGCGACATCAGGTCGGTATGTTCCGGATTGGCGAGGAACTGGCTGATGCCTTGTTCCCTGTGTGATAAGTTGAAAGCTTTGTTCAGGCTCGGCTTGCGGATGTCAAGCCCCACGATCACGATTTTCTTTCCTAATAAAGCCAGACTGACAGCCAGATTGGAAGCGATAAAGGTTTTGCCTTCTCCTGTGGTGGTGGAGGTAACCAATATGACTTTCTCGTCGCTCCTCATCATATAAAGTACATTGGTGCGTACATTACGGAAGGTTTCGGCCATCAGGTCGTTTTGGTTTTCCTGTACTACAATGCTTTCTTCTTTTCCTTTATCTTCCGACAGGGGTACATCGCCCACAATGGGAAGGGAGGTGATTTTTTCCACATCGGCGCGGCCCTCTATCTTGTATTTTAAGAGTTCGATGATATAGATGACAACTACCGGCAGGGCGATTCCCAGAATCAGTGCTACCAGATAAATCATCTTTCCTTTGGGAGATACGGGGATGGCGTCTGCCAGTGCTTCGTCCACCATGCGGGCGTTGTTGGCGGTAGATGCCAGAGTGATGGCGTTTTCTTCACGCTTTTGCAGCAGCATCAGGTAAAGGCCGGCTTTGATTTCCTGCTGGCGCGAGATGCTGACCAGCTGGCGTTCCTGTCCCGGAGCATTGGTGATGCGTCCGGCGTATTTGCCTGCCTGACGTTCCAGATCCGCCTGGGTGATGGCCAAACCTCTTTGTACGCTGTTGATGGTGGTCAGCACATTGCTGCGCATGGCGCGGATGCTGGCATCCAGATTGACTACCACCGGGTTGTTTTCCTGGGAGGAACGGAGCAGGCGCTTGCGTTCCAGCAGCATCTCGTTGTAGCGGTTGATCAGCTCGGCAAGACCGGTATCTGTCAGGCCCACATTGACCGGAAGTACTTCGTAGGCATGATCCGGATTGTTGGCATAGTCGGCCAGGAATTGTACCAGCCGGAGCTGGGTGCTGTTTTCGGCACGTTTCTTTTCGTATTCCGAGTTTTCACTCAATGCCAGTTGGGCGTCGCTTTTCAAGTCGGTGAGCCCGGCATCGCGCTTGAAGGTTTCCAGTTCCTGTTCCGTGGTTCCCAATTCGCCGTTGATGATTTTGATACGTTCATCAATAAATTCCGCGGTTTTGGTAGCCACTTCGTTTTTGTCATCGTTGGCATCCCGGTTGTAGACTTCCACCAGCTTGTTGATGAAATCCATGCCGCGCTGCGTATGCGTGCTCTTGACAGAGATCTGTGCGATAGTGGTGGATTTGGAAGTAGGCTCTATGCTCAATGCTTTTCTGTAATCATTAGCTACGTTATAGGGAGATGAAACAGTGACTATTATTTTTTGTTCACTCTTTATATCTATGGAGTCTTTAGGGGTGAAGCTGAAAGTACCTGATGGGGTGGTCAATAAGGCAGGCAATTTATCGAACTGCTTAATGTATTCTTGTTCACCGATTGATACCTTTACATTCAACTTATTGCCCGGTTGAATACTTAGATTAAGGTAAGCCGGCATAGATAATTTTTGAGCTTCTTCAGGAGTAATCCATACTTTGATGGGAGAACTTTTGTAAAGCTCTATGTTATGGAAACTACCTTCTGCCGCATAGTTAATGTAGAGATCTAGTTCTTCTATCACTTTTCTGATAAGGGTACGTGAATGTAGAATTTCCACTTCATTATCAAAATTGTTTATGGAGGAGTAAAAGCCTAAATCTTCTAAATCTACTATTCCCGTATTTGATTTACTATTTTTGTCATTGTCTTTGATAATAACGGAGGCTGAAATATTGTAAACCGGTGCGGTATAGCGTAGATAAAGCCATGCCCCTGCCAGACACAGCAGAATGCATGCTACAAACCAAGGCCAATGGATAGTATATTTAAAAAGGACCGCTTTGAAATCAGTCTTTTCTTCTTTTTCTTCTAAGTATAAGTCGTCGTATAAATCTTCTTTCATAATTCTGTTTATTTGGCAATAGTTACTATCAGGCTGACAAGTGAAACCAATGTCCCCACTACAGAGAACCAGATGGTAGTACTGTTGCTGATTCCTGCATTTTTAGCTTTGGTCTTATTGGGAGTGACATAAACTACATCATTCTGTTGGAGGTAGTAATAAGGAGATACAATGATATCGGCATCATTCAGATTCAGTGGGATTACTTGCCGATTGCCCTGTGCATCTTCACGAATTAGTTTTACTTTATCTCGTTGCCCATATACGGTCATGTCTCCTGCCATGGCCAAGGCTTCCATAATATTTACTTTTTCATTAGTGATGGTAAATGTACCAGGTTTTGTGACTTCTCCCATCACCGAGATTTTATAATTGGCCATACGTACATTTACTATCGGAGTTTCTTTAATATAGATTTTCAGTTTTTCTTTTATTATATTTTCCGCTTGACTTTTGGTAAGCCCTCCAATATGCAATGTACCTAAAACGGGGAAATCAATGTTTCCATTATTGTCTACTAAATATTCTTGAAGAACAGGCTGACTTGTTACGCTTAGTCTCTTGCCTTGATCTCCTAATGCGCTTGCTACCGTCAGATTAAAGGGAATGGCGGCATCGGGATCACTGGTATTCACCGTGATAGTTAGCAAATCTTTAGGCATGATGTGTGCATCATACAAGGGTGTTTTGACATTTGCCATGTCCAGATACTCGGACCCTTGCAGGTAAGGTACTTTTTTGTAGGCGCTGCAACTACATAGTAGTAGTGAAACCAGCGCGAATAGGGTAAATTTCAATCTTCTCATTTTTTGGCTCTCTATTAATTTTAATTCTCTATTTTGAACTTAATAAGCTTGCTTGTCTTTGCGTAGCACATTTACCACGGTTTTGTACATGATATAAAGGTCGAGCAGGAAAGACCAGTGCTCCATATACCATATATCGGCTTTCACACGTCCTTCCATGTCTTCCAGTTCGCGGGTTTCGCCACGGAAACCGGTCACCTGCGCCCATCCCGTGATACCGGGCTTGATGAAATGGCGGACCATGTATTTATTGATTATCTTGGAATATTCTTCCGTGTGTTTCAACATGTGAGGGCGTGGTCCCACAATGGACATATCTCCCAGCAATACATTGATGAATTGCGGAAGTTCGTCAATATTGGTCCGGCGCATGAAATCGCCGAATTTGGTTTTTCTAGGATCATTGAGGGTAGCCTGTAAGGTGTCCGATTCCTTGTTCACTTTCATAGAACGGAATTTATAACACCAGAATTCTTTATTATTCAATCCATTACGTTTCTGACGGAAGAATATGGGGCCCGGAGAAGTGATTTTAATGGTCACTCCTACAATAAGGAATATAATGGGGAACAATGTGCATAAAAAGAGTGATGAGAAGGCTACATCGAATATACGTTTTATCAGCCTGTTTTCTATTTTTCCCAAAGGTTCCTTGCGGATGCTGAGAATGGGGACACTGCCTATCATTTCAAAGTACATACGGTGGCGCAGGTAGTTGCGCACATTGGGCACACTGTAGAAATGTATCAGGTTGTTTTCGCAATAATTAATGACCGGCACGATACATTCGCTTAATGTCGAGGGCAGGCAACAATAAAGTTGGTTCACTTTGTTTTTTGTCAGGTAATCAATGGCTTGCTCCGGCTTTCCCAAATAAGTACAACTGGCAGGGAACTTGGCATTGGGGGTTGTGTCGAAGTATCCCAGTACCCGATATCCGGTAGTGGCGTCGGAGGTCATTTCATGATAAAGTTCGGCTATATTTTCGGTGCTTCCCAAATAAAGGACGGTACGGAAATTACCTCCGCGGCTTCTGTATAGCTGTATGCAGAAACGGAAAAGCAGACGATAGAAAGTGATGCAGAGGAAAAGTAGAATGAAATAATAGACAAAAAAGCGATTGGAGTATATTTCAAGTTCTGATAGTACAATTAAGCTTGTTGACAATAGGGAGAAATAAAAAACGTTACGGAGTGCCCGGAATACAATTTGATTGGCACGGGCTCCTCGTCGATGTAATATGACACCTCCTGAGATAGTGCACGCAAAATAGCATACGCTGAATAGAGTTAGAATTTGGGGTAAAGTGCCACTGTAGGCCCTCTCCCCAAACAACTCGTTCCATATTGAATTAAATGAGATGAAAAGTACATTCAGAATGACTAAATCTCCTAGAATGACTGCTAATTTAAGTGCTTTATTAAATCTCTGAACTTGTATCATAGGTTAAATTTTTTAGATGTCAGATCTATATTATGTTTTTAAAAGGTGTGTTTTAAATATGTCACTTTTTTTCTTTTTAATATCCTTCTGTTACTTCGTAAGTAACAGAACATGAATTAATGGATTAGTTGTATAATTAATATTCTGTCGTTTTATAAATATATATAAGAGATAACTATGTGAAATATAGTGAATTTATTGCATTGCGTTAATAGTAAAAAGCGCAATGTGTGTTGTTGTATTTCTTTGTTCTCCTTCGATTTGATAATTGTTCATATTATTATTACTTTTTATCTATTATATAACCTTTTTAATTAAAATCTAGAAAAAAGCTGTGCCTTTATTTGTTTGCTATCAGTTAATTGTCTATTTTTGCCCTTCAAATAAGATCTGTTACTTACGAAGTAACACAATATAAATCTATTGATAATTAGAATTTTATATATTTATACTCTCTTTTTTCCATTATTTGAAACGTATAGAATTATCGCATCATTAGCTTTTTTTATTTCTTCATTCTTGAAATTTTTCAAATATGTTTCTGTAACTTTCACTGACGAGTGTCCAAAAGCCTCACATATTAATTGTTCGGAGAAATTACAATATTTGGCAAGGGTGGCCCAGGTATGCCGGGTAGTGTATGAACTGACCTTGGTTGCCACTCCGCATTTTTTCGCCAATCTGCCTAAATTGTAATTCATGGTTCGTAGTGCCTGCTGATACTCTGTATATAGATCCTCTCCGGTTTTTGTTCCACTGAGGATGGGAAAAAGGTAGGGAGAGTCCTGATTGGTATTTTGATATTTGTTTATCAGCTTCATTGCTGTTATCGGAATATCAACAATCATTTGCCCACCTGTTTTATATCGGCGATAAGAAAGTGTGTTGCCTTTCAAGTCGCTTTTGTGAAGATGGGCCAGATCAACAAAGGGCATTCCGCGTAATTGAAACATTAAATTAGCCCAAACTCTGCATCGTATCAAATCTTCCGGTAGTTTCTTTAGAGGAACCTCGTTTAGTAACTTGTTTATCTCTTCTACTTCCAATGCGCGTTTTATATCGTTTTTCACGCCGGTGTAGACATGATGAAATAAACGGGAATTCTCGGTTATTATTTTTTTATCCACTGCTTTGTTATAAGTTGCACGCAATGTCCGCATATAGGTGGAAACAGTATTCCAACTTAGTTGCTTGTCACGCAGGTAGGTTTCAAATTCTTTCAGATTGGCTCTGTTGAGCTGGTGGAAGTAAACAATCTTGCATCCACAGAATTCACTGAATGCGTTCAAAGTGCTTTGATAAATGTGAGCCGTACCATATCGTTTCTCGTCTTTCAGTTCTTCAATCGTTTTGTTCATAAACTCGTTGAATTTTTTTTTATTTCTCATAAGGTTCCGTATTATAGATTTTACATAATAAGTAATTTTCATAACGGAATCGAATATAGATTGAAATGTTCAAAACAGAAAGATTATTTATCTAATTCTGCATCATTTATACGTATTATCCAGCCGTTTACTTGCATTTGTAAACATATGTAAGGTTTCTGCGGATCCTCTGTCGGGCTCAGGAAAAATATCAGGTTATAGCGGTCTTGCCTGTCAAGATATTCTTGTGGAGGCATGTAGGTTGTTTCGACATTACGCGACAGAAGCAGATAGGGTGTCAGCGGAATATCGAAAATCTCTTTTCCACTAGGTTGATAGATTAACCGTAGGCGGGTGTCGTCATTCTCCATCAATCTCAATGTATTCATTCCGGCATGTACTACCTGTATGTCTTCCAGATTGGCGCTTTCCTGCATGAAGGGAAGATAGCAGGTGAAAACGGAGTCTGTCGGAGTGTTCCGGTGATCCATGCATCCGTTGCGGGCTGTCAGCTCCAGACGGAAATCATATGTATCCAGAGGGGCGGCCGACTGGCTTTGCAATATGCAGCTTAGAATATTCGTGTTTTTAGTAAGAGAGAGAGCCAAAACCTGATATTCGCCGCTGATATGCACGTTGTCCAGCCGCCCGTGGAATAGAGATGAAAGTTTTTCGGATTGTTCTCCCGCCTCATTGCGTAACAGTGTCAGTGAGGTGGGAGTGTGCCGGTAAAGTGAATCCGCCAATCCTGCCCAGACCAGAAAGGTGTAATCTCCCTGAGGCAGGGAGGGGACTTGGATTGTACATTCATTTTGATGGAATGTAAGACTGTCTACTTCCTCCCGGACTATATAGTTGCCTTCCTGATCGAGAATAAATAGCGTGACATCTTTTACCTGGGTGGTCACGGCATCTACGTTCAGCATATTATAGGTATAGGATAACTTTAGCCAACAGCCTGTGGGACAATCGGATCGGTCATCGTCTACCCAGGAACATGCACTACAGAAAAGAGTACATAGGGCGAAGAGGATAGTAGCAGTTTTACTCATTGTTTTTCTATTTTGAGACTGTTTTATTCAAGGTCGGCATCTTGGTCACGGACAATCCATGGATATACTCCGAATTCTACGTCCAGGAATGCTTTGTTTTCATCCGGATCGGGTTTGGTATCCGGAGTGCCGGGACCCAGGTTCTTGATGCTGGTGATATTGACAGAGTAGATGTTGTTACGTACAATACCGAATTCCATGACGCCCATGACGGTGGGGTTGTTGTTGTCAAGATGTTTGATCCAGTAATTGTAGAAGGTAGAGAAATTGCCTCCGTTCTTGGTGAAACGGGTAATCTGCTTGGCAGCCAGTTCTGCATCACTGGATTCTTCTGTCAAACCATCAATATTGGCATCGCCATATTTGCCTACAGCTGCCAGTGTGGTGTAGAACTTATAGTTGAAATAATACAGTGTGTTGAATACAAGCGGGTCTTCTACCGGATTACCGTTATTACCGATGGTCTGTGAAGCTTCGGGGGTAAATGTACCTTTCAGCATGATACCGGTGGTGTATACTGTGTTCTGTGCCGGACGGAACATACAGTTTTCAAGACAGTACATGGAAACGTACTTTCCTGCATCGGCCAGGCCCGACCAGTTGCTGTCTGTCTGTTTTGACAGGTGGTTGGTGTAGAATGAACCGCCTGTGAAATTGGTAGTGGCTCCAGCTACGGTCTTGTCGAAGAAATAGGGGTCGATAAGGTAACCGTTGTTGTCGGCGATGTTGCCGAAGTTTCCTGCTTCCACGCTATAAGATGACGGAGCAGACGGAGTTTCAGGAGCGTTATCCAGTGTAGCGACATGACGGAAGGTGTAGAACTTGTTTGCCAGGTTGATGAATTTGTAGTTGTTCAGACGGACTGTGGCGTAAGTCACTCCGGCAGGGTTCTTCAACGTGTAGATTTCCTTGCTGTCATTTCTGACCATCAGTTTGGCAACGGCACGTTCCAGATTGATTCTGACGTGTGCTTTGGTGTCGCTTTCTTCGGGAGACTCTACGGTGATGTTCATATTGGCCGAGCCGCGGTTGGACATGATGAAACCGCTTCCGGGTACGCTGGTTATCATGCCGTTTCCATAGGTGGAGGCGTCAATCTGTCCCAATAATGTGGATTCCTGACCTATTTCGAAGGTCTGTGAACCGTTGGCTACGGCAAGGATGTCATAGTTGCCCGGTTTTACTGTGATTTCCTTGTTGCAAGGATAGACAATGGTTTGTCCTTCTTTGCTGCTCTCTCCGCTGGAAGTGCCTGCGCCCAGATCGCTTTGAGTTACATTGATGGTAGTAACCAGATTCTTGCTGGAAGAGTCAAACAGATAGAGGGTTACATTGCTCACCTTGTATTCTTCGGCGGTACCGTCTTCATAGATTCCGGAATCTTCGGCGGAAGCGGCACGGCTGCCGTTGGAAGAGTTGGGAACTACAAATGAAATCTCCATGTTCCCTCCTCTGGCTCCGGGAGCCGGATTGTCTCCGTTTCCTGAGGGAACATCTGCATCATTGATACATCCTGTCATTGCGGCTGCAAGAGCGAAGGATAATAATAATTTTTTGTTCATAATGTAAAATAGTTTTAGTTAAAAATGTGATTAGTAAATCTCATGTAATATCTTCAGGTTTTCACCTGCTTGGGGCAGTCCTGCTTCTTCCGCTTTGTGCAGCAGGTTCTCCGCTTCGGTATAGTTCCCGTTCAGCATTTGCATGATGCCTTGCAAAAGGGTCTTTTCGGGAGTCTCACCGGCTTTGTCCAGATAGAGTGAGGCGCCTTTGGTATCTCCCTGCGAGAGCAGGATGCAGGCTGCATTGAGATTGGCAACGGGGTGTTCCGGATTTAGCAGAACCGCCGTCATGAAAATCTTATTGTATTCCGGACTGCCGGCAGGGTAGGTCCGGGCTATGCGGAACATCTCTTCAATACTCAGATTCTTGGGGTTGCTTTGGAATACCTGCTTGGCCTGCTCTACCGTAAACGGACGTACCACATAGTGGATGGTGTAGTCTGAATGGCGGAGGCCGGGGAACCAATGTTGCAGGATGAAACGGAACTCTTCGGGATAACGTTTCCGTATTTTCCGTTCTTTCCCGTCGGGGCTGCTTTTGCTTTCTGCAATATGTAGCAGTTCCTCGCGATGGGTGATAACGGTGTCGGTCAGCAACTTGACAAATCCGTCCCAGTCTTCGGGGGTGTAATGGGTGGTGAACAATGTATCGTTGAAAGCATATTGGCTGCATACATAGTCCTTCAAGGTCCGGGTCCGTTCCCGCGCCAGACGCTCGTTGTTGGAGTAGGGGCCTTCGGGAGAGGCGTATCCGTGAATGTCAATATGCGAAATGACTACATTGGTATCGTTTTTTATCAGGTCGATACTGCGCTTTATCTTTGCCAGTTCGGCCGGATTGTTTCTGTATTCGGGATAGATGGTTGTTTCGTTGAGCGGGAAGTCCAGATAGGCACGTCCGCTTTCTTCGCGCACTTTCCTTTCTTCCATCTGCGGAGTGATGAACGCTACGTGCGGATGGATATCGGGAAGGATGTTCAGGCGGGTCAGATAGGTGGAGTCTGTATGGCGGGGAACTCCGCATCCGCATTCTTTTTCGATGAGATGCAAGGAGGCATGCTTCATCCAATGGGTGAAGGGGATGCTGCGCAAGTAGTGTACGCTTTGTTTGCGGTCATTGCGGCGGCGTAACTCTTCATAGTCTTTTTCCTGCCTGCCGGTTTCACGCTGGAAGAAAATATGCTGTTTACGACCGTTCACATAGATGGCGGGAAGCTGGATGAAGTTGTCCAGGCTGTCGCTGAGCCGGGGAATCAGTATGACTGATTCGTTGGAGGGAATCTGTCTGGTAATGTCTACCTGCATGGACACTACCAGACTTTCTCCCATCCGGTAGAGCCGGGAGGAGGCGATGTAAATCGAACTGTCCCGTTCTGCCGGTTGCGCCGATGAGCAAAGCGCGGGAAAAATAAATGATATAAAATAGAATAAGTATTTCATGGCTCTTTAGTTAAATATGTAAACTATACTCAGGGATGCTCTGGAGGGGCCGAAATAGTGATAATGGCCTTTTTCCAGTAGCTCGGCACACACGTCGGGGCATTTATATTTCTTATAGTCGATATATTCATACCCTACACCGACGGAAACTTCTATATTCCAGTGGCGGTTGAGCATGATGTGGTATCCGTAGCTTATGCCTCCGCCTGCCAGCCAGCCTGCATACCGGTGCTCTTTCAGCCAGGGGAAGAGTCCGAAAGGCATCTTTTTCCCTCCTACGTTGAACTGCGCTCCGTTGAGATAGGCTCCCCAAAAACTGCCGTTGAATTTCTGGCAAGTCCAGTAGCGGTATTCCGGTTGTATGAGCCAATATTTGTTGACATATCCTTCCGTGCGTTTCCACGGGCGTATGCTGCCGGACAAATCGAATGTGGATTTGGGGCCGAAGGCATATTCCACACCGGCATTCAGCGCACCGTTGGCGGCGGAAAGCAGGTTGCTTTTGACAGCCGTTTTCTGTGCGGAAACGGAAAGGGCGCTGCCGAGCAGAAGACAAGAAAGGACATACCGGGTTTTCATGTTTTATTGTATATTGGTTTGGTTGGATTCAAAGAATATTTTCAGGTTATAGGTGGCTTCTTCCGAGCCTTCGGCTTTGGCGGCTTTCAGCAGGCGGATGCCTTCGTAGGTGTTGTTGCACAACAGCTCGTAGGCTCCACGGCAGTTCTTGTAGGCAAGCGTTTCATGGGAAGCCATTTGCAGATAGCGGCCGGCTGCCTGTGTGTTGCCCCGTTCGATGGCGGCGGCAGCGGCGTTGAGGTTGGCAACGGGGCTTGCCGGATATATCTTGACACTGATGTCTATGATTTTGTAGAACTGTTCCGGAGTGTTCTTGTAGCTGATGGCTACGGTGTAAAGCTCGCGTAACGAAAGCATCTGCGGATTGATTTCGGCTATGACACGCGCTTCGTCCAGACTGAAGTTCAGCTCTTTCTGGTTGCGCTCATCGGTGGCATCGCTTTCGGGAGATACATAGCTTCCCTTGAAATACGGTTTGGCAGAGGGTGCGGACGGAGCAGGGGAAACAGGACGGTGTTCCGGAACAACGGGGGCAGAGGGTGAGGCTGCTGCCATAGGAGCTTCCCGGTTCCTGTCCTGTTGGGGAACGAAATGATCTGTTGCTGTTGCTATATGGGGTGCTGTGTCCGGAATGGGGATATTTTCGCTTTGTACTTTCTCTCCGCTGCCGTTGATGACTTCCTTCTTGAGGTTCAGGGTGGCGAACTGTATCCAGTCGGCTGCCGGAAGGGAAGCACGGTAGTGGATAGTCTGATCGCTGTCTGTCAGGGGGATAGCGGTAAATACGGGAGTTACATCTGCCTTGCCTCTTCGTTTGTTGAGCGCCAGGGTGCGGCGGTATAGCCGGTGTGCACGTTCTCCGTTCAGCAGGATTTGAGGGAGTTCTGCCGTATGGGTTCCGTCTGTGAGGACAGGAGTGAGGCGGATATGGCTTTTGGTGTCCATCTGGGGAACATTGAAGGTCATTTTCATGGACACTGTGGCAGAGTCCTGTCCGAGAGTAACGGAAGGAGGCAGGATATCGAGTTTCAGGTTTTGTGCAGTGGCAAAGGTGCCGCATAATAAAAGACTGAATAGTATGTTTGTCTTGAGTTTCATGACTGATAGGGTATATTTGCTTTTATATTTATTGAATGAAATAAATGAATGATATGCCTAGCTGGGTAGGTCCGACATAGTTGGAGTGGGATTTCTCAATGAGTGCGTCTCCTTTGGCGGGACCGTATTTATCATAGGTGAGATGGGCGTATCCGACAGATATGCTTGCTTCAAGATTCCAGAATGTGCTGAGCAGCCATTGGTGTCCATAGGTAACGCCGCAACCTATCAGATTACCCTGATAACGGTTGTTCTTGACTGTGGTGAAAGGAGTGGTTCCACCGAAATTGTATTGGGCGAAATGGGCTTGCACCCCGAAAAAACTTCCTATGAATGTTTCATTGAGCCACCAACGGTATTCGGGCTGGATCAGAATGTGCTTCATTTTTTTGTTTTCTCCCAGATTCCAGGGATTATAGTTGACACTCAGATTGAATGAATGGGTGTCGTCACACCTTATTTCTCCTCCCAGGTTGAGAGTGCCGGTAAGGTCATAAAGAACATTGCTTTTTACAGCGATACTTTGAGCCGGGGCTATACGCGGAGTCATAACTGCTAGCATGATTGCTATTATAAATAAGTAAGAATGTCGCATTGTCAATATTTTTGTTTTGTTTTTTTTCTGTTACTTTAGAAGTAACGGAAGGGGAGGAGGGAGGCGAAAAAACATGAAAACAGCAGTAAGATAAAGATTTAGTGGCTGTTAGAGAAGGTAAAAGACCGGATATGTGGCTTCACTCATATTGACAATCGGAGTATGGGTAGGGAGAGGTATATGCGGAATAAAAAAAATTTTAAAATAAAAACGAAAAAAAAGTGTAGAAATCTTGCACTGTATTTAAAGTTTGTATACTTTTGCTTCCAAAATCTGTTCCGTTACTTCTAAAGTAACAGTCTTGTAATTTGTTGTTTTATAATGTAATGTGAAGTTTTAAAATTGATTATATAGAAATGTTAATGTGACTAATTATTACTTTGTTTGCTCTGTCTAATTCATCGTTTTTAAAGCTTTTCAAGTAGGTTTCGGTCACCTTTGTGGAGGAGTGCCCCAGGGCATCACAAATCAATTGTTCTGAAAAGTGACAGTATTTAGCCAAAGTGGCCCAAGTGTGGCGGCTGGTGTAGGAACTGACGTTGAGTTTGATTCCGCAGTATACCGCCAGTTGTTTCAGGTCATAGTTCAGTTTCCGCAAGGCATGTTGGTATTCTGCATATTCTTCTTCGCTTTTTCGGTTTCCACTGAGAATGGGAAGCAGGTAGGGGGAGGCGGAGTCTGTATTTTGATACCGTTTGATAAGGTTCATGGCAGCGGGAGGAATCTCGACGGTGAGCAGGGCTCCTGTTTTGTGGCGGCGGTAGGAGATAACGGAATCTTGCAGGTCTGTTTTGCGCAGGTGTGCCAGATCCACAAAGGGCATTCCTCGTAACAGGAACATCAGAGTAATCCATGCCCGGCTCTCTTTCATGCTTTGCGGCAGGGGGCGTGGAAGGGAGGCACTTAATAATTTGCTCATGTTTTTGGCATCGAGGGCACGTTTGGTATTGGCTTTTACGCCAGTATATACGTGACGGAAAAGACGGGGCTTTTCTTCCGCCAGACCATCGTCCACGGCTTTGTTGTAGATGCTTCGCAAGGTACGCATATAAGTGGAGACAGTGTTCCAGGTACATCCCTTGTTGCGCAGGTGGTTCTCAAATTGTTTCAGGCGTGAACGTTCCATCTGGTTGAACCGGATGGCATCGGTCTTGCAGAAGAGCATGAAGGCGTTCAGGGTGCTTTGGTAGATGTGGGCGGTACTGAAACGCTCTTCTTCTTTTAGCGACCGGATAAGTTGTTTCATAAATAGGGTCAGGTTAGATTTCTTTTTCATTGTTCTTTCCGTTTTTAATGTTAGGTAATTCTGTTCCACAATACATTTCCTTTTAAAAGTTGAGTTTGCCCCCGTTTGTTCATAAGCTTTTTTTCTTTTTGTGATAGCTTGTGCTTTTTCTTCGCTTTTTGACGATTGGCGGAGGTCTTGTGAGTACGTCTTGTTGTTTTTTTCGTCTAACTGTAAATAATTTATATGAAAAGAATGAAAAATATCAGGCTAGGAACACTTGTCGCATGTATGTGCGTGTTATGGGGGTGCGAGAAACCCAATGTGAATATTGTGATGCCGCAGGAGGCGTCGAACCGGGTGCTGTTTGCAGGAGAACATTTGAAGAAAGCGCTGGAAGATGCGGGGTATTCGTCTGTTATGTTGTCGGATACTGCCGGTATGGATAAAGATGAGGTATGCATCCGTCTGGAACAGGCTGCTGATACAGCCGGACTGAAAAAGGAGGGGTTTACCATTTCTACCCGTGGAAACATGACTACGGTGACAGGAAACGACGGAAGCGGTGTGATTTACGGCTGTCGGGAATTGATAGATCATGTAGGGCAATACAAGGATTTGAAGTTTCCGGCACAACTGACGGATGCTCCGGAAATGGTGCTTCGCGGAGGTTGTGTAGGGATTCAGAAAATGGAATACCTGCCCGGAAGAGGGGTGTATGAGTATCCTTATACGCCGGAGAGCTTCCCTTGGTTTTATGACAAGGAGCAATGGATAAAGTATCTGGATATGCTGGTGGAGAACCGCATGAATTCCTTGTATCTGTGGAACGGGCATCCGTTTGCTTCCTTGGTGAAGCTGGAAGAGTATCCTTTTGCCGTAGAGGTGGATGAGGAAACTTTCAAGAAAAATGAGGAAATGTTCTCGTTCCTGACTGCCGAAGCGGACAAACGCGGTATCTTTGTGATCCAGATGTTTTATAATATATTGTTAAGCAAGCCTTTTGCCGAGCATTACGGATTGAAAACACAGGATCGTAACCGTCCCATTACTCCGCTGATCAGTGATTATACACGTAAGTCGGTGGCCGCGTTTATAGAAAAATATCCCAATGTAGGTCTGCTGGTTTGTTTGGGCGAGGCTATGGATACCTACGAGGATGATGTGGAGTGGTTTACCAAAACCATTATTCCGGGAGTGAAGGACGGACTGAAGGCACTGGGGCGTACGGACGAACCGCCCATTTTGCTGCGTGCGCACGATACGGACTGCAAGATGGTGATGGATGCGGCATTGCCGTTATACAAGAACCTCTATACCATGCATAAATACAATGGTGAGTCACTGACTACTTACGAACCGCGCGGTCCTTGGTCCAAGATACACTCGGACTTGAGTGCCTTGGGAAGTATTCATATCAGTAATGTGCATATTCTGGCAAACTTGGAACCGTGGCGTTGGGGATCTCCCGACTTTGTACAGAAAGCGGTGAATGCCATGCACAATGTACATGGAGCCAATGCCCTGCATCTGTATCCACAGGCTTCTTATTGGGACTGGCCGTACACGGCGGACAAACTGGCGGATGGAAAACGGGAGTATCAGTTGGACCGTGACTGGATATGGTACAAAACCTGGGGACGCTATGCATGGAACTGTCATCGGGACCGTTCATCCGAAGTGGAATATTGGGACAAGCAGTTGGGCGATTATTATGGTACGACTCCTGCCGAAGCCGGAGATATTCTGGAGGCATACGAGCAGAGTGGAGAGATTGCTCCGAAGTTGCTCCGCCGTTTCGGCATCACGGAAGGGAATCGGCAGACTTTGTTGCTGGGTATGTTTATGAGTCAGTTGGTGAATCCTTATAAATATACCATCTATCCGGGATTTTATGAGAGTTGCGGGCCGGAGGGCGAGAAGCTGATAGAATATGTGGAGAAGGAATGGAAGAAACAGCCGCATGTGGGCGAATTGCCGCTGGATATTGTGGCGCAGGTGGTGGAACACGGTGACAAGGCGGTGGCGGCCATTGACAAGGCTGCCGCAGCGGTGACTCGTAATAAAGAGGAGTTCGGACGTTTGCGGAATGACATGCATTGCTATCGTGAATTTGCTTATGCCTTTAACCTGAAAGTGAAAGCTGCTCAGCGTGTCTTGAACTATCAGTGGGGAAAGGATCTGAACGAACTGGATGCCGCTATTCCATTGATGGAACAAAGTCTGGAGCATTACCGCAAGCTGGTGGCATTGACAGACAGTACTTATTATTATGCCAACAGTATGCAGACCGCGCAACGCCGTATTCCTATCGGTGGTGACGGTGGCAAGAACAAGACCTGGAAAGAGATGCTGGTGCATTATGAAAATGAGCTGGCTAATTTCAAGGCGAACTTGCAGTTGCTGAAAGATAGGGCGGCAGGTAAGGTGACGGAAAGTGCAGCTGAGATAAAACCGTTGTCCGCCGCAAATGTGAAGATTCTGAACGGACTGGCTCCGGTGAAGCTGGCGACGGGTGCAAGCCTGTTCTCCAATGTACTGGGCAAGGTGGATGCACTGGCCGCCGAGCTGGAAGGGCTGACTGCTTATAGAATGAACGGGGAGGTGCAGCGCAAGGAAGGTACGACAATAGAGTTTGAAGCGGCTGCTCCGGTGAATTTGTTGGTAGGTTATTTCCGTGATGACCAGAAGAAGTATGCGAAAGCCCCGAAACTGGAAACGGACGCTTCTGCCAATGATTACGGTCAGGCGGAACCGAAACTGACCAATGCCATACGCATAGCGGGGATGCCGCTGGCGAATGTACATGCTTATCATTTTGAGGCCGGAAAGCATACCTTGTTGCTGCCGAAAGGATATACGATGGTGCTGGGATTTACAGACGCGCAGGTGACTCCGCGTAATGCGGGACTGGCCGGTGCGGAGGAGACGATGGACTGGATGTTCTATTAGTAGCCGTAGTTCCAGAGGCCGGAATCGCAGTATGGCGTAAAATTTTCAAGTATATCTTGAGAATTTTACGCCATTTTTGTACATAGTTCTAAGATTTTTATAAGGAAAAGTTGCTTAACTGATAAACTTTTTCTATTTTTGTCGTATGAGCAGAAAGATAATAGCATACGAAAACTACTATAAAGATTTTTTTGATACTCTGGATAAAGGTACGCAAGAAAAAGTCCTATATGGATTACTCTTATTGAAGACTCAAGATAGACTACCGGCAAAGTATGTGAAGTTTCTTAAAGAGGGTCTGTATGAGTTAAGAATAGAGTGGCAAGGTAATATCTATAGGATTTTCTTCTGTTATGATGAAGGGCATATTGTTATATTGTTCAATGGCTTTCAAAAGAAGACGCAGAAAACACCAGATAGAGAAATTGATAAAGCATTAAAACTAAAGAAAGAATATTATGAGCGAAAAAGAACTAAAGATGTTTGATGTCGATGCACAGTTGGATGCTGTGTTTGGCAAAGAAGGGACTCCGGAGCGTAAGGCTGCCGAAGACAGGGCTAATGCTTTCTTTACCGGGCAAATAATTGAAGAGGCAAGGAAGAAAGCAAATATGACACAGGCGGAACTTGCCGAAAAGATAGGGACTAATAAGTCTTATATTTCCCGTGTGGAAACAGGAAAAACAGAGCCTAAGGTTTCTACCTTTTATCGTATTGCTTCTGCTTTGGGATTGAATGTTGAGCTGACCCCTGCTATGTGATGGTAAGAATAGAGAATGAGATAAAAGTTCTCTGAATGGGTACATTTTCTTCTTTTATCCGTCTTGCCAATAGATAAAAAAGATAATTATGAAGAAGATATTGATATTGGCATTTTTACTGTTGTCATTGGGAACATACGCCCAACGTGAAGTTCCACAATCGCGCATGGAGCAGATTTATGAGGAAGCCAAGACTCCTTATAAATATGGGCTGGCTGTAGCTCCTGCCGACAACAAGCATAAAATAGACTGCCCTACCGTGTTCCGCGAAGGGGATAAGTGGTATATGACCTACGTGGTTTATAATGGTAAGAGCGGACTGGACGGGCGTGGATACGAGACATGGATAGCCGAAAGTGATAATCTGTTGGAATGGCGTACATTGGGACGTGTCTTGTCTTATCGTGACGGATTCTGGGATTGCAACCAGCGTGGTGGTTTCCCTGCATTGCCGGATATGGAGTGGGGAGGAAGCTATGCCCTGCAGACGTATAAAGGCAAGCATTGGATGACTTATCTGGGTGGGGAAGGGACCGGATATGAATCGGTGAACAAGCCGCTGTATATCGGTTTGGCCTGGACAGACCGGCCTTTGGGTTCCGCCCATGAGTGGCAGGCACAGGACAAGCCTGTGATGAGTATCCATGATAAAGACGCGCAATGGTGGGAAAAGCTGACCCAGTACAAAAGTGTGGTCTATTGGGATAAGGAGAAAACACTGGGCGCTCCTTTCGTCATGTTCTATAACGCGGCAGGACGGCATCCGGAAACCGATTTGAAAGCGGAACGGGTGGGTATCGCCTTGTCAAAGGATATGAAGAAGTGGAAACGATATCCGGGCAATCCGGTCTTTGCACACGAGGCGGACGGAACCATCACGGGGGATGCGCATATCCAGAAAATGGGCGACGTGTATGTCATGTTCTACTTCTCGGCTTTTGAACCGAGCCGCAAATACAAGGCATTCAATACCTTTGCTGCCAGTTATGACCTGGTGCACTGGACCGATTGGAAAGGGGCGGATTTGATTATCCCTTCCAAAGACTATGATGAATTGTTCGCTCATAAAAGTTATGTGGTGAAACACAATGGGGTGGTGTATCATTTTTATTGTGCCGTGAATGACGCGGAACAACGTGGTATAGCCATTGCGACCAGCAAGCCGATGGGACGTTCGCAAGTGCATTTCCCGGAACGGGAGGTGAAGAACCGCCGGATGGTGATGGAACTGGATAAAGGATGGAAAACATGGCTGACGGAAGCAACTCATCTGAAAGGGTTGTTTGCTCAAAAGGCAATAGAAGTAAATATTCCTCATAACTGGGACGATTATTACGGTTACCGCCAACTGACTCATGGCAATCTTCACGGTACTGCCATGTACGAAAAGATATTCATGCTGGATAATTCTCAATTTCCAATTTCCGATTCTTCATTCGGAAAACGTTATTTCCTTCGTTTTGAGGGAGTGGGAACGTATGCCACTGTTACATTGAATGGAAAGGATTTCGGCCGTCATCCCGTAGGGCGTACTACGTTGACACTGGATGTGACGGAGGCGTTGAAGCCGGGAGAGAACAGACTGGTGGTGAAAGCGGAGCATCCTGAAATGATAGCCGATATGCCTTGGGTATGCGGTGGTTGTTCTTCGGAATGGGGATTCAGTGAAGGTTCCCAGCCTTTGGGCATTTTCCGTCCCGTGGTGCTGGAGGCTACGGATGCAATACGCATCGAACCTTTCGGAGTGCATATCTGGAATGATGATAAGGCGGGAACTGTCTTTGTAGAAACGGAGGTGAAAAATTACGGGAAGACTGCCGAAACGGTGGAAGTGGTTAATAAATTCAGTAATGCGGATGGTAAGCAGGTGTTCCGCCTGACGGAGAAGGTGACTTTGCAGCCGGGTGAAAGGAAGGTGGTGAAGCAACAATCACCGGTGCAGAATCCTGTCTTATGGAGTACGGAGAATCCTTATTTGTATAAACTGGCCAGTATGATAAAGCGTGGCAAGAGTACTACGGATGAGATTAGTACGCCCTTTGGTATCCGTACCGTCAGTTGGCCGGTGAAACGGAAGGACGGTGACGGACGGTTCTATCTGAATGGACAGCCTGTCTTTATCAATGGGGTATGTGAATATGAACACCAGTTCGGACAAAGTCATGCTTTCAGCCGTGAGCAGGTGGCAGCCCGTGTGAAACAGATCCGTGCGGCGGGCTTCAACGCTTTCCGTGACGCTCACCAGCCCCATCACCTGGATTATCAGAAATATTGGGATAAGGAAGGGGTCTTGTGGTGGACTCAGTTTTCGGCTCACGTGTGGTATGACACTCCGGAGTTTCGTGAGAATTTCAAGAAACTGCTCCGCCAGTGGGTGAAGGAACGCCGCAACTCGCCCAGTGTGGTGATGTGGGGATTGCAGAACGAAAGCACGCTGCCTAAGGAGTTTGCCGAGGAGTGTAGTGAGATTATCCGTGAAATGGATCCTACGGCGCGTACCATGCGTGTGATTACCACGTGTAATGGTGGTGATGGAACAGATTGGAATGTTATTCAGAACTGGAGTGGAACCTATGGTGGTGATGTGAATAAGTATGGCCGTGAATTGTCACAGAAGAATCAGTTGTTGAATGGTGAATATGGGGCATGGCGCAGCATCGGACTGCATACGGAACCGGCAGCTTTTGATGCGAACGGCGTATGGAGCGAGGAACGTATGTGCCGGCTGATGGAAACCAAGATCCGATTGGCGGAACAGGCAAAGGACAGTGTGTGCGGACAATTCCAATGGATATTCAGCAGTCATGATAATCCGGGACGCCGCCAGCCGGATGAAGCGTATCGCCGGATAGATAAGGTGGGACCGTTTAATTATAAAGGACTGGTGACTCCGTGGGAGGAGCCGCTGGATGTATATTATATGTATCGTGCCAACTATGTGCCGGCATCTAAAGATCCGATGGTCTATCTGGCATCCCACACGTGGGAAGACCGTTTTGCAACAGGCCGCAGACGGGCTACCATTGAGGCGTACAGCAATTGTGACAGTGTGTTGCTGTACAATGATGCGGTGGATGCTGAATACTTGGGACGGAAACTGAATCATGGGGTAGGTACTCATTTTATGTGGGAGAACCGCGACATTCGTTACAATGTGCTTCGTGCCGTGGGATACTTTAAAGGAAAACCGGCAGCGGAAGATGTGCTGGTGCTGGACGGTTTGGAGGAAGCTCCTCATTTTGAGGCTCTTTACCGTGGCTCTGTTATAGTGCCTGTTGCTGCCGACCGGTTGAACGGAACAGATTTGTTGAAAGGAGCTGAGGGATATACGTATCTTTATCGTTTGAATTGCGGAGGAGATGCTTATACGGATACGTATGGTCAGGTCTGGGCGCAGGATAACAGCCGTTATTCTCATTCGTGGGCGGAATCGTTTATCCATCCGTCGGACAGTGTGCAGTTATTGAGCCCTTATCAGGCGAGCCAGCGTACCACGAATGATCCCATTCATGGCACTAGGGATTGGGAGCTGTTCCAGACTTTCCGTTTCGGACGCCATAAACTGAATTTCCGCTTTCCCGTTCCGGATGGCGAGTATCGTGTGGAACTTTATTTTACAGAGCCCTGGCATGGTACGGGAGGCGGCGTACAGACGGATTGTGAAGGCTTGCGTATTTTTGATGTAGCGGTAAATGATAAAGTGCTTCTGGATGACTTGGATGTATGGGCTGAAGCGGGGCATGACGGCGCTTGCAAAAAGGTGGTGAATGCTGTTGTGAAAGGTGGTGTCTTGAAGATTGATTTTCCGGAGGTGAAAGCGGGGCAAGCTCTGATTTGTGGCATTGCGATAGCTTCGGCCGCTTCTGTGGAGCCTGTTGCTAATCAAGGGGCTGATGACCGGAATGTAAGTTTCAGCTGGGCTGCCCAAGACAAGGATGTGATGGAAAAGACTCCCAAAGAATTATTGCCTGAAGATAAAAATGCCCGTGCCAATGTGACTTATCAAGCCGAGGACGCTATGTTGAAAGGCAAGTTTATAAAGAAAGAGGTCAAGAAACAAACCGGTGTCTTCTTTGGTAAAGGTGAGAAAAGCAGTATTACCTGGAATATCTCTACCGGTCTGGCACAGGTCTATGCCCTTCGTTTTAAATACATGAACGCTACGGGGAAGCCTATGAAGGTGCGTATGCAGTTCATCGACTCCAAAGGGGTGGTACTGAAGGAGGATCATCTGACTTTTGCCGAAACTCCCGGAAAGTGGCGTATGCTGAGTACAACGACGGGTACGTATATCAATGCAGGCTATTATAAGGTGGTGCTTTCCGCTCCGGATATGGAGGGGCTGGCACTGGATGCGCTGGATGTGCAATAGGAGGAATGGTTTCTGCAAATAGTAAGGGGAAAGTTTCAGCATTTGGCATTTTTACATATCTTTGTGCTCTGAAACTAACCTCTTAAAAATATGTTAATTGATTTACTGCATTCTTCTTATTTCTCGCTCTTCCTTATTGTAGCGTTGGGCTTTATGCTAGGGAGGATTAAGATAAAGGGCTTGTCGCTGGATGTGTCGGCCGTTATCTTCATTGCCTTGCTTTTCGGACATTTCGGTGTGATCATTCCTAAAGAATTGGGGAACTTCGGTCTGGTGCTTTTTATCTTTACCATCGGTATTCAGGCCGGTCCCGGATTTTTCGATTCTTTCAGAAGTAAAGGAAAGACACTGATTCTTATCACTATGCTTATTATTTGCTCTGCCTGTCTGACGGCGGTAGGACTGAAGTATGCTTTTGACATTGATACGCCCAGTGTGGTGGGATTGATAGCAGGGGCATTGACCAGTACGCCCGGTCTGGCGGTAGCTATAGACAGTACAAATTCACCGTTGGCTTCCATTGCATACGGTATTGCTTACCCGTTTGGAGTGATAGGGGTGATTTTGTTTGTGAAGCTGTTACCCAAGATTATGCGGGTGGATCTGGATAAAGAAGCGCGCAGGTTGGAACTGGAACGGCGCAGCGGTTTTCCGGAACTGACAACTTGCATTTTCAGAGTGACCAATCAAGCGGTATTCGGACGTACTTTGGCGCAAATAAATGCACGTGCCATGACGGGGGCCGTCATTTCACGGGTAAAGCATGGGGATTCTATATTGATGCCTAAAGCGAATACCATGTTGCTGGAAGGGGACTATGTGCAGGCGGTGGGAAGTGAGGAAGCGCTGAATCAGTTTGCCGTATTGGTTGGAGAACGGGAGGAAGGTGAATTGCCTCTGGATCAGACACAGGAGATTGAATCTTTATTGCTGACAAAGAAAGATATGATAAACAAGCAATTGGGGGATCTGAATTTACAACGTAACTTTGGTTGTACGGTAACCCGTATCCGTCGAAGCGGCATAGACTTGTCACCTTCTCCGGATTTGGCCTTGAAATTCGGTGATAAGCTGATGGTGGTCGGTGAACGGGAAGGACTCAGAGGCGTTGCCCGTTTGTTGGGGAATAATGCCAAACAGTTGTCTGATACTGATTTCTTCCCGATAGCTATGGGGATTGTATTAGGTGTATTGTTCGGCAAAATAAATATTTCATTTTCAGACAGTGTTTCCTTTTCACCCGGATTGACCGGAGGAGTGCTGATGGTGGCATTGCTGCTGAGTGCCGTGGGAAAGACAGGACCCATATTGTGGTCTATGTCCGGTCCTGCCAATCAGTTGTTACGCCAGTTGGGCTTATTGCTGTTTTTGGCTGAGGTCGGTACTTCTGCCGGTAAGAATCTGGTGGCTACTTTTCAGGAGAGCGGATTGTTATTGTTCGGAGTGGGGGCGACCATTACTGTCGTGCCTATGCTGGTTGCCGTTGTGGTTGGCAGGTTGGTCTTTAAAATCAGTTTGTTGGATTTGCTGGGCACCATCACCGGTGGTATGACCAGTACGCCCGGTCTTGCGGCAGCCGATTCCATGGTAGATAGTAATATTCCGAGTGTTGCATATGCTACGGTGTATCCGATTGCAATGGTGTTCCTTATTTTGTTTATACAAGTGATCGCTTCGGCGGTTTATTGATATATCAAACAGCCGGGTGGGTATGTGCCAAAGGTAGTAAATACTTTTGGCACATTTTTTATTTGGATGAATGTTGTATTTTTATTTATCGATATGAGGAGAAAAAAATATTCATTTTGTTTCTTTTATAGATTTTAATTTATATATTTGTCACAACCTTAATGTAATACGGAGAAAGATTAGGCTTATTCAGTGACAGAATGACGATTGGAATATGGTATGAATAAGCTGAACTCATATATGGTATTTATAAATATACTCAATTTTATGAGGAATAAAGACACACACTCTCGAATTACAGACAAATGCAGATGTTTGTTTGTAGTTGCCTATTCGGCAATGTCTATTACAGGATTGAGCTCCGTGCTCGCAGTGGAAAACCATGCACTATCTTCTCCGGTTTCAGATCGTGTGGAAAGCGTACAGCAGAAAAAACATGTTTCAGGTAATGTGCAGGATGCTAACGGAATGCCTTTAATCGGGGCGTCCGTAATCATCAAGGGAACCAATACCGGTATGATTACCGATATTGAAGGTAATTTCGCTCTTGATGCTAAACAGGGTGATATTATCGTAATCAGTTACATCGGTATGAAATCGGCGGAGGTGAAAGTGCCTGCTAACGGGCAAATAAGAGTGATGCTGAAAGAGGATTCGCAGTTGATGGATGAAGTGGTAGTGACCGGTTATGGTGATTTTAAGAAGGCTACTTATACGGGGTCTGCTTCTGTTTTGAATACGGATAAATTGGAGTCATTGCCTGTTGTGTCTGTAGCACAGATGATGGAGGCTAATATTCCGGGGTTAAGTTCAGTGGCCAGTTCTTCCCAACCGGGTTCTAAAGCTACAGTGCGGGTGCGTGGAATTGCTTCTATGAATGCTTCTACAGAACCTCTTTATGTATTGGACGGCGTGCCGGTAGCGTCTAGGGATATGAGTGGTCTAAGTGCCAATGCCAGTGCGGGAGGACTTGGTTTGATCGAGACATTAAATCCTGCGGATATTGAAAGTATAACCGTATTGAAAGATGCCGCTTCTGCTTCATTATATGGAGCAAAAGGATCTAACGGTGTAATCCTTATTACTACTAAAAAAGGGAAGGAAGGTAAAATGAGGGTGAGTATGCAGGCTACTTACGGTATTACGGATATTGCTTACAATTATCGTCCGATAATGGGGGGTGAAGAGCGTAGGGAGTTGATTTATGAAGGATTTGTTAATTATCGTTTGAATCAGGGGGATTCGGAAGCCGAGGCAAAGGCTTATGCGGATGGACAAATTGACAATTATGCTGCACGCCCGGCCAACGGATATGCTGATTGGGAAGATGCTTTATTGAAAAAAGGACATCAGCAGGACTATAGTTTGTCTGTAAGCGGAGGTAATGAAAAATCGAATTTTATTGGTACGTTAGGATACACCAATCAGACAGGTATAAGCATAAATTCAGGAATGGAACGTTTTACCGGTCGTATTGATGCAAACAGTAAATGGAATAAATTTGAGTATGGAATGAATGCTACCTTTTCATGGACTCGTAATAAACATACGCCGGAGGGACAGTATTATGCCAGTGCGCTTTATTCTTCAAAATATCAATTGACCCCTTCCATACCTATTTATAATGAGGATGGCAGTTATCATACGGGTTTCCAGAATAATGGAGGTATTAACCCGCTGTATGAGAATTCTGTAGATTCAAATTATGCACGTCTGGCACGTACAATGGCATCCGCCAAGGCTGCTTATCATATCTTGGACGGGTTGAAGTTATCTACTATCTTTACAGTAGACTATTCTTTAAATAAAGACTTTTTCTTTTACTCGCCTGACGGTAAGGATGGGGAAGCTACACAGGGATCCGGACAGATGATGATGATTGAGAGAATGAGTTATACTTCACAAACGAATCTGGCATATAATAAAACGTTTGGCAAACATAATATTAATGCGGTTTTAGCGTATGAGGTTATGAAATACGATTATGAGGATATGTATGGTGAGAAACAGGTTTACGGGCAAACACTTAATCCGTCGTTGGATAATGGCGCCAAACCTGCTGATCTTACTAATACGAGGCAGGAAGATGCTATGGTGTCGTATGTAGGAAGCTTGAATTATGGATATAATGATAAATATTATGCAGGTTTCAGTTTCCGTCGTGATGGCTCTTCCCGATTGGCGCCTGATACCCGTTGGGGGAACTTTTGGGCTGTTTCCGCTTCATGGAGACTCTCTCAGGAAAACTTCATGAAACCGTGGGAGGATGTGGTGTCGGATATGAAATTAAGAGCATCGTATGGTGTGAACGGTAATCTGCCGACCGGTTATTATGGTTATCATGGAACTTATACTACCGGAGCATTTTATAATGGAAAACCTGCTCCGTGGGAAGATGCTATTGCTAATCCTGATTTGACTTGGGAAAAGAACTATGCATTGAATCTGGGGGTTGATTTAAGTCTGTTCAGACGGGTTAATTTGACTTTCGATTGGTATACCAGAACGACTAAGGATTTATTGATGAGTAAGCAATTGAATTCTATCAGTGGTTTTGGCAGTATTCTTACGAATGTGGGCGAAATGAAGAATACCGGTTTTGAAATAGAGGTACGTTCAAGTAATATTCAAACCAAAGATTTTAGTTGGACAACTTCTTTAAACTTGTCACATAATAAAAATAAGATTGTAAAACTGGCGGATCTTCCGGAATTTATAGATGGAAATTATATCAGAAAGGAAGGTTGTTCGTATGCGACAATTTATTTGAGAGAGTATGCCGGAGTGGATCCTAATGACGGACGCCCGATGTATTATGACAATAAAGAAGACGAAAATGGCAATAGAAGCAGGAATATTGTGTATGACCCCAATGATGCCGACCGTGTGGAGTTGAAAGATATATATCCTAAATTGACCGGTGGATTGATGAATACGTTTAATTATAAGTTTATTGATTTATCTTTTAATTTGTCGTTTCATTTAGGTGGATATTCTTACGATGGTGCCATGTATGCTTTGCAGGATGACGGTTATACGGCACAATACAATAAGAGTACAGAGTTACGCCGCCGTTGGAAACAGCCGGGAGATATAACAGATGTTCCCCGATATGTGTATGGACAAGAGTATGGTGGCTGGTGGAACTCGTCACGTGGTGTTCATAGCACAGATCATTTGCGCTTGAAAAGTTTGATTGTTGGCGTTTCTGCTCCTCAGTCTTGGTTGAGAACCATAGGTATTAATTCTGCCCGTATTTATTTTTCGGGTACCAACTTGTTGACGTGGGCTGCATACGATCAATATGATCCGGAGTTGAATGGAATTGTAAGTTATTTTACTCCTCCTCTTAAAACATTCGCATTTGGACTTGAACTTAAATTCTAATCAATTAACACCGAACTGTTTATGAAAAAAAATATAATTATATTAGGCTTGATTTCTTTATTGGCCGTATCGTGCGGGGATGATTTTTTAACCACTCATCCTGGTGATAGCGTTTCTACGGATTTGGCACTGAGTACAGAGCAGGATATAGATAATGCTGTGAATGGATTGTATGATTTGATGTCCAGCTATGGCTATTATGGCGGAACCATGTTTTTTTATGGGGATATGAAAGGGGATGATATGCAGAGTTCTTATAATAGCGGGAGAACTTGTAACCGGTGTTACTTATATGATCATCGCTCTACAAGCTTAAATGCCGGATATTTATGGGGACGTCCTTTTTATATTATCCGTAATGCATGGAATGTGATCAATGCGATTGATGATGGAAAAGTGCAAGGTTCAGAGCAAAGATTAAAGGAATTGAAAGGTGAGGCGATGACTATCATGGCACTTTGCCAGTTTGACTTGACCCGTTGTTTCGGTTATCCTTATACTAAGGATAAAGGGGCCGGTTGGGGAGCTCCAATTGTAGATCATGCAATTACATTAGATGAAAATCCGCCACGCAGCACTGTTGCAAAGGATTATGAGTTCATAATCAGTACATTGGAGGAGGCTATACCTTTAATGAGTACTTCTAAAAATAACAGCCGGATGAATGCGTATGCTGCAAGAGCATTGCTGTCTCGTATTTATCTGTATCATGATGATAACGAGAAAGCGTTTCAAATGGCAAGCAACTTGATTGAAGAAGTGGAAGGAAATGGAATGTACCGTCTTTATACACGTGATGAATATGTTCCGGCATGGGATTTGAAAAATACGTTTGGTACGGAATCATTATTTGAAATTGCTAATAGTACAGATGATAATGGAGGACGAAGTTCATTGGCATATCTGATGCATTGGAATGGGTATCGTGAGATTTTTGCCACTCAGAAATTTGTGGATGAGTTATTGAGTGACCCGGAGGATATTCGCTGTCTGTTGCTGGAAAAGAATGTTTATAATAAAAATGATGTATGGTGGTTGAAGAAATGGCCGGGAACAGATGCTACGACTCCATCTTTTGAAAATAATTATGTTATTTTCCGTTTGTCTGAAGTCTATTTGAATGCGGCGGAAGCCGGAGTGAAAATAGGTGGGGCATCTGCCGTAAAAGGTTTGAATTATCTGAATGCAATTGTGCAGCGTGCTAATCCTGCAAAGGAAGTAACGGCGGCTGAATATACATTGGATAGGGTGTTGGAAGAAAGAAGTAAAGAATTGATAGGTGAGGGGCATCGTTTCTTTGATATGTTGAGAAATGGAAAGACCATTGTTCGTAAGGGAGGATATCATTTACCGGGTATCGTGGAGGAAATAGACTGGGATTATTATAAATGTGTTTTACCGATTCCAACAGACCAGTTTACATTTAGTCCTGATATGGAGCAGAATCCGGGATATACTAAAAATTAATTTTAAATAATTATTAAATGAGAGGGTGTGGTATCACACCCTTTTTTTGTGTGGACAAATTCTACATTCATGTGGATTTATTCTACAATTCTACAGACGTTCTGTTTTCTTATTTAGTTAATATACAGTGATTTGACGGATGCTTCTTGTTGTTGGCATATCTTTTGACCGGAACATGATAAATTATTATATAATTATATAAATATAAATCATGAATAAATCTAGGTATGTTTTTTTTATTTTGGCTTGTTTATTCGGTTTGTACGTGCAAGCTCAGAATAGAACAGTGAAAGGACGCGTTCTCTCAGCGGAGGATAAAGAACCATTAATTGGAGCTACTGTCAAAATACCCGGTACATCTATCGGTGTGGTGACGGATATAGATGGCAATTTCTCTCTGGAAGTTCCCGACAAAGACAAAACATTAGTGATTGAGTTTTTAGGTATGAGTACACTAACGGCGAAGATACCTGCCAATGGGGTGCTGAATGTATCTTTGCATCCGGATACACAACGATTGGATGAGGTTGTGGTGACAGGCTATGGTAATTTTTCCAAATCTTCATTTACCGGTTCGGCAAATACATTACGGGGGGACTTGTTGAAGAACGTTCCGGTTGTATCGGTAGAACAGAAGTTGCAGGGTATGACTCCGGGCGTATCCATTTCGGGAAATTCCGGTCAGCCGGGTGCTAATCAAAGTATACGTATCCGCGGTATGGGGTCATTCAATGCATCGAAAGAACCTTTGTTTGTCATTGACGGAGTACCGGTGACTTCCGGAAGCTTGAGTGGTGGCTCGGCAGATGCCGCTTACATGAATAATTCTAAAACGAATATAATGAGTACGCTGAACCCTTCGGATATTGAAAATATAACAGTCATAAAAGATGCGGCAGCGGCTTCTTTATATGGTTCACGTGCGGCAAACGGTGTGATTCTGATAACCACTAAAAAAGGTACAAAAGGACGTGCTAAGGCTACATTAAAAATGGATGGAGGCTTTTCTAATGCTGCTGTGGAATTCCGCCCGACGTTGAATGGGGAGCAGCGTAGAGAGCTAATTTATGAAGGTTTGATGAACTTTCAACAAGATGAAATAGCCAAGAATCCGGAGGCGGGATTGGCATCGCCCACCGAATATGCCGATTTACATATCAATGATTATGCCTCCATTCCGGAACTGGGATATACTGACTGGAGAAAGGAATTAATGCGTACGGCACATCATCAAAGTTATGAAGCGTCCGTATCGGGAGGCAATGACAAGACTACGTTCTATTCTTCATTGGGTTTTAACCGTCAGGAGGGTTTGGTGGAAAATTCTAATTTGGACAGATATGCAGCTCGTTTGAATGTAACCCAGAAGGTAGGTTCCCGTGGGGAAGTGGGCGCCAATGTGATGTTCTCTCAATTGAATCAGGAAATGAATGAGGAGCGTGGATCATCTATTAATCCTTTCCTTTGTGTGGCTTTGAATACCACTCCGTCTTTTTCGGTACGTGACGCTGAAGGGAATTATGTAGGATCATATCCCAGTAGCAATGTGAATCCGTTGCGTGATATCCGTACAGATTATAACCGTACCCGCATGACACGTATGTTTTCTACAGGCTATGCTTCGATAGATATTATCAAAGGGTTGAAATTGAAAGAAACGCTTAGCTATGATTATAATATTCAGAAAGATTCCCGTTATTGGAATCCGTTGAGTGGAGCCGGAGCTAAAAGTGGTAGTGATGCACAGACGGCAAAGGGATTTATAGAATATAGTAAATTGATTTCTTCCACTTCATTGGGATATAATACGACTATAGCACAATTACACCATGTGGATGCGTTGGTAGCTTATGAAATTGAAAATTATCAGACTGACAAAGCAATGGGGGATAAATCCAAACTTCCTTCAGATTATTTGGTGGAACCGGATAATGCAGCATCATTGAACAGCTTTGTGTCTTCTACTCAGGATTCAAGAATGATTTCTTATGTATCCCGTATCAACTATGATTATGATGACCGTTACTATATTGCCGGTAGCTTCCGTCGTGACGGCAGTTCGCGCCTGTCACCCGAGAACCGTTGGGGAAATTTTTGGTCTGTATCCGGTATGTGGAATGTAGGTGCGGAAAAATTTATGCAATCTATAAAGAGTGTGCTGAGTGATTTAAAGATACGTGCCTCGTATGGTGTGAATGGTAATCAGCCGGGTGCTCTTTACGGATATATGGGACTTTATTCCTACGGGCAGAATTATATGGGAGGTGGTGGATCTTATGAATCGGCATTACCGAATCCGAATCTTAAGTGGGAAAAGAACTATAACTTGAATTTGGGACTTGACCTGGCGTTTATCAATCGTATTTTTGTCAGCTTGGAATATTATAATCGCGATACGAAAGATTTGCTTTACAATCGTCCTATCAGTAGCACTACCGGTTTCCAAAATTATTTGGGGAACTTGGGACAACTGAATAATAGAGGTTGGGAACTGGAACTGCGTACCATAAATTTTGCCGGTAACAATTTTAATTGGACTTCTGTTTTGAATATGACCCACAATAAAAATAAGATTGTATCATTGGATGGTAAATTGGAACAGTCTATCGAGGGAAGCTGGTTTATCCATAAAGTGGGGTTGCCGTATTCTACTTTCTATGTGAAAGAATATGCGGGGGTTGATCCTCAGACAGGAAAAGCTTTGTACTATATGAATACACAGGATGCAAATGGCAATTATGACAAAACAGTTACTACTGACGCTTCTGCAGCACAGGCAATTCCTTATAAGTCTGTGGATCCGAAAATTTCAGGAGGTTTTACCAATATCGTGAATTACAAATGGTTTGATCTGGCATTGACGTTGACTTATTCTTTAGGAGGATATTCTTTTGACAAAACCGGAACCTATAATGAAACCGACGGTGCAAAAGAACAGAACTATAACTTGCCCATTTATGAATTGGATCGTTGGCAAAAGCCGGGTGATGTGACGGATGTACCCCGATTTGTACTTGGCCAGGCGGCAGGACCTCAGAATTCATCCCGTTATGTACATAGTACGGATCATTTACGGGTAAAGAACTTGACTTTGGGCTTTACATTGCCGGATCAGTGGTTGACCAAACTGGGTGTCAGTAAAGCAAGATTGTATTTCTCAGGCAGTAACCTGTTGACGTGGGCAAAGTGGAACCAGTATGATCCGGAAGTACCTGTTTCCGGCGAAGTATTTTGTGAAACACCTCCTATGCGTACTTACAGTTTTGGAATAGAAGTCTCATTTTAATGAATTTCCTTTAAATTAGAACAAAATGAAAAAAATATATTTATCGATTGTTGCGGCTGTATCATTGATGTTTGTTTCGTGTACTGCTGATTGGCTGAATACAGATCCTTCTACGGCAGTTCCCAGTGATGATGCCATTAAAAATATAGATGATGCACAGGTGGCATTGAATGGTATATACCGATTAGCATCCGCACATAGTTATTATGGTGATAATTATCTTTATTATGCTGATTGTCGTGGAGAAGATGTGCAGGCACGTATTAATAAAGGAGCAGGCCGCAGGGTTTCGCCTTACTATTTCTTTGATGTTACGGCGGATGATAATTTTAATATAACCCTTGTCTGGAACCAACCCTATAAAGTGATCCATCAGGCTAACAGTCTGATAGAAAAGTTGGATGCCGGAAATGCGGGGAATGCCAGGCCGGAAGAAGTGGCACGGATTAAATCGGAGGCACTGGCAATGAGAGGACTGGCTTTATTTGATCTGACCCGTTTGTTCGGTATGCCTTATACTTTGGATAATGGGGCTTCTTTAGGAGTTCCTATTGAGATTCAGACTACCTTGGAAGATCATGCTCCGGAACGTAACACAGTGGCACAATGTTACGAACAAGTGCTAAAGGACTTGAACGATGCGTTGGGAGGACTGACAAAGGAAAAACATGATGCCTATATGAATTATTGGAGTGTGAAAGCTTTGCTTTCCCGGGTGTATCTGTATATGAATGACAATGAAAATGCATTGAAATGTGCAGAAGAAGTAATCAATGACAATGGGGGAATTTACCGGCTTTTTACTCATGACGAATATCCTTCTGTATGGGGAAAAGACTTTAACTCTGAGTCTTTGTTTGAATTCTATTTTACGATGTCTGAACCTTCAGGTGGTTCGGGAGGAGAAGGGGCGCCGATGGTGTATGCCGATAATGTGAAAGATTGGAATAACCTGATTCTGACAAAGGCTTATTTGGATTTGCTGAATGAAGACCCTGAAGATGTGCGCCATGTATTTCCTCATTTGCCGGAAAATGCCGTTGCGGATACATTGCCTGTAGCTGCCAAAGGTCAACCGAAATATCTGATTAAATATCCGGGGAAATCGGGCAGTGTGACCGATGCTGTTTCTACAGTCAATCCACAGGATAATGATCTTTGTATTCTCCGTTTATCCGAGGTCTATTTGAATGCTGCGGAAGCTGCTTTTAAAATCGGCAATACGGAAAAAGCATTGACATATCTGAATGCGATAGTTACCCGTGCCAATCCGGCGAAATCCGTAACATCTGCTGATCTCAGCCTGGAGCGCATTCTGAAAGAAAGACGTAAAGAACTGGTAGGTGAAGGTCATGCTTTCTTTGATTATATGCGTAATGGCAAGTCGGTGGACCGTTCGGGAGGCTGGCATCTGACTATGCCTGAAGATGCCCGTGTCATTGCTCCTTCAGACCCTAGGGTGGCACTTCCTATTCCACAAACAGAAATTGATGCTAATCCGAATATAGTTCAAAATCCTAGATAATTGTTTTGTCCATGTTAAGTTTGCCCTTCTTTTCGATGATGATATCGGAGAGAAGGGTTTTCTTTTTACAATTTATATGGTACAAAATCATATTTCGTCCGTCTTCATTTGAAAAGAAAGACCAAAAATATGAGATTATATGGATTGTTACTGTGCGGATGGATGACGGTATCCTTACAGGCCCAACAAATACATGATTGGGAGAATCATCATGTATTACAGATTAATAGGGAACCGGCAAGGGCTGCTTTTGTGCCTTTTGCCAAGCAGAAGGGGGATTGTTCGATGAGTCTGGACGGGATGTGGAAATTCCGGTGGACTCCTGTGCCTTCCGAACGGATAACGGATTTTTACCGCACGGACTTTAATGACAAGGATTGGAAAGATTTTCCGGTTCCTGCCAATTGGGAAATCAACGGATACGGAACGCCTATTTATGTATCGGCAGGATATCCGTTTAAAATAGATCCTCCACGGGTGATGGGGGAGCCTAAAGCTTCGTATACCACCTACAAGGAGCGTAATCCGGTGGGGCAATACCGGCGTACTTTCACGCTGCCCGCCGGGTGGAAGGCAAATGGGCAGACTTTTCTTCGCTTTGAAGGAGTGATGAGTGCTTTTTATGTGTGGATAAACGGTGAACGTATAGGTTATAGCCAGGGAAGTATGGAACCTAGTGAGTTCAATATCACCCGCTGGTTGAAACCGGGAGAGAACCAAATCGCTCTGGAAGTTTATCGGTATAGTGACGGATCTTATCTGGAAGATCAGGATTTTTGGCGTTTTGGAGGTGTTCATCGCAGTATTCATTTGGTGCATACTCCGGATATCCGTATCCGTGACTATGTAGTGCGCACTCTGCCTGCTGTTCAGGGGAATTATCAAGATTTCCGACTGCTGATTGATCCGCAGCTCAGCGTTTACCGGGGAATGGACGGTAAAGGTTATACGTTGCAGGCGGTGCTGAAGGATGCGGATGGAAGGGAAGTAGTGAATATGGTTGGCAATGTGGAAGATATCTTGGATTTGGAGCATAAGGCGGCACGGATGAATGAATGGTATCCGCAACGTGGTCCACGTAAGATGGGACGTATATCCGCCGTTATAAAATCTCCGCAACGTTGGACAGCCGAAACTCCTTATTTATATAAGTTGGAACTTCGTTTACAGAATGCAAACGGACAGACCATAGAGCAAGTGGAACAGCCGGTAGGTTTTCGTTGTATTGAAATAAAGGACGGACAAATGTTGGTTAACGGTAATTCGGTCCGTTTTCGTGGGGTAAACCGTCATGAACACGATCCGTATACGGCACGCGTGATGAGTGAGGAGAGGATGTTGCAGGATATATTGCTGATGAAACAAGCCAATGTGAATGCAGTCCGTACCAGTCACTATCCCAATGTGAGCCGTTGGTATGAACTGTGCGACAGCTTGGGACTGTATGTGATGGATGAGGCGGATATAGAAGAGCACGGATTACGTGGAACATTGGCTAGTACACCCGATTGGCACGCCGCTTTTCTGGATCGTGCGGTACGTATGGCGGAACGCGATAAAAATCATCCTTCGGTAGTGATGTGGAGCATGGGAAATGAAAGTGGTTACGGACCTAATTTTGCTGCTATTTCGGCTTGGCTACATGATTTTGATCCTACACGTCCCGTACACTATGAAGGAGCTCAGGGAGTAAACGGAGAACCCGACCCGAAAACAGTGGATGTAATCAGCCGTTTCTATACCCGTGTGAAACAGGAGTATCTGAATCCCGGCATTCCCGAAGGGGAGGACAAGGAACGGGCGGAGAACGCACGTTGGGAACGCTTGTTGGAAATAGCGGAACGCACGAATGATAACCGTCCTGTGATGACCAGCGAATATGCACATTGTATGGGGAATGCTTTAGGTAATTTCAAGGAATATTGGGATGAGATTTATAGTAACCCACGTATGCTGGGCGGCTTTATATGGGACTGGGTGGATCAAGGTATTTATAAGATATTGCCGGATGGCCGCCGGATGGTGGCGTATGGCGGTGACTTTGGTGATCGGCCTAATTTAAAGGCTTTCTGTTTTAATGGTGTGGTGATGAGTGACCGCGAAACTACGCCTAAATATTGGGAGGTGAAGAAAGTATATGCTCCGGTTAAATTGGAAATGGAAAAAGATCTTCAGGTTTTTCCAAAAGAACAAGACCTTTTAAAAAAACATCAGCACCTTTTTTTAAAAGAACAAGATGTTTTGCCCAAAGGATTAAGAGTTACGAACCGCAATCATCACATTGGTCTGGAAGGATATCGCTGTCTGTGGACTTTGATAGAGAACGGGAAGAAGATGAAACAAGGGGAACTGGCGCTTCCATCGGTGGCACCCGGTGAAACAGGAACGATGGCTTTGCCCGATGTTAAGATTAATAAACAGGCTGATGTTCGATTGAATGTAAGTATAGTATTGAAAGAAGATGCTTTATGGGCGAAGGCCGGGCATGAGATTTTAAAGGAACAGTTTGCCTTGAATGATCATTTGATGGCGGTGGCTGACGGTGTACAACCGGGTAAACGTAAAAGTAAGTTTTCTGTTTTGGATTTATGGGAAGATAGTTATTTTCAAGCTTTCCGTGCTCCGACGGATAATGATAAAAGTTTCGGTAACTGGTTGGCCAAGGATTGGAAGAATCAGGGATTGGATGCTCCTCAAGTAGAGGTAATTACTCCCGAAACGAAAACTCAGGAAACAGATGGAACCGTATCGAAGAAATCGGTTGTGGAATATCGTTATGCCAAAGGTAGCATCCGTGTTTCTTCCCATTATAAAATATATGTGGATGGAACGGTGGATCTGGAACAGACTTATCTGCCACAAGGAGAATTGCCGGAATTGCCTCGTCTGGGCAGTGCATTTGTATTGGGAGAAGAATATGAGAACCTTTCCTGGTACGGTCGTGGCCCGTGGGAAAACTATCCCGACCGTAAGACGTCCTGTCTGATAGGTAGATGGAACAGCAAGGTGAGTGAACAGTACACACATTACCCGCGTCCGCAGGACAGTGGCAATCACGAGGATGTTACCGAGGTGATTCTAACCAATAAACAGGGTAAAGGCGTCCGTGTGACAGCCATAGACCGGCCATTTTCATTTTCGGCCTTACATTATACCGTGGATGATATTTATAAAACAACTCATGATTGTGACTTGAAACCACGAAAGGAGGTTGTTCTCAGCCTGGATGCTGCGGTCTTAGGTTTAGGAAACAGTAGTTGTGGTCCGGGAGTGCTGAAGAAATACGCCATTGATAAGCAGAAATCTCATACTTTGCGGGTACGCTTCAGTCTTATAAAATGATGTATGGCAAAAGGTTTGAATAGGCGACGGCGACATATCTTTCCGGTGGCAGACAGAAATATAGAATTAAATTAAAAATCAAATATCAAAATGAAAAGAGCAACAACTTTTTTATCACTCCTTGCTTTATCGGCAGGTTTGTTGGCGCAATCTTCCGTAAAAACAGAACGCCAATACTTGTCAGGACGTGGCTGTGATGATATGGTACAATGGGATTTCATGTGTACCGGTGGTAATAATTCCGGAAAATGGACGAAAATCGGAGTACCTTCTTGTTGGGAACTGCAAGGATTCGGTACTTATCAATATGGCATGAAATTCTATGGTAAGGCTTTTCCTGAAGGAGTAGCTGACGAACAAGGTTTGTATAAATATGAATTTGAGTTGCCTGCCGAATGGAATGGTAAACAGATAGAGCTGGTATTTGAAGGCTCTATGACTGATACGCAGGTAAAGATAAACGGTCGTAAAGCCGGCTCCATGCATCAGGGAGCTTTTTACCGCTTTATTTATAATGTGAGTGACCGGGTATTTTTCGGATCGAAAAAAAAGAATGTACTTGAAGTAACTGTAAGCAAGGAAAGTGCGAATGCTGGGGTTAATTTGGCAGAACGTCGTGCTGATTATTGGAATTTCGGAGGTATTTTCCGTCCTGTGTTTATCGTGGCGAAACCGGCTCAAAATATAGATCGTCTGGCAATAGATGCGAAGGCGGATGGGAATTTCTATGCCGATTGTTTTCTGAATATGGCAGTAGAAGGTGCTAGGGTACATACTGTCATAACAGATGCTAAAGGGAAAAAAGTGGCCGAAAATACTTCGGATGTCCGTACGGGCAGCGACCATGCTTCGATTAATTTCGCTGTAAAATCTCCTGAATTATGGACGGCTGAAACTCCGGCCATGTATCAGGCTACCTTTACCCTGCTTGATAAAGCAGGCAAAACACTGCATGTTGAAAATCAGAAATTTGGTTTCCGTACCATTGAAACACGTGAAAGTGACGGATTGTATATCAATGGTCAGCGTGTGATGATTAAAGGAGTGAACCGGCATAGTTTCCGTCCTGAAAGCGGACGTACACTGAGCAAGGCAAAGAACATTGAAGATGTATTGCTGATCAAGAGCATGAACATGAATGCCGTCCGCCTGAGTCATTATCCTGCCGATCCCGAATTTTTTGAAGCTTGTGACTCGCTGGGGCTTTATGTAATGGATGAGTTAAGCGGCTGGCATGGCAAGCACGAAACTATCAACGGGCAGAAGCTGGTAAAAGAAATGATTACCCGTGATGTGAACCATCCGTGTATTATCTGGTGGAGCAATGGTAATGAAAAAGGCTGGAATACTGAACTGGATGGTGAATTCCATAAATATGATCCTCAGAAACGTCCGGTGCTTCATCCGCAAGGCAACTTCAGTGGATATGAAACCATGCACTATCGTTCTTACGGAGAAAGCCAGAACTATATGCGTCTGCCGGAAATATTTATGCCGACCGAGTTTCTGCATGGATTGTACGATGGAGGACACGGAGCCGGACTGTATGATTATTGGGAAATGATGCGTAAGCATCCCCGTTGTGCCGGAGGTTTCCTTTGGGTACTGGCCGATGAGGGCGTGAAGCGTGTGGATATGAATGGATTCATTGACAACTGCGGCAATTATGGAGCCGATGGCATTGTAGGTCCGCATCACGAAAAAGAGGGCAGTTACTTTACCATCAAGCAGGTGTGGTGTCCTATTCAAATCAGGGTTGATAGCCTTGACAGTCAGTTTGACGGCAAACTGAAAATAGAGAACCGTTACGATTTCCTGAATGCGAATACATGCCGTTTCACTTATAAATATGTGCAATTGCCTTCTGTAACCGATAAGGGGGGAATGAAAGTGATGAAACAGGGAGAGGTGAACTTTCCCGACATTCCTGCTCACGGTGCGGGTACACTGACTATTCCTGCGGCTGTCAAGGGGGCCCATGCTTTGATGCTGACAGTAACGGATAAGCAGGGGAATGATCTCTTTACGTGGAGTTATAAACTGGACGACGTTGCCGGATTGCAGCAGGCTTCTGCCGGAAACAAGCCTTCTTATAAAGAAACTGCCGATGCATTGACGGTGGATGCCGGAGGACGTACATTTACTTTTTCTCAGAAAGACGGACAACTGAAGGGGGTAAAGGTTGGAAGCCGTATCATCAGTCTGGCAAATGGTCCTCGTTTTATTGCTGCCAAGCGTTCGGACCGTTCTATGGACCAGTTTTATAACCATGATGACAAAGAGGCTGAAAAGAAGAAAACCCAATACACTACATTTGATGATGCCGGTCGTTTTACAGGCTTTACCGTGCGTGAAGAAGGCAATAACGTAGTGGTTACCGCTAACTACAAACTGGGATGTTTTGATCAGGCTGTATGGACTATCGCTCCTGACGGTACCGCTGCTATAGACTTTACATACAACTTCAGCGGTGTAGTGGATTTGATGGGGGTGATGTTTGATTATCCGGAAGATAAAGTGTTGAGCAAGCGTTGGGTAGGTGACGGTCCTTACCGTGTATGGCAGAACCGTCTGCATGGTCCGCAGTTGGGCGTATGGGAAAATGAGTATAATGATCCCATTCCTGCCGAAAGCTTTACTTATCCCGAATTTAAAGGGTACTTTGCTAATGTGCAATGGATGACTTTGAAAACGCAGGAAGGAACGATAAGTATCTGTAACCGTACTCCTCAGAATTATGTAGGGGTTTATCAGCCTCGCGACGGTCGTGACGGCTTGCTTTATACTTTCCCGGCTACCGGCATCAGTCTGATGAAAGTAATTCCTCCGGTTCGTAATAAAGTGAATACGACAGATTTGATAGGTCCGTCTTCACAAGCATTTTGGGCTGATGGAGCATATGGGGGAAGTATCACGTTAAAATTTGAATAACAGTGAAAAAATAGATTGTAAAGGGAAGAGGAACTTTGTTTATTCTTCCCTTTTCTTTTTTTATTTGGCTCGAACTCTCTATATTTGAAAAATTGAGTACAAATTACAACTTTATTCGTTTATCATTAAATATAGAATAAATAGCTTATGAAGATAAAACATCTGTTTGTATCCATATTGCTGGCAACCGGATTCCAACCGATGATAGCACAATCCGCTTTACGGCAACAGTTTGTAAATTCATCCGTACAGGAAGCTCGTCCCTGGACTTTCTGGTATTGGATGTTTGGCGCTGTAACTCCCGAAGGCATTACCGCCGATCTGGAAGCCATGCACCGTGTAGGTTTGGGTGGAGCCTATCTGATGCCCATCAAGGGAGTGGAGCAGGGACCTCAATACGAAGGGAAAGCCCAGCAGCTTACCCCCGAATGGTGGCGTATGGTCACTCATAGTATGAAAGAGGCCGACAGGCTGGGAATGCAACTGGGCATGCACATCTGTGACGGCTTTGCCTTGGCGGGAGGTCCTTGGATGACTCCCGAAGAATCCATGCAAAAAGTGGTATGGAGTGACACCATTGTGAACGGTGGAAATATCCGGAATCTCACTTTGCCCATGCCCGAAGCACTGGATGGCTATTATGAAGATATCGTTACCTACGCCATTCCATTGGAGCGTCAGCCTGAGGATACTTCATTGAAGCCGAAGGTAACTTTCGGCAATTTGAAACAGGCCGTTATCAAAGATGAATCCAAGGCTGTGAACAGGGATGAGAAAGGAGTCTTCCGTTCCTCTTATCCTTGTTGGATTCAGTATGAATATGCAGAACCTGTGACTTGCAGCAACGTGGAAATTATTTTGGGAGGAAATAACTACCAGGCACATCGCCTGAAAGTATTGGCCAGTGAGGACGGACGGACGTTCAAAACAGTGAAGCAACTGGTCCCTGCCCGGCAGGGATGGCAGAATACGGATTTCCAGTCCACTCATGCCATCCCCCCTGTTACCGCCCGTTACTTCCGTTTTGAGTGGACTCCCGTGGGAAGCGAACCGGGTAGTGAGGATCTGGATGCAGCTAAATGGAAACCGAATTTGAAAATCAATGATATAGTCCTTCATACGGCTCCGCGTATTCATCAGTGGGAGGGAAAAGCAGGACTGGTGTGGCGTGTGGCTACTGCTACTACTTCGACGGAAATACCCGATGCGGCTTGTGTGCAACCGGATGAATTGATCAATCTCCCTTTGTATCAGGGCAGGCTGACCGCCCGTTTACCCGAAGGTAAATGGCGTATTCTCCGCATGGGACATACGGCAACCGGACATGTGAATGCTACTGCCGGAGGAGGTAAAGGATTGGAATGCGACAAGTTCAGCACCAAGGCTGTTCAGAAACAGTTCTCGAACTGGTTTGCGGAAATGTTCAAAAAGACGGATGAAGCCGTGGCACGCCGTGTATTGAAATATATGCACGTAGACAGTTGGGAGTGTGGCAGTCAGAACTGGAGTGATAACTTCGCGGCGGAATTTAAGAAACGCCGTGGATATGATTTGATGCCTTATCTTCCTTTGCTGGCAGGTATTCCGATGGAAAGTGCCGCCCGCAGTGAGCAGATATTGCGGGATGTCCGTACCACCATCGGAGAACTGGTGACTGATGTGTTCTACACTGTATTGGCAGACTGTGCCCGTCAATACGATTGCCGGTTCTCTGCCGAGTGCGTAGCTCCTACTATGGTCAGTGACGGATTGATGCATTATCAGAAAGTGGATCTGCCTATGGGGGAATTTTGGCTGAACAGTCCTACGCACGATAAACCCAATGATATGCTGGATGCCATCAGTGGCGCGCATATTTATGGAAAGAATATTATCCAGGCCGAAGGCTTTACTGAAATTCGTGGCGTATGGGATGAAGACCCTGCCATGCTGAAACCTTTGCTGGACCGTAACTATGCACTGGGTATCAATAAACTCTTCTTTCATGTCTATACCCATAATCCTTGGATGAACCGCCGTCCCGGTATGACCTTGGACGGCATCGGACTCTTCTTCCAGCGCGACCAGACCTGGTGGGAGGAAGGGAAATCTTTTGTAGATTACATCACCCGTTGCCAGACTTTGTTGCAATACGGTCATCCGGTGGTTGATATCGCCGTCTTTACCGGTGAAGAGATGCCGCGACGTTCCATTTTGCCCGAACGGTTAGTTTCGATGCTTCCCGGTATCTATGGAGCCGAACGGGTGGAAAGCGAACGGATTCGGCTGGCTAATGAAGGTCAACCCACCCGTGTGCGTCCTGTCGGTGTTACCCATTCGGCAAACATGGCCGATCCCGAAGACTGGGTGAACCCGATGCGTGGTTATGCCTACGATTCTTTTAACAAAGACGCTCTGTTACGTTTGGCAAAAGCGGAGAATGGAAGAATGGTACTTCCGGGAGGAGCTTCTTATAAAGTATTGGTGCTTCCTACAGCCCGTCCTATGAATCCTGATAACCTGCCGTTGTCTCCTGAGGCACAGGCAAAAGTAGAGGAACTCCGCGCGGCAGGTGGCATTATTCCGCAATTGCCTTATCGGGAAGATGATTTTTCTTCTTTCGGTGTGGAACGGGATGTACTTCTTCCTGCTGATGTGGCATATACTCATCGGAGCGGGGAAGAGTATGAGATTTATTTTGTGGCTAATCAGGTGGACAGTTTGCGTACATTCAACGCTTCTTTCCGCATTGCAGGGCGCACGCCTGAATTGTGGAATGCGGTAACAGGAACCATTACCCGTCCGGCACAATGGAAAGAAGCGGACGGCCGTACCGAAGTCGCTTTGTCTTTGCCAGCCAATGGCTCTGTATTTGTCGTATTCCCCAAAGAATCTTCAGAAGTTTCTCCGGAACGGATCGAAAGGGAACCTGTATCCATATCGATCAAGGAATGGACAGTAACATTCCCTTCCGTGCGCAAAACTGTCACTCGTCCGGTATTATTTGACTGGAGTAAGGAAGAGAATGAAAAAATAAAATATTATTCCGGACATGCCACTTACAGAGGGCTATTCAGATGGAAGAATGAACAGGACGGAAGAATTATTCTTCGGTTGGGTAAAGTAGCCAATGTAGCGACTGTACGTGTCAACAGCATTGCATGCGGTACGGCTTGGACAGCTCCATACGAAGTGGACATTACCGATGCGCTTCGTAACGGAACCAATGTCTTGGAAGTGGAGGTGGTGAATACCTGGGCGAATGCGCTCCGTGGAGCAGATCAGGATAAAGCGCCTTTTGAGGGGATATGGACGAATGCAAAATTCCGTCTGCCCGGAGATGGTTTGTTACCTGCCGGATGGATGGGACCTTGCGAGTTTTTTAGAACTAAAGAATAATGCTAATCACACATAACATGAAAAATAAGAAACTACTACTGGGCATTGCTTGGGCATGGTTGACTTGCCTGTCGGCAAATGCGGAAGTGAAATTGCCCGCTTTCTTTTCAGACGGCATGGTGATGCAACAGCAGACTCGTGCCAATTTATGGGGAACAGCTACTCCCGATGCATCGGTGAAAATTACAACAAGTTGGGATAAACAAACCTATAAAACGACTGCCGATGCAAAAGGCGCGTGGAAACTTGCTTTATCCACCCCCTCTGCCGGAGGCCCTTACACGATCACTTTTGATGATGGAAAGCTGACCGAAATACGTGATATCCTGATGGGAGAATTATGGTTATGCTCCGGTCAGAGTAATATGGAAATGCCCATGAAAGGTTTTAAAAACCAGCCGGTGGAGAATAGCAATACAGATGTGATGAACAGCCGTAATCCGCAACTCCGTCTGTTCACCGTAAAGCGTTCTTCCTCTTTTACTCCGAAAACAGATGTGGTGGGAACCTGGCAGGAAGCTGTTCCGGCAACTGTGCGTGAGTTTAGTGCTACTGCTTATTACTTCGGTCGGATGATACAACAGCAGTTGAATATACCTGTGGGTTTGATTGTGGCTTCTTGGGGAGGTTCTGCCTGTGAAGCCTGGATGCATCCGGATTGGTTGAAGGCATTTCCCGAAGCAAAGATTCCCCAATCGGAAGCTGATATCAAGTCAAAGAACCGTACTCCGACTGTACTCTATAACGGTATGCTTCATCCGCTCATCGGATTAGCCATGCGTGGAGTTATCTGGTATCAGGGGGAAGATAACTATAACCGGGCTTCTACTTATGCCGATATGTTCAGTGCACTGATACGCGGGTGGCGCGAAGAATGGCAGCAAGGGGAATTTCCCTTCTATTATTGTCAAATTGCACCTTATGATTATGGAATTATTACTGAGCCTGGCAAGAATGTGATAAATTCTGCTTATCTTCGCGAACAACAAGCTATGGTAGAACACCGGGTGGGCAATAGTGGTATGGCTGTATTGTTGGACGCAGGAATGAAAACGGGGATTCATCCGGGTAAAAAGAAGGTGGCAGGAGAACGTCTGGCGCGTTTGGCATTGGTAAAAACTTACGGAATGAAAGGTGTTACGGCCGAAAGTCCTTACTATACAGGAATGGAAGTAAAGAATGATACGGTAATAGTCAGTTTTGATCGGGCACCGATGTGGATAAATTGTAAAGACCGTTTTGAATCATATAACTTTCAGGTTGCAGGTAAAGATCGGGTTTTTTATCCTGCTAAAGCGTGGATACAGAGAAGTAAAATGCTTGTAAAGAGCGAGAGAGTACCTCATCCGGTGGCAGTTCGTTATGGCTTCGAGAATTATGTGGAGGGAGATTTGTTTGGTGAAGATTTACCTGTATCGTCTTTCCGTTCCGATGACTGGTAAAAACAGAAAAAAATGAAGAATATCTTTACGTTTTTATTATTAGTGTTTATTGGCGGGCAGTTTCTGTGGGGACAGCCTGCCAATTTGGTTTGGAATACTCAAAGCCGGAATGCTTCGGAGTCTATGCCCTGCGGGGGTGGTGATATCGGCATGAATGTATGGGTAGAGAATGACGATGTTCTGTTCTACCTTAGTCGTAGTGGTTCTTTTGACGAGAATAACTGTCTGCTGAAGCAGGGTCGGTTTCGTGTGAGGCTCACTCCGAACCCTTTTGCCGGAACGGCTTCTTTTCGGCAGACTCTGCATCTTAATGATGGCTATGTCAGCGTAAGTAGTGATAATACCACTCTAATTATTTGGGTGGATGTGTTTCATCCTGTGGTACATGTTGAGGTGAAAACGAAGGAACTGACTTCCATGCGTGTGAATTTTGAAAGCTGGCGTTATGAAGATCGTCCGGTGCGTAAAGGGGAAGGGCAGCAATGCTCTTACAAATGGGCCATTCCTGATGGATTGATGACTAGGCGTGACTCTGTCTGTGTGGAAGAAGATAATTTTACTTTTTTCCATCGCAATCCTGAACGTACTATTTTTGATGTGGTAGTGGACCAGCAGGGAATGAATGAAGTGAAGGAACAACTGTATAATCCTTTGAAGAATTTGATTTTTGGGGGGCGTTTATCAGGTGATAATCTGGTTTATAACGGTACACGACGTGGACATTATGCAGGTACTGAGTATCTGGCATGGATGTACAAAAGCAAGAAACCTACTTATAAGCAGTCTGCACGGATTGTTCTGAATACGGAACAAAGTACGGTTCCTGCATGGGAAGCATCCTTGGCCCGCACTGAGAAGGAAATAAATGTATCCAAAGACAAACAGGCTACCCGCCGTTGGTGGAATGATTTTTGGAAACGTAGCTTTATTGAGGGGGAAGGTGAAGCGGGAGATGCTATCCGTAACTATACACTGTTCCGCTATATGTTGGGATGTAACGCCTATAGTCAGTGGCCTACCAAGTTTAACGGGGGACTGTTTACTTTTGATCCTATGTATGTAGATCAGAAAATGGAATTTACCCCTGATTTCCGGAAATGGGGAGGAGGAACCATGACTGCACAGAATCAGCGTCTGGTTTATTGGCCCATGCTGAAAAGCGGTGACTTTGACTTGATGAAATCACAATTTGACTTTTATCTGCGTTTGTTGCCGACAGCCGAAGCACGTACCCGTACCTATTGGGGACATGCCGGTGCCTGTTTCACCGAACAAATGGAGAACTTCGGTCTGCCCAATCCTGCCGAGTATGGCTTTAAACGTCCTGAAAGCTATGACAGGGGGTTGGAATATAATGCATGGCTGGAATACGAATGGGATACGGTTCTTGAATTTTGTCAGATGATACTGGAAACGGCACGTTATAATGAGGCTGATATCAGCCGTTATATCCCTTTGATAGAAAGCTCACTTAATTTCTTTGATGAGCATTATCGTCAACTGGCATTACAGCGTGGACGTAAGGATTTAGATGGTAACGGCAAACTGGTGATTTATCCGGGATCGGCTTGTGAAACTTATAAGATGGCTTATAATCCATCCTCAACCATTGCCGCGCTGCGCTCTGTTTTACAAACCTACGGACGTAAACCGGACATGCTGGCACGTATTCCTGAGATCCCTTTGCGCATAGTGGATGGGAAGGAAATGATTGCTCCGGCACAGGCTTGGGAACGGGTGAACAATATAGAAACTCCCCAGCTTTATGCTGTATTTCCCTGGCGTATGTATGGAGTGGGGAAGGAAGGTCTGGAAATAGCCCGTAATACCTATCTATATGATCCCGATGCACAGAAATTCCGTTCACATATCGGATGGAAACAAGATAATATCTGGGCGGCTTGTCTGGGTATGACCGAGGAGGCTGCACAACTTACCTTAGAGAAAATGGCGAACGGTCCTCATCGTTTTCCCGCCTTTTGGGGACCGGGTTACGACTGGACTCCCGACCATAACTGGGGAGGCAGCGGCATGATAGGTATGCAGGAAATGCTGTTGCAGGAAGCCGATGGAAAGATTTTATTGTTTCCTGCTTGGCCTAAAGATTGGGATGTGCATTTCAAATTGCATGCTACAGGACAGACTACTGTAGAGGCTGTTCTAAAAGGGGGGACGGTGGTTAGCTTGACCGTATTACCTAAAGAACGGGAGAAAGATGTAGTAAATTGTTTGCTGAATAAATAATTTAAGGGTAAGGAGGTGTGTTTTGTAAATTCACCTCCTACTTCTTTGTATATACTCGATTGGGAACTTGTCACTCCTTTTGTTTTTCTATTCTTATCTATTTGTATGGCAATCAGTGCCGGAACATTGTTTGATGGCTTTGGTTATCTTTGTTGCGTAAACAAGAACTAAAATGTCCGATGCTTTGTTCTTACTATCATAAATAGATTTAAAATGGTTATGAAAAAGATTTTGATAGCTTTGGCCTTATTGCTGACAGGCATTGCAAGCGGATCGGCATGTACCGGTATTTCATTCCTCGCTGAAGATGGCGGATATGTGCAGGCACGTACTATAGAGTGGGGGGACAGTTATATTCCGAGTGAATATGTTATTGTTCCCAGAGGACAGGATTTGGTATCTTATACTCCAACGGGTGTAAATGGCTTGAGATTTCGGGCTAAATATGGTCTGGTAGGACTGGCTATCATTCAGAAAGAGTTTGTGGCTGAAGGACTGAATGAAGTAGGGCTTTCGGCTGGATTGTTTTATTTTCCCCATTATGGGAAGTATGAAGAATATGATGAGGCTCAAAATGCAATTACTTTGTCGGATTTGCAGGTGGTGAACTGGATGCTTTCCCAATTTGCTACTATAGACGAAGTGAGAGAAGCTATAGAAGGGGTGAAGGTGGTGTCTCTTGATAAACCTGGTAAAAGTTCTACGGTACATTGGCGCATTGGCGATGCTAAAGGAAATCAAATGGTGTTGGAATTTGTAGGTGGTGTTCCTTATTTTTATGAAAATAAAGTAGGAGTACTCACCAATTCTCCCGATTTTCCATGGCAGGTGACTAACTTGAATAATTATGTAAATCTATATCCGGGAGCTGTCACTCCACAGCAATGGGGTGGGGTGACTATTTTCCCTTTTGGCGCAGGTGCCGGATTTCATGGCATTCCAGGTGATGTTACTCCTCCATCCCGTTTTGTTCGTGTAGCGTTTTATAAGGCAACAGCTCCGGTGTGTCCTACAGCGTATGACGCTATATTACAAAGCTTTCATATCCTGAATAATTTTGATATTCCTATCGGTATAGAACATGCGTTAGGGAAAGCACCTGATATTCCTAGTGCCACACAATGGACTTCGGCTATTGATTTGACAAACAGGAAAGTGTATTATAAAACAGCATACAATAACAATATTCGTTGTATTAGTATGAAGAAGATTGATTTTGATAAAGTGAAGTATCAGTCGTATCCATTGGATAAGGAGTTGAAACAGCCTGTAGAAGAGATTATTGTGAAATAGTGCAAGGGCTTGGAAACTGTTGGCGGAAATACATGGAAGTTTTAATTGCAATGAATGAATAATGGATAAAATGCATTTTTTTTAGAAAAAAGTTCTAGAAATGTTTGCAGATACAAAAATAAACTGTACCTTTGCACTCGCAATTCGGAAGAATAGCAATAATAAAGGATTGATTCGCTAGCTCAGCAGGTAGAGCACAACACTTTTAATGTTGGGGTCCTGGGTTCGAGCCCCAGGCGGATCACCAAAGAAGGTCTTCAGCAATGAAGACCTTTTCTTTTCAAAAATATTCACTGCCTCTGATGCTCAGTCAGTTATCCATTCTTTTGAGGCAGTATATAAGGTGGTAACACCATCAAAAAAAAACGAGAAAAAGCGACACACTTGGACGTAAAAAGCCCCCTCGGGACGGTTTTTGTGTTACCGTAGCTGTGTTACCAATCTCACAAATGTGTTACCATTATGAGTAAGTACGTCAGATTATTCTTCAACCGGAAGAAGAAAGCCACAACAACAGTGGCAGGAGCCATTGAAATCGTAGTTTGCCTACAAAGGGAACGCTGTTATTTTCATTCAGGACATAACGTTACCCTCGACCAATGGGAGAATGGAATGGTGGTTAATCATCCGCGTGCCGTTGTTATCAATGAGGAAATCCAAAAGAAAGTGACAGAGTTTGAGCATATTCTTATAGCCATGCAGGTGAATAAGGATGATATGACCATTGCCCAATTCAAAACATACCTAAGTGCAGACGGTGGCAATCGCCGTAATTTTATGGCATGGCTCAGGGAACGTATCAATAATCGTCCGCTTCGCGAAGGTACTCGAAAAGGGCATTTAACCACATACAAAGCACTTGAACGATTCGACAAGTTCAAAACCTTTGATGATGTAACCTTGCAACATATCTATCAGTTCGACCTTTTCATAAGGGAGGAGCAAACCTGTACGATGAAAGGGAAGCCAATCATAAGAAGCCAGGCTGCCATCCACAACTATCACAAACGGTTTAAGTCGTATGTAGCTGAAGCTTTCCGTCTCGGACTTATCAAGGAAAATCCATACGAGCGTTTTCAAGATAAACGTGGGGAGAAAAGCGACCGTCCTCACCTCACCGAAGCACAAGTGAAAAAGCTAATCCGGATGCGGGAAGAAAGCACGGATGCCGTAATGAACAGGTATCTTGACTTCTTTCTCTTCCAGACTTTTACAGGCATGGCATATAGCGATGCCAAATCATTCGATTATGAACAGCACGTTGTCACCATTGATGGCAAAGATTACATTGACGGACATCGTATAAAGACAGGAAATGAGTTTGTAACCCCCATTCTACCAATTACACAGAAAATCTTGGAACGTAACAATTACAAGATGGAAATAACCTCCAATCAGAAATACAACCAATTCCTTAAAGGTATAGGCTTGGCTCTCAATTGTTCTTTCCCATTAACCACACATATTGCCCGCCATACATTCGCCTGTACGGTGGCTCTCGGACAGGGTATATCCAAAGAGGTATTACAATTTATGATGGGGCATACCTCAATAAAGACAACTGAAATTTATGCAAAGTTGCCAATGCAATATGTGTCGCAGAATATTGGGGATAAGATGTTCAGAGCGTGGAAGTAAAAATTCAAAAGGGAGATGATGAAAAACATCTCCTTTTTGTTTGCTATTTATGCAGATGGCAAATTAACGATAATCAATTGTCAAGGAATTTCTTACTACTGCTGAAAATCAATATTATATACAGTCCAAGAAACAAGCCGGGTACATTAACTCCCGGAAAACAACTTAAAGATGGTGACAAGGGTTCGATTATTTCAATTTCCTGACTATCTCCCTACATCCTTTCTCGATGGTATTGAAGCATGTGTAATATACCTGTGCTGACTGATAGTGAGGATCCGGGAGGTCTGAAGATTCTCCGAAACAGATGTCGTTAAATAATGCGATACAATTCCAATGTGATGGATCCAATAACCGTATCACTTCGGTCTTATGTTGCCTTGTCATAACAATGATTCGGTCTGCTGCATTAACCAATTCCGCAGTTATCATCACAGCCTTACCACCCATCGAATATCCATGCTCCGCCGCTATTTGACACATGATTCCTTCACGTTCTTGTCCGTATGGAACATCTGTTCCACATGACGACACCTCAATGTCCTCAAGATTCTTTTCTTGAATCATTTTTCTCAAAATGACCTCGGCAACTGCCGAGCGGCTTGCATTACCGGTACACACAAATACGATTTTCATTGGAGCGAATTTATTTATAAAATGAATATGTTACATTCCAGCCGGATCAACTTTTTGTTTTGAGCAATTGACAAGGAGAGAAGCCACTATGAAAAATATTCCCGTGCATACTACACCTGTCCACCCATAATGCTGCCAAGACAGACCGGAAACGAATGTACCGGCAGAACCACCCAAAAAGTAAATGGTCATATAAACGGTATTGATACGATTGATGGCAGATGCGTCAAGGGCGACTACGCTGGTTTGATTCGACAAATGGATGCATTGCATACCAGCATCAATCAGCAAGATAGCAATTATTATCCACAAATAGCTGTCATTCCCCCAAAATGCCAGTATCCATGCAGCCAACACTACACATCCTCCGGCAATAGAGAAGAACCTCGCACCATACTTTTGGACGTAGCCGCTGATGAAAACCACCGCGGATGCACCTGCCAGTCCACACAAACCGAGTGCTCCGATAATGTCGTCGCTAGCAAAAAAAGGTTCCTGTTTCATCCGAAAAGCAAGGCAACTCCACAAAGCGAAGAACGAGCCATATGCCAATGCCGCCCTCAGCGATGCTATACGCAAGTACGGGTATTGGGAGAGCAGGCGCAACAAAGATTTCATCAACCTTGCATAACTTTCTTGAGAACTGGCAGACAGCATGGGTAGCATCCTGTGAATCATCAGGAAGCATCCGAGCATAAACAAGCAAGCCACAAAATAGACGGAACGCCATCCACATACGTCAGCCAGAAAGCCACTGAATACCCGTGAACCAAGAATGCCTATGAGCAGGCAAGATTGTATAATCCCTACGTTACGCACCTTGTGCGCAGGGGGTGAATAGTAAGATACTAACGGAATGAAAAATTGCGGCATAACCGAAGATGCGCCGGCAAGCAATGATGCGCCCCACACCCAATAGATGTTCGGGGCAAGGGCTATGGCAAGCAAGGCGCACGAAGATATGATATAATTGGTCAATATCAGCTTCTTTCGTGAGACCAAATCACCAAGCGGGATGACAAACACAAGTCCGGTCACATAGCCTATCTGTGTCAGTGTCGCTACCATGCTAGCAGAAAAGTCGTTTACCGTGAAATCTTTTGCCATGCTACCCAACAAAGGTTGGTTGTAGTAGCAGTTGGCAACGGAAAGTCCAGTAGCAACTGCCATCAGAGCCAGCAGAGGTACCGGAATGCCTTGGTTTTCCCTTAATTCATACTTCATTTGTCACTTCCTTTCAGTATGACACGACTTTCAATCCTATCAAGGATGCAATGAGCGTGAAGAGGAAGAAAAGCCGTATGGGAGTGGCAGGTTCCTTGAAAACGAATATCCCAATCAAAACCGTACCAACCGCTCCGATTCCCGTCCAAATGGCGTACGCAGTTCCCAAAGGCAAAGTCTGTACTGCTTTGGCAAGCAAAGCCATGCTCAGTACGGTAGAGGCAAGGAAACCGCTTCCCCACAAATAAAATTCAACTCCTGATGCCGCTCTCGTTTTCCCTAAACAGAATGTGAGGCTCACCTCAAACAATCCTGCCAATAATAAGATTATCCAATTCATACCTATGATTTATTAAATTCGGGCGCAAAAATAAATAAGCAATCCCTAATAGCTTTTTGCATTTGGCAAAAACAGACTTTTCATTTGACAAAAAACATCTGTTTATTCTCGTTTCCGTATGCTATTTTATAATTTTGCACACTAACAACAGCAATGAACTATGGATATAAAGGAAATCATCAACCAAAGATATGCCATGCCGGACGCATCTTTGGACAGGTTGCGACAATGCCTGACGGAAGTCTCATATCCCAAAGGATTCCGAGTATTGGAATGCGGCAAGGTAGAGAAAGACATCTTTTTCATTAAACAAGGCATTGTCCGTGCCTATACTTCGGTGGATGGAAAAGAAATTACTTTTTGGGTCGGCAAAGAGGGAGCGACCCTTGTTTCTATGAAAGGCTATGTAAATGACGAGCCGGGATATGAAACAATGGAATTGATGGAAGATTCCGTCTTATATGTATTGAAAAGGAAAAAACTGAAAGAGTTGTTTTCGGAAGACTTGCACATCGCCAATTGGGGACGGCGTTATGCGGAGATGGAGCTGCTTGCCACTGAGGAACGGCTGATTTCTATGTTGTCCGCTATCGCTTCGGAACGGTATAAGGAGCTATTGGAGAAAGAACCAGATTTGTTACAGCGATTGCCGTTGGGAAGTATCGCCACCTATTTAGGCGTAACGCAGGCAAGTCTGAGCCGGATTAGGGCAAAAGTAAGATAACTTCGAGCAAACAGTCAAAGCATAAATATCAAAAGTGCTACAAAGAAGCCAAAATATATGCTTCCCAAGCACTATTTTGAAAAGAGGATTGTGAAAAAAGGATTACAGGCTGACTCCTCCTCGTCCTCTATCAATCCTCCAATCATACCGACCTTCCGCGACATCGCCAACCTCGTTGAGTGTATGGCGATGTTTTATTTCATCAAAGGGCTGTCGGTGTTCCGCATAGTCACAGAGCCATGCGCCGACCGCTTTCTGCTGCTCCGTGGTCTCTCCGTAGCTCTGCATCACGCTCTTGATGTCGGCGGCTTCAGAGGGAGAGAAGATAGACTTGTACCGCTCCGTGGCGAAATGGATAATCGCTTCAACGGCTCGCCTGAACACCTCGCTTGCCTTGTAGAGAATATCTGCGATGATATTCAGAATATCCCGGCTCGATTTCAGTTCACCCTGCAACCGCTCTATGGTCTTGTCCTTCTCCGCCGTTGCCCGGCTCACCGCCATGCTGATGCGGCGCTGCTCCCCGGTCTTCTGCTCCTGAAGCTGTCGCAGAGCCGTGTCCCTCTCGGATTCATAAGTGTCAGCGATTGCCATGGCACTGTCACGCTCCAGTTCGACCGCACGCTTCGCCTCGGTCAGTGCCTTCGTCCGTTTCGCCACCTCTTTCCTGACGGCATCGGGGAACGATTCTTTGATATGCTCGTTCTCGGCTTTCAGCCTCTCGTTCTCCTGCTCGATGGCTGCGTACTTGCCCTTGCCGAAAAGGTTGGCGATGCCGGACTTTATGCTGTCCGTGTTCTCCCTGTCAACCTCTCGCGCACGTTCTTCCTTTTCGGCGATTTCGCTGTCAAGTTCCTCGCTGCGACGCTGCTTCTCCTCGTTCCCGATTTGTAGCTTTTCATGTTCGGATTTGGCATTGTCCGTTTCACGGATCGCGGCATCCCTGTCGGCTTCGGCTGCTTCCTTTTCCGCCTTTACCTGTTCGGCTTCCTGCTTCTGCTTAGCAAGAATGAAGTCAGCGCGTTCAAGATGCTCCTTTCCCGTCTGCTCCTTTGAGCTGCCCCTTTCCATGTCAAGACACTCAGCCAATAGCGTCTGCATGTCGCTCATGGCTTTCTCGTCCAGCTTGCAGGATTTTCCTGTGTCGTGGTTCATCCAGTCCCATACGATATGGGCGTGAAGATTGGGCTTCCATGTGGCAACATCTTCGGGGTTGTCGTAATGCCCTTCGTCACGATGGATGAAAATTTGCAAAGCTGTGATACCCCAACGTTCCTTACACACCTCACAGAAACGCTGTAACTGTTCCATGGTAGTATCTTCCTTGATTACCACCACACCCTCTTTGAGTGGAGTGCTGCCACGCACGATGGACACCTTGCCTGTCTTTTTGTTCACACGCTCCCGGTCTTTGGTCTGCATCGCCCGACCTGTCTTTTCCTTTACCATCGCGGCTATCTGATTGTAGCGTTCCGACAGGGATGTGCCGCCGAAATCAGGTGCCACCCATGTCTCGTTTGCCGCCATGAGGTCGGTGCGGACATAGAACTTTTCCTTGCCTATATGCGCGAGGTATTCCGCTGTCCGCCTGTTGTGCGCCTCGCTGCTTCCGATGTTGCAGGGCTTGATGTTAATTGATGTCTTCTGTGCCATAGGCATGATGATGTTTACAGATTTACAATAGGAAAAGGGTCATTAGGGCGGAGCCTTAATCGGAGGGTGCAGGGAGAGGGTCACTTCCTGCTCGGGGTTCTCAGGGGTCGAGACCTCTGAGCGGAGTTTCCAAAGAGAGGGTCACTCTTTGGTCAGGGGTGTTGGGGGCTGACAGCCTCCGACCGGGTTCTTAGGGCAGAGTCATAAGTGGGACGGGGCAAAGCCCAGCCCCTCGGGAGAGCCCACAACTACGGAAGCGAAGCGTGTAGTTATAGTGGGCTATATCTGGGCAAGCCCAGTATTTATCCATGCCGCAAATCCTCTCCTGCAAACACCACCAGCCGGGTAGTTGCCTTCAATCTGGAAAGGGTGCGTTCTCCATATTTTTCTGCCAGTTGTTCTTTGGTGCAGTTGGTATTTGCAATTAGAAATTTGCCTCTGCGTTCGCAATCATCCACGAAATCAGGGAACACGTTGAAACGGTTGCCGTATTCTTGAAACGGTTCCTCACGCCCTACATCGTCAATGATAAGTAAACGGTTCTGCATCACTTCGGTGTAATGTCGATTCATCTCACGCGCCAAACACATTGCCATAATTTTGTGAAGATAGTGTTGCATGATGCATGGAAGTATCTGTAAGCAAATGGTGGTCTTTCCCCTACCGCAGTTGCCCATACAGAACAGTCCAAGCCCTTTGTTGTCAGTCAACCAGTCTGCCACCTTATCATATTCTGGTTGCCATTTGTAATCACCGCCTAAGAAATGTTGCAGCCCTGCATTCAGCACCTCTTTTGCGTTGGGTAGATGAATTTGCAGCCGTTGTGGTTGCAGGCATATTTTCCGTTCTGCGAAATTGCGCACTGATGCACTGAAGTCTATCATGTCGTTTGAATTTGTGTTCACCATCCTGATATGTTTTTGAATTTGTTCGGATTATCTTCTGTCAATTTAACCCCTATTTGCTGAGACGGTAATGGCTTCTGCTTGTTTACTCTGCTACATTCTCTTTTCATCAGCCAATTCACAAAATGCTTTTGCGTATCGGTTATCGATTTGAGTTTCGTACCGCCTGTTTGCAGGTAGAGGAAAAAGCCATCAAGTCTCTTCCCTATGTTTGTTTCATCCAGTTTGATTCCCTGTTTGCCGAGATATTCTTTTATACGCATTATCCATTCCCTATCATCATATAAAATATTTTGCAGCCTGTCCAAAGGAAAAAGTTCTTCCATAGAGATAGTAGATTCATTGTCTGCAGTCTTAAGTGTCTTTATAATAGTTCCGTCTGCGGTCTCACATGATGTCACATTCACGGTTCCATTCTGTGTTCCATTTATAGTCACATTCTGCATTATCGAATCTTTCGACTTTATCAGTAATCCATAGCAGGGCACTATAGAATTGTTCTTTCCCTCTTCGTAAGTAATAAGTCCACGGTCTTGCAGTTTTTTCCTCAACCGGCAGAGCGTTTGGCGACTGATGCCGAGATTATTGGTTATTCGCTGCGTGCTGCATCCAAAAGGATTGCGCCAATACAGGCGATTGGACTCCGACAAGAAAAAGAAATACAGTTGAGTTTCTTTTGCTGAAAACATTTGTACTTCATTCTCTCGCCAGAACTGCTTCATGTAATCAAAAGGACTCACTTCCATACCGTTTGCGATTAAGTAGGGCTGCATCCACTTCCAACTTACTAAAATAAAGATGTTTGGCATTGAGATGACAGGGCAACTGTTTACGCTGGCAACGCTTACGCACTGCATCAACCGACAGACCTAAATATTCCGCCACCTGCTTCACATTCATCACCACATCTGTATGTCTTTCCATACGTTGAACTACATCCTTCACTACTTTGATATAATTTTCCTGCTTCATGTCTTATTTTTTAAGAATTAAATTCCTTCCGATTGTGGTACCTTCAATCAGGAAGTGACACAAAGGTACAGAGCTGGTCACGAGCAAAACAAATTTCAAAATAACTAAAGGCTGAAACTTAACGCTTATTATTATATGAAGGCGATTTCATACTCACTTTCATACTCGAACGCTATATTTCAAGTAGTTACAGGGGGAATAAGAGGAACTATAATTTGCGGAGGGAAGGGATGACCATTGCCGACAAAAAAGAAAGTAGAAGAAAAATAGCCATATAAAATGGGCTTGTTTCAAAAGGAAACATTATCTTTGCAAAGAAGACGGACAAAGAGAGTCTGTCATGTGAGTTTACAAATCTGTGTTACCACATTGTGTTACTCACTCAAATAGAACGCTACAGCTGAATATCGGAAGGCCCTGATAATGAGAAGATAACGCTTGATATTTTGCCAATAAAAAAGGCTCAATTCGGATACCAAGCGGATCACTTTTTAAAACAGCAAAAATGCATAAAGCTCTGATAATCAAACATTATCGGAGCTTTTTCTTTTATATCAAACCTGCATTTTACCGCGAATTGGAGCACCTAATACAGGTGAAATCGGGTCAACGTAACAATCTGAGGGATTTTATATTTAAGCATATAATTTAGCAAGTC
>OGOE01000046.1_pt1 | contig 155293 bp, 142 predicted proteins | sample 1552611 | NCBI WGS metagenome assembly OGOE01 (sample SAMEA2580129, study PRJEB22360) | human gut metagenome | biome: human gut; feature: human-associated habitat; material: faeces | place: Denmark | collected 2008/2010
CGAAACACTCAGAGAGCGGAATGTTTCATACGACCACCAGCATTGGCTGACACAGGAAGATGTGGATATGGTCAACAGTTATGTGGAACTCATCGAGCGGACGCGCTCGGAAATCAAACCGCAAATCGGTGACAGGCTGGTGTATGTAACCGAACACGGGGATTATTACGGAAACGCCCTCATTGATGACAAGTATGTGAAGGATGGATGTCTTTCCGTATGCGAGCAGCCGTATGTCCCCTTCGTCTGGGAAGAAAACGGAAACATCCGTCTGAGTGTCAGCGGGGGATCATTTCACTCTGTCAATCCGAAGGATTTGAAATTCCAGAAATGGACGGAGGGAGCCTTCAAGGACTGGGGACATTGCGGGGCGTGCGCCAACGGAACGGTGGCATTCACGGCAAGAGTGCCGTTGTGGTTCTATGCCGAACCCAATCCCAAGTACGGGGACTTCACGACCGAAACCTACCGTAAACTTTACCTTAACAAAAGGAATGAGCCGGAAGAAGGCTACCGTTATCATGGCGACGGGATTGCTTTCCGTGATGAGACCGAGTTGCAACAATTCCTGCAAGACTACGAAGGAACGGTATTCAAAGGGAATTGGAAAGATCAAATCGTAGTATGGTGCTTCCGCAGGGAATATGTCTTCCTGCCTCTGTCGGAATGGGAAAAGATTGATGCCCCGGCGGTGGAGCGAAGACTCAATTTCCATCCCGAGCAGGTGAAGATTGTCAAGGACATGGAGAAGCACATCACTTATTTCCACCGTATCAAATCACAGGATTTCTAACACTTAAAATCAACCAGATATGCAAACGACAACATCATTCAAACCCGGCAACGCTCCCGACCTGCTTTCAGGCATATTGAGCGTGGAAGTGAGAAACGAGGACAAAATTACCGAGCAAGACCGCCTGTTTTGTCAGAACCAGCAGGATATGCTCTACAAGACGCTTGACCGGATAGACCGCTGGTATGCCATCTTCAAGGAAGAGGCGGAACAATACCGAACAGAACGGGACTTCTCATACGACGACAACGGGAAAATATCCATGCGTGACCTCTACTCGCTCAGAAACGGGAAGGACGATTATTCACACAACGAGTTCAAGCCGTTCGATGTGCTGAACGATTTGGTAGACAAGAACCACAATGCCAACTCGAACTTCGCCAACCGCATCATTGCCTACTTCAACAGGACATACAACGTATCGGTGCCTGAGCAAAGGATAGATGAAAAGACACTCCGCATGGGCTTCCGTCCGGTCTATGGTACATACGTAGATGCAGTTATAGAGCATTTAGGCGGCAAGAGTTTCCGTGAAACGGCGGTGGAGGAACTGCTTGCCAGAGTTGCCAAAGTAGTCAAGCCTTCCTGCTGGAGCAAGGTCAAGACGGAGCTGAAAAAGGACAAGATTGTTTTTCCTGAAATTCTCCGCTTCGATGATTATTATATGCAATACCACCAACGGTGCAAAATCAGCTACAATTACGATGGTGGATTGGAAACCTTATGCGCTGGTATCGCCTACGGTGCGGATGACGTACTGTGCGGTAACACGAAAATGATTATCCGTTTCGATGACAATGATGTGTCTGTCAATGACTGGTACGACCTCACGACCACCAACGCCGAGCAAATCCGATTCTACAAGAACGGACGCATCGATGTCAAGTTCAAGGACAGCGCGACAGCCGAAAGTTGCTTCAAACGCCTCCGGCTTGATGAAATCACATTACCTGAGAACTGAGCATGAGACAAAATCCACTGCACCCCGTAAGGCAACCCTTGCGGGGTGTTTTCATATTTAACTATAAGCAATTCAAGATATGTACGCCATCATACCCCAACAGATACCGCAAGACAAGCGGGCCGAGGTCAACGAAAAGATACTTTTCGCCATAGACTCCGGCAAAGACCTTATTCCGGCGGAAAGCATCTACAACTGCTATACCGGCATTGGCGGGCTGCACAATCTGAAGCAGTCCGACTTTGCCAACTACAACGAGTATGCGGAGGCCAAGAAGGTGTTTGAGATGGGACAGTTTTTCACTCCGCATGAAGTGTGCCGGGATATGGTGGATATGCTATGTCCGGTTTCGTCAGAAATGATTCTTGATATGTGTTGCGGCATGGGTAATTTCTTCAACCACCTGCCGAACCTTCATAATGCCTACGGTTTCGACATAGACGGTAAGGCGGTGGCTGTTGCAAGATACCTCTACCCGGACATCCATATTGAAAAATGCGACATCCGGCAATATTACCCGGAACAACGCTTCGACATCATCATCGGCAATCCGCCTTTCAACCTGAAATTTGATTACAGACTGTCACAGGAATACTATATGGATAAAGCCTACGATGTGCTCAACCCGGCAGGCATCCTGATGGTCATTGTCCCCTGCTCGTTCATGCAGAGCGAATTTTGGGAGAAAAGTCGTGTGGCAAGAGTAAACGATAATTTTTCCTTCGTCGGACAAGTGAAACTAAACCCTAACGCATTCGCTTCTACAGGAGTCCATAACTTCAATACGAAAGTAATGGTGTTTCTGCGTGAGTCGCTGCATATTGAGATGCAGCCCTACAAAGCAGATGAGTTCATTACCATGTCTGCATTAAAGGAGCGTATCTGCGAGGCAAGGCAGATGAAACACAAAATACGTTTCGACCTGATGCGCGAGACCAACCGGATTGACAAGGAGGAACTGGAGGTGTTCGAGTACAAACTCGCCAAGTATATGTACGAACTGAAAGCCCACACCAAACTGAACAAGCATATCGCCAAGGCGGAAGCATTGGTCACGAAATTCCGTAACCAGAAGCCGCCGGAAAATGCCACCCGGGAGCAGGTAAACCAATGGGAGAAGAACAAACTGACCACTACCAAAGTCCTCGGTATCATCCGCAGATACATTACCTCGCAGAATGTCGTCCCACGCAAGGAAATAGCTTTGGTAAAGGCCTCATACGGCTTCAAATTGAAGCAATATGCCCCGCGATTATTAGACAAGGTTTCGCACAAGGCGGCAAGCATCAACGATCTTGTTCTGGAACGAGCAGAACTTCCCATGCCGGAACTGCTGACAGAAAAGAATATGCGTCAGATTCGTGCGGCGGAAAAACTGATACGCAAGAAACGCAGGCAATATGAAAACCAGAATAGACAATTTGCAGATATGCAACCAGACCCATTCCTGCAAGAATACCTCGACCGCACCACTTTCAGAAACAAGGACGGAGAGGTATGCGAGTTTACATTACTTCAAAAACACGACCTGAACCTTGTCTTGCAGAAACGCTACGCTTTGCTGAACTGGCAACAAGGCTCCGGCAAGACAGCCGCCGTCTATCACCGCGCCAAATACCTGCTCAAGTTCCATAAGGTACGCAATGCCGTCATTCTGGCTCCAGCCATAGCCACCAATATGACATGGATACCGTTTCTGACAATCAATCGGGAGAAATTCCGTATAGTCAGAAGTAATGCCGATTTGGAAACAGTACCGGAAGATATGTTCCTTATCCTTTCCACCTCTATGCTCTCCAAACTGAGACGTGGGCTGTCAAGGTTTGTCAGACGCACATCCGGGAAACTTTGTCTTGTTTTTGACGAATCAGACGAAATAACCAATCCGTCATCACAACGGACAAAGCATATCCTGAGCATTTTCCGCCGTCTCAAATACAAGATACTTGATACGGGAACCACCACGCGCAATAATATCGCAGAATTATATAGCCAATTCGAGTTGCTGTACAACAATTCTGTCAATATGGTTTGCTGGTGCGACCGGATATACCATGAGAACAGGGAGAAAGAGATAGAGGAAAAAAGCAATCCGTATTACGGAGAACCGTTCCCCGCCTTTAGGGGGCATGTGCTTTTCCGTGCCTGCCATTGCCCCGGGAAATCCACCGTGTTCGGCATAGAGAAGCAGAACCAGGATGTGTATAATAAGGAGGAACTGGCTGAACTTATCGGAAATACCATCATCACCCGCAAGTTCAGGGACTTCGCAGGCGAGAAATACAAGATACGCACCCACACCGTCAGCCCGGCCAAGGGCGAGCATGAGGTTTACCGTGTCATCATCGAGGAGTTCTGCCGTATCTGCGAGCTGTATTATAACAGCACGGGAGATATAAAGAAAGATGCCGGTCTCAGGCTGATGCGGCAGATAAAGCTGCTTATCAAAGCCTGTTCCGTACCGCACCTGATAGAAGGTTATTTCGGTGAGGGGATTCCGAACAAGACAAGGTACATCGAGAGACTGATACGGAAGATTCCCGGCAAGGTGGCCGTCGGCTGTACCTCCATAGCGGCATTCGACCTTTACGAAAGCCATCTACGCGAATGTTTTCCGAACCGTCCGCTGTTCGTGGTCAAAGGAGACGTGGCATTCAAGAAAAGGCAAAGCATCGTGACGGAGTTCGACTCCACCGTCAACGGCATACTGGTCTGCACACAGCAGAGCCTGAGCAGTTCGGTGAACATCCCCACCTGCAACGATGTAATCCTGGAATCGCTCCAATGGAACATCCCGAAGATGGAACAGTTCTATTTCCGTTTCATACGCCTTGACTCTAAGGAGCTGAAGGACGTGCATTATGTCACTTATAAGGATTCCGTAGAGCAGAACCTGATGGCGCTTGTACTAACCAAGGAACGGCTGAACGAGTTCATCAAGACCGGAGAGGTGAAGGAACAGTCGGACATCTTCGAGGAGTTCGATGTCACTATGTCCGTTATCGAGAGTCTGCTGGTCAGGGAACGTGACAGGGAAGGCAAGATACATATCAGCTGGGGAAGCCAGCGCATAACCGGCTAAAAATGAAAAATTATGAGTAACCGTAGATTCCATTCCACAGGCAAAGGTAACTCCGCACCCTTACCGGCTGGGCAAGGTCACGCCGCAAGCGGTTTTCGGGAAAATCATCCTCGCCGGAGGCTCCGGTATTTTCCCGAAAAACCCTGCACAGCCGGAGTGCGGACCTTTTGGAGCCTGTGGAATAAAATCCCCGGTTCCGCATCAATAACTATAATGAAAAAGATTATGGATTTGAATCAGGCAGAAGTGGCAGTGACCACGCAGCATCTTATCGACATACGGCATAAAAGGGACAACCTGCTGCACATGTCCGATTTCGGCGACATGGGGGAATTTCTATGTACCTGCTCCGACCTCTTTCCGGAAGAGGAAACACCGGAATACAGATACACGAGATGGGAGGAAATCCCGGACTCGCTTATCAACCGTGAATGGCTATGTCCCAACTTCTTTGAGATAAGGGAGGCGATGGAACAGTTGGAGGAACTCGACAAGGACTGTTTCTTCGACTGGTGCCACCGTTACGGGCACGATATCAGTACGGAAGACCCACACCTGCTGGTAGCGCATTACCTGGAACTGTTCGGGAACGCGACCTATATCGATGATGAGCCATGCCCGGACAGCGGGGATGACAGCCTGCTGTATTATCCGGGCATATCAGGCAATTATTTCGATACCTGTTTTCCTCGTTTTGAAGTATTCGATGACAATTACGATTAAAAGACAAACGCTTATGAACATCAATTTTCTCGGACCGGTCTTCCCGACAGACAGTTTCACGCAGATGGCTTTCGTGGAAATCCTGAACATCATCCTGACCTCCAACAATATCGTGGACGTGAACAGGATGCTTATCGGAAGAAACGTCAATCCCGTCTTCGGCTCGTTGTCGGGACATTTCCGCTGGTCATACGCAAACGACCATTTCACGCTGTGGCAGCGTATGGAGTACAATTCGCCAGTCTGTTTCGGGCAGCGCATATTCAGCATCCATTTCGGTATGTTGGCAAGCCGCGACAGGAAAAGGGATAATATGGTAATGAACTAAAAAACTACATTATGAGTCACCAGATAATTACGAAAATGGCATACAATGCCCAAACCAAGCAGATTGAGACTTGGCAGCATTCCAACAACGTATGGCCGAAAACAGACCATTTTTATGCAATGAATGTAAAAACGGACAAACAGATGTTTGAATTCATAAAATTGGTGGCAGACGGTTCGTGGCAGGGACGCAAATGGAGAAAAGAGTTCGACACCCTTTTTGAAGAATATCCGAAACTGGTCATGTCATCATACATACACGAACTTGAAGGCAAACTTTGGAAGGAATATTGTGCCATTCGCCGAAAACACGAAGCAGTTGCTGAAAGCAAGTGCAGTGAAATCGTTGCGCGGTTCAAACAACTGGTCGGGATTGTCTGACCCAAACAGATGAATATATGGAAGAGTTGAAGATTTCAAACCGGCAAATAGCGATGATGGCTTTCGACAGGCTTCGCAAGGAAAACAAGAAGGATTCCGCACTCCGGCTTGCCCGTTGTCTGTTACAAGGTACAAGCATATCGCTCGGCATTGGTGATATTGACTGGGACATTGACACAGCGATACGACAATGCGGCGGAGAGCCAAGGACCGGTTACAGGTACACTGCGTATTTCCACTTCAACCGGAAGACGGAGATGGAAAAGGAAAAATATGACGGGATAGTGAAAGAACTATATGGATAATGATACAACACAGAGGCGGCCGGAAAGGTCGCTTCTGTCATTTATAACGGTATGTACGGGAAAAAGAACCCTGCCGTACACAGGTGCAGACAAATGGAAGAACAGAAAACGCTTACGTTGGATTTCGTGAAATCCCTCATGGAACAGTCCTACACGCTGGTATGGACGGATTATAACGACAACCTCGACAACCACCTTGATGTCATCCGGAAATGCCTGGACAGGCGGAATTGCGATTGTCTGTGGGAAAAGGCGGGTGAATGGTATGGCGATGCGGAATATGAAGCAGTTCATGGAATTATGGAAAAACTGAAAGAAGAATGCTTTGTGTTCAACGACTTTGACGAACATGAGGTCGATGCCTTTTTTGATGAATACGAGGATGAAATCCGGGACGAGATTTACAGCCGGAATGATTCGGATGTGGTGAAAGACCTGATAAGGAACACCGACGACATTCCCATCCAGGTGGAGATGCTTTCCAACTACGACTGCATCAACTCCAACTGGTTTGAATCGCAGGGCGGTTACAGCTACGAGGAATCCTACTTCGGGGATATGGTAGACAGTCTGAACCTCAATCCGGCGAAAGTGAAGAAACTCCTGACGGGGCATGGCTGCAAAGTTTACGGACGTTTCCCGAACCGTAAAGGCAGGAACGGAAAGGAACAGGTCTCTTACGAGCAATTTTACACGGAACTTATCAATTCCTGTTGCGGCGCGAACCTGCTGACCTATATCGGCAAGGTTAGCCTGAAGGACTTGTACGATGCAGGCTTCTCGCTGAAAGAGGTCATTATCCCCAAAGGGAACTGTTGCGGGCTGTTCAGTTCCACGTATGGCGGCGGAAGCCTTCTTGAAATGGAACTGAAACAAGATGTGAAACTCAAACTGGAGGTCAAAAGCTGCAATGGCTTCCGGTTTCGTCTGGATGACGAACGCTCCAAGTATGACTGTTCCATACAACATGTATATGGCGTGGACGATTTGTTTTTCAACAATGCGGTCAGCATAGTCTCTTAATGGTAACTCAAGTATAAACAATCAAATCATAAAAATTATGGCAAAGTATGATGTAAGAGTAAGGTATGCCTTCGAGGGTACTTACACGGTAGTGGCTGAAGACCACGATGAAGCAAGGCAAATGGTGTCTGAGGACTGCGGACTGGTTCTGGGCAGTAATATCCACACGACCCTTGATGATGAAGATGTGGACTGGAGTTTCGGTATTCACCCGGACACGCAGATTCTTTCCGTGGCTCAACGAAACAAAAGGGATGTTCCGGCATTCATTGATTTCAGTGGCAGAATCGAGGAATTACGAGCGGATATCATTGAGGCAATACGGCAGTTGCTCCATGACCACTGCATGAACGAGATTCGGTTCCCGCAAGAAGAGAGCGACCCGGTCTGGGTGATATGGTTCGACAAAAACGGTGATCCATACGAGTGTCGAGTGACAGGGCTTCGTGTGACAGACAGTAGTCTGACGGTCATTGCCGAAGAAAAGGAAGGCGGTTATGAGGTGGAATGTTACAGCCCGTTTGAACTTGGGACGAGGAACATTGACTGGCTCCATGAGATGTACGAAGCTGTATGGCAACAATTGGAAGAAAGAATGGATGTCGAACCTGAAACGGAAGAGTCATGAAATACAATGCGGAAAATGCGGTCTCCAGCTTTTTCTACTATATGTGGAACGCCTGGAGCAAAGAGGAATGTAAGATTGTGTTCGGTGGAATGTACAAGCATTTCTGGGGAAAATGGAATGCACATGCCGAAAAGTCCATCTATGGTGCGGCGGAACGATTTTATTCCGAATTGTCAGAGAACTATCAGAGGCTGTTGGTGGAACGCGCCGTTTCACTTTACGACGGCAAGGCTCACCGGAAACGACCTGATGATTCGGAAGTATATGTCTGTTGTGAATGTGGTTCGCAACAGGTTGAGATACAGGTTTGGGCAGATGCCAACACCTATGAATATCACAGCGATGTGGATGATGACAGTAACGGAAAATGGTGTACCGAGTGTGAGGGTCATATACATTTTTGTTCCAAAGCCGAATTCATCCAAAAAATGCAGGCTTGGTGGCAATCCTGTGATTCCATTACCAAGAAACGAATTTCAGGATTAAAAGGGTGTAATACTGATGAATGGTGGGGCAATCTGGATTATGATGGAAAACGAAATGTTTATAGCGAGCATAACTCTAATAATGAATAATATGGGAGAAAACATCATTGACTGGGTTTGCAACTCATGCAGTTGCGGCAAGACAGAAGCGCAGGAGTATCTGGATTCCGAACTTCAATACCTGCGCGAGTTGCAGGACATGGACGATTTGAGGGAAGGCGACATAGAACTTGCTTGCAGCAATCTCGGACTTGACCTCGACTATCAGGAATATTTCATCAACCGCCTCGCTGGGGCATAAAAACTTACGATTATGGCTTATTTTCAGAACATACACAGTCTGGCGGACTTGAAGAAGGAATACCGCCGTCTGGCATTGCAGCACCACCCGGACAAGGGTGGTGACACTGCCGTCATGCAACAGGTAAACATTGAGTTTGAGAAACTTTATGACGTGTGGAAGGACACTATGGTTGTGTCAGCCAATTCCACCGGCTACGAATACGACTATTCCGGGGCTTCTGCAAAGGAGTACACAGAGTATGTGCATAACGAATACCGTTGGAAAGGCCGTAATTACAAGGGGCAGCACACACCCGAAGTTGTGGAACTGGTACGGGCCTGGCTCAAGGAAACCTATCCCAGATACAAGTTCTCCGTCAGGCGGGAGAATTACAATTCCATTTACATCAAGCTGATGAGCGCGGATTTTGAGGCGTTCACCAAAGAATCCGGCAAGGTGCAGGACACCATCAACCATTATAACATAGAACGGAATCCCGACCTTACAGACCGTGCGAAGGAGGTGATGATGAATGTCTGCGACTTTGTCATGTCGTACAACTTCGATGACAGCGATGCCATGACGGATTATTTCCATACCAATTTCTACCTGACATTGGGCATAGGCAGTTACCGAAAGCCTTACAAGGTGGAATTGCCGAAACTCGCCTGCAAGGGAAAGGATAAGCCGGAAGTGTTCAAGCATCCCGAAGGGGCGGCACACAAGGCATTGCGGCAAGCATTGGGTAAAGCCCGTTTTGACTTTATCACAAGTCAAAGACACTCCGGCAAACTCATTCTCGGTGAGGATGCCTATGGCTCTCAAGGCGAGCATTATTTCTGGCCGAAAGAGTATTCAAGTGCCAAAACCGCGCAAAAACGGATTGACAAATTGGAACAGGTCGGAATGCGGTGCAGACTCACAGGGTATAATGGCGGATACATCCAATTCCTCGGATATACCCTGGAGATGGAGGCTTTGCTGGAACAGGAACGGAAAGAGGTCATTATTGCACATCAGGCATGGCAGGCAAGGCAAATACAAACTAACTGAGACAACTCGAAATGTCAAAACAAGAATGAATCATGAAAGCGAAAGTATTGAAATACAAGTTTGACGGAAATACCGTCGTGGCTCCGTACATGGAACTGGAAGCGTATGCGGAAAACATCTATCTCTCGTTATCGGACAAGAACGAATACGGGAATGAAAACTATGATTATTTCCATGTGGTCTGCAAAGTTGAGAACGTTTATTTTTCTTGCGGGCAGTATTCCAGGGAAATGCTTGGAAGGGAGGAACAAAAAGAAAGACTTGTCAAGTATTGCAAAAACTGGATCGCGAATACGCTTCAGGATGCGGAAAACGGGAACCATGTATCCCTTTTGTCTATCCGTGTTTTTGAAAAACTCGGACTTGACACAGTTCCTTTGCTGCAAGCCCGTGAAGCGTACCGGAAGAAGCAGGAACAAAGACAGCAGGAGCAAAAAGAACAGGAAGAGGAGAAACGCAGGCTGGAGGAAGTGAAGTGGCAACAGGAACTTGACGAGGAGAAACAGAAGTTTCTGAACGGGGAATATATCCCGGCAAATATGTTCCTTGAAATAACCAAACGGGACGGCTTTGAAATCCATATACGGACCAAAGGGACATTGAACCGTCATGTGTGCGGATTGGATAAATCCGGGAATATCCGCTTCTATAAGAAACGCGGTTGCCGCACACCCGATTTTTCCGGGTGCCACAAGGCTGTTGCCGCCTACCTGGTCTTTCTGGAATCACATGAAAACTAATCATTCCTGACATGGCACAGGAACGAATGGACGATTGGATGGAATATGCCAGAGAACTGGCACATGCCGAGCGTGAACTGCGGATTGAACGCTGGGTATTCATTTCCATCGAGTGCAAGGATGAAGCCGGCAACCCAGTCCGGCTTCATTCGTATGATCTCCCGAGGGAACTGCACGAGCGTTACCGTTGGGTAGTCCGCTGGCGTGAAGCCCGGTTGCAATGCCTATATCCCAAAAGGCAAATCAACACCTATTATAGTTATTATGACAGACGTACCGGACTCCGTACCGATTTTGGCTCCTCACTGTCAAGACTGTCAGCAGCCAAAGCCCAAATCTCCATCGCGGAGCGTAAAGAACGTGAGTATATCCAATACCAGCGTACAAACAACCTGTTCTTTGATGAAAATACAGATGAACAGCTGGTACGGTTCCGTGAAAAACTGCGTATGAAAAAGGGAAAATACACGGCATTGGAACATGAAATCCGTTCTGAGGTGAAATCCATGCAAAAATTGAATCGGATCTGAAAAAACAGGCAACAACGGGGCTATTATTTTATTTCCCACCCTGCAAAGGTAGCCCCGTGTCCTGTGTATTCTGCAAGGTCAGGCCCCTGCGGGGTTGGCTGAAAGAAAATCATCCTCGCAGCGGCTGCGGTATTTTCTTTCGCCAAACCTTGCCGGATACGGACACGGGACAGTCAGGCAGGCGAGAAATAAAAATACCGGCTCCCGGAGCCGGACGTGTTTAACGAATAAAATACAAAAGTCATGAAAATCCTGAATGAAGAACATTTCGAGAATGTAAAGCGCTATGCAGAATCCATCGGTGACACCTCGCTCCAGAAGTGTCTGGACAGGCTGGAAAGCTGGGAGAAAAATCCCGACCATCCCAATGAAATATCGCTCTACTACGACCATGCGCCGTATTCGTTCGGCTTCACGCAACGCTATTCCGACGGAAGAACCGGCATCGTGGGAGGTCTGCTGTATCACGGGATGCCGGACAGGTCATTTGCGGTCACATTAGAACCGACCCACGGATGGCAGATACATACCTGATCGGAATAAAAAACAATAACAGCAACATAGTATTAACCTCATAAATTTCAAGATTATGGCTAATTTGGCAGTATTGGAAAGACAACAGCAGTTTGATTTCCAGCAGAACGGAATCGAAGTGATGGACTTCGAGACACTACAGCGTACCTACAAGGAGAATGACATCTACAACAACCCGGTACAGGGCATCTACCATTACCAGGTCATCCAACGCATGATGGATATCTGCGAGAAGCACAACCTGGACTATGAAGTGGAGGAAATCTTTGCCGCCCAAAACCGGAACAAGACACAACCCGGTGTGAGCATACTCCCGCAAGTGGAACAAATCCACGGTGAAAAGGCGGTGGAAGCGCATATACTCCGCCGCATCTTCACCACCATCCGCATCAAGGACTGGGAAACAGACGAACTGACGACTACGCTTGTCGTGGCCTATCATCAGGACGGGGTACAGGCGGCCATAGGCCCTTGTGTGAAAATCTGCCATAACCAGTGCATCCTTTCCCCGGAAAGGAGCGTGTGCAATTATGGAAAGAAGAAGGTGACTACCGAAGAGTTGTTCGACACCGTGGACGGCTGGATGGCGAATTTCGAGGTGAACATGAACGAAGACATCGGACGCATACAGCGGTTGAAACGCAGAATCATCTCTTTGGAAGAGGTCTATATGTACATAGGACTGCTGACGGCACTGCGTGTTTCCCATGACAGTTCGGACAAGAACCTGTCATCCTCCGTAGAAACCTACCCTCTGAACCAAGGGCAGATATCGGTATTCACGGAAGAGGTGTTGAAACTGGCCATGACGAAAGGGCAGATTACAGCCTGGGATCTCTACAATATCGCTACGGAGATATACAAGCCCGGCAAGACGGACTTTCCGGCACTGATCCCACAGAACGGGGCGATGGCGGAACTATTGTTGTCACGCCTGCCCGAAGAGGCAGAAATCATGGAAACCATACCGGTAGGTTGAACGGATGGATACCATTGAAACCACAAAAGAGGGAGAACCTGACGGTCTGATGCCGAAAGATACTCCCTCTTCTTTTTTACTTCTTAAAAAGCAGCATATATTCCACTTTCCTTCTCCGTTCAATGCTCGGAATCACTTTCCCCTTATAGCACCGGAATGAGACATACTCGTTGTAAATGTCCCTGTCCCCGGCTTCCAGTTTTTTTATCAGTCTGCTCTTGGGTATCTTGCCATAGCCGACCAGACGGTAGTATCCCACATTATAAGATAAGGTGGCGACCAAAAGGGCGTCCTTTCCAAAACGACTGCACATCCTGCACAGTTTCCTCAAATCAGTCCTCAGCAAGGAATCCGCCTGTGCCTTGCTCATATCCGGCCTGAACGTCTCTCCCGGCAAAAGTTTGTGCCCCCAACCGACATAAGGCAGGTGGTTTCCGTGCCAACCCTCGAACCGCTTAATGCAGGCGACCGCCTGCTCAAAAGAGAATCCGGGATTTCCATAGCGGAAGGAGGCGAACCGCCTCCTCTCCCTGGATGAGCCACCAGACAGTTACTGGTTAAAATCAGGCATATAGCCGCTACAATCATTCGCATACCGTAACCGTTTCAATGTTCACCAAAGGATTTTTTACAAGTTCCCCACCGGTTCGGGGAATTCTGCCGGTTCCTCCCGTATCATCTTCCGCGTCATCCTTTTTCTCGTTGTTGAAATCAAAACTGCGCAGGAATAATTGGGCAGGCTCTCCGTTGTCCTCGAAGTAGATGTCAATACTCTGCTGGTCCTCGCACTCGGAAGTGTAGTACAGCCGGAACACCTCCCTGTCAAGCGGATAACGGTCATTGGGCAGCAACACCATCCCGTCGTCCATACGGAGCGAGCCCTTGCCGTCAGGCTGGAAATAGCGGATGGTGTAGCGTGCATCGGAAAACCGCCCCTCGCGTTTGAGTTCACACCGAATTTCAACGGTCTCGCCTTTCACGATACGTTTGGGCACGGGCATTGTCTCCACTGTGAAGGGATATCCCTGCTGCACGTCCAGATCATTGTCACAGGACACCAGGGCTATCGCCACCAATGCCACGAGCATTGCCGAAAAGATAGCGGCAAACGCATTTTGTTTATTTCTCTTTTTCATGTTCATTGTCATTTTAATGGTTGTTGTTTCTGTTATTCTACCATTCCGTCCCAATGTTGCAGGTATTCGTTCAAGTCCTTGAACCCCTTGTACAGGGAGGAACAGTCCTCTATCTTGTTGCCATAGCGTTTGCGGAGGGCTTCCAATGTTCTCCGCCCCGCCTCGTCCCGGTCCAGATAGCAGTTGACCCGGTCGTACTTGTCAAGAAAACCATACGAGCGTTCCAACAACGCCACCGAGTTCAGCACGAGATAGTCATCGCCGCAGCCCAAGCCGAGCACCATCCATGAGAGATAGTCGATGAACCCCTCGAAAAGGTTGCAGGTATCAGAACCGTTGTCGATAAACGATATGTCCTTTGGTGACATACTGCCCTTGAACAGACGGCTGCGCAGTTCATACCCGCCGCTGATGTTCCTGAACCCGATGGAGAAGTACCTCTTGCCATGCAAGGTATATCTGACTTCCTCGCAGTTCGGCAACGCCACATCGCTACAAATGCCACGTTCTTTTAAGTAGTTAAGCAGGACTTTGTTATACAACGGGCCGAAGCGGACTTTAACGAAGCAGTTTTCCTCATCGGATGCGGATTCTGTACGCTTCTCCTTCGGTCGAAAAACGGTCTCGGGTGTAATACCACCAAATACCTCCGAAATGAATCTAACCTGTGATTTGAAATCGCCGCTGCCGGTAAATTCTCCTGCAAGTGAGAATATGTCTCCGCCGCGCCCGATACCGAAGTCCTGCCACACATTCTTCAGGACGTTTACCCTGAACGACGGTGTCCGTTCTTCCCGGTAAGGGGCGGAATACCACCATTCATTCCCTTTCCGGGCGGTCGGCTCATGTCCCATCCGCGCCAGAAAATCCGTGATGGGAATCTTCCTTATATCTTCTATATTCATAAGCCATGACATTTTAGTTGATGATGAATTTCACGCCCAACCCGAATTGCGTAGTGAATACGGACAGTGAGCCTCCCCACAGGGCACGTTCCCTGACGCTGGCGAGCAGTACGATACGGTCTGTGACATAGGTTTCAAGTTCCAAGGTTATCGCCCCGCCATAGACAAAGGCATCCTTGACAAGCAACTTCGAGCCGTCATACAGCATCTTGTTCCCCCAATTCACGGTTTCATAACCCGCCATAGCCGATCCGCCGATGGAAAGGAACAGTGTCTTGGACGGGTCGGACAGGAATTTCAGGTAGTAACCACCCTCGGCAGTGAACTGCGCACGAGGAACGGCAACGCTCCGATACCCGTAATTCTTCAGCAGGTATTCCGCGCCGACAACCCAGCGATTGGCTTTCTTGGTATATCCCGATACCGCGAATCCAACATAATGGTTCAAGGGAAACTTGGAACCTTCCGCGAATCCTCCACGCAGCTCCACGCCCTTCATGCCGGGGAGACAGCGTTGGGCGTGTGCCTGCCCTGAGAACAGGGTAAGCGACACGACCGCTACTAACATGCAGATGACCTTACGCATGGCTACTTCACTTTAAGTTCGTTAATTACCTTGGCTCTCACAATATCCTCGTTCTCTACAATGAACGACTGGTGACGCCCACCGCTTTTCTCGTTCAGTTCCACGACCAATACCTTGTCGGCAGGAATGGTGAACTTGTCGAAAGTGAACACGGTACGTTCGTCCTTATTCCCGGCTACCAAAGTGGCATAGTTGTAAGCTCTGAGAGGGAAAATAATCTGCTCCTGGATGGCTGTACGCTTCATCACCTTTTTATCCACAATCTTGAACGTCACGAAATCCACCTCAAAAGGCACATTCGACTGGTTGCGTACCTGCGTGTGAAAATAGAGCAGCCCGTTGTGGGTGTAAATACCGCGCAGGAGGTACTGGATGCCGAAAGCCTTACTGCCGATGTGCTTGACATGGCGTTTGTTCTCCTTGTGAATGCTCTTGTTGATCAGCTGCACGAGTTTGGGAGATTCACTGCCCAGTTCCTTCAGGTAGATGTCAAGCGCGTTGTTCGGACGGTTCACCTTGCTTCCGTCATGGATGAAGTCTTTCATCTCTATGTTCAGCAACAACGGCTCGTCCGCATACTTGACATTGAACGTGTAGAAACTTCCGCTTTCGGTGATGACAGACATGTTTGTCTCGTCACGGAAATTCTTGACCACTGCTTTGACTCGGATGACATTCTCCGCACCATCGGCCTTCCCTGCCACAAGGTTCGGGGAACCGAGATCCACATAACGGACGGCGGACGGGAAGATGATGTGCGTGGTCTTGTCGTAGGTCACTTCCAGCCCATACGGGGGAACCATCCTGTCAAAGGTGAGTTTCCGGGTCAGACCGTGATAGAGGTCGCCATCCCCCTGACCGGGGTAAATGTCCGCTGTCAGCGTGGCGTCATTGGTTACTGCCGATGTAGAATCGGCTGCATTCTGTGCAAAAGCACTCACTACGCCCGTCATAAGGGCAAACATTACAAAAATCTTTTTCATGTTCTCTGAATTTTAATGGATTATTATTGATTGCCGTTCTGGTAAAGCATCAGAGTATAGCCGGACTTGAGGTGTACCTTTTCCTCCCTCATCTTCCGGGATATGTACTGCGAGACTCCCTGTATGGCGCCCCTGCCGAGTTCGGAGAGCAGCTGGTCTCCGGCGGACTGGTTGGTGATGGATATGCTCGTTCCGAGGTTCTGTCCCAAGTTGGCCGCCACCTCCTTGGCGGCGTTCGCCTCCATCGAGCCGGGAATGAAGATGCCTTCCTGTCCGTCATTGTCATACACGGCAAGCTCCACGGGAATGATGATGCCGTCATGCTCCACCTGTATAATCCCGATGCCGAGCCTTTCGCCCTGTATCCGTCCCTCGCCTGTGACAAGGGAGTTGCGTGGGAGGACATACTTGCCGACACGCATCGGCTCCAGAAGCCTCAATCTCACACTCTGGCCGTTTCTGATGGTCTGGTCGCCATGCACGCAGGCACGGATGGTGTTCCTCGTATGCCCGTCAGCCGTCTTTCCCACGGCGGTATGGAATCCAGCATGTCCGGTCTGTGCCAGCCGTGCCAACAGTACGGAATCACTGACGAGTTGCGGAAGCGACGACACCATCGGTGTGGAGACCTGCCCCACGGGAACGGCTTTCGCCTTCCGACCGTTGGAAACAGGCTCTGCTTCTTCCCGTTCTCCCGTACCTGCGCCATCCTTGCCCGGCGTATACTTGGCCGCCAATTCGTAGGATTTTTCCAGCAATGCTACCTGCTCATCGTAGGTCATCTGTACGGGTTGTTGTACCGCGGCAGCCTGCTTCAACTGTTCCACCTCGGCTTTCAACGCCTCCTTTTCGGGGTCTTCCCTCGGTGTCTCATAGAAACTGCCGAGCGTGGCATTGATGTCGTTGTAGGCGGACGTGGACGAGGAAACGGCTCCGTTCCTACGGTTTCCGCTGCCATGATAGGATACATTTTCCGGTTCACTTTCCTGCGGTATTTCCACGACAGGGCTGATTGTCTCATCCTGCCTGTTTCCGTTGGTAAACGCGGAGAAATCCTCCAGCGTGCGCATCTTCTCATCCTGCCTGCGTTTCATGTCCGCCTGCTCGTAGGCGGAAATCTTGTCCGCTTCGATACCCGCCCCTCTCGGATCGGGCAGTTCGGAGTTGAAACCGGCGTTCCTTTCCTCCTTCAGCCTGTCCTCCTTGGACGGGGCGAAAATCAGCCACATACAGCCGATGAACAGGAGGAACATTCCGGCAAAGACCAGGTATTTCCTGATTTCCTGCCGCTGTTTCAAGTTGTTCGCATCGTTACTCATTGTCTCATTTGTTGAATTGATAAAAAAACTCTTCCATCTCGCGGATTTTACTGTCCGTAAGGGTGTCCGCTGGAACAAAGTCCGGGATATCCAACGGTGTTATCTCAATGACTTCCCGTCCGGCATCCTCACGCCCGATGTCATAAATGGCGCGGAAAATCATGTAGAAATTCCCAAGCGCGAACAGGACTGTCAGCACGACGATGGTTATCATTCTCTTTTCAGGACTCAGCCCGGCGCAGATACCGCGCAGTTTTTCTTCGGCCAAGTCCTTGATTTTTACAAGCATCTTTTTCATACATTCAAAATTTAACGGTCATACACTCTTATGTCCCTGTTCTCCACCACACGGAAGGCTTCGAGGATGAAACCGTGCGGGTTGTTGTCACTGCGGGTGGAGTTGAGCAGCCTGCCGCGTGTGACGAGGCTGCGCTCCGTCACGCTCTTCTCCCGGATGATGGAAAGGCGGGCATACGTCACCACCTCATACGGGTAGGTATTGAAGTCGCATTTCACGCTGTCAATCCCGATGCGCTGGCTCATGTTGCCGGAAATGACCCGGTTGTAGTAGCCCTGTTCCGCCAAGTCCCGGTAATGGGCATACGCGGAGCGGTCACACAGGAACATGGCACGCTGGATGTTGCCCTCAATCGCGCCCTTGTCAGGGGCAAGCGAGAAAAAGAGTTCATGGAAGCGTCTGACATGCTCCCTCGCCTCCACGGGGCGGTTCTGTTCCAAGTCCTGCGAGAGGGCGAGCATGAGCGACTTCCCCTCGTCCAGCACGTAGATTTTCTGCCTCTGCGCCTCGGCAAAGCCGTATGCCTTCCACACCGAATATCCCACAAGCAGGGTACACGCGCAGAGATAGACGATACCGAACAGGCGCAGTTGTCTGAAACTGGTTTCGATGTTCTTTAATGATTTGAATTCCATTCCAATGTCGTTTTAAGATGGTTATTACTATTTGATAAGCCTTCCTGCGATATTGCCCACCGCTGCACCGCCGGCTCCTGCCACCACGGAACCCGTCTTGGATGCCGTCTGGGTCACGTTCTTGCCGTAATTGCCTGCACCGCCTCCTGCCTGGATAATCCAGTTGGCCACGGTCGGGATGGTGAAATACCCGATGATTCCGATAATCAGGAAAGTGATGTAGACCCCGTTGGAGCTGTCCGGGATGAAGTTCGGGTCGGAAAGCTGTTCGATGTCCTGCTGGAGCATCAATACCTGTATCCGTGCCAGAACGCTGCTGAAGAGGTCACTCACCGGAAGCCATAAGTAGATGCTGATATAGCGAACGAACCACTGGCTGAGTGAGGCCTGGAAACCGTCCCAGCAGGACAGAGCAAACGAAATCGGTCCAAGAATCGAAAGCACGATCAGAAAGAATGTCCGCAGTGTGTCGATGACAAGGGCGGCAGCATTGAACATGAGTTCCAGCAGTTCGCGGAAGAAATTCTGCACCGCCTTCTTCATGTTATACATCGCACGGTCTATGTACATCCCACAGGCCTCTATCGCGTCCAGCGCACCCAATTCATCCAACTTGTTGTCGAAGGATTCCTTGTCGACCAAGTAGGCCGTTTCGGGATTGCGCTTCATCGCCTCGAACTCCAGCCTGTCCTTCTGCGCCCGATACTCGTTCATGTCGAAGGTCTGTGATTCCAGTATCGAGTGCGTCCCTTTCACGATGGGCGACATAACACTGTTCAGCGTACCCAGCACAATAGTCGGGAAAAACATGATACATAATCCCAACGCGAACGGACGGAGGAGAGGAAAGACATCCACGGGTTCCGCTCTTGCCAATGACTGCCATACCCGGTAAGCCACGTAGAACAGGGCGCCAAGTCCCGCGAGCCCTTTCGCCACGCCCGTCATCTGCGAGCAGAGCGGCATCATATCCGTGTAGAGGTTTTGCAGGATCTGATGCAGGTTGTCGAAATTTATTGCCAACAATACCATAAGCGAATCGGATTAGGAATTACCAGTAGCGTTCATTCGGTGAGCCGTAAAGGGCCATCACGCGGTCCAGGTCGTTCCGCTTCTTGGCACGCAGGTAGGAAACTCCGATGTTCTTGTTGGTATAATACTGCACCAGACTGCGGTATTGCAGCATGTCGGTGTAGCAGCGATCGATGATATCCATCCGCTCCTTGTCGTTCATCGAGAGGCCGTTCTCGTTGACCACCGTCTTCAGGTCGCTGAGCAGGTGTGCGCTCTCTTCAAGCAGTTTGGTATACCCCAAGGCGATGGCACTCAGTTCCTCCGGCGTGAAGTAAGGGTCGCTGAGCATACGCTCGAAGCTGTTCACGTAGATGTCCGTGATGTCGCCCACCATCAGGATGGTCTGCTGCACCTTACGCGCGTCGCGGACAAGGTTCTTGACCTTGCGCAGCCCATCGTAAAACTCTTTTCCTTGCTTGTAAATCTTTACGGTTTCCTGAAAATTGTTGATCATATTGGTCGCCGTCGTGGAGGTTTGCACGATGTTTCTCGCGGCATTGATGATACCCTGGGCAAGATTGGTCGGGTCAGTCACGACCCATTGCGCTTTCGCCGTGAGGCTGACAAAGAAACAGCCCATACACAGCATGAGGATTTTCTTTTTCATGATGTTTCTGTTTTTAATTGTGAATAAATAGATTGAAATTCAGAGTGACATTTTCCGTCCCTTGGACGGCGGGTTACGGAGAACGGCTTTGTTCCGGTGTTTCTCCCTGGCCGTCTTTTCCTCCCCGCGTCTTAGTGAAGAGAAGAATTCATCGGCATAGGGTCTGCGGCCGGTCATCCTGACGAAACGCGCATCCAACTCCCGGTAAGCCTTTTCCGCCTGGCACGAGCGTTCCGTGGCGGAAGCGTTTTTGTCTATGCCGTATTTGACTAAAAAGTCCGGATGAATATGGAGGATGTCGTGGACGGCATCCGGTGAGGCCGCGATCCTACCCAAATTTTCCAACTCACCGTTCAGCTTGTCAAGATATTCCACCGGAGGATAGGGACAGACACTTTCGAATACCTTCTCAACGGCACGTGTCAGTCTTGCATCCACATCCAGAATATCCGGCACTTCTCCTGCTTTCTTTTTTCGGTCATACACATCGGAGTCCATCTCTTCAAGTTGATGGAACAGTCGGTAATCCTCTGTGAATCCATAATAGTCCTGTATGGATTGCGGAATGTTCCAGTTCTGCATCAGAGACCAATAGAGGGAAGATATGACCTCTCTGCGTCTCCTTTCGTCAGATTCCAAATTACTGTACATAATTTTAATGTCTAATGGTTGATAATTGATTTTACTTTTCCCTTTTGCTCTCCGCCAACTGCTTGATGGCAAGCTCGATATTGCCGCCCAACTTTTCGGAAAGACGGAACAGTTCCAGCTTTTCCGTTTCCTCAGTCGTGTAGCAATAATATTCCTCAAGCGATACCTCGGTGGCATAGACCGCTGACTGCGTACCGCCCAGACCGATCCACACTTCCTTGTACTTTCGGGAAGGATTATTCGCCATGTTGATGGAAAGGATCTGCGCACGTTCCTTGTCGGTCAGACCGAGCAATGCCTGTATCTCATCGAACTTGTTCATGTACTTGCGCTGGTCAAGGAGAATCTTGCAGTCACTGTTGTTGATGATGGTGCCCTTGACGATGGAAGACGAGATGATGTCTTCAACTTCTTGAGTGACCACCACCGCCTCACCGAAAAACTTTCTGACGGTCTTAAAGAGATACTTCAGATATTCCGCCATGCCCTCCTTGCTGATGGCTTTCCAGGCTTCTTCCAGCAATATCATCTTACGGATGCCTTTCAACTTTCTCATCTTGTTGATGAAGGTTTCCATGATGATGATTGTCACAATCGGGAATAGCACCTTGTTGTCCTTGATGTTGTCTAACTCGAAGACAATGAATCGTTTATTCAGTAAATCAAGCTGTTTGTCACTGTTCAAAAGGTAGTCATACTCGCCGCCTCGGTAGTAAGGTTCCAGTACGTTCAGGAAATTGAACACGTCAAAATCCTTCTCACGGGTACGCTTCTCCCTCAGAATATCCTGATACTCGTCGCGGATGAACTCGTAAAAACTGTTGAAGGAGGGCTTGATGCTCCTGTCCTTGCGGATATTCTCTAAAAAGAGGTTGACGGCATTGGAAAGCGCCACCTCTTCGGCCCTCGTGGGCGGTTCGTCTTCACGTTTCCACAAAGTGAGAATGAGCGTCTTGATGGATTCCTTCTTTTCGATGTCGAACACACCGTCCTCCACATAGAAAGGGTTGAAGGCTATGGGATTGTCCTCCTCGTAGGTAAAGTAGATACCATCCTCCCCATGTGTCCGCGCATGGATAAGATTACACAGTCCTTGGTAAGAGTTACCGGTATCCACAAGCAGCACATGGGTTCCCTGTTCATAATATTGGCGCACCATGTGGTTGGTGAAAAATGACTTGCCTGAGCCGGACGGTCCGAGGATAAATTTGTTACGGTTGGTAATTGTGCCGTTCTTCATCGGCAGGTCGGAAATATCCAGATGGACGGGCTTTCCCGTCAGCCGGTCCACCATGCGGATACCGAACGGCGAGAGCGAGTCCTTGTAGGAGGTCTCTCCGATGAACAGGCATAACGCCTGCTCGATGAAGGTGTGGAAACTCTCCTCGAACGGGAAATCACCGGCATTGCCGGGTATCGCCGCCCAGAACAGTGTCGGGACATCGACCGTGTTGTGGCGCGGCTCCGCCTCCATGAGTGCCAACTGGCTGCCGACATCGTTCTTGATGCGCTTCAGTTTCTCCCGGTCGTCGCTCCAAGCCATGACATTACAATGTGCCCGGATGGAGGTCAGCCCCTTGCTGTGCGCCTCGTTCAGGTATTCCTCAATCCATTCGCGGTTGATCTGGTTGGAACGGCTGTAACGGGAAAGCGAGTGCATGTTCCTCGCAGTCTGCTCGAACTTGCGCAGGCTCTCCGCCGAATCGTCGATGAAGAGGTACTGGTTCACGACATGGTTGCACGTGAGCAGGATGCCTATCGGTGCGGCGAAAGAGAGGCGGCAGTCGCTCCGGTCGGTAGACAACCGTTCGTAACGGCAGTCGGTAGCCACGTTTGAGGGCAGGTCCTCCGGGTCGGAAAGGGTGTGCAGGCAGAGGTAGTTGTCGCCTATCTTCATCTCCCCGGCACCGAGTGACAGATCCTGCAAGCAGGCGGTGTCCTCCTGCGAGAGCGAGAAGTATTTCTCGATGATTCCAGCAGAGGTGTCCGTTCCCGTGATTTCCTCGTCCGTCAGGCGTGTCATGCGAAGCAGGCCGCTGTCGTTGACGATACGCTCAAACTGCTCACAGCTCTCCATGAACCGGGTGACGGTCTCCCTGTCCGTCATTTCCTTCGGGATGATGAAATTCCGCGTGAGGGCGTTGAAGCTGCTGGTCGTGCGGCTGCGCTCCTTGGTCGTCTTGGTCAGGAACAGGTAGCAGGTGTGCTGCAAATACGGGCGTTCGTTGAAATGCCGCTCGAAGCTGCGGCTAAGGAAACTCAGGTCATCCTTGCAGATATCGGGACGGTAGCTTTCCTCGATGAAGAAGTCCTGCTTGTGCACGATGCTGTAGTTCGGCAGCATCTTGACCGCTTTCGCCCAGGTTGAGTGGACGGCCTCGTATTCCGCCTTTGTGAGCGTGAAGAGTTCGGGCAGCTCCACTTTGTAGGCCACGGTGATGTCCGCGTCCTTGCTGACGATGCATCCGTGCTCCACCGAGAGCAACGGGAATTTGCTTTCCAGCGTTGCTGTTTTCATTACGTTTCTCATACTTTTCCTTTTTTTGAGGTTGGAGAAATCAACCGAAGGAACTTCCTCCGGTTGATGATGTAGCGGGGATGGCTGCGCAGCGCGTGGAGTTTCATAAGCCCCCATTCGCCGTACTTCGTGTTCATGCGGAAGGTCGCCCAGACCAGCACCGACGCGGAGATGACCCCGAAACCGATGCAGACCCACTGGTCGATACCTGCCATGTACATGATGACGAACACCACGAACAGGGCAAGCAACCCTCCTGCGAAGATGAACAGGTACTGGCTCTTGAGACCCTTGAACTCCGGGCTGCGCCCGATTCCCTTGTTGACTGGATACTTCGCCATGTTACAGGAAGAATGAACGTAAGATGGTGGCGGCTACGATAAGGAAGATACAGGCTCCGAACCAGCTGGCGGCGGTCTTGCTTGTGTCAGGGTCGCCCGACGAGAACTTGGAATAGACCTTCACGCCCCCGATCAGGCCGACAACGGCTCCGATGGCGTAAATCAACTTGGTTCCCGGGTCGAAGTAGGAAGTGACCATGTTGGTGGCTTCCGTAATCCCGCCGATACCGTTACCCTGGGCGAACGCCCCGACTGTCGCAAGCAGCATGGAAACTGCCGAAAAGAATCTTTTTTTCATGTGTCGAAAATTTTAATTGGTGAGACAAAAAATCATTTCGACAGCGAATATATAGCGTTTAATTTATTGATTTACAAACCTTACGATGTGTGTCATCGTATGTCATCACGTTACATCGGCATGGATTTTCCAAACGATAAAAAAGAGGATTTTGGCAACGGTGTAAGGGTAAGGCAGAAGATTAAAAACGGCCACTCTTCATGAAGAATGAGAAAGCGACAATCTGTCCAAATCACAAAAAAAGCGAAGCCTGAAAACCGGGGGGCTTTCAGGCTTCGCTTCATATCATGTGAACGCTGTTTACTCTGCTACGGAATCGGGAGAGAGGTCACGCAATTTCCTCCGTTCCTCCTTTTTCTCTTTTTGCAGTTTCTTCTTGGTCTCCATTTCCTTCAGAATCTGTTTCAGCGGCTTGACCGTTTCCGGTTCCTCACGCTTGAACCGCTTGAAATAAATGTGCTCTATAAACTGCGGAAGCGGCGCTTTCCACGGTTCCTGCCTGTGGTTGTCTATCTTTCCGAGCTTGTCGGGGTTCAATCCCAGTTCACGGGCCATCTGCACCTGTTTGTCGGAAAGGCGGTGACGTTTCTGCGCCACCATCCATTTCTCCAATATCGCTTTTGTCACTGCCATAATCATTCATTTTTTGCAAAGGTACGAATCCTGCCATTATGATAACGATATGGCTATTTGAATTTTATCCGATGATAGTTTCTGAAAATGAAAAGGCACACCGATATCACATCGACATGCCTTCAAAAACTATGACAGCAAAAAGAAACAATTAAACGAATTTATCTATGTTGAAAGCCTCCACCTTCTTGGATGCGGTCTTTCGTTTTGCCAACGGTCTGCCCGATTCATCCAGACATTCGCTGACCAGGCGGTTTACTTTTTCCTGATTACTCAATTTGTCCGTGAGAAAAGATAGTATAACCGTATCGTGCATCTTGTGATGTATGGTAGTGGCTGCACGTATGGCTTTCTCTTCATCTGGATTTTCAGACATCAGCACCTCTGCCACATTGTTTATATCCTCAAAGGTCATGGCTGTGTCAAAATCAGGGTCATGTTCAGCATCCACAGGAGCCATCAATTCTTCTTTTTCCTCTTGGGTGAGACCTTTTTCTTCCTGTATTACATCATCCGAACCGATTTCCTCATCTTCCTCTATAGGCTCTTTTTCCATAGGTTCGGAACGTGTCGGAGTTTTTCTCGCCACTTCCGGGTCTTCGAGATAGACAATTTTTGTCTTGCCGATTACATCTTCAGTAACAGCAGAAGACGGCTGCGCCGTTTGCCTGTTCTGTGCGTCGGTCTTTTTCCTGCGCCTCGCCTTTTTATTGGCCTCACGTGCTTTTTGTTCCGAACGTTTCTTCCGATATTTCCATAGATTGATACGGACTATGCGCATCAAACGGTAGGCTTTCTCCCAGATGCCATACATTTCCCGATTGAAGATGAATATCCACAAATGCCGGAATATGAAAACCGCACACATGAGTTTTACCGTGAAATAAATTTTTGCTTCCATGGCTACAGGGGTTTATTTATGGATTCCGTGTATAATTCAGACATCTCATCCTCATATTTCGTCAGATGCTCATCAATGATTTTGCTTACATATCCGGACATGGATGTCTCCGGAGCGACAACAGCCAAGAACCGCTTGATGAAAGCATAGCTGTCCCTGTTTATGTAAACCTGGATTCGATTACCTATAGAGTGATTTGCCAGATATGTCATGCGATACGATGAATCTTCAATGATTTGAATTGAAGACGTGTTGATGACATCCTTTAAGGCAGGTGCATAAGCGGTGTCTTCCCGAGTATCCGGTTCCGCTTTGCCGGAAGTTTCAGGAAGAGGAACTTGAACATTCTTTCCGGTGTTTTTGTTATTGTGCATTCTTTTATGAATGAACAATCCGAAACTGCAAACTGTGTAAACGATGCAGGCAATGGCCGCAACGTGAAAGATAACCTGTGTCATGATTAAAATGGTTTTAATGGTTTGTAATATTCTTTGTTGTACAATTCGTTGATTTCCTCCCAATGCTGCCGGATATGGTCAACGAGGATATTGCTTATATACCCCGATATGCTCATATCCGGGGCAATAACCGGAAGAATGCGTTTGATACATTCGGCCACCTCGCGGTTTATATAGACATGGGAACGGTTGGACGCCGGAGTGTTTACCAGATACTTGTCTCTATAGCTACCCGCTTCATCTTTCTTTTTTCGAGGTTTTACAAGTGGCGTTTTCTCAGACTGTATCTCAACCTGTCCGGCAGCTGGGGCAGGTTCCGGATTTTTGACGGGTACGGGTTCCTGTCTGGGTTGTTCCGTATTCTCGTTCATGGGCTTCTCCCTGCCGAAGACAGGAATATCCCCGACAATGATATTCTTGAGGATATCCTCATTCACTTCCACTTTTTTCTTTGTCATGGCTGTACCAGTTTAAGTTTGACAATCAGCTCTTCCGCCAGCTCCGCAAGACCGCTCCCTTCCAGCTGTTTGGCAGGAGGCGGCAGCAGAGTACAGCGGAAAAAGGCACGTTTGGAATGGGTGATTTCCTTTTCGTAGCGACACAAGTCGGGAAGCGTACTGTCAAGAACGGTCAGGTGCAGTTCCCGCATGACTTCCGAGTATGACTTGAAAATTTCCACGTTGGTACGCTTTTTCAACCTGTTCCAAAAAAAGATGATATCCTTGAGTGGCACATCCTTCGTGTTTCTGACATAATCGAGTACCGTAGTGGAAAAAGCAAGCGTACTCTGCATGATGATAAGATCAGGCGTGGTGGGTGTCAGGACATAATCCATATTGACAATGGTGCGGAATACCCCTGTGGATTCCACCGTTCCGGGTAAGTCCACAAGAATCAGGTCATAATTCCCGTTTGCAGCAAGTTTATCCGCAGCCTCCCTCGCTTTTTCCGCAGTGGAGCCAACGATAGGATATGCTTTCTTTGGTACACGCTCCCACTGTTGTTGCAGCAATTGCTGGTAATAGGCACTGTTGGCAGCGGCTTTCTTGTCCCGTTCCCTCATACGCACAAGGCTGTGCTGGGGTGAATCACAGTCAATGATTGCCACGTTCAAGTTTTTCTCGAAATGGAGGTAGCTGGAAAGCACTACCGTCAAGGCCGATTTCCCGACACCTCCCTTTTGGTTGCTGACTGCAACGAATAAAGGCTCTTTGCTCATAATCTTTTCTTTTTACGGGTTATTGAATATTTGTCTGTTTCATCCGTCAATCCGTGAACGCTTCCTTCCAACCGACCACGGTATGCTTCATCCGTTATTCCGACCGGTAACTTATCCGTTATCGCATCCTTCCGTTAATGGCCGGTCTGTTGGTCATGACATTCCGATAACTGTCATATCCGACATTGCTTCCACTATCCGGACCGATAACGGAAGCATCAAACAATATGACCATTATACCATTATCGGAAGCGCGGTTTCATCCGTTCACGCTGCAAATAAAAGGGTATTTTTTCATACCGGCACTATGTTTCAAGGGAGGTGACGACCTATGTCATCGTTTGTCATCACGTTACACATAACTCGCTATTTCACAACAATATATACCGCCGTAACTTTGCACAGACAACGGAACGGATACCGCTGCGGGGCTTTCCCGAAGCCGAAGAATGAGGCTGGAGGGTCAAACACAATTTGACGGAAGGAAAATTCATGTTCAAGCGAACATAGCAAGTTGTGTTTTGAGGCACCCGAAATAAATTCGGGCACTCAAAACAACTTGCCGCTCGCCTGACGGCTCGGGAGGGATTCACTCCAAAGTCGTGAATCCGGGATGGAAGATCAGAAACATAAAACATCAATGCGTATGGAAGAGAACAAGAGGAAAAAATTAAAGAAAGGTGTGGGACGGAAACCAAAAACCGACCCTGCCGTGTACCGTTATGTGGTACGCTTGAACTCGGAAGAGAACGGGCGTTTTGATATTCAATTCCAGAAATCCGGATTGAAAGAACGCTCTAAGTTTATCAAGACGATGATTTTTGACAAGGAAATCAAGGTCGTTAAAATCGACAAGGCGACGATGGACTACTATATCCGCCTGACCAATTTCTATCACCAATTCCAGGGTATCGGCAACAATTACAACCAGACGGTAAAGGCAGTCAAAAGCAATTTCGGGGAGAAACGGGCATACGCCCTGCTCAGCAATCTGGAAAAAGCGACCATAGACTTAGTGGTGCTGAGCAAGCGGATTATCATGCTGACCCGCGAGTTTGAAGAGGCCTACCTCATTAAAAGGAAAAGGGAGAAGGAATGACATGGTGGCGAAAATCAACAGGGGCGTTTCTCTTTACGGGGCAATTGCCTATAACCAGCAGAAAGTGGATGATGCCACCGCACGGATCATTTACAGGAATCGTATGATTACCGATGTCACCGGCAATCCGGAACAGGTCATGAGGCAGACGATGTGGGCATTCGAAAACTACCTACTTGCCAACCGGAATACGGAAAAGCCCGTACTGCACATATCACTGAACCCTTCATTGGACGACCGCCTGACAGGCTCCCAATTTGCGGATTTGGCAAAGGAATATATGCAGAGGATGGGATATGGCGACCAGCCCTACATTGTATATATACACGAGGACATCGACCGCCACCATATTCATATCGTATCCACCTGCGTGAACGAGAAAGGGGAAAAGATTGATGATGCCTACGAGTGGAACCGCTCGATGAAAGCCTGCCGGGAGCTGGAACGGAAGTTCGGACTAAAGCAGATAGAAGACAAGCGGAAGGAATTGCTGAAGCCATACCTCAAAAAAGCGGACTACCAAAGCGGTGATGTAAAGAAACAGGTTTCCAATATCGTCAAGAGCATTTTCGGCACTTACCGTTTCCAGTCTTTCGGGGAGTACAGCGCGTTGCTTTCCTGCTTCAATATCGAAGCGAAGCAGGTGAAAGGCGAATTTGATGGAGTACCCTATAACGGTATTGTCTATACCATGACGGATGACACGGGCAAACCGCTATGTACGCCCATCAAGTCTTCCCTTATCGGGAAACGCTACGGTTACGAGGGCTTGGAAAAACGCGTCGGTTACAATGCCCGCGAGTACAAGGCGGGGAAATGGCAGCCGAAGATTCGGAACGAAGTGGCTCTTGCCATGCACGGTTGCCGTGGCGACCGGGAAACATTTGTCCGTTTGCTTGCCGGGAAAGGTATAGACGCGGTATTCCGTGAGAATGATGAAGGACGCATCTACGGTGCGACTTTCATCGACCACAAGAACAGGGAGGTCTATAACGGTTCACGGCTCGGCAAGGAGTTCTCGGCAAACGCCTTTGAACGGCTCTTTAATAATCCTGACAACATCCCGGATCTGGATGCTCCCATGCCGGACACCGGTCTGCAAAGCGGATTCTCCTCCGATATGGAAAGTGCCATCGAACAGGCTTTCGGAATATTCAACCTGGAAGTGAACGGTCCAGACCCGCAGGAAGAGGCACTTGCCCGAAGGCTGCAACGCAAAAAGAAGAAGAAACGCCGTTCCCGCGGAATTTCCTAATTACCGAATTTATCAACATTAAAAATCAATTTATCATGCAACAGGAAGATGATTTAAGAGGACTGGCCAAGGTCATGGAGTTCATGCGTGCCATATCCATCGTGTTTATTGTCATCCACGTCTATTGGTTCTGTTACCGGTCGTTCGTGGATATGGGTATCAATATAGGTGTAGTCGATAAGATACTGCTTAATTTCCAGCGGACGGCAGGGTTGTTCAGCAACCTGCTTATTACGAAAGTTTTTGCCGTCATATTCCTTGCACTCTCGTGTCTGGGTACAAAAGGGGTGAAGAATGAAAAGATGACCTGGAACAGGATATACGCCGCTTTCCTTTCGGGGCTGGTGCTGTTTTTCATGAACTGGTGGATGCTCGACCTGCCGTTCAGCCCGACAGTCAATGCCGCCATATATGCAGTAACGCTTACCACAGGATATATCCTTCTCCTAATGTCCGGTGTATGGATTAGCCGTATGTTGAAGAACAATCTGATGGAGGATGTGTTCAACACCGCCAACGAGAGTTTCATGCAGGAGACGCGATTTATGGAAAACGAGTATTCCGTCAATCTGCCCACGAAATTTGTCTATCAGGGCAGGGAATGGGACGGCTGGATAAACATCGTCAATCCTTTCCGTGCCTCCATCGTACTCGGAACGCCCGGTTCCGGAAAGAGTTATGCGGTGGTAAACAACTATATTAGACAGCAGATTTCCAAAGGTTTCGCTTTATATCTGTATGATTACAAATTTGACGACCTTTCCATAATAGCCTATAACGAGCTGCTGAAGAACCTGGATAAATACAAGGTCAGACCGGAATTCTATGTGATAAACTTTGATGATCCGAGACGCAGCCACAGATGCAATCCCATCAACCCGAAATTCATGGCCGATATCAGTGATGCCTACGAATCAGCCTATACCATTCTCTTGAATTTGAACAAGACTTGGATACAGAAGCAAGGTGATTTTTTCGTGGAATCCCCGATCATCCTGCTTGCCGCCATTATCTGGTACTTGCGAATTTACAAGGATGGGAAGTATTGTACCTTTCCTCATGCGATAGAATTTCTAAACAAGCCGTATGCTGATATTTTCACGATTCTGACCTCGTATCCGTCCCTCGAAAACTACCTTTCCCCCTTTATGGATGCCTGGCAGGGCGGAGCCCAAGACCAGCTCCAGGTGCGCCCGTAAGGGTATATGATAAATATAGCTTTGGCAAGCTATTAGGTACGTGTTCTTTGAAATAATTACCTATCACCAACCGGCTTATCCATTCAACGAAAGACGATGGGGAGTGTAGCATGTCGGTAAAGCCACAAGTGGACTAATTGTCAAGTCCTGACCGGGTGGCGAGGTGAAACGATAGATATGAGGATAAAGCCTATACTGGTTGAACGATAGTCTGAGCGGCTCGATGGTTAAGCCTTGACGGAAGACAGTTATAGACGTCAAGTCGTGATACCCAACTTCTCCTTGTAGGTTGTTTGGGCAAAGGAACTTATCACGGAGCAACTACATACATAGTAAAGGACGAAAGTCGTATCCGACAATCTATCATGCTAATAGTTATCATATATCTAAACGGGGATTGCCTAAGTGGGGCAACCCATATGGCAACAGAGCTTCCGTAGTAGTCTGAGCAAGGGAAAGCCTTGTACATGGCGAAGGGGGGCAGCCAATATCGTTTAATGTCAAATTTTGGAAAATGTGAGAGACATGAAAAGAAATCCAGAAAAGATATTAAACAGTCTAACTGAACACAGTTCCGACTTGGCTTACAAGTTTGAACGTTTGTATCGGATACTGTTTAATGAAGAGATGTACTACATTGCCTATGAACGCATCTATGCGAAACAGGGTAATATGACAAAAGGTGTCGATGGTAAGACCATTGATGGCTTTAGTATATCCCACGTTGAACGGTTAATTGATGCGCTCAAAGATGAAACGTATCAGCCGAAGCCCTCTCAACGAGTGTATATTCCCAAGAAAAATGGGAAGATGCGTCCGTTGGGTATTCCGTCATTCATTGACAAGCTTTTGCAGGAAGTTATTCGAATGATTTTGGAAGCAATATACGAGGGCAGTTTTGAAAACTCCTCTCATGGTTTCAGACCACAGAGAAGTCCACAGACTGCACTTTGGAGCATACAAAAGACATTCAACAATACTAAATGGTTTATCGAGGGAGATATTAAAGGCTTCTTCGATAACATCGACCATGAAGTATTGACAACCATTCTTTCAGAACGCATTTCGGATATGCGTTTCCTACGTCTAATCCGAAAATTCTTGAATGCCGGGTATGTGGAAGATTGGATATTTCATAAATCGTACAGTGGAACACCTCAAGGCGGAATAATAAGCCCTATATTGGCAAATATATACCTTGACAAGTTCGATAAATACGTTAAGGAGTACATCCAAAAATTCGATAAGGGCAAAAGGCGCAAAGAAAATCCGATTGTCAAACGTTTCGGACAACGAAAAGCCTATTTAGTAGCAAAGCTGAAAAGGTCAACGGACGAAGCAGAACGGCAGCTACTGTTGAAGCAAATTAATGAAATTGTCAAAGAACGTCTGAAATATCCCGCAAGTGACGAAATGGATGCGAATATGAAACGTCTGAAATATGTGAGATACGCAGATGATTTTCTGATTGGTATAATCGGCAGCAAAGAAGACTGTATCCACGTCAAAGAGGACATAAAACAATTTATGGCTGAAAAATTAAAGTTGGAACTGTCTGACGAAAAAACGCTGATAACCAATGCAAGGAAACATGCCAAATTCCTTGGATATGACGTATTTGTACGCAAATCCAATGACACCCATAGGGATAAGAACGGACATCTGACAAGAAGTTTGGACCACAAGATAGTTTTGTATGTGACTACCGAAGTCATGAGAAAGAAACTCCTTGAATATGATGCGGTCAAAATTACCGTACAAAAAGGCAAGGAGGTCTGGAAACCAAAAGGTCGTTCATACATGCGTTGTCTTGATGATTTGGAGATTATAAGCCAATATAACTCTGAAATCATGGGGTTCTACAACTTCTACTCGATTGCAAACAACAGTCCTGTTATTGACTCATTTTATAACATTATGGAATACAGTATGTACAAGACATACGCTGCAAAGTACAGTACTTCGAAAAAGAAAATCATTGCAAAGTACAAGAAAAACGGAGTATTCGCCATACCATATACCAACAAAAATGGACATGAGTTCAAACGCGAGTTCTACGACAATGGCTTCAAACGAAAGGAACTACCTAATCGGTATTTAGATGACAGACTACCAAACACGGTTGCCATAACAGGTGGCAGAAATGGACTAATCAGGAGACTTCAAGCACGGGTATGTGAAAACTGCGGTGCTACGGATAATCTTGAAATGCACCATGTGCGCAAACTGAAAGACCTTAATGGCAAAAGTGACTGGGAAGTTAAAATGATTTCACGTAAACGTAAAACATTAGCTGTATGTTCAATATGTCATCACAAGATACACGCAGGAAAGTTAGACTGAATGAGAAGGTGGAGAGCCGTGTACGGGGAGACCTGTATGCACGGTTCGGAGGCGAGTACTTGGAAACCTACCACTATAAAAGGTGGAAAGGCGCTGGGTGCTTAGCCTATGGCCAGATAGCAAGTGCCAAAATCCCGCTTTCGAGGATGATTTCCCCACAGCTTTATTGGGTCATGACCGGCGATGATTTTACATTGGATTTGAATAATCCGGAACACCCGAAAATCCTTTGCGTGGGAAACAATCCCGACAGACAGAACATCTATTCGGCGGCATTGGGGCTGTACAACTCCCGCATCGTGAAATTGGTAAACAAGAAAGGACAACTGAAATCTTCCATCATCATAGACGAATTACCCACGATATATTTTCGCGGTATCGACAATCTGATTGCCACGGCTCGAAGCAACAAGGTGGCGGTCTGCCTCGGTTTCCAGGACTTCTCCCAGCTGACCCGTGACTACGGAGAAAAAGAGGCGAAGGTAATCCAAAACACGGTGGGCAACATTTTCAGCGGCCAGGTGGTAGGCGAGACTGCCAAAAGCCTTTCGGAAAGGTTCGGTAAAATCCTCCAGCAACGGCAGTCCATTTCCATCAACCGGCAGGACACATCCACTTCCATCAACACACAGTTGGACTCGCTGATACCTGCGTCCAAGATAGCCAATCTCTCGCAGGGCACATTCGTGGGCAGTGTGGCGGACAATTTCGGAGAGGAAATAGACCAGAAGATTTTCCATGCACGGATTATTGTCGATAGCGAAAAAGTGGCGGCGGAAACAAAAGCCTACAAGAAGATTCCTGTCATCAACGAGTTCAAGGATGAGAATGGCAACGACATCATGCAGCAGCAGATAGACCGGAACTATTCACAAATCAAGGCGGATGTAGTGCAGATAATCGAGGATGAGATAAACCGCATAAAGAACGACCCCGACTTGAAACACCTGATACCACAGGAAGAAAATGGCAAGGACAATGAATAGCAATTGAAAGACCGTTTTTTTATTTCCGCCTGCAAAGTTCGTCCCGTGCCTGTCAGGATTGAGCAAGGCCGGGCCCTTACGGGTTTCCGCAAAAATCTTCCGCGCTCCGCTTGCGGTATTTTTCCGGAAAGCCTTGCACAATCCGGCACGGGACAGCGAGGCAGGCAAGAAATAAAATATCGGCTCACGAGCCGGTAAGTGTTTAACTGAAAACAGCAGATGGTTATGGGTAGAACCAGAGTAGTCAATATCCGCAAAGAAGCCTATGATGCCTATATAGGCAGAGCAGGACATGGAATGGATGGTTATTTTGGTAATCCGTTCAGATTGGAACCGGGAATGGCGAGAGGAGATACGCTTGACCGGTACAGAAAATATTTCTATCATCGGCTTGGTACAGATGAAGAGTTCCGTAAACGAATCGAAGAATTGCAGGGCAAAACGTTGGGGTGTTTCTGCAAGCCGAATCCTTGCCACGGGGACATCATCAAGGAATATCTGGACCGCATGGCTGAAAATGAGGAAAAAATAGTCATCGGGCAAATCCATTGGAAAGGATGCGCCTATCCCGTCAGGAAAATAGATACCGGGAAACAGGTATTCAGGGTATCCGTGGAGAGCCTGCGGGATGAACTGATAAACGATATGCGTAACGGCATATATGAGGCGATGGAAGCATGCGAAGAGATAGACGGTTACTGTACCGATGAGGAATTGTGTACGTTGTCCGATGCCGAATTGTATGAAATGTATTGTTAAACCAACTATATAAATGAAGGAATATGAAAAGGAGAAGCAACTTCACACCGATGGAAAGATTCCATGAGATTCTCGTCGGTCATGGTCTGAGCGCAATGAATGTGGGAATTAACCATATTCGTATTTTCTTCAACGGCAAGAAGCTATTTGACTACTATCCGCTTAGGATGAAACTCTTCGATTACCATAACTGGTACCAACTGACCTATCCCTCTTTTGGCAATGGTGACGGGAAATGGGAGACCGAACTTGATGGTATTATACGGCAACTGATTGTATTACCGCAGTAAATGACACTGATATGAATGATAACAATAAAGAAACGCTCGTTTGGGACAACATTCCCGAATGGGCGATTTTTTCATTGGAATACGGAATTGAGGAAGAACTCTTTCTGACCGATAAAGACAAGGATTTGATAACCCGGTTTATCACTGAAAACTTCCCGAACGGGTACACGATGAGCGTGGACTGGGAATCATACAAGGAGTTCGACCGTTATCCTGCTTTCGGGAAACCGTGCAAGACTTATACGGTCAAGTTTTGTAATTTATAAATCAAATGAATATGAGAAAGATAACATTAAGTGAATACAACGCCATTCCGGAAGACTACCGTGGAATCTGGACTGTGGAGCGTTGGGACTTGCCGGATTGGGCTGAAATACGTGAAAGGCATATCGGCAAACGCACCATGATGGTCAATGACAACGGCATGTGCCTGTTGGTTGAAGGAATGGGCTTTGAAATCGTAGATGACAGTACATGGAAAAAGCCCGGTGAAGTCAGACGGGAAATTGGCAGTCTTTATCTGAAATTCTACAGCGGACAGGGGCGTGAACCTCATTATGCGGATTGCATTATCCGCTGGCTTGACACATTGGAAACAGTAGAGGCAAGGATTGCCTTGTCTATGGACTCCGATACGAAAATGGATGACGAAATATTCTATTACTGCAACGGGCTGAATGACCTGAAATCATTGGCGGATAAAAGCATGGAGGACTTTACCATAGCAGAGTGCCTCGGTTTCGGCATATATGAAGAACTGTTACAGACAACTTAAAATTATCGGATATGAAAATCAAATGTCAGGAACACTACGACAAGGTGGTGGAGTATGCCAAGAGCATTGGCGACACAACTTTTGAGAAATGTATCGAACGCCTCAAACAGTGGGAGAAGAACTCCAACGGCAGGTCTGAAATTGAACTCTATTGGGATTTTGCACCGTATTCATTCGGTTTTGCTGAGGTGGCTGCGGACGGAAGCAGGGGTGTTGTCGGTGGATTGCTATACCATGGCAAACCGGATGAATCTTTTGCCGTAATCATGGAACCGTTCCACGGATGGAGCATTCACACCTGAAATTTTACCATACAAGTTTATCTGTGATTGGGCGAAAATGGTGCAGAGGTAATCAATATCTGATTACTTTTGCACCTTTTTGGCACATTGACTCGTAAACTCAATTTACAGAATCCGGAAATTAAATCTTTGTTATGAGAATTAATGCTCGTTTTTTGTAGTTTTTCCGCAAAATTTAAGAGTTAAATTCTTATATAGCAAATTTAGGTAACAACAATATCTCTTTTCCCGGATTCACCTGAATAGAAATAACTTGTGTTGCTTCAAGCTTGCAAGGCAGTTGTTTTATCTCATTCGCTTGCAATAAAAACGTATCCACATTCAATTCTTTTTTGAACTTGGTTTCCCAATCATATACGACAAACAGCCCTTTGCCAAAATGCTCAAATCCGTTCTTGTGGTTCGTTATGGTCAAACCGTCTTCATTCAAAGTGACAGACCAATTGCATCCACGTTCTTTATACAAAAATACGTCACCATAAGCAATTGTTACTTTTCCAATCAGTCTGCCGACAAGGATATCTACATTCGTATAAGGATTCCTGTTATAGATAGATTCTCTTGTTTTCAAATCACTTTCTGCCCTTAGCCTACATGCATTGACGATACCCTTCACCAAATTATCTTTGACAAGAGGGAATGTGGACTCCGAAGATTTGGTTTCCTGCCAATATCCCTTTTTCCTTGCATAACCGTTTATACAATTCTTGCCATCACAATCCTTTCCCGGATTCTTTCCTGTTCCACATTCAAATATATGCTTTTTGCCGCGCACTTTTTCACCGCATTCTGTCTCATTGAAACAATGGTAGATGTATTCAAAATGCAATAACAAGTAGTATTCAAAGCTACGGCTTGAAAAAGCTATATTGACTTTCTTGCCGTCAATTACTTTATTTGCTTCCAGATAGGCTTCTTCATGTTTCGGATGTTTGTCCTTATCATAGACCGCCCAGGATTCATCCACGCCCTCCGATAAAATTTGTCTGGCATATAGCACCCACTTTAACGGAGGTACTCCAGCTATCACTACATCCTCAACAGGGTTATTCCCGGTTTTGATTTTGCGCTTTTTGCCTTTATAATTACCGCGTGTGGAATTTTCCGGTTCTTCGTCCTCCGGTATATAAGGTTGGGGAATGGTCCGCACGTCCATTGCATCTTTGTCTTTACAATACAGGTCGCACAGACTTGTGAAGAATAGTGGCTCGGTCTTATTGCCTTCGCACACTATTCTTATGACATAATTGCTATGACGTGTATTTTCGTTATTTCTCGCCATTCTCCACAAAAAGTTTTTCTAATGATTGCAATGAAGGTACACCTCCAAATTTATTGTTCAAATACCATTTGGCAAACAAGGTATCTTCTCTCACATCATCGAAATCCGAGAGTGTAAACATTTCCGACACTCCGCATTTGTCTTTTTCCGTAAACCACACCTGATCCTTACGAATCGTATTTTGGTCAAGAAGATTCACATCATGGGTGGTAAAGACTAACTGGGCATTGTGCTTGTTAATTCTTTCGTTCCGGAAAATATCCACTATCAATTTTGTGATATAAGAATGAAGTCCTGAATCCATTTCATCTATAAAGAATGGACTTCCGTTCTGCAATGCCTGTAATATATGGCAGCCGATGATAAACAAGGCCCTTGTACCAAAAGATTCTTCCTTCAACGGCAAATCTGTAGTTTTGCCTGAATCTTCACCATCCTTATACAATCCGTGCAGACTTGTGACCTCCACGCCATCACTACGTTTTTCCAATTGAAAATCCGCCAATCCGGTATCTGCAAAACTCAAGAATTCTGCAAGCATCTTCTTGTTATCCGGATGTGAATACAGCCATCGGAGCATTTCCTTGTCCTCTCCAAGCATTGTATCTTCATGAAAGCCGTTAGATATGACAATATCCGCCAGATATCTTGCAGCATTGGTTATCGGCTCACACGGGGTATCTTTCAAAAATTTTGAAATCAACAACTGATTCTTGAATACCTGAAAGGGCTTGAAAGTAGAAAGACTTGCTCCGAATTTCAAAGTGTCGGATTCTTTATCTTCAGGAAGCAAGATTCTTTCAAAAAGTTGAGTCTGCTTGCCATTGGGGTATGATATCAATGACTCCGCTTCAATTTGCAGCCTGGTAAAACGGACTTCATACTTATACCTAACTTTTTGTGCTATAAACTCCATTGCAAATTCAATGGGAGCATTTACGGTTGCACTGTCAAACTTGAAAGGCTGATACAAAGCTATGTTTTCACCGACACGATTATCCAAATTCAGAACCCAACGTCTGAATCCATACAGAAACTTTATTATATTGGTCTTACCGGAAGCATTGGCACCAAAGATTAAAGATATCTTCAATGCTTTCTTGTTTCCCTCTGCAATGGTTTCCACGTCACACAGATTTTCGGCCTTTGCTTTTGAAGAGGTCGGTTCCGTTGTGAACGAACAAATGCCCTTGAACGAACGATAATTTTTGAATTCCAGATTTAATATCATAATTTCGCTGTTTTTTTGCAAAAGTAGTGTTTTAATTCCGTATAGGCAAATTTATTCCCCATTTTCTGCGAAAAATCTGCAAGGATTAAATATTAAAATTCATTTCGGTTCTTCTATGGATTTGTTTTTACTAACTTTCAGCACTAATACAGAATACTGCCAAAAGTTTGCAAAACAAATCATCTCTTACCAAATCATTTATTGGAAAAAATAGGTAAAGGTTCCAAATCTCTCCAATAGATAAGTACAAATGCCTGAATAATAACAATATATTAGGCGGTTGTTCATTGTTTAGTCGTGTTCATTAAGAATGAACAACTATCCCAAAGTGAACAAAACTGCTTTTATGGCGCATCGCTCTACAAAAATAATCAAAAAGAGATTACCTATGACACTATTCAATAGAGTCATAGTATCTTATTCCATATTCCTCTATAAAAATCCATCATAAGCCCCGCTTCCCTTGTCAAAGTCCCTTCAAGAAGGTAACTCGGAGGGACGATACCTTCCACGTTCAGGCCTCCGGTTTTCGCGCAAAAAATTCCCTGTGGTAATTTTTCACCCGAAAAAACGTTCCGGTATCGCCGTCCGAGTTGAGAGACAGGTCGGGACTTAGCAAGCGAAGCGACCTACGACGCATAGGACAAAATCAAAAAACATCTGGCGGATGTCTTTTGCCAATATATAATGTCCCAATGGATTACGCCGTCAATATCTCTAATACAAAATCTTCTTCCTGTCTTATAGAGTGACACAAGGAAGCGGGGACTAAAGGCAGCTCGCTCCCAACTCTGCATAATACAGTTTTTTCTTTATCGGTTTCGTGCCGTTTTCTGCCGTTTCCTCTTTCCGGTTCGGGGCTTGCCTCCCGTGTGTGCCCGCTCTCTTCCGCCCCTCGGATTCGGTGCGTTTTCCCTGCTTTTGCCTTTGATTTTCCCGTTTGTCCGTCCCGCGTCTTTCCTCCTGCGGTGAAACACGATGACAAGTGATGAAATGTGTATCATAATACATTGTAAACTAATTATTTATCAAAAACACTCCTATATATTTGCACTGACAATTCATAGTTACCAACTCTAAAAAACAAAGTTATGGCAAAGAAAAATGGAAGGGACAATCCCCCTAAACCGCAAGTCTCCGAGAACGAACAGATGAGCGACATCGTGTTTATCCTCGACAAGATGGAACTGATTTTACAAGCTGTGTCCGAAATCTCAAAAGACGGCAGGTACAGGACGGTTCCGGCAGACAAGGAACACCAAAATTCCTTTCTGAAAATCGACCGTTACGCCAACCTGTTCGAGAATTTCCTGAAGAACTTCTGGAGCCAGCTCAAGGACCCGACACGCTTCGGTATCCTTACCATCAAGGAAGAGACGCTGGACAACCCGGAAGTGAGGCAGGCGGTCGAGGACATCGTGGCAGGAAAGCAGACAAAAGCCGTGGAGGAATTTCTCAAGAAATACGAGATTGTTCCACGCAACAAGGAAAACCAAAGTATAAACCATCAAAATCAAGAAGAAATGGCAAAGAAAAATGAAACCCCGCAGCAGGCTTCCCAGGACGGCGGCCAGCAGCCCAAGTACCGCTACAACGAGTCCATGATCAACTGGGAGGAACTGAAGAACTTCGGGCTGTCCCGCGAGTATCTTCAGGAACGCGGGCTCCTCGAACAGATGCTCAAGGGCTACAAGACCAACCAGGTCGTGCCCATCAGCATGAACTTCGGCTCCGCCGTATTACGCACCGACGCACGTCTGTCATTCCAGCAATCCGTCGGCGGTCCGATTGTCCTCGGCATCCACGGAATCCGGCAGAAACCCGAACTTGACCGTCCGTATTTCGGGCACATCTTCTCCGAGGAGGATAAGAAGAACCTGCTTGAAACGGGCAACATGGGACGTGTCGTGGAACTGAAAGGGCGCAACGGCGAATACATCCCCTCTTTCATCAGCATCGACAAACTCACCAACGAGGTGGTCGCCATGCGTGCGGAAAACGCCTTCATCCCGAAGGAAATCAAGGGAGTGCAGCTTACAGAGCAGGAACAGAACGACCTGCGTGAAGGCAAGAAGGTGTTCATCGAGGGGATGATCTCCAACAGCGGCAAGGAGTTCGACGCCCACATACAGATCAATGCCGAACGCAGGGGCATCGAATACATCTTCGAGAACGACAAGCTCTTCAACCGCCACTCGTTGGGCGGCGTGGAACTTACCCAGAAGCAGATTGAAGACCTGAATGCCGGCAAGGCCATCTTTGTGGAGGGCATGGAACGCAAGGACGGGGAGGTATTCTCCTCGTATGTCAAGCTGGACGAGGCCACGGGCAGACCCGCCTATACCCGCTACAACCCAGACTCCCCGGAGGGCGCACGCGAAATCTATATCCCGAACGAGATCAACGGTGTGAAAATCACCCCGGAAGAACAGCAGCAGCTCCGCGAGGGTAAGACCATCTTCCTCAATGACATGGTGAACCGCAAGGGCGAAGAGTTCTCCTCGTTCATCAAGGCGGACCTGGAAACAGGACGGCTGAGCTATTCACGCACCCCTGACGGTTTCGAGCAGCGCGAACAGTTCAAGATACCCGACAAGGTATGGGACGTTCAGCTGAGCCGGAAACAGCGTGCCGACCTCCAGAGCGGCAAGGCGGTATTGGTCGAGGGCATCAAGGGCTACGACGGCAAGACCATCTCGCAGTATGTCAAGGCGAACTTCAACCAGGGCAGGCTGGACTTCTACAACGAGAACCCGGACATCAAACGTGACGCCTCGAAGCGCAACGTGGTGGCTAACGCGCAGAAGCAGGGACAGAACAGCCGGAAATCCAAAGGCGCAAGCATCGCATGATACGAGAATCAAATGAATGTGGAATCCTAAAAACGAATAAATATGGAAATAAACAATGGAAACAACACGCCTTTCAAGGCGGAGGACGTGAACTGGAACGAGCTGGCAGGCATCGGCATATTGAAGGACGAGCTGGAAATGTCGGGAGAACTTGACACGCTGCTCAGGGGGGGGAGAAAACGAAAGTGATGCCGCTCAGCCTCGTGCTCCTCGGAGTGGACGTGGTGATGGACGCCACCCTGCAACTGGTACGCAAGGACGGTGAGCCGCTTATTGAAATCCTCGGTGTAAATCCGTCGGCATAGCCATCGGAAACAGTCAATCCAACGAATAAAAAAGAAAATCAATGTCAAACCGCCGTTTCCTGTTTTCCGGTTCCGGTAACGGGGAACGGCTTAAATTTTATCCGGACATGAAAGCAATCATAGCAGAAAAACAGAGTGTAGGCATGGATATAGCCCGCGTGGTCGGGGCTACAGAAAAAAAGGACGGCTACTTTATCGGCAACGGTTACATGGTCACGTGGGCGTCAGGACACCTGTTGTCTTTGGCATTGCCCGGCACATACGGCTACACGAGGACTACGGCCGACGACCTTCCGATGATGCCCGATCCGTTCCGTCTTGTTACCAGACAGACCAGGACGGACAGGGGCATGGTGACAGACATGGCCGCTTCCCGGCAGTTGAAAGTCATCGATGGGGTGTTCTCCAGATGCGACAGCATCATCGTGGCAACGGATGCGGGGCGTGAAGGAGAACTTATCTTCCGTTGGATCTATTCTTACCTGGGCTACACCAAGCCGTTCCAACGGCTGTGGATTTCCTCGCTGACCGACGAGGCCATCCGCGAGGGAATGGAAAACCTCCGGGACGGCAGCGGTTACGACAGCCTCTATGCCGCAGCGGACAGCAGGGCAAAGGCGGACTGGCTGGTGGGTATGAATGCCAGCCGTGCGTTGGCGATAGTCTCAGGATCGGCAAACAACTCCATCGGACGGGTGCAGACCCCGACACTCGCTATGATATGCGCACGCTTCAGCGAGAACCGCAACTTCGTCTCCACTCCCTATTGGCAGCTGCATATCACGCTGAAACAGGGAGGGGCGCACCGGCAGTTCATTCATTTGGAGGAGTTCAAGGACAAAGTAACGGCGGAGGCGGCATACCGGAAAATCACCTCCGGTTCCATTGTGACAGTTACCAAAGCGGAACGAAAAAGGACATTCCGGCAGGCCCCGCTTCTCTACGACCTGACAGCCCTTCAGAAGGACTGCAACATCCATTATGACCTGACGGCGGACAAGACCCTTTCCATCGCCCAGTCGTTGTACGAAAAGAAACTGATCTCCTACCCGAGAACGGGAAGCCGGCATATACCCGAAGATGTCATGGTGCATATCCCCGCCTTGCTGCAAAAGGTCGTGGCCATGCCCGAATTCAGGGAATACGGAAATACTTTTGACCTTTCCGACCTGAACACCCGGAGCGTGGACAACACAAAAGTGACCGATCACCACGCCTTGATTATCACAGGGATTGAGCCGCAAGACCTGTCCGAGACGGAATCGGCCGTCTATACCATGATAGCCGGCAGGATGCTGGAATCCTTTTCCTCTCCTTGTGAAAAAGAGTCGTTGCTCATGGAATGTACCTGCGAAGGGATGGATTTCCGTTCTCGCTCTTCCGTCATTGTCAATCCCGGCTGGCGCGGCGTGTTCCGCAGGAAAGAGGACCGGGACGAGGACGAGCCGGATGGCAACGGGGGAAGCGCGGTGTTTGCCGTCGGTGATGCCGTTCCCGTAACCGGGCACGGGATGGCGCAGAAGAAGACCATGCCCAAACCGCTTTACACGGAAGCGACATTATTGGGCGCGATGGAGTCCTGCGGAAAGAATATCACGGATGACGAGGCGAAAGAAGCCATGAAGGATTCCGGTATCGGCACGCCTGCCACCCGTGCCTCCATCATCACCACGCTGGTCGGCCGCGATTATATCGCACGCTCCGGCAAGAGCATCGTACCAACCGAAAAGGGAATGTGTCTCTACGAGGCGGTGAAGGATATGCGCGTGGCGGACGTGGAACTGACCGGCAGCTGGGAGAAGGCATTGGCGCAAATAGAAGGACATACACTTGACCCGGAAACATTCATGTGCTCCATCCGTGATTACACCCGCAAGGCGACCGACGAGATATTGCGGCTTAATTTCCAGACAATGCCCAGCAAAGTCTTCACCTGTCCCAAATGTAAGACAGGGAAGATCATCATCCGTTCCAAAGTGGCCAAATGCGACCATGACGGGTGCGGGCTGCTGGTGTTCCGGCGCATTCTGAACAAGGAACTGACCGACATCCATCTGGAACAGCTTTTCTCGTCAGGCAGTACCAGGGTCATCAAAGGTTTCAAGGGAAAGAAAGGCGTGTCTTTCGATGCGGCCGTCACCTTTGACACGGAGTATAACCCTGTATTCTCGTTCCCGAAACACAAGGGGGACAAGAAAAGATAACACCGTCATTCCAATTCGCGGGCAAAGGTAGCGTACCGCCCCGTTCCACCTGCAAGGTCAGGCCCTTTGGGTTTCGGGGAAAATCATCCTCGCGCGGCTCCGGTATTTTCCCCGAAAATCTTGCCTGTGGAGGCGGTACGCGCTCCGGCCCTTGAAATTGGAAATGACATGTTTCACCTATATAATAATGTAAGGTCATGAAAACAAGGGAATGTATCGAAAGGCTCAGGACAAGCAGACGGATACGGATTGCGGCATTGGCCGTTGTTGCCTTCATCGTGTTCAGCTATCTCCATTCAAGAGGCATATCACCGGTATGGACGGCGGTCGCCATCGTCTGTTTCAGGGGATTTTTCAGGTTCATCTACAGGATTGCCTGCTTCCTGCTGGCTGCGGCGATACTATTTTGCATCCTCAGTTATCTGGTCTTCTGACAATACCGGGATATGAAACGTATATACCATACAGATTTTTGTAAATCCTTACAGAACGGAGCTGTCCTGCCGGGCAGCTCTTTTTGTATTCCAAACCTAAGGATGACAACGACAAGAACACGGACAGAGAAGCAAATACAGCCATTGACAGACCGAAGAACTACCGGGCAAAGTTGGCAAACGCCTCTTTCGGACGGCAAGGTCGGGCCTTTCAGGTTTCGGGAAAAATCATCCTCACCGTTCCGGCTCCGGTATTTTCCCCGAAAACCTTGCCTTAGCGGAAGCGTTCGCCGTAAAGCCCTTGTAGTTCAACGGGCTGCCAAAGCCCGAGTATTCACAATTAAAATAATAAAGTCATGAATCAAGCAATCATTTCAAGACCGCCGTCGGCGCCACCCTTACAGATACGCATGCCGATACCGGTAACGAGAAAGAAAAGGACAGTGGAGCCGGAACCGGCAGTCAAACTCCCGCCCCGCGGAACGACCAGACCGGTGCATATCTCCAAACTGCTCGAACCCTTGCAGCAGATCATTCACCATCCGGACAGGAACCGGCTGTTGGCGGAATTTTTCAAGGACGCGTGAAATCAATGTCTAACATTTAATACTTCAAGTTATGTTTTTTACTCAAATCAATCAATTGATGGCCCAGAGCGTGGATATCACGATGGTCATCCGCAAGTCAGCAACCGGCATGACGGTATCCGTGTTGCCGAAGTCGAACGGTCTCAAGGACGAGGCCCAGAACCACATCGTCCCGCTCACGCTGTCGGGGCTGCCCGGAGAACTCGACGCGGGATTCATGAACGCGATTGCAAATCCTGTCCGGAAGGTTTCCGGACTCCTGACCAACATGGCGGAGTTCGAGAAACAGGCGGACAAGGCGGCAGCCAATAGCAAGGCGTCGAAGGAACAGAAAGCCAAGGAGACGAAGGAAGAAAAAGAAAAGCGTGAGAAATACGAGAAGCACATGAAGAAGGCGGAGGAACTGATTGCCGCAAAGAACCACAAGGAGGCCGTCACCGCACTGGGACAAGCCCGGTTATACGCCACCGAGCAGAACCAGAAGACGGTGGACGAGAAAATCGAGGAGCAGAAAAGGGCGATGAACCAGGGCAGCCTGTTCGACCTTATGGAGCAGGCCGAGCAACAGCCCGGGCAACAGGCACCCCAACCCGTGGCGGAACAGAAGCCTATGGCACAACAGCCGACCGGACAGATGCCTCCACAGCAACCCCGGCAGTATGTACAACAGCCGGCACCGCAGCCGATGCAGGGACAGCAACCGGCGTATCACCGGCCGGCACAACCGCAGATGCCGCCGCAACAGCCGTATCGGTATCCGCAACAGGGAACTTACCCCCAGGGAGCACAAGGCGGACAACATCCGCATTACGGGGAGGAAATGCCCCCTTACTACGTCGAACAGCAAACCGCGTACCGGAACCCGACATATCCGCCGCAGGATGAACCTGCTTATCGCCCGGAGGATTACGAGGAATACCTGGACTTCCCGGCAGACATGATTCAGACAACCAATTACCAACATCAAACAGCATAAGTTATGGCAATGACAGTAAACGGTCTCAATCGGACCTTCAAATTCAGGAAAGGAAGTGAAACAATCGTACTGGCCGACCCGATGCCGGGTGAGATGCCGGACGCGGTGATGAACTATTATGCCAACATGTATCCAGAGCTGACAACGGCGACGGTACACGGTCCGGTCATCGAGAACGACACGGCAGTGTACGAGTTCAAGACGACCATCGGAACCAAAGGTTAGGAGATATGGATAAAAAGAAAAGCAAAAGAAAGGAAAAGTCATGTACGCCCTTGAAAAAATATCAACTGGAACAGCTCGCGAGACTGGCCATCAGCCAGACGGAACGGAATATCCGGCATGGAGTGGACAGGACGGAAAGAATTACGGCTCCGAGCGGGGCTGTAATTCTTTTCTAAACGTATCATTCGTCCCGATAGCCCCGCAATCGGTCACAAGGGAAGGTCATGACGGGATATCGCACAATCTGATCACGCAGGAGAATTACGAGTTCCTGCGTGATTCTTATTTCCGCTATGCCGGACTGCTGAATGTCAATGCACCGCATGACCGGGGCAAAAGTATCGGGGAAGGCATTGCCAACCTCTACAATGAATTGTCGGCACTCTTGGATGAAACGGTGCATGTAAATTATGAAGAACGGAACGGCCGGCTGTATTTCAACCTATGGCAGGCCCATACGTGGGGAGAGTACACCCTGTATTATTTCCCCGTCAAATTCGTGGAGGCCCTGAATCCGAAATTGAGACGCATCGCATTGTCCTTCCTGCATCACCTGATGAGTGCGAACGGTTTTTCCACCATAAACGACGAGGAGGACACGAACTGGGTGTTTGAAATGTTCTCGCAGGATGATGACGGTGAGGACAGGAAAGAACGTGCGGAACGGCACAGGTTGTTGCATTCATACAAGGAGGGCAGGATTTACAAACTGCTCGACAAGGTGTATCGCAAATCCTATTACAAGAATCTGCCGGAAGCCATTGACAAGTACGAGTGCCGGAACGGCTTGGAACAGGAACTCATCGCCCTCATGAGGCAAGGGCTGGAATTCGTCAATCCGGACAAATCCATCATGTCCTATGCCTATGACCCGTGGTTCGATGAAGAGCCGGAGTATTATCCCAAGGGACTGGAGCAACAAATCCGGGTGGTTTATGATTGTGAGGACATAATGACGGAATACCTGATTGATTTCTATAATTCGAGCAGGCAGGAGACGTATGACATAATTCCTATTACGACATTCGCATTGTCTCCGGAAACGGATAAGGTATTCTCCAGGGAAGACAACTATCCGGAACGTTTCTTCAGATGGGCGGACAAATTCATAAACTTCATTTACTGACAAGATGGAAACTAACAAACTTACCAAAGAAATCAACGACATACTGCATCCGCGTGTAGCGTTGATTGCCTACGCTTCCCGGGAGGGAGAATCCTTTTTCGTTGAAGCAAGGGAAATAGACGAAAAAGGTAAAATGGGCGAAGGTGTGCCCGTGACGGTAGAGTTCATGAACGAACTTGTACGGGGGTATTCCGAACATCACGGCAATACCCCTTACGGGAGAATCCCGTCCAACATGCTTTGGTGCAACTCCCGCAAAGGCAGCGAGAAGTACATCTGGTACAATTCTCCACGGAAAAGGATGATGTTCTTCCATGAATTGCTCAAGGTTGAGAACGCGGAATACAACCTGCCGGGAATCATTTACGAGACTCAAGGAAACGGACTGAATGTCTATGCCTATAAGGACAAGGAACCGACAGAGAAAACGGAACTTTATGCCGCGCCGTTCTTCAATGTTACAGGAGCGAACGTATGCCTGGGAAATGCCAAGATAGATATGCCGAAAAACCTGACCTATGAAAACCTGCTGGAATACTGGGAAAAGAAGTTCTGGCTGACGGAGTTCTCGCATCTGGGAGGCGGTGGAAATCCCACCAAGTCCAACCTGGTGCTGGTGACGAAGGCGGCAAAGGACAAACCATTCGACCTCGAAGAGTTGAAACCGTTAAGAAATTTGAAACTTAAAGACATACTGAAATGAAAAGAGTACATTATATCGACAACTACCTGATAAACCCGCAGCATCCGGTAACGGTAAACCTGATTGGTGCGGGAGGAACCGGCTCGCAGGTACTGACCGGCTTGGCACGCCTGGATGTGACACTCCGGGCACTCGGACATCCGGGACTGTTCGTGACACTTTATGATCCGGACATCGTGACGGAAGCCAACATCGGACGCCAGCTGTTCGGGTATTCCGACATGGGACTGAACAAGGCGCAATGTCTTGTCACTCGCATCAACAACTTCTTCGGGAACGACTGGAAAGCGGTACCGGACATATTTCCGGCCATGATCAAGAATGTTTGTCGGGATAATATGGCAAATATTACCATCACTTGTACGGACAACATCAAATCACGCCTTGACTTATGGAATATCCTGAAGGCTATACGTATCCCGGATTACCGCGATTATACAACCCCGCTTTACTGGATGGATTTCGGGAACACGCAGACATCGGGACAAGTCGTTCTGGGAACCGTTCCGAAAAAGATAAAGCAGCCGGCATCTCAGCTATATGAAACGGTCGGTTCGCTGAAAGTAATCACCCGGTTGGTTAAATACGCGAGAGTGAAAGAAGAGGATTCCGGTCCGAGTTGCTCGCTGGCAGAAGCATTGGAGAAGCAGGATTTGTTCATCAACTCCACGCTGGCTCAACTCGGATGCAATATTCTTTGGAAGATGTTCCGCAACGGGATGATTGAACATCACGGACTATTTCTGAATTTGGGAACGATGAAAGTGAATCCGGTTTTGATATAACTTTAGAAGATTGAGAGTTAAAATTGATAAATAACCAATGCAAATATATATTATGCAACATAAAATATATAGTTGCATCGGAATATTATTTTGTCATTTTCAAATTCAAGATGAAAGTTTATAATTTCTAATCCTTTTAAGCCTCTGTTTACAGTTACCTCCACCCCATGAACATACGGGCGGTTTCCGCATCGTGGTGGTCGAAGAAAAGGCTTTCACCCGTGTCGAGCGTGGCGATGGCGGCCATATCCTCGTCGGAGAGCGAGAAGTCGAAGATGTCGATGTTCTGCTGCATCCGTTCGATGTGGGTCGATTTGGGGATGATGATGACACCGCGCTGGATGAGCCAACGCAGGGCGACCTGCGCCACGCTTTTGCCGTACTTGCTGCCGATTTCGGCAAGAACCGGGTTCGTGAAGAAGCCGTTGCGCCCCTCGGCAAGCGGTCCCCAGGACATGATGCGCGTACCGAACTCCTCCATGATTTGCTGCGGCTCGATTTGTTGGTCGAAGACGTGCGTTTCCACCTGATTGACCGCCGGAACGATTTCCACGTTGCTGGCGATGTCGATGAAATGGTCGGGATAGAAATTCGAAACACCGATGGCCCGCAACTTACCTTCCTTATACGCCTCCTCCAACGCCCGGTATGCACCGTAACGGTCGCAGAACGGCTGGTGCAACAGCATCAGGTCGATGTAGTCGGTCTGCAACTTGCTCAGGCTCTCATCGATGGAAGCCTTTGCCTTTTCGTAGCCGTAATTGGAAATCCACACTTTCGACACGAGGAAGATTTCCTTGCGGTCAATGTTGCTTTTGCGCACGGCATTGCCCACGCCCTCTTCGTTGTGGTAGGCTTGCGCGGTGTCGATCATCCGATAGCCGACGCTGAGCGCATCGCTCACACAACGCTCGCACTCAGCAGGCGGCACTTGATACACGCCGTAGCCCACCTGGGGTATTTCGACGCCGTTGTTCAATTTTACCGTATTCATTGCTTGATCCATTTTTTGATTTCATCTGGTTTGGCAGGCAGGCGAAGCCCTTTTCTGATTTTAAAATCAGGATAGCCTTTTTTCAGTGTGGCATCGGCTTCCGACATCGGGCTTTCGTAAGAGGTACAGAAAGGAAGTATAACCTTGCCTTTCAGTTGTTCGCCATAGTTATCGAGAAAAGTACGGATTACTGCCGGCTCTTCGTGCCACCAGATGGGGAAACCGACAAATACCGTATCGACCTTTGTGAAGTCGATATCGACCGATTTGATAGCCGGCCGAAGCGACTGGTTGAGGTGTTCCTGCGTGCAGCGGGACTGTTCGTTAGTCCAATCGACATCTTCCGAAGAATAAGGCTGTTCGGGCAAAAGCCGGATCATTTTAGCTCCTGTCACTTCCGCGACCTGCTTGGCTGCAAGTTCGGTATTGCCGGAGTGTGTGAAATACACGATTACCGATTTCATGTTACTATCAGTTTTTATCTGTGCTTGTACCGTGCTACCGCATGACATGGCTATCGCCACGGTCATAGTAAAGATGTATTTGAATATATTCATAAGTATCAGGGTTATATATTATTCGATTACTCCAATCTCTTTGAGCCATGATGAAATGTTCTGTTCGTTGATTCGTCCGCTCGTCAGTCCCTCGCCGGTCAGATGAGCGGCATCGGGTGTAAGCTCCACGATACGTGCCAGCGTTTCGTCGCGGTAGGTGGCGGCGTAGGTGCAAAAAGGAACAACAGTCTTTCCTTTGAAATCGTAGCTCTCGGCAAAGGTACAAATAATCATCGGAGTTGTCCACCACCAGACGGGGCAACCGATGAATACTGTATCGTAGTCCTCCCAATTTTCCACCGTTGCGGCAATCGCTGGACGGGCATCGTTGTTTTTCTCTTCGAGTGCTACCTCGGTGCAGGGCGTGTATTCGGTCGGATACGGCACTACCGGCTCGATGCGAAACAAGTCGGCTCCGGTTTGACGGATGATTTCCTGCGCCATGCGCTGCGTCGTGCCGCCCCAACTGAAATAGGCGACCAGAATCTTGCTGTCTCCATTCGGCGTGTCGGGATTTTCCGGATTGTTCGGGTCATCGGGTACATCCTCTCCTCCGTCATCCGGCTTTTCGGGATTTTCGATATCCGGTGTCTGGGGCTCATTCTCATCTTCGGGAGAACAGGCTCCGAATGTTACGATGGCCGCAGCCATCATCAGGTAAATCATGTACTTTTTCATATCTACATTATTGTTTATTGATTGTTTTTGCAATTCTCCGGATGCAAAGTTAGATACGTCCGTTCATACCGGCGGAACAAAAAATACGGCTCGAATTACCATTTTTTCAGAAAATGACAGCGAGGCTCGACAGCTTCTGTATCGGACGGATGCAAAAACCGAAATAAGTGTAGTTTCAACCGAATTTCTTGTAAAGCCTGCCCGAAAGGTTCTCCCTACTTTTGCAACGTCGGACAAAGACAACGTATTACATTAAATAGATAAAGAAATGAAAAAGAAAATCATTACCGGACTTATGGTGTTGGCTTCGATGATCGGCAGCACCTCTTTCGCGCAGGATATTTATAAGACTGCCGCCAATGTACCGATGGTACAACTCAACAACGGTATTCTGATGCCGCAATTCGGACTTGGAACATTTCTCCAGCCCTCCGATGAGGTATGTGAACAGTCGTGCCTCACGGCATTGAAAGCTGGTTACCGCCACATTGATACCGCCCATGCCTACAATGATGAAGCGGGTGTGGGGCGTGCCGTAAAAGAAAGCGGAATTCCGCGTGAAGAGATTTGGGTGACCTCCAAATTGTGGCCGAACGAATATGGTGAAGGCAAAACGGCACAGGCTATCGACGCCATGCTGGAACGCATGCAACTGGATTACATTGACCTGCTCTACGTGCATCAGCCGGTCGGTGATTTTGTCGGTGCATGGAAAGATATGGAGAAGGCGGTAGCAGCCGGCAAAGTGCGCGCTTTGGGTATAAGCAATTTCGATGCGAATGACGAAGTCTTCAATCGCATTATGGAAGTGGCAACCATCAAGCCTGCCGTTTTGCAAATGGAGTGTCATCCATATGCGCAGCGTCTTGCCGTGCGCGAGAAAGCGAAGGCGCACAATATTCAGGTTGAGTGTTGGTTCCCGCTGGGTGGAGCGATGAGCAACGGGGCGCTGCTTAAAGACCCGACAATCATGGAAATTGCCAAAGCACATGGCAAGACTGCCGCACAGGTGATTTTGCGTTGGCATATTCAAGAGGGTTTCTCGGTCATTCCCGGCGCATCGAATCCCGATTATATCAAAGAGAATATCGACATTTTCGATTTCACGTTGACCGATGACGAAATGGCCGAGATGCGCGGTCTGAACAAAGAGCAACGCTTCTTCAATATGTCGTTTTCAGATGTTGAACGGATGGTAGAATTATAATAATAGTTTCCCAATATGAAAAAGAATAATAAAGAACATATTACGCGCCGAGAGGCTCTTAAACGAATGGGAGCTTTCGCCACACTTTTATCGCTGGAACTGTCAGGCGTTTCATCACTCGCCTCGTGCGCAAATAAAAAGGCAAAACGCCGCATCATCTTCTTCTTTACTGCAACCGGCAATTCGCTGTTCGTTGCCAAGATGCTTTCCGATGATGTCCGGAGCATTCCGCAGGAGTTGAAAAAAGGGGATTTGACTTATGAGGCAGACGAAATCGGCTTCGTATTCCCGGATTATGCCGCTTCGGCACCGCTCATCGTCAGGGAGTTTGTCTCCAAGGCGACATTCCGTGCACCCTATATATTTTCGGTGATTACCTATGGCAACGCCGCAGTCAATGTCTGTGAGTGGTGGAATAGGTTCGCAAACGAACAGGGATTACAGCAGCAATACATCAAATCGCTGCTGATGGTGGACAACTATCTGCCTGTATTCGATATGAACGAGCAGATAAAAATAGACAAACATACGGACGAAAATCTGGCAACGATTATCGAAGAACTTGCCGCACAGAAGGAATACATTGAGAAGGGTGATATGGGTTGGTTCAATGAAGAGGGTCTCGAGCGTCTGCGCGCTTCCCACTTCCCGATGACTGCCGAACGGCTTATATCAGTCAACCATGAGAAATGTATCGGCTGCGGATTCTGTACAAAGGTATGTCCTCGAGGCAATCTGAAACTAACGGGTGACGGTATTCGTGCCGAGGGATCGTGCGAGTATTGTCTGGCTTGTGTTCACAGTTGTCCTCAAAAAGCGCTTACCCTTCGTTCGCCGATGGAGGGACGGCCGGGTGAACGTAATCCTGAGGCCCGCTACCGCCATCCCGATATTTCAATAAACGAAATTGTCCGGGCCAATCAACAGTAGATTCAAGAAGACTGAAATATTTGAATATGAATAATTTTGAATATCACTATCCCGTCAGACAGTATTTCGGTAAAGGATGCGCCGAAGAGGCGATAAAAAGCGAACTTCGAAAGACGGGAGCGAATGTTCTGCTGGCCTACGGCGGAGGTTCCATCAAACGCACGGGACTGTATGACAAAATACAGTCGTGGCTCTCGAAGTGCGGCAAACAAGTGACTGATTTCGGCGGCATCATGCCTAATCCGACTTACGCCAAGGTACAGGAAGGGGCACGGGTCGTCCGCGAAAACAATATCGACTTCATTCTGGCTGTCGGCGGAGGCTCGGTCATAGACTGCTGCAAGATTGTATCGGCACAAGCTCTGACGGACGAGGATGTCTGGGACATGTGGTATGTACATCACCGGCTGCCGACCGATTTCGTCCCGATGGGAGCCGTCGTCACGGCATCCGGTACGGGTGCCGAGCAGAACAACGGAGCGGTGATTACCCACGAGGAGAAAAAATTGAAACAGCCACTTTTCGGTGCGTTCCACTCTTTCGCCGTGTTGGACAGCGATCTGACGAAAACCGTGCCCATGAAACAGGTAATCAGCGGTGCATTCGATACCCTTTCGCACTGTATGGAGACTTATATGGGCAAACCGCAGGCAACGAATCTCTCGGATGAAATCAACGAAGCGGTGATGCGGAACGTGATAACGAATCTGCGCCGTCTCATCCGGAATCCCGATGATGACTTTGCGCGCGGAGAACTGATGTGGGCTTCGGCGATGGCCGAAAACGGGATGCTGAAACTTGGCAAGCAAACGGACTTTCAGTGTCACATGATAGAACATGCTGTAGGAGCCTATACCGATTGTAATCACGGACAGGGCTTGGCAGTGATTCATCCCGCACTCTACCGTCGTTTACTGGAAGCCGGCAAAGAAAAACTGGCACGTATGGCGGAAACCGTATGGGGCGTGAAAGGCACGACAATCGAAGAGACCGCCATGCGGGGTATCGAGGCTCTGGAAGCGTTTATCCGTGAAATCGGACTTCCTACTCATTGGAGTGAAATGGGTATTACGGACGAAAGTATGCTCCGTGCCGCTGCCGACACCTGCATCCTTACCCCCGGATGCTGCCGCCTGCTGACACGGGACGAAATCTTCGAGCTGTTGATGGAACGGATGTAATATTATAAATCAATATACTGAATAAGAATGAAAAAGAGATATTTTATCGGTGGTACGTTGGTAATTGCCTTATGTGCTATTGTCCTTTGCGCTTTTGCCGTTCAAGAGAATACGGATGCTTCCGAAGCGGTCGTGTCCGAGCAGCCTATACCAACTACTGCTTCCCGTATCGGGGACAAAGTTCTCGTAGCTTATTTTTCCGTGCCCGAAACCGATGGCGTGGATGCTTCTTCGGGGGCAAGCCGACTGGTATCGGACGGCAAGCTGCAAGGGAATACCGAATATGTGGCGACTGTTATCCGTGAAGCTACCGGCGGTGACCTTTTCGAGATAAAGACGGTGCATACTTATCCCGGTACGCACAAGAAACTTATCGACGCAGCCAAAAAGGAATCGGACGAAGATGCCCGTCCCGCATTGGCTACCCACATCAAGAATCTGAACGAGTACGATGTCGTGTTCGTCGGGTTTCCCAACTGGTGGTACGATATGCCCCAACCGCTCTATACGTTTTTTGACGAGTATGATTTCAGTGGCAAGACCGTCGTTCCGTTCTGCACGCATGGCGGCAGCCGTTTCTCGGATGCTGTCAAGACTATCCGTGAGATGGAGAAAAGGGCGACCGTCCTTGATGGCTATGCCATTGCCCGCGACCGTGTAAGCAACTCCAAAGACGGAATATTGAACTGGCTGAAGAAAATCGGGATGACGGAATAGGAATGTAAATCATACATGCAGGCCGTTCTTCCGATATACCTGTCCGGGAGAACGGCTTTTGTACATCAGGGAAAAGAAAACTACCGTAAAAATCGCATTACGTCCCGTAATTTCTGTAAGACTGCTCTTGGGGGTATCATCTACCTTTGCAATAGACAATAGATTACAATAACACTTAAGAATCAGAGATATGAATGAGGATAATAAAATCACCCGCCGGGATGCTTTGAAGCGCATGGGAGCTGCCGTGATTAGCGGTGCTGTCGCTTCTTCGGGCTTGCTCTCACTGGCATCCTGCGAGGGGAAAAAGAACAAACGCATCATCCTTTATTTTACCGGGACAGGTAACAGCCTCCATATTGCCCGCCAACTGGCCGAAGAGCATACGGAACTGTTGAGCATTCCGCAGATGGTGAAACGTGGAAAGTATGACTTCGAGGCAGACGAAATCGGCATCGTCTATCCCATCTATGGGCACATGCCACCCTATATGGTCCGGCAGTTCATCCAAAAAGCGAAGCTGAAAGCTGGATACAAGTTTGCCGTACTTACATACGGTGCGAGAAAATGCGATGCGGTGGAGATTTGGGACGGCATATCCCGAAAAGCGGGAAATGCGTTCGATTACATCAACACCATCGTCATGGTGGATAACTGGCTGCCCAATTTCGATATGAACGAGCAAATCAAGATGGACAAGCATATCCCGGAAAATTTGCAGAAAATAACGGCTGACATCAATGGGCATCGGCGTTGGTACGAACCGGTGACGGAAGAGGAGCGCCAGATGCACCGGGGATTCATGCAGTGGACGAAGCTCGACCCGGAGGTGGGCTTTTTGATGAAAAGCGAGAAGTGTTTTACCGTGACCGACGCCTGCATCGACTGCGGTATCTGTACATACGTGTGTCCGCGCGGCAACTACGAACTGACATCGAGGGGCGTGAAGATGTCCGGCGACTGCGAGTTCTGTTTCGCCTGCATACAGAACTGCCCGCAGAAAGCGATACAGTTCCGCAAGTCGGAAGACGGCTCTTTCCCCGATGGAACGGAGGTGAACCCGAATGCCCGTTACCGCAACGAGCACATCTCGCTGATGGATCTGAAGCTGGCAAACAATCAGAAGTTGTACCCCATCCGATAAAGCGAAGACGATATGTTGAGAAAAATAAGATTGACGCTTGCCGTGCTGTTCTTTGTGGCAGTCACGGCTTTGTTCCTCGATTTTACGGGAACGATTCATGCGTGGCTGGGCTGGACGGCAAAAATACAGTTCCTACCTGCATTGCTTGCGGTAAATGCAGGCGTTGTCGCTCTGCTGGTGCTATTGACGCTGCTTGCGGGTCGTGTCTATTGCTCGGTCATCTGTCCGTTGGGCGTGATGCAGGACATTGTGTCGTGGATAAGCGGACGGCGCAAAAAGAAAAAGTACCGTTTTTCCTATTCTCCGGAAGTCAAGTGGCTGCGTTACGGGGTATTAGGACTGTTCGTCATTGCATTGATAGCCGGTGTCGGTTCGTTCGTGGCCTTGCTGGCTCCTTACAGCTCCTACGGGCGTATCGCCACCAACCTGTTTGCTCCGGTGTACCGGTGGGGAAACAACCTGCTTGCCTACTTTGCCGAGCGTGCGGACAGCTATGCCTTTTATGAAACGGAGGTCTGGCTGAAAAGTCTGCCTACATTCCTTATTGCCGCCGTTACGTTCGTCGTGTTGATTATTCTTGCATGGCGGAACGGGCGTACTTACTGCAACACGGTTTGTCCGGTGGGAACGGTACTGGGATTTTTCTCCCGTTTCTCGCTGTTCCGTCAAGTGATCGATGCGGAGAAATGCAAGAATTGCAGTTTGTGTTCCCGTGGATGCAAGGCTGCCTGCATCGACTACAAGAACCATCGCATCGATTACAGCCGTTGCGTAGCGTGTATGGATTGTATAGACACATGCAAACACGATGCGCTTCGGTTGGAATACCGCTGGAAGAAAACGAATAAGACGGCAACCGACAAACCGGCACAAACTGTAACTTCCGAACAGATAGACACCGCCCGCCGCAGTTTCCTTTCGGCAACAGCCGTGCTTGCCGCCACGTCTGTGGTAAAAGCGCAGGAAAAGAAAGTGGACGGCGGACTGGCGGTCATCGAGGACAAAAAGATACCGGTACGTGCCACGCCGATTGTACCGCCGGGGGCATGGAGCGCACGCCATTTTGCACAGCATTGTACGGCCTGCCAGCTTTGTGTGTCGGCCTGTCCCAACAACGTGCTCCGTCCTTCGACCGAACCGGCAAGGCTGATGCAACCTGAAATGTCATACGAACGGGGATATTGCCGTCCGGAGTGTACGCGCTGCTCCGATGTGTGTCCGGCAGGGGCAATCCGTCCGATTACCATCGAGGAGAAATCATCCGCCCGTATCGGCCATGCCGTATGGATCAGAAAAAATTGCATTCCGCTGACCGACGGCGTGGAGTGCGGCAACTGTGCCCGTCATTGTCCTTCTGGGGCGATACTGATGGTTCCGTCCGACAATGGTGATCCGAACTCAGTCAGAATACCCGTTGTGAATGCCGAACGGTGCATCGGGTGCGGTGCGTGCGAGAACCTTTGTCCGGCACGTCCGTTCAGTGCCATCTATGTGGAGGGACACACGATGCACAGTGTGATGTAAAACCGTATAAGTAAAGAATATGAGCAATCAAGATAAGAATAAGAGAGTTCTGTCGCGCCGGGACTTCCTGAAAACCATAGGAGCCGCCGGAGTGGCCACGACCGGACTGTCGGCGTGCGTGGGTGGCGGGAAAGACGGGACATCGACGGCAGCAGCCGGAGAAATCCCTACGGATCGGATGACTTACCGGACGAATCCGACATCGGGCGACAAGGTGTCGTTGCTGGGGTTCGGCATGATGCGCCTGCCCTCCGTAGGCGGTCGCAGTGCCCGCGAAGGCAACGAAGAGATAGACCAAGAGATGGTGAACGAGTTGGTGGACTATGCCATCGCCCACGGGGTGAACTATTTCGACACGTCGCCCGCCTATTGCCGTGGCAAGTCGGAACATGCCACCGGCATCGCCTTGGGCCGTCATCCGCGCGACAAGTATTTCATCGCCACCAAACTCTCCAATTTCTCACCGGCCACGTGGAGCCGGGAAGCCTCCATCGCCATGTACCGCAATTCGCTCAAGGAGTTGCAGGTGGATTATATAGACTATTTGCTCCTGCACGGCGTAGGGATGGGTGGAGGCATGGAGGAGTTTGAAAACCGCTACATGAACAACGGTATCCTCGACTTTCTGCTGGAGGAGCGCAAGGCGGGACGCATCCGCAATCTCGGTTTTTCGTATCACGGAGATGTCGGGGTGTTCGATTATCTGCTCTCCCGACACGATGAATACAAGTGGGACTTCGTGCAGATCCAGTTGAATTATCTGGACTGGAAGTACGCCAAGCAAATCAATCCTCGGAATACAGATGCCGAATACCTGTATGGCGAACTGGAAAAGCGCGGTATTCCGGCTGTCATCATGGAACCGTTGTTGGGCGGTCGGCTCTCCAACGTGCCGAGCACCATTGTGGCCCGCCTCAAGCAGCGCGAGCCGGAGATGAGCGTGGCTTCGTGGGCGTTCCGTTTTGCCGGCAGCCTGCCGGGCGTGCATACCGTGTTGAGCGGCATGACCCGTATGGAGCATTTGCAGGACAACCTGCGCACCTACGCTCCCTTGAAGCCGCTGACGGAGGAGGATTTCAAGTTCCTGCAAGAGACGGCTACACGGATGATGCAGTTCGACACGATTCCCTGCAACGACTGCAAATATTGTATGCCCTGCCCGTATGGTCTGGACATTCCGGCCATTCTGCTCCATTACAACAAATGTCTGAATGAGGGGAACATCCCGGAAAGCATGCAAGAGGAGAATTACAAGAAAGCACGCCGGGCCTTTCTCGTGGGCTACGACCGCAGTGTCCCGAAATTGCGTCAGGCGAGCCGGTGCATCGGCTGCAACCAGTGCAGCGTCCACTGTCCGCAGCGTATCGATATCCCGAAGGAACTGCATCGGATAGACGCATACGTGGAACGGCTGAAACAGGAAATCGGATGATGATGGACGAACTGGTTCGGATACTGCAAGACGGGAACCATTCCTTGGTGGTAGCCGGTGACGGAATCCGCACATTCGACGGTCGAGGCATATCCGACTTGTATGGTCTCCTGACGGAACACCCCGATTGGCTTCGGGGTGCGTCCGTGGCGGACAAAGTGGTCGGCAAAGGGGCTGCCGCATTGCTGATACTGGGCGGCGTCCGGGAACTCTTCGCCGGTGTCATCAGTACGTCCGCCCTCGGACTGCTTGAAGATTCCGGCATATCGCTCCGTTTCGCCGAGAAAGTCCCTTATATCATCAACCGCAAAAGAGACGACCTCTGTCTGGTAGAGACTTTGTGCAAGGATTGTGTGACTGCCGCCCAATGCCTTCCGCTTATCAGAGAGTTCGTTACAAAAATACCAACTTCAAAAAGAATCATATAAGAAGCATCATGGAAACAACCGTAAAATTATACTCACTGGCATATAACGATGCCAAGACCTATCTGGCAGCCTCGTTATTCGTATTGGGCAATATCGCATTGCCTCAAATTTTTCATCTCATACCGCAAGGGGGAATAACCTGGCTGCCGATTTATTTCTTTACGCTTGTCGGGGCATACAAGTACGGATGGAAGGTCGGGCTGCTGACAGCCGTCTTGTCTCCGACAGTCAATTCGCTTCTGTTCGGTATGCCTATGTTGGCATCACTTCCGTCTATCCTGCTGAAATCCGTCCTGCTCGCTCTCTTCGCGGGGTTGGCGGCGGCACGTTTTAGAAAAGTGACCGCGTGGATACTGCTTTCCGTCGTACTGGCCTATCAAATTGTCGGAACGCTCGGAGAATGGGTACTGAAAGGAGATTTCTATCTGGCGGTGCAGGACTTCCGCATCGGCGTTCCGGGAATGCTTTTACAGGTATTCGGCGGATGGGCATGTATTAATAAACTACTGAAGAATTGAACAAATGAAAGATTTTATTTTCAGAAACGACACGAAACTATTGTTTCGTAATGACATACGGACAGCCGTCACCGAAATAACCAAAGGGCACAAGGTCATGTTCGTTTACGGCGGCGGCTCTGTAAAACGAAACGGCTGTTATGATGACATCGTGCAGACCTTGACCGACAATGGTATTCCTTTGGCGGAATACGGAGATTCCTCGCGCGAGTTCGCCAAAATACAGGAGGGCATCCGAATTGCCAAAGAGAACGGTATAACGATGATTATCGGTGCCGGCGGAGCCAGCGTGATGGATAGCGCAAAGTTAATAGCGTTCGGCTTTTATCACGAATCTGACCTATGGAATTACGTGAAAGGGAAAAATACATACGGACTGGAACGTCTTCCGCTTGCGCTGATTCCTACCTATCCGTCCAGCGGTTCCGAGAACGGGCTGGGTGCGGTGTCCGTCGATTCGAGGACCGGAGATTTCGGAACGGCCTACGGCATCGCCGCCGACTACGCGATTCTTTGTCCCAAATATTCGTTGACCTTGGACCGGGAAATGACGACCTATACGGGATTTGTCACGTTGGTTCAACTGTCTGCCGGCATTCTCGGTGACAGAAATAGGATGTCCTACGATGCGGGGATTTCCTATATCCGGAATGTGTTCGAAGCGACACGGACCTTGCAGAAAAATCCGGATGACCTTGATGCGAGGGGTATCATCATGATGGGCGCCTCGCTTTCCACTTCATCCCGGCTGGGAATCGGGAAAGAGGAACCGTTCGCTTACGAAATCTACGAATTGGAGTTCCTGCCGGAAAAGTTATTCGGCAGTTCTTATCGCAGGAGCCTGACATCCGTCTTTCCGAGATTCCTTCAAGCTATGGGCAAGCATCATGCGGACGACATCAGAAAATACTATCATGACGCATTCGGCTTCGATTCATCCATCGAAGAATCATCCCGAAAATTGGTAGAACTGTTTGAAGGTTTCGGAGTGGAAATGTATTATGACGGAAAAATTACCCGCGAACAAGTCGATGCCATTCCATGTCATACGGAATTGAGCAAAGAGGAAGTCTTTGATATCATAAACTCGTTAATCCGATAATTAAGAAAGAAAGTAAAAAGGAGGAAAGAAAAAATGTATTACAGAACATTGGGATTAAGCGGTCTGCGCATATCCGCCGTCGGGCTTGGCTGTATGGGCATGAGCCATGCCTACGGCGCACCGGCAGACAAGCGCGAAATGACGGAACTGCTCTCCGATGCGGTGGAGATGGGTTACACCTTTTTCGATACGGCCGAGGTTTACGGCACGCCCGACCGACCGCACGATAACGAGGAGTTGCTGGGCCGGGCTTTGCGACCGTTCCGTGACCGGATCGTGCTGGCTACCAAATTCGGACTGACGTTCGATGCACCCCATGCAGCGGGACCGCACGCCCTGATTCCCGATTCGCGCCCGACGACCATCCGCCGTTCAGTCGAGGAATCGCTCCGCCGTCTGCGTACTGACCGCATCGACCTCTATTACCAGCACCGTATCGATCCGAAGGTTGCGCCGGAAGAGGTGGCAAGTGTGATGGCCGACCTGATTCGTGAAGGCAAAATCCTCCACTGGGGTATTTCGGAAGCTACGGAAGAATATCTGCGCCGCGCCCACAAGGTCTGTCCTGTCACAGCCGTGCAGAACCGCTATTCGATGATGGCACGCCGGCACGAGGCGTTGTTTCCCGTGCTCGAAGAGCTGGGCGTAGGCTTCGTAGCCTTTTCGCCGCTGGCCAACGGGCTGCTGACCGATTGCTATACGGCGGACACAACGTTCGATGTCACGACCGACTACCGGGCTTCGATGCCGCAGTTCCGTCCGGAGAGTTTCGAACGGAACCGTTCGTTGTTCGCTCTGGTCAGGGGACTTGCGGAAGAACATCACGCTACGCCGTCGCAGATTGCTCTGGCGTGGATGATGAACAAACGGCCGTGGATTGTACCTATCCCCGGAACACGCCATCTATGCCGACTGAAAGAGAATATCGGAGCCGCCGACATCCGCCTGACGGCTGGGCAGGTGCAGGCTATCGACGATGCCCTTGCGACGATGCCGATGAGCGAAGTGTTCGGCGGGTCACCCGTAAAGCAGTAAATTATGAAACCGAAAATAATATGTCATATCATGAGTTCCGTCGATGGGCGTTTGCTCAACGAGCGATGGACACAGCCGTTCGACGGTACGCCCGCATCGGATTTGTTTCAGGTCTATGCCGCCATCGGACGAGAATTAGGTACGGATGCGTGGATGTTCGGAAAGAACACCCTCCGTGCCGCATTCCCCTATAAATGGGGAATAGACGGACATGCCGTGTCATCGGATTCTCCCGCCGTATTCGTCGGCGACCGTCGCTCGGAGCGGATGTTCATCGCGGCCGACCCCGAGGCCGACATTTTCTTTACATCCTCCTCTCTGAGGGGCGACAACATCCTCGTCATCGTAGGGCAGAATGCAACGGAGGAGTATCTTGCCCATCTGCGCGAGAAGCGGATTTCCTACGTCATCGTCGAAGATGCGACCGACCTGCGGGAAGGTCTCGAAGCCGTCGGCCGTGAGTTCGGCATCCGCTCCATTTCGGTACAGGGAGGCGGCATATTGAACGGTGCGCTGCTCGCGGAGGGATTGGTAGACGAATTGAGTCTGGTCATCTATCCCAGCATCGACGGGCTTTCGGGCGTGCCTTCCATCTTCGAGTATGTCGGTAGTGCGACCGATCGTCCGGCTGCGGGACAAAGCCTGCAACTGCTCTCCGCAGAGCAACGGGAACACGGCGTCATGTGGCTGCGGTACAAATTTCATAAGAAGCGACACAAATGAAAACGATCATATTGCAAACCATACTGCTTTGCTGTCTGTCCATGGCCTCCTGTTCGGACAGCGAAAGAAACGAGCCGATACTGCCACCGGATCAGGAGCAGGAAGAACCCGTCACGCCCGACCGTCCGCAGGATTATGCGGGGCTGGTGAACAAGACTAATCCCGCACCGGCCTCTTACGAGCAGGAGGCGGAACATCGGGGCGAAGTGGTGCGTATCGACTACCCGACACGCAATTATGCCGAAAGTACTGGAGCAGCTCGCACCAACACGGCTTACGTCTATCTGCCTTACGGCTACGACGAGCACCCCGACCGACGCTATAACGTGCTTTACTTCGTACACGGGCACTACGGTACGGCGTCAACGACATTCGAGGCGGAAAACGGCCTGTTACGCAAACTGCTCGACCACATGACCGAGAACGGGGACATGGCTCCGACCATCGTAGTGTCGCCGAGCTACAACTACGGGCAGCCGACCGCTAATTATGCCGATGCCGACCCGTATTGCGAAGCCCTGCCACAGGAGCTTGTAAACGACTTGATTCCCATTGTGGAGAGCCGCTACCGCACCTACGCCGAAAGCACGGATGCCGCAGGCTTGGAGGCTTCGCGCGGGCATCGTGCCATCGGCGGTTTTTCGATGGGAGCCGTTACGACCTGGTATGCACTGGAACATACGCTCTCCTGTTTCAAATACTTCATGCCTGTCAGTGCCGACTGCTGGTCGTTAGGACGATTCGCCGGCATGAACCGGCCCGACGAAACGGCACTCTATCTGGCGGATATCGTTAGCCGGTCGCCTTACGCCGGCGATGGGTTTTATATTTGGGCGGCGAGCGGAACGGACGATTCGGCCTATCGGGAGACACTGGTTCAGGTCGAAGCGATGGCAAGGCTTACGGATGTGTTTCCGCTCTCCAATCTCACTTTCCACGAGAAAGAGGGCGCACGGCATGAATACAGACCGATGGCGGAATACCTTTACAATGCGTTGCCGTTCTTCTTCCCGAACAGACAAGACGGAAATATGAATACTTATGGACATCTGACTGTTTCAAATACGGTGAAGGATGTGGTGGAGCATGAAGCGTTCGCCGGATTCGGGCAGTTCATCCTGCCTGCCGAACGGAGGTATGACGACGATACGCCGCTTGCGAATGTGGCAAGCCTGCTGCCGTACCACAACTATGTGACGGGCGAGCGGGCTGTGGAGACCATCAATACGATGATAGACTATGTACACGATGGTAACCGATTGTTCTACGACATCTATTCCGATGAAGAGAAACAAGCGGATTCACGCAAGGACAATACAGGACTGTTCTTCTTCCGCGGCGAACCGGGGCGGCCGTTCGCCGTCGTCTGCCCGGGCGGCGGCTGGTCGTATGTCGGGGCGATACACGAGGGATTTCCGCTGGCTATCGCCTTGAGCGAAATGGGTTACAACGCCTTTTCCATCCAGTACCGGACCGGCGGTGCGCAGGTGGCGTGCGAAGACCTCGCCGCGGCCATCGACTTCATCCTGCGCCATGCCGGAGAGTTGCAGGTATCGACTGAGGACTACTCGCTGTGGGGCGGTTCGGCGGGCGCACGCATGGCGGCCTATCTCGGCTCTTATTCTACACAGGGATTCATTGCCGCAGACAACCCGCGTCCGGCAGCAGTCATCATGGGCTATACCGGCCATACGGATTACACGCGCAACGATCCGCCGACCTACGTGGTCATCGGTGATAACGATGGCATAGCGAGTGCGTCGGTCATGCGGCAGCGGGTGGAAAATCTTCGAGCAGTGGGCATAGATGCCGAGTTTCACCTTTTCCCGAATCTGCGTCACGGTTTTGGATTGGGCATCGAAACGAGTGCGGAAGGCTGGGAGAAAGATGCTGTCAGATTTTGGGAGAAGTACATTTCCCGTAAAAATGGTATTTTTTACGGAAAATAATGTAAAGGGAGTCTCATGCTCCCTTTTTACATTTGCATATTTGTAGAATGTATATAAATAATTAGCAATGAAAAAGATACTTACAGTTGCATTGTGCGCGGCACTGGCCGTCTGCAATACATTAAACGCACAGGAGACAATGAAAGAGAACGAAGCATTCGCCGCGGCAGATATGTCTGCCTTCAAGAGCCACAACAGTAACCCGTGGGGATTGGTCTATGCCGATGCCATTACCGAAAATGTTCCGGGCAAGGTGAATATCCGCCCCATTACCTACGACTTGAACGGGTTGAAAATTGCCGCCAATGTCTATACGCCTGCGGGCTACGACCCCGCGAAAAGCTATCCTGCCCTCGTCGTAGCGCACCCTAACGGCGGAGTGAAGGAGCAGGTAGCAGGACTTTACAGTCAGCGCATGGCGGAAAAAGGTTATATCTGCCTGGCGTTCGATGCCGCCTATCAGGGAGCCAGCGAGGGCGAGCCGCGCAATACGGACAAGCCTGCCCACCGCATCGATGACATCCGCCGTGCCGCCGACATCCTGTTGCAATATCCGGGTGTGGATGCAAACCGTGTGGGTATTCTCGGCATCTGCGGCGGTGGCGGCTATACGCTGGCAGCGGCACAGACCGACAAACGGTTCAAGGCGGTCGCTACGCTCAGCATGTTCAATACGGGACTGGTGCGCCGTAATGGATTTCTCGACTCGCAGATAAACAGCGTGCAGGAGCGTCTGACAGATGCCTGCGTCACCCGCCAGAAAGAGGCCGAGGGTAGAGAAATCGAATACGTGGGCGACATGAGCGGCGTAACGCCCGAACAGGCTGCCGCACTGCCGTTCGACCTCTATCGCGACGGCTATGGCTATTACCTGCAAAGCCATGCGCACCCCAATTCTACGTTCCGCTATACGAAAAGTAGCCTCGTGGACTTGATGGCGTTCGACGCTTCGGCCAATATGTACCTGATCGACCGGCCGTTGTTGATGATGGCCGGCAGCATCGCCGACACGTTCTACATGACCGAACAATGTTACAGCCGTGCCACCGGCACGCAGAACAAGGAGCTGTTCCTGATTCCCGGTGCGACGCATATCCAGACCTACTACGTGCCGGAGTATGTGAATCTGGCAGTGAATAAACTGACGGAATTTTTCTCTAAAAACTTATAAAATCAATCGAATATGAAACATGGAATTATCAAAAGTCTGGCGATCGCACTGCTCGCCGGCTTTGCCGTCTCCTGCTCGGAGAGCGGCGAAAACGAACCGCAGCCGACCTATACGGTCACGGTATCAGCAGCCGAAGGCGGAACCGCCGCAGCGAACAAGAACACCTGTCCGGAGGGCGAGGAAGTGACCGCAACAGCTACGGCAGATGAAGGGTATCTTTTTGCCGGATGGTACGAAAACGGGGAAGCGGTTGCAACGGAGGCCGTTCATACGTTCGTCATGCCGGCGAGAAACGTCGTGTTGCAGGCACGCTTCGAGCAAGAAGCGGCAGTACCTGCCGGTAATTTCGACCATCAAGTGACCCAGCCTGCACCGGGCGGAAACACTTCCGATGGAGGACCTCAAGCGGTATCTAATATAACATCGGTTTCCGGTGTTCCGCTTGTAAGGCTAAACAACGGTGTCATGATGCCTCGTTTCGGACTGGGCACCCAAGTACAAAGCATGGAAGGCGCAAACCAACGGCAGCAGCTTAACGAGACAGTTCGTGGCATGGTCATCTCGGCACTCCGGTCGGGTTATCGTCATTTGGACGATGCCATGTTCTATTATAATGAACGTGGAGCAGGCTGGGGAATAAAGGAAAGCGGCATCCCTCGGGAAGAAATATGGGTAACAAGCAAAATATCCGGAGACTTGGCAGATGCGCAAAATGCGTTTGAAGGAATGCTCAAGCGGTTACAAGTCGATTATATAGACCTTGTATATATTCATCACCCCGCTGGCACTTTGGAAGATATACTCGCATGTTGGCGTGTGATGGAAAATGAATATAAGGCAGGCAGAATACGTGCACTCGGTATCAGTAATTTCGACAACCGCATGGAGGCGTTCAATTACGTCATGCAAAATGCGGAAATCAAGCCGCAAGTGGCACAGATAGAGTGCCATCCGCTTGCCCAAAGAAAGGAAGCCAGACAACTCTATGCTGACAATTACGACATTCAGGTGGAGTGTTGGTATCCGCTGAACCACAACAGAGGTGACGTTAATAATGCTATACTCCGACAGATTGCTACTGCACACGGAAAATCGGTCTATCAGATTATTCTCCGCTGGCACATGCAGGAAGGGCTTTGTCCTGTTCCCGGCTCAACCAACCCGGATCACATTCTCGAAAACATCAGCATTTTCGACTTTGAGCTGTCCGATGAGGAAATGTCAGCTATCCGTGCCATTGACCTTGGCGATGCGGGAAGGTCGTTCAATATATCCTACGGTAACGGAAACTTCGGAAATTTTCAGGATTATACCTATGATCATACCTACACGCCTACAGCCATCGAATCTGTCCAAATATGAAACGGAACATATTTCTCTATGCAGTCTTGTCGCTGTTTACAGTTACCACAGCAACAGGATGTGACGAACGCTCGGACAACCCCATGCCCGATAGCGCCATCCGTGTCGAGACAGCCGAAGTGACGGCAATAACCTCTGAAAATGCCATATCCGGCGGTCGCATTATCGGCGAAACGCAAGCGGTAAAGGAGTTCGGCATCTGTTGGGCGACAACCGACAATCCGACCGTTTCCGACAACCACAATGTAGGGGCCGGGGATGCAAATTCATTTGCCTGCTATGCAACAGGGCTTTCGGCAAATACGACCTATTTTGTCCGGGCTTATGCCACGACTTCCGCCGGAACGGTTTACGGTCAGTCCCGCCAATTTACGACGCTTGCCGGTTCGGATGACGATACGCCTCCTGCCGATGGGGATGACGAGCAGAATCCGTTGGCTTCGACCATCTATCTGTGGCCGGAGGGCAATATGGCGAAAGTAACGAACTACACGGGCAGTCAAGGCTCTTACCAAGATCCGCCGTCGTTCCGCCCTTATATGAACTACTTTCCGGCAGCCGATGGCATGACGATAAAAGGAGCTGTTCCTGATTCCCGGTGCGACGCATATCCAGACCTACCACGTGCCGGAGTATGTGAATCAGGCAGTGAATAAACTGACGAAATTTTTCTCTAAAAACTTATAAAATCAATCGAATATGAAACATGGAATTATCAAAAGTCTGGCGATCGCACTGCTCGCCGGCTTTGCCGTCTCCTGCTCGGAGAGCGGCGAAAACGAACCGCAGCCGACCTATACGGTCACGGTATCAGCAGCCGAAGGCGGAACCGCCGCAGCGAACAAGAACACCTGTCCGGAGGGCGAGGAAGTGACCGCAACAGCTACGGCAGATGAAGGGTATCTTTTTGCCGGATGGTACGAAAACGGGGAAGCGGTTGCAACGGAGGCCGTTCATACGTTCGTCATGCCGGCGAGAAACGTCGTGTTGCAAGCACGCTTCGAGCAAGAAACAGTTGCACCCGCCACGGCGGAAGCCGTCGATTTGGGATTGAGCGTAAAGTGGGCTTCTTGGAATGTCGGTGCATCGGCTCCCGAAGAGTTCGGCGGCCGCTACGGATGGGCCGACCCGACGGGCGAGAAGCGGACGACCGAACTCGACGATTATCCGAGCGCAACGCCGCCCGAGAACATCTGTGGCACGGAGTACGACATCGCCCGTGCGCAATGGGGCGACGGATGGCGCTTGCCCTCGCAGGCCGAATTTCAGGAGTTAGTCGATAACTGCACCTGGGAATGGACGGAGATGAACGGCGTGACGGGACGGCGTGCAACCGCTACCAACGGCAATTCGATATTCTTCCCGGCTGCTGCATCGCGCGACGGCGAAACCGTCTCGAATCAGGTCGGACAGCGCGGATGCTACTGGAGCGGTACTCTCTATCCCGGCAACGATGCCCGCTACGCCTATTATTTCTACTTCTACGAGGGCAACCAACAGCCCACCCGCAACAACCGTCGTTATATGGGCTATTCGGTGCGTCCGGTAAAAGAATAGGATATGAAACCGATAATTATATCGCTTATTTTATCGCTCTTCATCGGTGCGTCTGCCACAGGCTGCACCGATAGCGACGGTGCGGAACCGAATAGCAGTATCCGCGTCGAAACAGCAGAAGTAACGACCATTACTTCCGATAATGCGCTTTCGGGCGGTCGTGTAATCGGCGAAACGGAAACAGTCACGGAGTTCGGTATCTGCTGGGCAACGACCGACAATCCTACTATGTCCGATAGTCATAATACCGGAGCCGGCGATGCAAACTCGTTCGCTTGTTACGTCACGGGACTTTCGGCGAGTACGACTTATTATGTCAGGGCGTATGTCACGACTTCGGCCGGAACGGTTTACGGTCAGTCCCGCCAATTTACGACGCTTGCCGGTTCGGATGACGATACGCCTCCTGCCGATGGGGATGACGAGCAGAATCCGTTGGCTTCGACCATCTATCTGTGGCCGGAGGGCAATATGGCGAAAGTAACGAACTACACGGGCAGTCAAGGCTCTTATCAAGATCCGCCGTCGTTCCGCCCTTATATGAACTACTTTCCGGTTGCGGAAGGCACGACGGTAAAGGGTGCTGTTCTCGTCTGTGCTGGCGGTGCGTTTCAGTTCCGCCAAATTACTAAATTTTAAGGATTTTTGCAAACTTAATCGACTAAAAATTAAATGTTTAACAGCTTAAATTTAATTTTTGTCATCTACTAAAAATGGTTTTATCAAGTGATATTGCTGTCGTTCATTTGTGGTCTGATAGTAGCTTGTTCGAAGGATAACGACTCCGATACTCCATTATACAGGAATGACACTATCAAGTACGATGCAAGTCGTAAAATTCTTGTTGCTTATTTCAGTTGGGGCGGTAATACCCAGCACCTTGCCCAAACCATAGCTGATGTTACCGGAGCCGATCTTTTCCGTATCGAGACTGTCAATCCCTATCCGACGGATTACAACGAATGTACTGTAGTTGCCCGAGAAGAACTGGATAATGGTATTCGTCCAGAATTAAGCGACACAGTGGAAAACCTTGATGACTATGATGTAGTTTTCGTAGGATGTCCTGTTTGGTGGCATACTGCCCCTATGGCTATATGGTCGTTTCTTGAAAATTCGGAACATGACTTTTCAGACAAGATTATCGTACCGTTCTGTACCTATGCTTCGACCTATCGGGAGGAAACACTTGCCAAAATCGTAGAACTCACTCCCAATTCCCTTCATCTGCAAGGATTCGGAACAACCGGAAGAAATACAAATGGAGTGGAAAATTGGCTGAGAACGATTCAGGTTATACGATAAACAGCCAAAATATCGTTAAAAACAGTAAAACTCATAATCGCATTGACATTGATTGTGAGTTTTTTGTGAATTTATTTGTAATTTTACAAGCGGAAATCAAGCGGTTACGGCATGGAATACCCCAAAGATATCATCGTCGCTGACAAGTTGGGCGTTGTGAGAACGGATTCCGAGAAGGAATATCTGGCTCATTTGCTCTGCTTGGGCGGAACGTGCCGTTACCGTTTTAACGAGCGGGACTTCGAGTTGCACGCCGGGGATTTGTCAATTATCCGCAAACGGAAAATGGTCGAGAAGGTCGAGCCTTCGGATGACTTCCGATGCAAGATAATTTATGCCACGCCCGGCTTTATCGAGTTGTGCACGCCGCAAAGCAATTACGGTATGAAAGGATCGCTGGCTCTGTTCCTCAATCCCGTGATGCACCTTACGCCGGAGCAGCAAATCGTCTGCCGCCGGGATTTTGATTTGTTGGAACTGCGCATCCGGAATAAGGAACACCGTTTTTATCAGGAAACGCTCATCAACGCCATGCAGGCAGCTATCCTCGATTTCTTCGACTTTCACGCCACCCTCTACGGTCAGAGCGATATTTCGACGCAGAACGCCTCCATCATGAACCGTTTTCTGAAAATGCTGGAAGAGGGAACCTATCGTGAACACCGGGAGGTTTCCTATTACGCCGATTGTTTGTGCGTCACGTCTAAATATTTGTCGGAGGTGTCGAAAAAGGTCAGCGGATATGCCGCCAACTATTGGATTAACCGTTACACGATTCTCGATATTTCGCGGCTGTTGCGGGACAAGTCGCTGACGTTCGTCCAGATTTCCGATATGTTCGGTTTCTCGTCACCCGCCTATTTCAGCCGTTACGTGCAACAGAACCTCGGGCTTAATCCGACGGATTACCGGAAATAATCATCTATCAATTCTTGTATAATCGGTAAAAATCGCAGTTTTTACCGATTTTTTTGTATCGCCGTTTCTCTGCCGTCCCGCTACCTTTGCAAGGTAACAATTAAAAATCAGAGCGATATGAAATCATTGGTTATTACGGTATTGCTTTTTCTGACTTTATCGGTCGGAGCAAAGGCGCAGGAGAACGCAAAAACATTTACCCCCGAGGAGCAAGCCGTCATCGATTTGTCGAACAACAAATGGGACTGGATGGCGGAAAAGAACGCCGATAAGCTGGCGGAGCTGTTTCACGAAAGTGCACAGTTCGTCCACATGGGCGGTTATTGGGGCAAGGAGCAGGAACTGAACACGATTCGTTCTGGGGCCATCTGGTACAAGAAAGCCGAGATACATGACGTGCAGGTCAAGTTTGCCGCAGGTACGGCAACGGTTTACAGCCGTATTCATCTGAACTCCGAGGTCGGGGGTAACTCCGTCCGTTTCCCTTTTATAGTGACGGAAGTCTATGTGATGGAAAACGGCCGATGGCAGCTCTCCGTGCTTGCCTTTACGCGAACGTTGGGTGAATAATGGGCAATTTGGTTTATGCCGGATGTTTCGATAATGAAAGAAATAATAAATTCAATTGAAAATGAAAAAGATAAAATTTGCAGTATTTGCTATTGTATTCTCAACGTTGAGTTGTTATGCCTGTACGGAAGAGGGGCCGAGGCAGCCTGCCGAGCAACCCGAAACACCCGTAGAGAAGCCCGAAACGCCTCCTGATACGCCGCCTGAGGCGACAACGATTCAGATGACGACAGCCGTGCCGGAGGCTTATTTCAGGGCGGCCGAACAACAGGGAATAGTAGAAGTCGTCGAATATGAATCGAAAGATTACACCGGTTCGATGGCTCCCACGACCAAGCCCGCTTATGTGTATCTGCCTTACGAATATGACGATACCGAGAAGTACGATATCATCTATCTGATACACGGCTGGACGGGAACGGCCGAGCAGTATTTCGGTCTCGCGTCCTGGCCGCAGATGAAGAACTTGTTCGACAATATGATTCAAAACGGAGATTGCAAACCATTCATAGCCGTTTCGCCCACTTGGGATAAGGATAACCGCAGCAAAGACTGGGGAGAATCGACAAGAGAAGTTGCCGTATTTCACAACGAATACCAAAACGAGTTGATCCCGGCCGTCGAAAGCCGATATTCCACCTATGCCGAGACGTTCGATAAAGCCGGTATTCTGGCGTCGCGCGACCACAGGGCTTTCGGAGGATTTTCGCTCGGTTCGATTACCACCTGGTATATTTTTGAGCACTGCTTCGACCTGCAAAAGTGGTTTCTGCCTATGAGCGGCGACAACTGGCATATCCAAATGTTCGGAGGCCAGTATGAGCCGGAAGCCACCGCTGCATTCCTGTCGGAAGTCGTCACTGCATCCGATTATAAAGACAATTTCTACGTTTGGTATGCGGTCGGCACACGTGATTCCCGATTCTATCAGACGCACAATCAGGCGTCGGCCATGATAGCGTTGCCCGAAACATTCAACGCGAAGAATTTCTCCTATCACCAGAAAGAGGGCGGGCAGCACGATTTCAATTCCGTTTGGGAGTTTTGCTACAACGCTCTGCCGTTTTTCTTTCCGAAATTAAGCGATGACAAATAAAAGATTAAATCGAATAAAAATAGTAACAGATGAAATATAAATTTACCTCTCTGCTCATAGCTTTGCTATGTAGCATTATCAATGTATATGCACAGAATGAAATTGTTATTAATGGCATTGTCAGAGATCGAATTAACAAAAACAAACTGGAGAATGTTACCGTCTCCGTTGCAGGTTCATCTATTGGAACCGTAACGAATGCCGAAGGGGTATTCTCGTTAAAATTATCTCAACAGCTATCTAACTCCAAACTTGAACTATCGCATATCGGTTATCAGAACACCCAATTCGCAATGACAGTTCCCGACAATTCCTCTCAATTGTCGGCTACAATCTGGATGACTCCTGTCACACAGCAACTGGACGAAGTTGTGGTATATGGCGGTGACGCACGCCGTATCGTTAAAGAGGCTTTGAAAAAAATACCTGTCAATTATCCAGCCCATGAAAGTATGTTGAGTACTTTTTATCGAGAAACTATTCAAAAAAGGCATCGCTATATCGGTGTTTCCGAAGCTATGATGGATGTGTATAAAACAGCTTACACGAATCGGAATACCAATCATGACAAGGTACAGCTCATCAAAGCACGCCGTTTAGTAAGCCAAAAGCAAAGTGACACATTGGCTGTCAAAATGGAAGGCGGCCCCAACCAATCTATTTTCTTGGATATTGCAAAGAATGAAGATGCCCTGTTAGATCAGCAGTCTATGGAGTATTACACATTTACACAAGAACCTTCCGTTTTATTAGACAACCGCCCACAATACGTTATCCGCTTCGCACCTCGCGTAAAATTGAGCTATGCGTTGTTTACCGGTAAGTTATTCATCGACCGAGAAAAGCTGGCTATCACACGGGCTGAATTTTCGCTCGATTTGTCTGACCGCGAAAAAGCCACTCGGGCTATTCTTCGTAAGAAGCCTGTCGGATTGCGCTTTCGTCCACAGGAAGTTAATTTCCTTGTGACCTACCACGAACGAAACGGTCTGACCTATCTGCATTACATCTGTAATGAAATGCGTTTCAAATGCGACTGGAAGCGACGTTTATTTTCTTCCCCTTATACCGCTCGTTCTGAAATGGTTGTCGTGGAACAAGACGAACAACCGGATCGTATCATTGCTCGACGAAATGCCTTTAGTCCGAAGCAGATATTTTATGATGTAGTAGAAGAGTACTGGAACGAGGACTATTGGAAGGAATATAACATCATAGAACCGACCGAGACATTGGATAATGCAGTGAAGAAACTAAAGAAACAATTATCACAAGGTAACAATTGAGAAAGAATCAGATATGAAAATCAGTCATTTATTTATAACGATTATGTCGTTTTTATCATCTGTTGTTGCAACGGCCCAGACCGCAGAAACATTCCGTCAGCCTTATCCGCCGGGTGAAAAAATATCTCCCAATTCTAATTTTACGGGTGAAGTGTGGCTTGCGCCGTTGAGCGAACACCCCGAATTGAACGTCCCGATGTTCAACGTTACGTTTGCTCCGGGCTGTCGCAACAGTTGGCATTCGCACAAGGGCGGACAGATCCTGATTGCTACCGCAGGCATAGGCTACTATCAGGAGAAAGGGCAGCCCGCCCGACGGTTGTTTCCGGGCGACATCGTTGAAATCGCTCCCGATGTGGAGCATTGGCACGGAGCGGCGGCGGACAGTTGGTTTGCACATATTGCTATCGAGTGCAATCCGCAGTCGAATGCGGCGGTATGGCTCTCTCCGGTAAGCGATGAGCAGTATCGTGAAGCCACGACCGAAGCGGAACGCCGTTATGCCGAGGCCAACAAGGTATTGACCGCTCGTGAGCAGGCTATCGTAGCGGTAGCATCTTATACCGGCAAAGGTGATTTGGAGCATCTGAAATCGGCACTTGCGCAGGCTTTGGAGGCAGGCATGACCGTCAACGAGATAAATGAAGTGCTGATTCACGCCTACGCCTACTGCGGATTTCCGCGCAGTTTGCGGGCTATCCAGACCTTTATGCAGGTGGTGGATAAACGGAAAGCGAACGGAATAAATGATCCCGTCGGTCGGGAAGCAACGGCAATCGACGACGCGCGCAGCCGTTACGAACGCGGGCGCGATGTACTTGCTGAAATATCGGGCATATCGGCTGATGCTCCGAAAGCAGGATACGCCCTATTCGCTCCAGCCATTGAACGATTTTTGAAAGAGCATTTGTTCGCCGACCTTTTTGAACGCGACCTGCTGACCTATCGGGAGCGGGAACTCGCCACAGTATCCATCCTTGCCGGAGTGGGCGGCGTAGAGCCGATGTTTAGAAGCCATGCCGCAATATGCCTGCATCTTGATGTTACTCCCGAACAACTTTCGGCATTGCTGAACATTGTGGAAATGAATCTCGGCAAGAGTTATTCGGAACCGCTTCGCAAAGTGTTGAATCAAATGACGGAAAAGAGATGAAGAAGATAATCTTATCGGTATTGATGCTGTCGGTTACAGCAATAGCCGAAGCGCAAGAGGCTGTTGCGATACTTAAACAAGGACACTTCTCGGTAGGAGGCACAACCATACATCGACCGGGGACATACAACAACAGCAAATTCATCGGCTGGGCAGAGCAGGAAGAGACCGGTCAAAGCTACCGTGCCGACCATGCCTTCGTGGATTTTCAGATACCCGCCGACGCTCATCGGCTGCCGCTGGTCTATGTACACGGTTACGGCGGTTCTGGCGTCTGCTGGCAGATGACGCCCGACGGCCGCGACGGATTCGCCACGTTGATGCTGCGTCGCGGGTGGAGCAGTTATGTCATGGATCTGCCCGGTCGGGGGCGTGCGGGAAGAACATCGGCGACCACTACAGTCAAACCCGTGGCAGACGAGATGTTCTGGTTCGACATATGGCGTCTCGGCATATGGCCGAACTATAACGACGGAGTGCAGTTCCCGAAAGACTCCGTGTCGCTCTCGCAGTTCTTCCGCGAAATGACGCCCGATCTGAGCGACCACCGGCAGGACGTTCCCGCTCTCGGCGCATTGGCCGACCGCATCGGCGACCATATCCTCGTGACCCATTCGGCCGGAGGATTTCCGGGCTGGGTGGCAGCTATGCAAGGTCCGCAAGTTAAAGCGGTAATTTCGTATGAACCGGGCGGATTCGTATTCCCCGAAGGCGAAGTTCCGGAACGCATCGACGGGCTGACAGGAGGTGTTGCAGGAACGCCCGTGCCGATGGAACAGTTCAAGCGACTTACGGAGATTCCTGTCATTCTGTATTTCGGCGACTATATCCCCGAAACACCGTCCGAAAATCTGGGCGGCGAGAACTGGCGGGTGCGCCTTCAGATGGCCCGCAAGTTCGTGGAAACAATCAACCGACACGGAGGAAACGCCACATTAGTGGAACTGCCTAAAATTGGCATTTATGGAAATACGCATTTTTTGATGCAGGATTTGAACAATGACAAGTTGGCAGAATTACTTGATGAATGGCTAACAAAGAATTACTTATCAAACAAATAGTTAGATATAATGTCATTGTTATTACAGCATAAGATAGTTGCCGGATATTTATTATTGATGGCGGTCATCTGTTGTATGGTCGCCATCGTTTTACACGAGCGTAAACGTGTGGCGGAGATAGAGCAGGAGTCAATAACTATATTCCAGACTCAAAGCAATATCAGCACCACCCATCGCCATATCACCGTGCTTGCGACTTTCGGGGAATCCGTCATGACGTGGACAGAAAAAGATTGTGAGTTATACCGTACACGTCGTCTGAAAGCGGATTCCCTGCTGCAAATTTTACGTGAACAATGCAAGGAATTTGTGCGTTCGGAACAAGTGGATTCCCTCCGTTCCCTGTTGCTCAACAAAGAGGAACATCTGTTGCGGATGAAAGAAATTTTCCGGCAACAAAAACAAATCGACAGCCTGCTGGCCGGCCAATATTCACTTGTCACATCACCAGCAAATACCTCCCGTACAGTCATCCGCAAGAAAAAAGGGATAGCCGGATTCTTCGGAGGCAAGGAAACCGTACAATTGCCATCCGCTAATACCAAAGTGAGAGCACGGGGGAACGAGCTTATTTCCTTGCAGGAAGAACGCAGAAGAAACATCGAGACCTATACGGACAGCCTGCGGTTGCATAATAAGGAACTCAACGTGAAACTACGCACGTTGATTACAAGCCTGGATGAGCAGGCATTGTCCGCACTCCGGAACAAAGAAGTCCGCTTGAAAGATTCATACGAGCATTCCACCCTTGTAATAACCGGCCTGATAATCTTCTCCATAATCCTGTTGTTTGTCTTGTATCTTATCATACAACGGGATATCAAGATTAAGGCAAGGAACAGGAAACGCCTGGAAGAAACGATAGAACAGAACAATGCGTTGCTGGAAATGCGGAAGAATATTATCCTGACCATTTCCCATGACATCCGTGCCCCGCTGAACATCATCAGCGGGTGTGCCGAACTGGCTACGGACACCCGTGAAAAGAAACGCAGGAACAATCACCTGGACAACATCAGGATCGTGTGTAAACACGTGGTACACTTGCTCAACAACCTGTTGGACGTGTACCGTCTGAACGAGGCCAAAGAAACCCGCAATGATGTGCCCTTCAGCCTTAAGGACTTGTTGGAACGTACCGTTTTCGGATTCTCCCACGTGGTCAATAACAAGGGAATCCTGTTCTGTCACGATTTCAAGGATACCGATGTCAAACTTTACGGCGATGTGGACCGCATCGGGCAGATTATAGACAACCTGCTCAGCAATGCCGTCAAATTCACGGAAGCCGGTACAATCAGTCTGAATGCCTGTTATCATGAAGGAGAGCTGCTGTTAGAAGTCAAAGATACCGGTATCGGCATGAGTGAGGAGACGCTCTCCCGTATTTTCCGTCCGTTCGAACGCTTGAGTTCAGTGGCCAACGCCCAGGGATTCGGACTGGGCCTGCCAATCACGAAAGGACTTGTCAACCTGCTTGGCGGAACCATCAATGTGACAAGCAGCATAGATCAAGGCAGCACCTTCCGCGTGGCACTTCCCATGAAAATGACGGACGAACCGATAGAGAGCGAGAACCGGATAATCCCGCATCCGGTACATCTGCCCCAAAATGTACTTGTCATCGATGATGACACCATGTTGCTGGATGTGATAAAGGAGATGCTGGAGCGCAACGGAATGAACTGTACAACCTGTGCCACTTCCAAAGAGGTCGTAAAGGCAATGCGGGGCAAGGATTATGACTTGCTGCTGTCCGACATTCAAATGCCGGGAACCAACGGCTTCGAGCTGCTGACTCTGTTGCGGAACTCAAATATCGGGAACTCCCGTACCATACCTGTTGTGGCTATGACGGCACGTGGTGACAGGGACAAGGAGGCATTTCTCCATGCCGGATTTACAGACTATATCTACAAACCTTTCTCCTCCTCCGAGTTGCTCGGCCTGCTTTCAACGATAAGAAGAAACCGGCAGGAAGATAACCATAGCGTCGATTTCAGTCTGATACTCTCTGAAGTCAGCGACAAGTCGAAAACGCTTCTTTCCTTTATATCCCAGTCGGAAAAAGACCGGGAGGAACTCGCTACGGCAATGAAAAACGGCGACAGGCAGAAATTGCGTGAAATCACCCACCGGATGCAACCGATGTGGGAATTGCTGCAAATGGAAGAAGCCTTGTCGGCTTATCGCGCTTTACTGAAAGATGAGACTATAAACGATAAGATATTGAATGAACATACCCGGCAGATTATGGATTACGCCGCCATCCTTATTAAAGTGGCGGAAGCCGAGATAAAAAGAGTGACGAATGAAACGGAAGATACTGATAGTTGAGGACAACGTCGGTTTGTCACAGATGCAGAAAGACTGGCTCTCACAGGCGGGTTATGATGCCGTGACAGCCATGAACGAGACGATAGCACGCTCGTTAGTACGCAGAACGCAGTTCGACCTGATATTGTCGGACGTGCGGTTACCGGAGGGGGACGGCATTTCCCTGCTGGAATGGTTGCGCAAGGAAAAGAAGGACATCCCGTTCATTATCACGACCGAGTATGTTTCTGTGCCCGATGTGGTGCGTACCATCAAGCTCGGAGCCAAAGACTACCTGCCCAAACCGGTACACCGGGAGCATCTGCTGGAGTTGGCTGAAGATGTGTTCCGCCCGGTGGCTACGGTGCGCAAGAAAGAGAAGGTGCTGTTTCACCGTACAAGCCCCAGGATTCTGCAAGTGGAAAAGTTTGCCAAGTTGGTTGCTCCGTCCGATATGTCGGTAATGATTCTCGGTGCCAACGGAACCGGTAAAGAATCGATAGCACAAACCATCCATAACAACAGCGAACGCTGGAATATGCCGTTCGTCGCGGTAAACTGCGGGGCGTTGCCGCGTGAACTGGCCGCCTCGCTCTTCTTTGGGCACGAGAAAGGGTCGTTTACCGGTGCCGATAGTGCCAAGACCGGATATTTCGACATGGCGAAAGGCGGCACGCTGTTTTTGGACGAGATCGGGACGATGTCCTACGAGATACAGTCCTTGCTCCTGCGGGTATTGCAGGAGAATACCTATGCTCCGGTAGGCGGTAGGGAACGGACAGCCGATGTGCGGATAATTGCCGCCACGAACGAGGATATGCAACTGGCCATCCGGGAGGGACGTTTCAGGGAAGACCTCTACCATCGGCTGAACGAGTTCGAGATTCGGCAGCCGTCGTTGGCGGAGTGTCCGGAAGACATCCTGCCGCTGGCCGAATTTTTCCGTGAACGTCATTCCAAAGAACTGAAACGGGAAACGCAAGGCTTTACGGACGATGCCAGGCGCAGGATGCTCGCCTATCACTGGCCGGGCAACGTGCGGGAGTTGCAGAACCGGATCAAACGTGCCGTGCTGGTCACGGAAACGCCGATGCTGAATATGGAAGCGTTAGATATGGAAATCCGTCCATGCGTAAATGACGATGCGCCTTCACGTACCATCCTGCCCCTGAGAGATGAATCGATGGAGAAAGAGAGCATTATCAATGCCCTGAAGGTTTGCAACGGACACCGGGAACAAGCCGCAGCGATGCTGAATATCAATCCGGCAACGCTGTACCGGAAAATGAAGAAATACGGGCTGAAGTGAAATAGATAACCGCAATTAATGGAAATATCGCTGAATATATGTAATTTTGCAATTAAATAGAAAAAATCGGCATACTGCCAATAGGGCAGTTACCGACTATATAACATAAGAGCGCAAGCTTCTCGGACAGAAATCTGGTAAATTGACGTTAAAGGAGAGTGATTGCGTAATGCTTATGCTATGCTTTGTCATAGCGTGGTATTGCGTATTCTCCTTTAGGCTTTACCAGAGCCTCTGTCTGAGTGCGTGGTTACCACGCTTCTTTTTTAGACAGACGGCATGGCAAAGATACAGGCAGTAACGGTGATGACATTGGACGGGTTCCTTCCGGAATCCGATAACGTGTCGATGCAATGGGTAATGAATCACAGGAAAGGTTTTGCCCGTTGGCGTGAACGCTGTGACGCAAGGATTTTGCCCCATTCCATTCTGGACCTGCTGTGCGAGAAAGACAGCAAAGACAATACCTTTACCTATCTGGTTGAAGTTTCCGATTCCGAATCGCTGGAACTGCTCCGTGGACTCTTCCACTACAACCTCGTGGACGAACTGGTCATCTACCTGCTTCCCATTTCCTCCGGCCGGGGAACTTCCATACAAAACATTCTTCCCGCTCTGCAATGGCGGTTGTATAAAGCCACTGCCTTCTCCAACGGCATCTGCCGTCTGATTTATCGCGATCCTTGCAAGATGTAACTTGCACATTGCGAGAATCCTTGCATTTTGCAAGATTCTCCGAATCTCCCTTTTTACATCACAAAAATTTTATTTCACTGATATACAGTATTATGTCAGTGTTTCTTGGTGTCTATCGGTGTCATTGGTACGCTGTTAGCCCTTTAATATGATATAACCTGTTGCGCGACAAGGTGTAAGCAAACGATTATTTACACTCAAAACAGATTCATCATGTTACAGATAAACAATGAGACCGCCCACAAGATGTTCTTCCAGATTATGGAACGGTTCGACAAGATAGACCGGGCATTGGAACGTATGAACAAACTGAAGGATTGTCTGGACGGCGACACGCTTTTAGACAACTATGACCTGTGCCGGCTGCTCGGCATCACCAAGCGTACACTGGCGCGTTACCGCCAGAAGAAACTCGTCACCTATTACATGATTGACGGGAGAACCTACTACAAGGCATCCGAAGTGGAAGCCTTCTTGAATCAGAAAGGAAGGTCATTGCCGGCAAGATTCAAGGGGCAGGCAAATGTCTAACGATAAAATGGAACAAGAATCATGGAAATCATATGTGTTGATAAACAGACTTTTGAAGAACTGCGCATCCGCTTTTGCGAGTTCGAGCAGCAGGTGACACGTGTATGCCGCCCAGTCGAAGACCTGGGTTTGAAAAACTGGCTGGATAACCAGGAGGTATGCGAAGTGCTTCGTATCAACAAAAAGACCCTTCAGGCATATCGCGCCAAAGGCATCCTGCCTTTCAGCCGTATCAAGAACAAACTCTTCTACAAGCCGGAGGATGTACGGAGATTGCTGGAATTGAATTATCATCCCTTAATAAAGAACAAATCATGAGCTATCATTTCATAGACAAGAAAGACCCGCGCATCGACGTGATGTTTCAGGGAATGGAGAAAATGGAGGCAATGCTCGCCAGAATGGAAGATATGCCAAAATCCCTCTTTAACGGGGAACGGTTCCTTACAGACGAGGAACTGTCCAAAATCCTGCGGGTAAGCAGGCGTACCTTGCAGGAATACCGGACTTTCGGGGTTATTCCTTATTATCTGGTACAGGGAAAGGCACTCTATAAAGAGTCCGATATCATGAAGATACTGGACGATGCCTACAAGCGGTGCCGGGAGGAACAACGCTGGGTATAGTCGTGCACATTCTTATAAGGACGGAGAAACGGCCTGCGGTTCAGGCAGACTGTTTCTCCGCTTTCCATTTCATGCGGTCGGTGATATCCTTTTCCGCTTTTTCTTGGCGGTGAAATCCTCTTCACAAAGGTCAATTTTGTTTCCGAAGCCTGCGTCCCTCAACCGCTTCATATCCTCGTCCACTTTCGTATTTGTCACTTGTGCGTAAATTTGCGTGGTGGAGATAGAGGTGTGTCCCATCATGCGGCTTACCGTCTCTATCGGCACGCCGAGCGAGAGAGTGATGTGTGTCCCGAAATTATGCCTGGCCTGGTGAAAGGTCAAATCAAAGCCGTAAACCTTTCCTAACTGTCTTGTCTGCAAGATAAAATATCCACGGGTGTAAATATTGAATATTTTATCACCGGTTCTTTGACCGCGGTATTTCTTAATGATTTGGAGAGGGATATCCAACAGTCGGACAGACGAGGGCGTATCGGTCTTCTGCCTGTGGATATGAATCCACCATGTCCCGTCCTCTGCCTGTGTAATATCATTTATTGACAGTTTCTTCAAATCCGCGTACGCCAGTCCGGTGAACGTCGAAAATATGAACATATCCCTCACGAATTGCAGTTGCGGTTTCTCCACCGGTGTGGTCATCAATGTCTTGAGATCCTCCAGTTTCATGTGGCGGCTTTTTCTTTTGGGCAGTTCCGGATGCAGACGGCAGTAAGGGTCGCGGCGCAATGTCCCCTGGTTGACCGCACGCATCGTGAGCTTCTTCAGACGGTACAGGTGCTCATGCACGCTTTTGGGCTTCAGGTTGCGGTCTGTACGCAGAAACACTTCAAAGTCATCATAAAATACCCGGTCAAGGCTTCGTAACGTCACATCCTCAACTCCTTTCTTTTCCAGAATAAATGCGGCAAGATGCTTGTAGGATCGCTGATAGGAGTCGTATGTCTCCTGTATGCGGTCTATCCCGACACGTTTCTTGAATTCTTCATTGTGCTCCCTGAAGAGGGCCAGCAGTGTGAGCGGTTTCTGACCGATACCCTTGACCGCATTCTTGACCAGTTCCGCCGTGATGAACCCCAGGCTGTTCTTTATCCGATGGTAATGTCCGGCAATATCGCGGGTCAGGTCGTCTATGGCACGGTTCACGGTGACGGCATTCTCACTCCTTCCGTCGGCACGCCCTTTCTCCGGATTCCAGATGGCGGGATTGACCGACACTTTGGTCCCTATCTGTGCCCATTCGGCATCGATGCTCACCTTGCACAATAACTGGCACATCCCGTCCTTGCGTATTTTCGTGCGGTTGATATAGAACAACACCGCGAAAGTGCTGCGCCTTCTGGCATTCTGTTTTTCTGTATTCTTTTCCATATCCTTGCTTTTACGGGTTTTCAAATGACAACGGAGAAGCGTTCCGATATTTTCCGGTTCAAAATCCTCGTGTCGGTACTTATCTTATCGTCCGTTACTTTCGCGTAAATTTCCGTGGTCTCTATCCTGCTGTGGCCGAGCATCTTGCTGACCGTTTCAAGGGGTACTCCGTGAGAAAGCGTGATTTCCGTGGCATATGTATGACGTCCCGCATGAAAGACCAAAGGACGGTTGATGTTACAGATTCGGGCAATCTTTTTCAGGTAAAGATTCAGCGTGGAGTTGCAATACATGGGCAGCAATTTGTCATCGGGAGCGGAATCACGGTACTTCTCCAAAATCTGTAGCGGCAAGTCCAATAATGGTATTTCGAATTCTACCTTTGTTTTCTGCCGTGCGCTCTTGATCCACCATGTGCCGTCTTCTGCAAGGGAAAGGTTATCCTTCGTCAGCAGGCGCATGTCCCCGTATGGAATGCCGGTATAGCAGGAGAACAGGAACATGTCGCGAGTGTGATATAATGTTCTCCGGTGAAGCGGAGTGGTCATTATCCGTTGCAGTTCCTCGGCGGTAAGATATTTCTGCTCGGCCTTTGGGCGCACCGCCTCGTATCCTGTAAACGGGTAGGTGGTAATGATACCGTCCGCGATGGCTTCTCCGACAACGGTCTTCAACTGCACGGTCAGGTTGATGATGGTTCTTGGGGCGAGATTGCGCTCTGTCCGCAGGTATAGGTCGTATTTGTCGATGAAGGAACGGTCCAGTGCGGTGAACGGTATATCGGACAGTTTGTATTGCCATTGCAGGAATCTCTCGACATGGTTGCAGGCATTACGGTAAGCCCTCAGGCTGCCTTCCGTACGGTTAACTCCCACACGCTTTTCAAAATTACTGATAAACTGCCTGAAATAGCTCAGGAGCGTTTCCTGCCCGCAAGCCATCCCGAGCAACTGGTTTTTCACCTCATCGGCCGTCACGCCGTCACGTATAGCCGACAGGTCCGTATAAATGCCCAATGCCATCGCGCGGATCTCATCCAGCTTGTTGTTGATTTCCTTTGCCGCCACGCTTTTACCGGACGCACGTCCCGAAGCCCAACGTGACTGCGGGACTTTCATCTTCACACTGAATGCCGCTTCGGAATATTTCCCGATGTTCAACTTAGCCATTACGGGACAGTTCCCTCCGGCATCCGCCTCGCTCTTTTTCAGGTAGAACGAAACCTTTACATTTGCCTGATTCATAACTAATTCCTTTGTTTGCAAAATTATTATATAGCGAGCAAATGAACGGCATGAAAAATATAGCGAAACATAGAAAAAAGCCCCTCGGCTTGCAGTCATGGCCCATATTTTTTCCTGATGCGAGAAAAAATGAGTAACTTTACACTCGCAGAACAGAAAGAAACAGCGTTCTCTACGGCAGTGGACCGAATGGAAAAACGAGATGTGGAAGTGGATTCCAACCACCTTTTTTCAATCCCGAAAAGGCAACGGATAGGTAGCAATTTATTCTCCTAACTCCCCAAAAAACGGCTAAAAGCCATCAATGGAAGAATATGGTACAAAGCTACATATCCCATTCGATTTCAAACACTTTGCATTATTCTTCTGAAATCCATCCGTATATGGGCGAGTTTAAGAATCTTTGCCATTCGGTTCGTTCATTCTTTTCGGCAAAGGTAACACAATAATTCCACATATCGTTCCGGCAGCCCCATACAACACGGAGCCCCCGCGATGCAGGGGCTCCGTGCGAACCGGCAATACCGGGTCTATTTCACGGAGTTCTTATACCACTCCTTGTGTTTTTCGCCACGGCTCTTCACCCAGTCGGCGAAATAGGGATAGAAGACGTCGATTTTCACCATCTCGTCCGGGATCCGGTAATCGGTAACGGGCAGGTCGATGGCAAAAGGATACAACTCGGAAGTCGCATAATAATAGGGCCCGATGGGGTTCCCCGCCTTGTCCAGCGAGCTCTTGTCATCGTTGCGGCCGAAAGGATAGGGGTCGGCCAGCGACGTGGGCGGATAGTTGGTCAGGTGTATTTCCTTGCGGACGGCCCCGGGAACAAACCCTTTGTCGCTCACGCAGATGAACGGGTTGTAGAGCGACTTGCGGGTCACCTTGTCCATCGACAGGCTCCCATCCAGTTTGATCTCGACGCTAACGGGCCCCCGGGCCACGGCCTGCTCGATGTCGTCGAAGAGTATCACCACGGCTTTATCCTGGTTCTTTTCGAGTCCGGCCGTCGAAGACCCGTTTTCGATCTTCACGCCTTTGACGGCGGTTACGGGAATGTCGAGCTGGTAACCGAAGGCGCTCCGGAGTTTACCGCCGCTGTGCAACGGAGTGACGACATCCCGGATCGCCACGATCCGGTTGTCTTTGTCGACCGTGAAGGTCGTGCTGTACCCGACCACCACGTCATTCATGTCGTAATCGCCCTGGCTCGGCCACAGATCCTCGAAAGCCAGCGTGCCGACCACAGGGTCGCCCGCCACGTCGGGATACTTCTCGTCACCGGGGTCGGTCGTCGGGCGGTCGGGGTCGTAAATGGCATCGGCAGGATCGGAGTCCACATAGAAAAGCACGTCCTTATAGTCGTTGTCGCCGCCATCCTCGAAGCCGAGCACGGTTTTGCCGCTCACTTTGTCGTAAAGGCTGACCATATAGCGGCCGTTCCCCGCATTGAACTCATTGTTCGAATAGCGCGCCGGGTGTTTCGAACCGGTGATATCGAGTTTTCCGGTATAGTCATAAGCCGAAATTTCATACGCATCGGGCAGCATGAACCAGCCCACAGTCGTACCGGCTGGGAAAATGTCGGTAGCCTTGCCTCCCCTGAAACAGGTCAGCCGCAGCTGTTCGCCGAAAAACAGGGGTGCCGTCCAATCGCCGCCACCCGACCCCAAATCGTCCGGGTCGTCGAAATTGGTCGTAAAAGAAGAGCAGTTGGGGAAGGCCACGTACTTGGGCAGCGCATCGAACTCGGCTTGCGTCCGGGGAGGGTTCTGCGTATCATAATAATAATAACCGATGGCATTGCGCCATGCTGCCAGTTCTGCGGCGAACACCAGCGTCAGATGGGCATCCTTCGTCACATTGAGGTTGACCACCCCGGTCGGCATGGCGTATTTCGAATTGTCGACGCCCGGCATCAGTACGTTCTGAATGCGGTTCATCATCCCCGCAGGTGTCTGTGCGTAATCAGGTGCGATATTCAGGTAGGGTTTCTGACCATACACTGTACCGAGGATGTAGAGCGGTTTGCCTTCCCAAGTCCAGTCGCCGAGCTGCTGCACGTTATAAGGATTGGCCGCATCGGCACGGGTCGCCGCAACCCGGTCGGCAACCGCGGCGCCGGAGACCTTCCCGGCCGCCTTTTCGTAGAACTGCCGCACGTTGCACGAAATACCGCCGGCAGTCACGTCGGCCTCGATACAGGCGGGGAAACCGTAGGATTCGCTATACACGTACACCTTGCCTACGGCAGTCGGGAGGTTGACCACTCCCGAATATTTACCGTCGTTATCGGTATAGGCCCTGAGCAGGGCTTTTACGCCGGGTTTCAGAGTAAACGCACCGTCCACGGCATTCACAGGGTTCTGGGCATAAATTTCAAACAGCGCCTTGCTGCCCCTGCGGGCATAGTCCAGATTAAGAGGAATATCCCGCGTCGTGGCGTAATCGTATTTATTTCCGCCTTGGGCCGTGTCATCCGGGCCGGGAACTTCATCCGGCCGTTCGATACAGCCGGTCGGTAACATGGTGCATACTGCGAGGGCACACAGCAGGCACAGGTATCGTAAATTTTTCATATGAGAAAAAATTGGTTTATCACATCCTTTTCCGACAGCCATCCGCACCTACCGTTCTGCCCTGCGAAAGCAAATTCCGCAGAAGCCCGCATTTCTATCTTGACAAATGTAAAAAAATAAACCCAATTTCGCCAAACTTTGGGCGAAAATCGCATATTATTAGTGAAATACACACCAAAAGCACAACAAATACGGCTACCATTTAAAACATTTCAGCCCTACATTCTACAAAAAAAGAAGCCGGGCTTCCGCCCGGCTTAAAGCTCAGAAATGAATATTCTTCCGATACCGGGACGGGGACATGCCCGTGTACCTGCGGAAAAAGCGGCTCAGGGTAGACTGGTCGGGAAAATTGACACGCGCCACGATCGTCTTCAAGTCCATCGCCGATTCCCGGAGCAGCGCCTTGATCTCGAAAATCGTGAAGCAGACGATCCAGTCCCGTGCCGACTGCCCGCTGATCTCGTTCATCAGGTTGGTCAGGTACTTCGGAGTGATCCCGAGCCTCTCGGCGAAATACGCCACGTCCCTGTTGGGAGAATGTTCCTCGACGACCGTCCGCATGAACCGGAATGCCAGTTCTTCCTTATGGGTATAAGCAGTCTTTTCAGCCTGCGGATCATTGAGATAGATGGTGTAGACGTCCCAATAGAACACCCGCAAAAGTTGCATTACCGACTCACGGCGACAGATGACGGGAGCATTTTCGGCACGGTAAGCCAGCAAGTCGCAGAAATTCAGGAACCGCCCGACATACTCTTCCCGCGGCTCCGAGGCGATATGCGTGCGCATGTAAAAAAAGAAACCGGGCCTGGCCCTCCACAGGGAACTGAGGGTATCGGTAAACATATCGTGCGATATGCGGAAAAACCTGATCCCGAAATCGTCGCTTACCTCCTTGATGGAAATCAACTGCCAGGGAAACAGGGCAAGCACCATCCCGCGCACGATCCGGAAGCGATGGCTGAAAACCTGTACCGTAGCCGTACCCGACAGGCAGATGCCTCCGACCCCTTCCATAAGGTATACCGGACAATCGGATACCGGTAATTCGTCAGACTGTGTGTAGATACCGAACTCCCCGGGCTCGAGCAACCTGAAAAGTTTCGTATCGTCTTCATCTATATTCATTGTTACAAATTTAGATATTTGTCCGTTCTGAAAGCACCTCGCTTTTCACCAATAACATGCAAAAATTGCCGCACATGAAAATTCGTACTTTCATCCGCATTTCTCGGATCACAGCGGGTGAAGCTTCCTTGCCCGAACCTTTTTCCGCACGCAAAAGATCCCGGAAAACTTTGCCGGTTCGGAATTAATGCCTACCTTCGCGCAAAACATCAGATGATATGATGAAACCCGGTTCGAACATGCAACTCAGCAAGAAATCGCTGGCCGAAGAGCTGGCCGGCCGGTTGCAGGGGCAATTCATGTCCGGAAAATTCGAGGTGGGCGAAAAACTACCGCCCGAACCGGAGTTGATGCAGATTTTCGGGGTCGGCCGCTCGACCGTGCGCGAAGCGGTCAGAATCCTGTCCAACATGGGGTTCCTGAAGGTACGGCAAGGTGCCGGGACATTTGTCGAACGCCTCACGCCCCCGGACGAACCGATGGAGCGGCGCCTCGGGCGCGCCGACCTGCACGACCTGGACGAAGTGCGGAAAATACTGGAAGTCGCGATCGCCGAAAAAGCCGCCGAACGGCGAACGGCACACGACGCCGCAGTCCTCGAAAAGCACCTCGCGGAGCGGGGAGCGACCGCAGCTGCCGGGGCATTGCAGGCCTGTATCGAAGCCGACGTCAACTTCCACATCGCCCTGGCCGAGGCCACGCACAACGAAATCCTGTGCGAGCTGTACCGCTCGACGGCCGCCCATCTGAAAAAGAGGTTCAGCAATATATACAGGGACACGGAGTGCCTGCTCGCCACCCAGCCCACGCACGGGCAGTTACTCGGATACATCCTTGCCGGGGACGTGCGGAATGCCCGGGAGGCGATCACGCGGATACTCGAAGAACCATAGCCCGCAGCAATGGAGACGCTTACAAAACCCACGGACACACGCCTGCGGCGCTTCACGGAGACCGGAACAGTCTACCCGATACTGTTCATGATCAGCATCACCCACCTGCTGAACGACATGATGCAGTCGGTGATCCCGGCCGTCTACCCGCTCCTGAAGGAGAAATTCGGCTTCACGTTCGCCCAGATCGGAATCATCACGCTGGTTTTCCAGATGACCTCGTCGCTGCTGCAACCCTTCATCGGACTCTATGCAGACCGCCATCCGCGCCCCTACTCGCTCGCCGCGGGGATGTGCTTCACGCTGCTCGGGCTGTTCACCCTCTCCGTCGCCCCGGGCTTCGTACCCATCCTGCTGGCGGTAGGACTGATCGGCTGCGGCTCTTCGGTCTTCCACCCCGAATCCTCCCGGGTGGCGCAACTCGCTTCGGGAGGCCGGAAAGGACTGGCACAGTCGATATTCCAGGTCGGCGGCAACGCCGGGGGCGCCATGGGGCCGCTGCTGGCCGCGCTGGTCGTCATCCCCTTCGGGCAGGCCTCGATCGGCTGGTTCGCTTTGGCCGCAATCCTCGCCATCCTCATCCTCTCGAGAATCGGGAGGTGGTATAAACTTCGCCTCACCGTCACCGCAAACCGCCCCGCGGCAGCCGCAGCGGCCCCGGCACACCACCTGGGGAAACGCAAAATCCGCCTCGCACTGGGCATCCTGGGCGTACTGGTATTCTCGAAATACTTTTACATCGCCAGCATGACCAACTACTTCACATTCTTCCTGATGGATAAATTCGAAATCTCGGTGCAGGGGGCGCAGTACTGCCTCTTCACATTCCTCGGGGCATCGGCTGTCGGCACGGTCGCCGGCGGGCCGCTGGGCGACCGTTTCGGGCGTAAATACGTGATCTGGGGCTCCATCCTCGGGGCTGCGCCCTTCACCCTGCTGCTGCCCTATGCGAACCTGACCTGCACGATCGTGCTCGCCGTCATCATCGGACTCGTCATCTCCTCGGCATTCTCCGCCATCCTGGTCTACGCCACCGACCTGATGCCCGGCAAGGTCGGGATGGTCGCCGGGATCTTTTTCGGGCTGATGTTCGGCCTCGGCGGCCTCGGCTCGGCCTTCTTCGGCTGGCTGGCCGACAAGACCAGCATCGAATTCATCTTTCGGATCAGCACCCTGCTGCCCCTGTTGGGGATAATCACGGGTTTCCTGCCGAATATCGAAGGCAAAACGACAAACACATAACCGATGAAAGCATGCCAAATGTAATCGTACTACGCCCCCGGGCTGTTGCACGATAGCTTCGAGAGAAGAAGCCCCGGAAGATTCCAACCTTTACTTTAACCGATAACACCATGCAGTACATTTGTAAATACCAGTCGCCCCTCGGCGGGATAACGGTCTCCGCCGACGGCAACAGCCTGACCGGGCTTTGGTTCGACGGGCAAAAATACTTTGCCGCCACACTGCCGGCAGCACACGAAGAGAAGCAGCTCCCCGTATTCGACCAGACACAGCGGTGGCTGGACTGCTACTTCAGCGGGAAAAACCCGGGATTTACACCCCCGCTGGGCCCCGAAGGGTCGCCCTTCCGGCAGGCCGTATGGGAAATATTACTACAAATACCGTACGGGGAAACAATCACCTATAAGGATATTGCGGAAGAAATCGCACGGCAGCAGGGAAAGCAAACCATGTCGGCGCAGGCCATAGGCGGTGCCGTAGGGCACAATCCGATCAGCATTATCATCCCCTGCCACCGGGTCGTGGGCAGCGACGGCAGCCTGACGGGATATGCCGGCGGCATTCCTAAAAAAGTCGGGCTCCTCACCCTCGAACAGGCGAACATGTCCGGACTGTTCATCCCGGAAAAGTAATTCCCCCTGCGGAAGCAAAAGATCCGCCGACGGGTATAAAAGAAAAATCCTTACGACTTGCCGAAACTTGTCGTAAGGATTCTATTTTTGTTTTGGAGCGGGAAACCGGAAACCGATCCTGCAGTTTCTTTCCGTTATGTATCAGAATGTTATGGCGACCTTTCGGTTTTCAGCTCACCTTTTGCTCCTCGCTGCATTTCTATGTGTCAATACGAAGACAGACAGTCTTTTAGACAAAAACAAATCTTTTATTCTATCTATTTTGGCGGAGCATTTTATCATATTCGTCGAAATCCATCAGGTCGAACGATTCCACCCGCTCCCCCGCTTCCCGCCGGGCGGCTATGATCTCCAACAGTTGCCGGAATTGCCGGAACCGCCTTATCGCGTCGACCCCCGACGGGGTTTCCCGGCCTCCCGCCCACATATCATGCCTTACGGCATAGGCGTATGCGAACACTTTGAGCGAAAGATGATCGTGGCGCGGCGTTTCCCGCAGGCGGAATATCATGTCCGTATCGTCCGGGGTCGTCAGGTAATGATACCACCCCGGCGGCGCGGACTGCCATTTGCGCACGAAGATCATCGGAAGGTGTTCCGCCCGGATCACGAAATTATTGCGCCGCAGGTAGGCGACGCTCTGCCGAATCTCCTGATAGGGATCGTAGTAAGGGCCTCCGTATATTCGGTACTGCTTCCGGTCGGCCGGATAATGCAGGCTCGCATAGCCGGGATGGAGAAGTTCGTACTGCACGGGCAGCGGCACGGCCATATCCGTCAGCAGTTCGCGCATCAGTCCGACCATTTGTGCCCCGGCATGGTGTTCTTGAAAAACGAGCAGGTCGCAACGCTCGATAAACAGCCGGAACAGCTCCGGAGGCGAAAAACGCTCCGCGCACCGTTCCATCACCTCCCGACGATCCGCCGCGTCGATAATCGGGTTGCATTCGGCGGCTTTGCCGTGCGAAATGTTTTGCAGATATTCCCGCCATTGCCGGGCCGTCAGCACGACGGCGACCTCCAGCCCGGAGTGCTTCGCTCGTTGTTCCAAAAGACAGGCCGCAACCGACCGCTCGGCTTTGCCCGTCAGAGCGATCAGCACCCGGACGCGCGACATGGATTTCAGATAGTATGCGGCGAGTTGTTCGAAATACTGCGCCGTGCGGAAACCGCAGCCGCAGCCGTACAGGATGCCGAGGGTAAAGGCTGGTTCCATAGTTTGTGGTTGTCGGATTAAAAAGCGGATGCGGGGCCGAAACAATCAAGTGACGCAACTTCACAGATTGAAGAATTCGTTTCGGCCGCCCGCATCCGCATAATAAAAAGGACGGCCGGGCACGGGATTACTTGCGTGTTACTACCAGATTTCAGGGCCATGTCCGCCGTCCTTGTGAAGCCCCCGGCAGACACGGCAATGCCCGCCGACCAAGGGCCGACGGATGCCAAAAACGCCTCTTTTCGATTGATTTGCCGTGACATAATACCGGGGTTGAGATTGTGGGAGTGCGCCCCGGATAGAAATAAAAAAGGGGCGCATTTGCAGCCCCGTTAAGCAGGTCGTGGAAAACCCGAATCAGTAAGCTGTCCTGCGCCCTTGCCTGCCCCGCCCGTAAAGGGCAGGACATAACAAGGACTGACAACTATTATACCTGATTCAAACCCTCTCGAAAGAGGTTTCCACGTTTGCTTAACGGTATAAAGAGTTGTTTACCCTTTATATGTTATGTCCGTCGGCTATGCCGAATCGAGATAATTCCTTGAAGTTTGCATAGTAGTTGCTTGCCAGTTTGTTCCCGGACGGCTTCTGCCGCCCCTATACAACGAAACTGCTTCAAGGAATCGTGAAACAAATATACGAACAATTTCGAATCTAATACCAACGGGCCGTGTGTTTTTGGAAAAATCTTGCTAATTTTGTAGGTATGAAGAACTCCATCGACTTTCTGCCCGAACGCAAACAGCGGGATTTACACGAATTGGCCGCACTGATCCGCGACGAGGTGAAAGATGTCGTTATGATTATCCTATACGGGAGTTATGCGGCGAATACCTATGTCGAACGCGACGAACGGCGCGACTACGGCGTGCGGACAATCTACATGAGCGACTACGATCTGCTGGTCGTTACCAAGCGTCGGCTGGGAGAACGGGAAAGCACGGTAGAGGCCCGCGTTAGGGAGCGGTTTGCAGCCGGGAAGAACGACGAGAACCTGCCCCGACCCCAGATTATCAACGAAAGCATCTCCAAGCTGAACGACGCCCTGACGATGGGACGTTATTTCTACGTCGAGATCGTCGCAAAGGGAATCATGCTCTACGATTCGGGCGAATGTCTGTTAACCACACCAAAAGAATTGGACTATGCGGAGATTAAGGCAATGGCGGAAGAGTATTATACAAGCAAATATATTCGCGCTACATATTTCTTTGATGACGCTATTACTAACATCCACAAAAACAGATTTGTCCAAGCATCTTTTTATCTTCACCAAGCTGCCGAGTATTTTCTAAAAGCTATCCCGTTGGTTTATATTCTTTACGGGTATAAAGAACATGATCTTGAATTTCTGATCGGGAAATGTAAACCCTATACGCTGGAATTGGCAAAAGTATTCCCCTGCGACACGGATGAAGAAAAACGCCTGTTCGACCTGCTGCGCCGCGCCTATCTGGAAGCCCGCTACAATGACAAATTCGTTGTAACAAAAGCCGACATCGACGCCCTCGTCCCCAAGATCGAACTACTCCGCGACATTGTGGAAAAGGTCTGCGAAGAACAGATTGTAGAATATAAACGTTTGAGTGGGAGATAATCTCCACTCTGTTATTGTTATTAATTCTGCAATGGCGTTGTTTCTCCATTAATTTGCAAAATGAAAACTACTATATTTGAAACAATTGACACGACAAATTCTACATATTGAGGCTCTAATCTTTTGAAAGATGCCTCTTTGCCATGGCCAGATCCATACCCATTACGCAATTCTGAAACTCCTTGAATAACACTATTTAAACCGCTCAAAATTTGGCGTATTGAGCGGTCTGCTTGTTCTTTATTACTGGCCGAAGATGATTCTAATATTCCTACTGAATTGATAGTTTCCTTAAAAAGTTTTGAAAGGGTCATATCGTCTGTATATGAGATTTTTTTCTCCGATAAAATACTTTTACATACGATTTCCAATAATTCTTTTGCGCTGCCTAAAGCCAAATCAGTATTTGTTTTGACCATAGATTTCATCAAATTTACTTTTGACAGGACATATTCAGAATCTAAATATTGCTGTATTGATTTTTCTTGAATATCAATGCCTGTTTCTATTTTTCTCACACCATATATAGGCATTGAGGAAATATTATATCGAATATATAATTCATATCCATCACCTCGTAAATATCTACTATATATAGCTTTGAGCTTATCTAAATCTTCCTGTTTGTGCATTACAGCCGGATTTAGTGTTTCACATATAAAACGAATAAATAATTCATCGTTACAGTGTAACAAATTAAAACGGCTGTCGTTAAACATCCAAGTAATAGTTTCGTAGTCGCCAAATCGAGAATGACAACTAATATCTCCAAATGCGGTTTTGTATCGTTTGTCTTGAGATGGCAATTGTTCTAAATCAAATATTCTATTTAGAAATTCGGCGTCATTCAACTTTCCGCAAATAGATATTTTAGAAGTTTCTATTTCATCTGCGATTAACTGTCGCGTGATAGACGTTATATTATTTGACATATTTCAGATTTTTTTCCAAAAATAGCATTTTATAAAGTATACAAGAAATTATATGTATTAAATCAAAGATGCCTTCCCCGTTTTCTCGGCGAGTAAGTTCTAACACGCGGCCTCGGTTTCTGTTGCTGTTCCGGTTTGACCTGCGGCTTTGTGTCGGGCTTCATCTCTTGCGGCTGTTGCACGGATAATACGCTCTCGGTCAGCATATCTTTCTGTCCGGGCTTTGATTCCACCCCGAACCGGGATCGGCAAACAGTTCCGCCCTATTTGCGGTATCCACCCCATCGCTCTTTAGCAGGCAGGCTTTTTTTACAACTTCAACCCAAAAACGAAAAAACCTTACATATCATTGATACATAAGGTTTTTGCTCTTTATTGCCGCCTCTTTTCAAAGGCTCCGGGAGCGGAAAACGAGACTCGAACTCGCGACCCCAACCTTGGCAAGGTTGTGCTCTACCAACTGAGCTATTTCCGCAATATGTTTTTCGGCCTGCGAAAAGGCTTTCACCCCTCCTTCCGGCATCCGAAACTCGCGTTTCGGGATTGCAAATATAAACTGAAAAATTTATTCTGCAAAATTTTCCGGCGAATTTTGTCGCAAAACGATGTCCCCGGCCTTCGGAAAAGCCGGGGACACCCGTATGGGAAACCCTTATATCCGGGCGGCGGAATGAACCGGCCTGCCGGGAACCGGGGAATTAACGAACCAGGAAACCTTCGTCGGCACGCACCGGGATGGGCAGCTGGGCATAAATACCATCCTGGAGCTTGCTGCGTACGGCCTTGAACGCCTCGATGGTGACATTCACGTCCTCGAGGGTATGGACTGCGGTCGGGATGATGCGCAGGATGATCTCGCCTTTCGGGATTACGGGGTAAACGACCATCGAACAGAAGATGCCGTGGTTCTCACGCAGGTCAACGACCAGGTTCGTAGCCTCGGGGATGCCGCCCTTCAGGAAAACGGGCGTCACGGGCGAATTGGTCACGCCGATCTCGAAGCCGTTCTCTTTGAGGCTGCTTTGCAACACGCGTACGATCTCCCAGAGTTTCTGCTGGTATTCGGGGTGGTTGCGGATCAGCTCCAGGCGTTTCAGGGCACCGATAACCATCGGCATCGGGAGCGACTTGGCGTAAAGCTGCGAACGCATGTTGTAACGCAGCAGGTTGATCAGCCAGCGGGGGCCGCAGACGAATGCACCGATACCGGCCATCGACTTGGCAAAGGTGTTGAACAGCACGTCTACGCCGTCCACTACGCCGAAATGCGACGCCGTACCGCGGCCGCCCTCACCCATCGTACCGAAGCCGTGGGCATCGTCGACCAGAAGGCGGAACTGGAAATCCTTTTTCAGGGCCACGATCTCGTCGAGCTTGCCCAGGTCGCCTTTCATGCCGAAGACACCCTCGGTGATCACGAGCACGCCGCCGTTCTGCTCTTCGGCCAGGTCGGTGGCATGCTGCAATTGCAGGCGCAGCGACTCCATGTCGTTGTGGCCGTATACGAAACGCTTGCCCTTGTGCAGGCGCAGGCCGTCGATGATGCAGGCATGCGCTTCGGCATCGTAGACCACCACGTCGCGCGGCGTCAGCAGGCAGTCGATGATCGAAATCATGCCCTGATAACCGAAGTTCAGCAGGAAGGCGTCCTCCTTGCCGACGAACTCGGCCAGTTCGCGCTCGAGACGCTCGTGGTAGACGGTCTGGCCGCTCATCATGCGGGCGCCCATCGGGGCCGCCATGCCGAACTGTGCGGCACCCTCGGCGTCGGCCTTGCGGACTTCGGGGTGGTTGGCCAGCCCGAGGTAATTGTTCAGACTCCAGTTGAGCATCTTCTTGCCCCGGAAAGTCATGTGGGGGCCGATATCGCCTTCCAGTTTGGGGAACGCGTAATAACCGTGGGCGTACGACATGTACTGACCGATGGGGCCACCTGCATTTTTCTCCAGGCGTGCAAAAATATCAACCATAAAATATTGTAATTTAATGTTTAAGTTTCCGTTTCGGACGCGCAAAAGTACAAAAAAACCTTTTAGCCATCAAAATTAGCCGTTTTTTATTCGGCAAGGGTACGCATTTATACTTATTTCCGGATATTTAATATGGAAAAAGGCCGCTTTCGGCGGCCCGGAGAAGAGTTTTGTTTATTTTTTATTTTTTCGAACGGCGGTCTATCGCATCGACGATCACCGCGACGGCACCGTCGCCCGTCACGTTGGTCGCCGTGCCGAAGCTGTCCATGGCGATGTAGGTGGCGATCATCAGCCCCGCAAGCGTCTCGTCGAACCCGAGCATCGACTCGAGCAATCCCAGCGCCGCCATGATCGCACCGCCCGGCACCCCCGGTGCGGCGATCATCGTCACCCCCAGCAGCAGAATGAACCCCGCGAAAGTCCCTGCCGGAATATCCAGCCCGCCCAGCATCGAAACGGCCAATGCACAGGCCACGATCTTCATCATCGACCCCGAAAGGTGGATCGTGGCACAGAGCGGTACGACGAACGACGCCAGCTGGGGGCGCACGCCGAGCCGGAGGGTCTGCGCCAGGGTCACGGGGATGGTGGCGGCCGACGATTGCGTGCCGAGCGCCGTGACATAGGCCGTAAGCATCGTACGGAGCATCCGCAGCGGGTTTTTGCGGGCAACGAGCCCGGCAATGGAGAACTGTGCGAGCAGCAGCACGACGGTCATGAAGAAGATCACCACGATCAGCTTCACGAAGACGCCCAGCACCCCGGCCACCTGCCCGGACTGGGTCATCGAAAGGAAGATTCCGAAGATATAGAAGGGCAGCAGCGGGATGATGACGCCCGCGATCACGCGGTCGATGATCGACTTGAAATCGTCCATCACCCCTTTGAGTTTCACGCTGTGCGTATAGGCCATCCCCAGCCCGAGTACGAAGGCCAGTACCAGCGCCGACATGACACCGAACAGGGGTGGCATCCCAACCGTGAAATAGGGTGCGGGGGCCGTTGCGGCCGCGTCGGGCAGCACGGCTGCGGCGCCTTCGAGCAATGCGGGGAACAGCGCCCGCCCCGTGAGGTAGGTGCCGAAGCCCGAGAAAAGGGTGAAGGCATAGGCCAGCGCCGCCGTGAGGGCCAGCAGGCGCCCGGCGTTGCGTCCCAGGTCGGCGATGCCCGGCGCCACCAGCCCGAGGATGAGCAACGGGATGACGAACGAAAGGAACTGGCCGAAAATATCATTGAACGTAAGGGCGATACGCGTCGCCCACACAGGGAAGAAAAAGCCGCAGCCGCCCCCGAGGCCGATGGCCAGCACGACGCGCGGCAACAGTCCGAACCTGAATTTCATAAGGAATGGTTTTTGTAAAGGTAGAAAAATATTTCCGTTTTAGCTATCTTCGGCTTTGCCTCAGGCAGGCGCGGCGCGGCAAAATGCAAGTAAACTTGCTTTTGCCCCCGGCATATACTATCTTTGTGGTATGACTTCATTATTCCATGACATCATCTTCGGCCCGGTACATTCGCGGCGGCTGGGACTCTCGCTGGGGGTCAACCTCCTGCCCACCGAGTCGAAACTCTGCTCGTTCGACTGCATCTACTGCGAATGCGGCTGGAATGCCGAGCATCCCGGCGCGCGGCGCTTCAACACCCGCGAAGACGTCCGCACGCAGCTCGCAACGACGCTGCGGCGCATGGTGGCCGACGGCACCCCGCCCGACGTCATCACCTTCGCCGGCAACGGCGAGCCGACGATGCACCCCGAATTCGAAGCCGTGATCGGCGACACGATCGCCCTGCGCGACGAGCTGTGCCCCTCGGCCAGGGTTTCCGTGCTCTCGAACGCCACGCAGCTCCACCGCGATGGCGTGCGCCGGGCCCTTCGCAGCGTGGACAACAACATCCTCAAGCTCGATTCGGCCTTCGACGCCACGGCACGCCTGATAAACAATCCCCAGAGCCCGGTCTATTCCGTACGCAGGGTCGTCGATCAGATGAAAGGCTTCGACGGGCACCTGACCGTGCAGACGATGTTCCTGCGCGGGGAGTTCGACCGGCAGCGGGTCGACAACACCACCGAAGAGGAGGTCGCGGCATGGCTGCGCCTGATCGGCGAAATCCGCCCGCGGCAGGTCATGGTCTACTCGCTTGACCGCGACACCCCGTGCCGGACGCTCGAAAAGGTGCCGCGCGAGGAGTTGCAGGCCATCGCCACCCGCGTCGAGGCGCTCGGCATCCCCTGTTCCGTAGCATAAACCGCACCGCACCATGAAACACCTCCTGCTGCTCCTGTCGCTTGCGGCCGGCTGTACGGCCGCCGCACAGAAGCGCCCCGCAACGGGCGGACTGTCCGCTTTACAGGACAGCATCTGGCAGTGGGCGGCAGACAACAAGGCTACCGATCCGGTCGCAAACGCCATCTACGCATCGGCGGTCAACGAACCGGACGGGGTCATAGACGTACACATGATCCGTGCCGACACGGCGATGAAAGCCCGCTTCCGCCGCCGCGTGCACGACAGCCCCCTGATCCGGCTCCACGGGTTCGACCCCGACACGACACCCTATCCGCCCGCACCCGAAGGGGCTGCCCCGCCGGATGGGCTCACGATGGAGGCCAAATACGCATTTTATCCCGCCGGCACCGAACATATCCGGCTCACGATCCGCCACAAAGGCGATTCGACGGTATATTTCGGGAGCGACTACACCGTCTGCCGCTTCCAGCACGGACGGTGGGAAACGCTGCCCGTCGTCAATGCGTGGAACTCACTGCTGACCGGCATCGGGCCAAACAACCTGTCCCGCACCGAAGTACCGCATCCGGCACCGACCGCCGAATACACCTACGGGTTCACAGCCCGGCTCGCACCCCGCATCTACCCGGCCCGGTATGCGCGTTACCGTATCTGCAAACAGGTGTACAAGACCTGTCCATACCGTTCCTACCTGCTCACGACCGAGTTCACGGTGACGCCGTTCGTCCCGTTCACCCGCTTTGCGGAACCGGCGCAGGGGCAGGACATCCAATTTTGATCCACAGCCATGCAAATACTCCTTTCCTGCGCCAAAACGATGGCCGAAAACAAGCCGGCCGAAATCCCCCGAACGACCCTGCCGCGTTACGCCCGCGAGGCCGCGGAGCTGGCACTGCAGCTAGCGACGCTCACCACCGAAGAGCTGGAACGCATGCTGCGCACCAACCGGCAGATCGCCGCGACCAACCGCCGGCGTTACCGGCAGTTCCACGGCGAAGAGGCCCTCCCCGCGCTGCTGGCCTACACGGGCGTCGTATTCAGGCATATCGCCCCGGAGCGATTCACCCCCGGGGATTTCGAATACGCACAGCAGCACCTCAACATCACGTCGTTCCTCTACGGGCTGCTCCGGCCGCTGGACGCAATCCGCCGCTACCGGCTGGAAGGGGACGCCGTATTGCCGGGGCACGACGACCAAACGATGTTCGGGTACTGGCAGGGACGGCTGACGGAGGCCTTCCTCGAAAAAATCCATGCCGACGACGGCATCCTGGTCAACCTCGCCAGCAGCGAGATGAAGCGCCTGTTCGACTGGAAACGCATCCGCCGCGAAGCGCGTATCATCACGCCCGAATTCCGCATCCGTGAAGGCGACCGTCTGAAAACCATCGTGGTCTACACGAAAATGTGCCGCGGAGAGATGACGCGCCACCTCATCAGAAACCGGATTGCGGATCCGGAAATGCTCAAAGAATTCGAATGGGAAGGGTTCCGGTTCGACGCCGCGCTCAGCCGGGGCGACGACTGGACGTTCACGATGTAACACGGCCGCAGGAAACCGAAGAAGAACCCTCCGGCTCAGTTTCATTGCCCCTGGTCGACGAACAGGAGCCTGTCCGTCCGGTAACCGCGTCGTTCGGCCAGCCCCCGTTCGAACGGATGGTCGTAGCGGGCGACCTCCTGCCAAGAGCCCATGTAGCACGCCTGATCGAACGACGGCACCGGAGTGCGGTCGGTACGGTCGGCGGCACGGCCGTATGCCACGCCGATGACAAGCAGCGCGGAGGCCAATAATACGATCGCGATTTTCACTTCCCGAACGGTTTTCAGGGAGCATGTGACAGATTTTATGCCGCAGCACGGCAAACAGGGCTGGACGGTTTTATTTCCCCGCGGCGAGCAGCGCCCGCAGGATACCCTCCTCGTCGTAACCGCAGAGGGCGTAGAGCTGAGCCGGGGTTCCGTGCTCGACCCACTCGTCGCCGATGCCCAGCGAGTGTACGGCCACCTCGCAGCCGCGGGCATTGAAAAATGCCGTGACGGCCTCGCCGACGCCCCCGCGCAGGGAACCGTCCTCGACCGTGACCACATGGCGGAACTCGGCACCGACCCCGGCCAGCAGGGCCTCGTCGAGCGGTTTGGCGAAGCGCAGGTCGTAATGCGCCACGCTCACGCCCTTCGCCGCGGCGCGTTCCGCGGCACGGGCGGCAGCGTTGCCGACCGTCCCGACCGTCACCAACGCCACGTCCGTACCTTCGCGAAGCCTCCGTCCCCGGCCGACGGGCAGCGCCTCGAAGGGAACGCCCCGCCACCGACGTCCCGCACCGTTGCCGCGCGGGTAGCGGATCATGAAGGGATGGCCGTATTGCAGACCGGTATACATCATGTTGCGGAGTTCCAGTTCATCCATCGGCGCAGCGATCGTAAGTCCCGGCACGGCACCGAATGCAGCCATGTCGAAGACCCCGTGGTGGGTCACGCCGTCCTCGCCCACGATGCCGCCCCGGTCGAGGCACATCACCACGGGCAGATCCTGGATCGCGACGTCGTGGATCACATTGTCGTAAGCCCGCTGCATGAAAGACGAATAGATGTTGCAGAAAGGCACCATGCCCGCAGCGGCCATCCCGGCCGAGAAGGTCACGGCATGGCCCTCGGCGATACCCACGTCGAAGCAACGCGACGGCATGGCGTGCATGAGCATGTTCATCGAACACCCCGACGGCATGGCAGGCGTGACGCCCACGACCCGCGGGTCGAGCCCGGCCAGTTCGACGAGCGTCTCGCCGAAGACATCCTGGTAACGCGCCGCGGCGCCCGGCGAGGCGATCCGCTCGCCCGTATCGGGATTGAAACGTCCGGGGGCATGCCACGTGGACTGGTCGTGCTCGGCAGGCAGGTAGCCCTTGCCCTTCACGGTCATGACATGCAGCAACTTGGGCCCTTCGATGTCGCGCAATGCCCGAAGCGTGCGCACCAACTCCTTGAGGTTGTGGCCGTCGACGGGGCCGAAATAGCGGAAATTGAAGCTCTCGAAGAGGTTGCTCTTGTTCAGCACCCCCTGTTTCACGGCGTTGCCCGCCTTCTGGCAGAGGCGCAGCAGGCGCGGCGTATGCGAAAGGATGCCCCACAACCGCTGCTTGAAACGGTTGTAGTGCACCGATGTGGAGATTTTGAGCAGGTAGTTCTTCAATGCGCCGGTGGCCTGGTCGATGGCCATGTTGTTGTCATTGAGGATCACCAGGATGTTGGTGCGTTTGCTGGCCCCGGCATTGTTGAGCCCTTCGAACGCGAGGCCGCCGGTCATCGAACCGTCGCCGATGACGGCCACGACCTGGTGCCTCTCGCCCCGCATTTCAGCAGCTTTGGCCATGCCGAACGCCGCCGAAATCGACACCGAGGCATGCCCGCCCCCGAAAGCGTCGTAGGGGCTCTCGGACATGCGCGGGAAACCGCTGATGCCGCCCAGCAGGCGTTTGGTCTTGAACGCCTCGCGGCGCCCGGTGATAATCTTGTGGGCATAGGTCTGGTGCCCCACGTCCCAGACGATCTTGTCCGCGGGCGTATCGAAAACGTAGTGGAGTGCGGCGGCGAGTTCCACGCAGCCGAGGCTCGACGCCAGATGCCCGGGATTTACCGAGCACTCGTCGATGATATAGCTGCGCAGCTCGTCGCAGTAGGTACGCAGTTCCTCCGCCGAGAGTTGCTTGAGGTCGCGGGGAGAATTTATTTTTCGGAGTAATTTGTATTCATCCAACGTCATGGCAGCACAAAGATAGCGCAAGGAGCGCGACAAACCAAACTTGTTTGAGTTTGTCCGAACCGCAGCCTATCTGAAACGAGGTTAAAGATAGCACAAGCCGAGCACAATGCCAAATTTATTCGGACATTGCCAAGGCGAAGCCTGTGTTCCGTAAAACAGCTCAGACCGGACATGGCGCCGTTTTTTCCCGGCATAGCCGCCATACCGCCTATTTTCTGTAAAGATAGTCATTCTTGCGTTTTTTTCAATAAAAATTTTTATCTTCGCGTTACGGTAAACCCCATCGTACAATGAAATACAAGCGAATACTACTGAAACTGAGCGGCGAATCGCTGCAAGGTTCGCAGAAATACGGGCTCTCCCCCGAAGTACTCCAGTCCTACGCCGAACAGATCAGGGCGGCTGCGGCCACAGGCGTCCAGATCGGCATCGTCATCGGCGGAGGCAACATTTTCCGCGGCCTCACGGGCGCAAAGAAAGGCTTCGACCGCGTGAAAGGCGACCAGATGGGCATGCTCGCCACGATCATTAACTCGCTGGCCCTGCAATCGGCCCTGGAGGACAACGGCGTGAAGGCCAAAGTCCTGACCTCGATCCGCATGGAGCCCATCGGCGAATACTACTCCAAGGCGCGTGCCATCGAATACCTCGAGGCGGGGTATGTGGTCATCATCGGCGGAGGCACGTCGAACCCCTATTTCACGACCGACTCGGCTTCGGCGCTGCGCGGCATCGAAATCGAGGCGGACGTGATGCTGAAGGGCACCCGCGTGGACGGCGTATATACGGCCGACCCCGAAAAAGACCCTGCGGCCGTCAAATTCGATGAAATAAGCTTCGAAGAGGTGCTCGACCGCCGGCTGAAAGTCATGGATCTCACGGCATTCACGCTCTGCCGCGAGAACGGACTGCAGATCATTGTCTTCGACATGGACACGCCGGGCAACCTCGGCAAGGTGCTTGCCGGGGAGAGGATCGGGACACTTGTAAAAAAATAAGATTATGGCCACAAAAAAGAGCAACAAGCAGCTATGGATCATGCTGGCGCTGATCGCAGTGATCATCGCCGCAATCCTGTTACTGCCCTCGTGCGGCAGCCGCGGCGGCAAAGCCGAGGCGGATACCGAATCGACCACGCTGGTCAAGGCGGGCGACAAAGCCCCCGACTTCACCGTGGAGATGTTCGACGGCACAAAAACCTCCCTCGCAGAACTCAAAGGCAAAGTCGTGTTACTGAACTTTTGGGCCACCTGGTGCCCGCCCTGCCGGCAGGAACTGACCCGCGTGCAGAAGGACATCATCGACCGTTTCGCCGGTCGCAACTTCGTATTCCTGCCCATATCGCGCGGTGAAAAGCGGGAAGACGTGGCGGCGTTCCGCGAAAAGACGGGCTATACGTTCCCGATGGGCCTCGACCCCTCGCAGGCCATTTACGACCGTTATGCCTCGAATTACATCCCGCGGAATTTCCTGATCGGCGCCGATGGTAAAGTCGTGCTGGCAACAGTAGGTTACGACGCCGAAGAGTTCGACGAAATGATCAAAACCATCGAAAAAATACTCGAATAATATGGATACCAAGACGATTCTCAACGATGCCTCCGGCCGTATGCAGAAGGCCATCGACCACCTCGAAGAGGAACTTTTGAACGTGCGCGCGGGAAAAGCGTCGCCCAATGCCCTGAACGGCGTAATGGTCGATTATTTCGGCTCGCAGGTGCCCATATCGGGCGCCGCCAGCGTCACCGTACCCGACGCCAAGACGATCCTGATCCAGCCGTGGGACAAGAACATGCTGCGTGCGATCGAAAAGGCCATCATCGACTCGAACATCGGGCTGACGCCCTCGAACAACGGCGAGCAGATCCGCCTGTCGATCCCGCCCCTGACCGAGGAGCGCCGCAAGGAGTTGGTGAAACAAATCCGCAACGAGGCCGAAACCGCCCGCATCAGCCTGCGCAATGCCCGCCGCGACGCGGTCGAGGCATTCAAGAAAGCCCAGAAAGAAGGTATGCCCGAGGATGAGTCGAAGGACGGCGAAGCACAGGCCCAGAAATTGCTGGAGAAATTCACCAAGACCCTCGACGAGGCGCTCCAGAAAAAGGAGAAGGAGATCATGACGGTATAAATCCGTCCGCCCCATAGTTAAAATCCGGCCAGCACAGTATGTTGGCCGGATTTTTTCATATCTTTGTCCGTTGTAACGATCCGCCTATGAAAAACATCCGCTTCGGGCTTTGCATCCCGGCATTCCTGTTCGCGCTGTTCTGCACGCAGCAGGCATCCCCGCAGGGATATGTCAAGCTCAATGTCCCCTATGCCCTGGTGGGCGTGGTGAATCCCGCCGTGGAGTTCGCCATCTCGCCCAAATCGACCTTGCAGACCGACATCGTCATCTCGCCATGGAAGTCGATCAACGAAAAGCACATGCTCTTCGCCATCTTCATGGGCGAATACCGCCGCTATTTCAAGGAGCATAACCGGGGCTGGTATCTGGGGGCAAACATCGGCATGATGGCCTTCGACATGTCGAAACCTTACATCGAAGGGTGGAAACTGAAATTCGAAGACCGTTACTGCAAAGGATACGGCATGATGATCGGCCTCTGCGTGGGTTATGAATACCAGTTCGGGAAACGCTGGCTGCTCGACGCTTTCCTGGGTTGGGCATGGATGGACAGCCATTACAACGGATACAGTTTCGACGGCCAGGTCGACATGTACCCCCACCGCCCCGTACAACCCGAACATCCCGACCCGTTCAACGGCTCTTCGGAGTGGTATCCCAACAAGATCGGCGTCTCGATCGGGTATCGCATCTTCACGCCCCGCAACAAACAGCGGACAGCGGACGTGCGCTAAACAGCAGTTGCGGACTGCGGCAGGCAGCCATGCACGGAAAGTCCGCAACTCCGGAACCAAAGGGAGCAGTACTCCCGGAATGCGGGCAACCGGAAACAGCGGCCGGCCCGGGAACCTAAACCCGGGGTAAATTGCAGCGGGCCCTTCCGAGGCACACCCGCAACAAGCCCGCCCGACCAGGCCGCAACCCGGAATCGCGGCAGGCGGCGACCGGAAATCACCGTAAGCAGCCCCGAGCCGCACCGCGGCATACGGAAGCCCCCTCCCATCGCAGCATACGCAATGCCGCAAAATAAAGAACCCCGCACCTTCCGGCGCGGGGTTCTACCATTCAAAACTTTATTCAGAGATTATTTCACTTTCGGGCCGGCGGCTACGAGCTTCTTACCCTCTTCGTTACCCGTGAACTTCACGAAATTCTTCACGAAGCGGTTGGCGAGGTCTTCGGCCTTGACGTCCCAATCCTTGGCGTTCTTGTAGGTATCGCGCGGGTCGAGGATCTTGGGATCTACGCCCGGCAGCTCCGTCGGGATCGTGAAGTCGAAGATAGGCAGCGTCTTGGTCGGAGCCTTGTCGATCGAACCGTCGAGGATGGCGTCGATAATACCGCGCGTATCCTTGATCGAGATACGTTTGCCGGTACCGTTCCAGCCCGTGTTCACCAGGTATGCCTTGGCACCGGCCTTCTTCATCTTCTTCACCAGCTCCTCACCGTACTTGGTGGGGTGCAGCGAAAGGAATGCCGCGCCGAAGCAAGCCGAGAAAGTCGGAGTCGGCTCGGTGATACCGCGCTCGGTACCCGCCAGCTTGGCGGTGAAGCCCGACAGGAAGTAGTACTTGGTCTGCTCGGAGTTGAGAATCGAAACCGGGGGCAGCACGCCGAATGCGTCGGCCGAAAGGAAGATCACCTTCTTGGCAGCCGGGGCTTTCGATACGGGTTTCACGATATTCTCGATGTGGAAGATCGGGTACGAAACGCGGGTGTTCTCGGTTACCGACTTGTCGGCATAGTCGATCTTGCCCTTCTTGTCTACCGTCACGTTCTCCAGCAGCGCGTTGCGGCGGATGGCGTTCCAGATGTCGGGCTCGTTCTCCTGCGAGAGGTTGATGACCTTGGCGTAGCAGCCACCCTCGAAGTTGAATACGCCGTCGTCGTCCCAGCCGTGCTCGTCGTCGCCGATCAGCTCACGCTTCGGGTCGGTCGAAAGCGTGGTCTTGCCGGTGCCCGACAGGCCGAAGAAGATAGCGGTCTCGCCCTTGGCATTGGTGTTGGCCGAGCAGTGCATCGAAGCCATGCCCTTGAGCGGAAGCAGGTAGTTCATGTAGGAGAACATACCCTTCTTCATCTCGCCGCCGTACCAGGTGTTGAGGATAACCTGCATTTTCTCGGTGAGGTTGAAAACGACGGCCGTCTCGGAGTTCAGGCCGAGTTTCTTATAGTTCTTGACCTTGGCCTTCGAAGCGTTGAGCACCACGAAATCGGGCTCGCCGTATTTCTCCAGTTCGGCGTCGGTCGGACGGATGAACATGTTCTTTACGAAATGGGCCTGCCATGCGACCTCCATGATGAAACGGATCTTGAGGCGCGAATTCTCGTTGGCGCCGCAGAAAGTGTCCACGACATAGAGTTTCTTGCCCGACAACTCCTGGGTAGCGAGTTTCTTCAGCTCCTTCCAGGCAGCCTTCGTAACAGGCTTGTTGTCGTTCTTATATTCATCGGAAGTCCACCAGATCGTATCCTTGGTGGTCTCGTCCATTACGAAGAACTTGTCCTTGGGCGAACGGCCGGTATAAACGCCGGTCATCACGTTCACGGCACCGGTCTCGGTCAGCTGGCCTTTTTCGAAACCGCGGAGCCCCTTCTTGGTCTCCTCGCGGAAAAGTTCGTCGTACGACGGATTGTACACGATCTCGGTCACACCCGTGATCCCATACTTTTTCAAATCCATTTTGTCCATAATAATTGTTATTTTAATAAAACATCAAATCCTTGATTAACCTAACGTCGAAAATCCGCAAGACCGGACTTTAACCGCACAAAGGTAGAAAAACTTTTACACTTGTGAAAAAACTAACAGTGAAAAAAGCAAAAAATATCCATTATTTTTCCCGATGCCTGTATATGATTCATTTATAAGCAGCTATCGTATCCCCCAAAGCCGCAGGAAAACCCGGCTCCATATCCTGCTGCAAACATACGGCCGCAATCCGCACCGGGGCTCCGCAGGATGGAATTCGAGGCGGACGCACAGGCCGCACTTCGGTCGAAATGCCCATCGACGGCGCACGGCACTCCCGCCCGACGGAACGCCGCCCGGACAAAAACAATGACGGGAGAGGGCGCTTCCGGAGCAACCGCATCGAAATCAGGAAACCGGAGGTATTTTCCGTAAATCCGATCCGGCAGCCAGACCCGACGCACGGGCACCGAAAAAACCGGGGCGGAAAGGGACGACATCCGGGAATTTTTCCTATCTTTGATTAATCAGCCCTTATACAAAACATCGTTATCATTATAATGCGCCCGATAAAAATACGCCACGACAGGATCTGCCTGAAACCGTTTTCGATCGAATGGGTAAACTACCATTGTTTCTCCATCCTGTTAATTATTTCCGGGATATTCTTTTCCTGTTATTTTATCCGCGACCTCATTCAGGGATTTCGGGATCGGTATTGGCTGGCCGCGCTCCTGCTGTTCGGCGCGGGCTTTGCTCTCCATGTGTTACAACGCAGGAAACTGAAGTTCAAGAGTATCCCGCTCTCCGGGCAACCCGACGGACTGAAAGATCAGATCCGGAAACTGCTGTCCGACGAGGGATGGAGGATCGAATACGACAATCAGCGTTATTTGCAGGCCACAAACCGAAAGGGCATCCCCTATCTGGACTGCGACTTGCTGATCTTGAGCTGGAGAAACGATGAAATCCGGTGGGCTCTGGTCTACGATCCGTGGTATAACATCGCAGGGGGAATATTTACGTTCAACAGATACGGACGGAAAACCGTAAAGGCGATAAAGGCGCTCGCCGCCGAACCGGCGGAAACTCCTGCTCCCCGAAAACTCGGATAGGCCATGGCCGGACTCTATTTCCACATACCGTTCTGCAAACGCATCTGCGCCTACTGCGACTTCTACAAGAGCGCCCGGCTGGAGCAGATGGACGGCGTGACAGCCGCCATGCACCGCGAACTGGACGAACGGCAGGATTACCTGCGCGGCGAAGCGGTCACGACCCGCTATTTCGGCGGCGGCACGCCTTCGCTCTACGCACCCGCCGCGCTGAAAGGACTGCTGGATCATGCCGCGCTGCTGTTCGACTGCTCCGGCACCACGGAAACCACCCTCGAGGCCAACCCCGACGACCTGACGGAAAATTACCTCGACGGGCTGCGCGAAGCGGGCATAGACCGGCTGTCGATCGGCATCCAGTCGTTCGACGACGGGTGCCTGAAGCTGATGAACCGCCGCCATACGGCGGCACAGGCCATCGGTGCGGTGCGGGCGGCACAACGCGCCGGGTTCGGGAACATCACCGCCGACCTGATCTTCGGCATTCCCGGCTTCGGCGGGGATTCGCTGAAAAGATCGCTCGACGGAATGCTGTCGCTCGGCGTACAGCACATTTCGGCATACCATTTGACCATCGAACCCGATACGGCCTTCGGCCGCCGTGCGGCACGGGGCGAGTTCCGCGCCGTGGACGAAGAGGTCAGCGAGGAGGAGTTCCTCACGGTGCACGATACGCTTACGGCCGCCGGATTCGAGCATTACGAGGTTTCGAACTATGCCCTGCCGGGATTTCGAGCCCGTCACAACGCCTCCTACTGGCATGGGACGAAATACCTCGGCATCGGGCCCGCAGCCCACTCGTTCGACGGCGAAGAAAGGCACTGGAACGCCAGTTCAGTGGAAAAATACATAGCAGGCGCTCCCGCCGGGAAGGAAGTGCTGACCCGACGCGACCGGTTCAACGAATATGTCATGACGGCGCTCCGGACGGTCGAGGGGATCGATCTGGAAGAGGCCGCGGCACGTTTCGGAGCAAAACGGCTGGCGCGGATGCAGGAAGAGGCAGCACCGTTCCTCCGTTCGGGTACGCTCCGCATAGCCCGGGGGCGGATGGCCCTCCCGCCGGAAAAATTCCTGATTTCGGATGCCGTGATCGGGGCACTTTTCGAAACATAACACGACATGCAACGATGTGAAACAGAAATGTTAAGTTATTATTAAATATTTTTACTAATTAATCGAACAAGGTTGTTTTATATAAATATAAGTATTACCTTTGCAGCGGTTTTCAACCGATTCATCGAGTAAATTACAAACAAGCACGACAAATATGAGTAATGCAAAACTGACTCCCGACTACCTTTTCGAGGTGAGCTGGGAGGTCTGCAATAAGGTCGGCGGCATCCATACCGTCATCTCGACCAAAGCACAGACCGTAACCCGTAAATTCGCCGACCGCTATATCCTCATCGGGCCCGACCTCCAGCACGAGGGGGCGAACCCCGAATTCGAGGAAGACCCCGACATGCTGAAGGCATGGCGCCAGAGCGTATACAGCGACGGCCTCCGGATCCGCGTGGGACACTGGAAGATCAAGGGCGAGCCGACGGTGATCCTGGTGGACTTTACTTCGCTGATCCCCCGCAAAGACGAAATACTCAAGAAACTCTGGGAGACGTACCACGTGGATTCGCTCTCGGGACAGTGGGACTACATCGAGCCCGTGCTCTTCGGCTATGCCGCGGGCATGGTCATCGCCTCGTATGTCGACAACTTCTGTAACGCGACGGACAAGATCGCCGCGCATTTCCACGAGTGGATGACCGCCGCAGGCGGACTCCACCTGCGCAAACACGCCCCCTATGTGGCCACGCTCTTCACGACGCACGCCACGGTCATGGGGCGCTGCATCGCCGGCAACGGCCTGCCGCTCTACAACGACCTGGCGAAATTCAATGCCGACGAACTGGCCCGGCAGTTCAACGTCGTGGCCAAACACTCGATCGAGAAGATGGCCGCCACGTACCACGACGCCTTCCTCACGGTCAGCGACATCACGGCCAACGAATGCAAATACCTGCTGGGGCGTGAACCGGACGGCATCACCCCCAACGGGTTCGAAAACGACTTCGTATGGACGGGCGAGGAGTACGACGCCAAACGTGCCGAAGCCCGCACGGCGATGATCTCGGTAGCCGAAGCCTGCCTCGGGCACAAGTTCCGGAAGGAACCGCTGATCGTCGGCACCAGCGGCCGCTACGAATTCCGCAACAAGGGGCTCGACGTATTCATCGAGTCGCTCAAAAAGCTGGCCGCCTCCGACCGTCTCAAACGCGAAGTCCTGGCCTATGTCACCGTTCCGGCCGCCAACCGCGGCCCGCGTGCGGACTTGCAGGCACACCTGGCCGACCCGGCCAGCCCGATCGACGGCGGACAATACAAGTATTCGACCCATTACCTCGAATACCAGAACAGCGACCCGATCGTGAACGCCCTGAACGGCAGCATCCTCACGACCGACGATTCGAAGGTGAAGGTGATCTTCGTGCCGACCTACCTGAACAAGGCCGACGGCATCTTCAACAAGGATTACTACGAACTGCTCGTCGGTATGGACATCACGGTATTCCCCTCCTACTACGAACCGTGGGGCTATACGCCGCTCGAATCGGTGGCATTCTCGGTGCCGACCATCACCACGACCCTCGCAGGGTTCGGGCTGTGGGTCGACAAGCAGCGCGAGCACCTGGGCGTGGAGGTCATCCGCCGCGACGACTACAACGACAAGGAGGTCGAGGAGAAGATCGCCGACTCGCTGCTGCGCTTCAGCGCGCTGGACGAGAAACATGTCTCCGAGATGCGCGTTTCGGCCTACGAGATATCGGAAACTGCGCTCTGGGAGCACCTTTTCGCCGCCTACGAACAGGCCTACTCCGAGGCTGTCGAAAGTTCGGTGATCCGTACCAACCGCGCCGTGCTCGACGAGAGCAACGCCCGCAACGAACAGATCAATTTCGTACGCCAGCAGCTCTTCGCCGAGAAGCCCAACTGGAACCGCATGATGGTCGACAAGACCCTGCCCAAGCGCCTGCATGCCCTGGAAGAACTTTCGCGCAACCTCTGGTGGTGCTGGAACCCCGGGCCCCGCGACCTGTTCGAAGGCATCGACCCGGCACTCTGGGCCGAATGCGAGCGCAACCCGATCGCTTTCCTCGACAAACTGAGCGTGGAACGCATGAAGGGGCTCGAACGCGACGAGGCCTTCCTCGGGCAGCTCGACGCCGTATATGCGCAGTTCCGCGACTATATGAACGAAAAACCCGACCCGAAGACCCCCACGATTTCGTATTTTTCGATGGAATACGGCCTGCACTCGTCGCTCAAGATCTACTCGGGCGGCCTGGGCATACTCGCGGGAGACTACCTCAAGGAGGCCTCGGACAAGAACGTCCCGATGGCAGCCGTGGGCCTGCTTTACCGGTACGGCTACTTCACGCAGCGCCTTTCGGCACAGGGGGCGCAGGAGGCGACCTACGAGGCACAGAATTTCTATAAACTCCCGATCTCGCCCGTGCGCGACGAAGCCGGCAACTGGCTGACGGTCACCATCGCCTTCCCGGGGCGTACGCTTTCGGCGCGCGTCTGGAAATGCCAGGTCGGCCGCACGGATCTCTACCTGCTCGACACGGATTTCGAGGCCAACCTCGAGGAAGACCGCCAGATCACCCACTACCTCTACGGCGGCGACTGGGAGAACCGCCTCAAGCAGGAAATCCTGCTCGGGATCGGCGGTATCCGCGCACTGCGCGCACTGGGCATCAAGCACGACGTGTTCCACTGCAACGAGGGACATGCCGCGTTCATCGGCATCGAGCGCATCCGCGACCTGGTGAACCACAAGAAGCTCTCCTTCTCGGAGGCGCTGGAGGTGATCCGTTCCTCGTCGCTCTTCACGACGCACACCCCCGTGCCCGCCGGGCACGACGCCTTCCCCGAGTCGATGATCCGCCAGTACATGTCGCACTACCCCGACGTGCTGGGCATCACCTGGGAGCAGTACATCAACCTGGGCAAGACCAACCCCAACGACCCCAACGAGAAGTTCTCGATGTCGGTGCTGGCCTGCAACCTCTCACAGGAGGTCAACGGCGTATCGTGGCTCCACGGCGAAGTGTCGAAGGAGATCCTGGGCAACATGTGGCCGGGTTATTTCAAGAACGAACTCCACATCGGCTATGTCACGAACGGCGTACACTTCCCGACATGGATCGCGACGAACCTGCGCCGCCTCTACGCCCGCTATTTCGCCGACGGCTTCGAGGGGCACGCCTACGACATCCCGGCATGGCAGAAAGTCCACAACATCCCCGACGGGGAGCTGTGGGCCGGGCGCATGCACCTCAAGAACAAGCTCATCAAGCATATCCGCAAGCGTTACAGCGACCCCAGCCAGGTGCGGCTCGACTCGCCGCGCCAGATGTTGCAGGTCATCGAGGGCATCAAGCCCGACGTGCTGTCCATCGGTTTCGCACGCCGCTTCGCAACCTATAAGCGCGCCTACCTGCTCTTCACGAACCTCGACCGGCTCTCGGCCATCGTGAACAACAAGGAGCGCCCCGTGCAATTCATCTTCGCCGGCAAGGCCCACCCCAACGACAAGCCGGGGCAAGACCTCATCAAACGCATCGTCGAGGTGGCCGCCATGCCGCAGTTCGTGGGCAAGATCCTCTTCCTGCAGAATTACGACATGGAGCTGGCACGCCGCATGGTGCAGGGCGTCGACGTATGGCTCAACACCCCGACCCGTCCGCTCGAAGCTTCGGGGACGTCGGGCGAGAAGTGCGTCATGAACGGCGTGCTGCAATTCTCGGTGCTCGACGGATGGTGGGTCGAAGGCTACAAGGAGGGCGCCGGATGGATGCTGCCCATGGAGCGCACCTTCGCCGACCAGCACTATCAGGACGAGCTCGACGCCGAAATGATCTACAACACCATCGAGGAGCAGATCGTCCCGAAATACTACGACCGCGACAAGGACGGCGTACCCCACGCATGGGTGGAGTCGGTCAAGAAATGCGTCGCCGACATCGCATCGAATTTCACGACCAACCGCATGCTCAACGACTACGAGGAGCGGTTCTACAACAAGCTCGCGGCACGCAAGCACCGGATCGTCGAAGGCGGCTACAAGCTGGCCCGCGAGATCGCGGCATGGAAACGCAAGGTCTCGTCGGTATGGGATCAGATCCGTGTGATCGACGTACAGCGTGTGAAAATCGACAACAAGGCGATCTTCGTAGGCGAAAAGTACCATTTCGAAGTGACCGTGGACATCGTCAGCCTGCGTCCCGAGGACATCGGCGTGGAGATGGTCATCGCACAGCAGATCGTCGGCGGGCAGAATGCCAACGTGATGCGCACGATCGGGCTCAAGCACACCAAGACCGAAGGCAGCCGCGTTACCTACGCACTGGATTATACGCCCGACGAAGCCGGCACGTTCGACGTGGCGCTGCGTATTTTCCCGGAGAACCCGCACCTGCCCCATCGCATGGATTTTGCATTGGTAAAATGGGCTTAGCGAATTTGGGCCTAATAATGTAAAAAAGATATGAATTTTCGGAAATGCGATTGTCTTTTCATGAAAATTCAGCTATCTTTATAGAACGAACCGTATTTTTTTGAAGGACATGTCAGCACTTACTTTCGACAAAAGCGAATTGGGCAACCTGGAGTATTCGCTCCAGCGCGAAATGCTCTCCACAGACCGTATCGGCGGATATATGAGCACGACTATCGTCTGCTGCAACACCCGCCGCTACCACGGCCTGATGGTAGCGCCCATCGACGACAGCGACAGGACGTATGTCCTGCTCTCGTCGCTCGACGAAACCATCGTCCAGCACGACCAGACATTCAACCTGGCCCTGCACCGCTTCAAGGGGGTATACGAGCCGCGCGGACACAAGTATATCACCGATTTCAAATATACGCCGACCCCCACGATCACCTACCGCGTGGGCGGCGTGATCCTGCGGAAGGAGATGCTGTGGATACACAAGCGCACACAGCTGATGATCCGCTATACGCTCGTCGATGCGCATTCGGAAACGTACCTGCGGCTGCGGCCCTTCCTTGCCTTTCGCGACAAACATGCGCTGACGCATGCCAACATGGATGCCGACGGGCACTCCTACCCGGCGGTCAACGGCGTGAAATGCCGCCTCTACGGGTCGTTCCCGTGGCTATACCTGCAAACCAGCAAGCCCGGCGCGGAGTTCGTGCCCGCACCCGACTGGTACTACGGATTCGAATACCAGCAGGATCTGGCGCGCGGTTACGACGGTTACGAAGACCTGCTCACGACGGGCTATTTCGAAACGGAACTCAAGAAGGGCGAAAGCATCATCTTCTCGGCTTCGCTCGACGAAATGGGTTCGGTCAAGACCATCGAAGAGGTATTCGCCGCATCCATCGCCCGGCGCACGCACAAGATCGACTTCATCAGCTGCCTGGAGCATTCGGCGCGGCAATTCGTCATCCGGCGTCCCGGCGACCGCACCGAAGTGGTGTCGGGCTATCCGTGGCACGGGGTTTCAGGGCGCCAGACCTTCGTATCGCTCCCGGGCATCACGCTCGAACAGGGGCATAAGGAGGACTGTATCGACGCCCTCGACACGCTGGTGCGCGAAATGCGCGACGGTATGTTCACGGGCAACGCCTCGGCGGCCGTCGCGGCAGATGCCCCGCTGTGGTTCTTCTGGACGCTCCAGCAACTCGAACGGGAAGTGGGCGGCAAGCAGATATGGAAAGCCTACGGCCCGGCCATGAAAGATATTCTGGAGAGCTACCGCCGGGGAGTCGGCGGCCGCGTCGCGCTGCATGACAACGGACTGGTGTGGGCCGCTGCGGACGACATCCCGATGACGTGGATGAATGCCGTGATCGACGGCCGCCCCGTCACTCCGCGCAACGGTTACCAGGTAGAGGTGAACGCCTTGTGGTACAACGCCGTATGTTATGCGCTCGAACTGGCCGGCAAACACGCAGACAAAGCCTTCGTCAAGGCCTGGGAGTCGCTCCCGGCACGCACGCAGGCGTCGTTCGTAGAACTGTTCCGCCTGCCGGAAGGTTATCTGGCCGATTTCGTAGGGACGGACGGGCCCGACAAATCGACGCGCCCCAACATGATCGTCGCCTGCGGGCTGGATTACAAGATGCTCGACGAAGAGCTGCAACTGGAGGTGATCCGCACCGTGCGCCAGCACCTGCTCACCCCCAAGGGGCTGCGGACACTCTCGCCCCGCAACCTGCTCTACAAAGGTTCGCTGGAGGGAGGATCGCCCGCAGAACGCGATTTCGCGGGCAAGAACGGTTCGGCATGGCCCTGGCTGCTGCAATTCTACGTCAAGGCATGTTTCGATATCGACAGGGACGTATTCCTGCCGCAGGCCCGGGAGATACTCGCCAATTTCGACGAGGACATCCAGAGCTACGGCATCGGGTCGATTTGTGAGCTCTACGATGCCGACCCGCCCTATGCATCGCGCGGGGCTATCTCGCAGGCGTGGAGCGTCGGGGCCGTGCTCAATATCCACAGCATGATCCGCGAGCGCACGCAGGAGGAGGCCCGGGAAAGCAAAACCGCGGGGAAAGCCGCGAAGGCGGTGAAGCCCGTGGCGAAAAGCATTGCCAAAAAAGCTGCGGTAAAGAAAACCGCAACGGACAATATGCCAAAGAAAACTGCGGCAAAGACGGCCATCGCAAAAGAGGCCGCAGAAAAGAAATCCGCAGCGAAAAAGAGTGCGGAGAAGAAACCGACGGAAAAAAAGCCGGCCGCAACAAAGGCCGCGACAAAAAAGACAAAGACTGGGAAATAACAGGCTGTGACGGGAGGAAAATCCTGCCAAGGCGGGATTCCGGGGCGTCCGGACTTGCAACCGCGGCTTGTGGCCGTGAGCCGGGACGTTCCTGTGAGAGGAAAGGTAAAAATTGCAAAACAAGGATATAGTTATGAGAGTTTTAATGTTCGGTTGGGAGTTCCCGCCCCACATCGCGGGTGGTTTGGGAACGGCATGTTACGGGATGACCCGCGGGCTGGCACGCAACGATGTCGACGTAACATTCGTAGTACCCCATGCCTACGGCGACGAGGATCAGCGATTCACGCACGTCCTGAATGCCAGTGACGTGGAGGCGCTTTACGGATCTACGGGAAGCGGCGCGGACGATATTCTCGAGAAGATGTCGTTCATCCACATCGACTCGAACATGGTACCTTATATCTCCCCCGAAGAGTATGAACAGTACCAGGAGCGCTACGTCAAATCCGGACAGAAAGTCTGGTCGACGACCGATGCCTGGAAACAACGCTATACCTTCTCGGGCAAGTACGGCGCCAACCTTATGGAGGAGGTCGCCCGCTATGCCGTAGTCGCGGCGCAGGTGGCCAAAGACCTCGAAGGGCAGTTCGACGTGATCCACGCCCACGACTGGCTCACCTACTACGCCGGTATCGCCGCCAAGCGCGTATCGGGCAAGCCGCTGGTCGTGCATATGCACGCCACGGAATACGACCGCAGCGGCGAGAACGTCAACACGCAGGTCTACGCCATCGAACGTGCAGGCATGCATGCCGCAGACCGGGTGATCGCCGTTTCGAACCTCACGCGCAACATCGTCATCAACCGCTACGGCGTCCCGGCCGACAAGGTCGTGACGGTACACAATGCCGTGCGGTTCGCCGCAGGCCAGTGCAAAATGCCCGAACGGGGCGTGGACGACAAGATCGTCACGTTCCTGGGGCGTATCACCTACCAGAAAGGGCCCGACTATTTCGTCGAAGCCGCGGCCAAGGTGCTGAAGAAAGTCCCCAACGTACGTTTCGTGATGGCCGGCTCGGGCGACATGATGAACCATGTCATCCGCCGCGTGGCGCGGCTGGGTATCGCCGACAGGTTCCACTTCACCGGATTCCTGCGCGGCGAGGACGTACACAAGATGTTCCAGTTGTCGGATGTCTACGTCATGCCGTCGGTCTCGGAGCCGTTCGGCATATCGCCCCTCGAGGCAATGCGTTCGAACGTCCCGGTGATCATCTCCAAGCAGAGCGGCGTGGCCGAAGTACTCGACTATGCCGTGAAGGTCGACTACTGGGATGTCGATGCCCTGGCCGATGCCATCTACGGGCTGATCCAGTACCCGGCGCTTGCGGGGATGTTCGCCTCGAAAGGCCTGGAAGAGGTCACGAACCTGAAATGGAACGATGCCGCAGCCAAAATCAAAACCGTATACGAAGCGGTGATCGAAGAGAATAAAAAACAATAAAATAGCTACCCTATGAAAACCGTCTGCTTATATTTTCAGGTACACCAGCCCTGGCGACTGAAGAAGTACCGCTTCTTCAACATGGGCAAGGATCACAACTATCTGGACGACCTGCTGAACCGCTCCATCATGCAGAAAGTCGCCCGGCAATGCTACCTGCCGATGAACGCCCTGTTGCTGAAGCTCATCCGGGAAAACAAGGGTAAGTTCCGCTGCTCGTTCTCGATCACGGGCATCGCCATCGAACAGTTCCGCACCTATGCGCCCGAAGTCCTCGAATCGTTCAAGGAACTGGCCGCCACGGGTTGCGTAGAGTTCCTCGCCGAGACTTACTCCCACTCGCTGGCCTCGCTGGCTTCGAAGGAGGATTTCACCGAACAGGTAAAACTCCACACGGCACTTATAAAAAAGGAATTCGGGGTGAAACCGACCGCCTTCCGAAACACAGAGCTGATCTACTCCGACGACATCGGCGCCGCAGTGGCCGAAATGGGCTTCCGTACGATGCTGGCCGAAGGTGCCAAGCACGTGCTGGGCTGGAAATCGCCCAACTATGTATACGCCAACGCCGTCAACCAGAAACTGCGCCTGCTGCTGCGCAACTACAAACTCTCGGACGACATCGCCTTCCGCTTCTCGAACCGCAGTTGGAACGAATGGCCGCTGACGGCGGACAAATATGTAAAATGGCTCGCTTCGGACGAGACTCCGGGCGAGGTCATCAACCTCTTCATGGACTATGAAACTTTCGGCGAACACCAGACCGCCGACACGGGAATCTTCGAGTTCATGCGCGCGCTGCCGAAGGCAATCCTCGCCAAGAAAAACGGTCTGGAGTTCGCGACCGTCACCGAAGCCGCCAAGAAACACCAGCCCGTAGCAGTACTCCACTGTCCGCACGTGATGTCGTGGGCCGACGAGGAGCGCGACGTGACGGCATGGCTCGGCAACGAGTTGCAGAACGAAGCGTTCTCGAAGCTTTACGCCCAGAAGGAGAAGATCGCGGCACTGAAAAGCCCCGACTTCGACTATGTGTGGAGTTTCATGCAGACCTCCGACCATTTCTACTACATGGCTACCAAATGGCTCTCGGACGGTGACGTACACTCCTATTTCAACCCCTACGATTCGGCCTACGACGCTTTCATCAACTACATGAACGTCCTCTCGGATTTCATCATCGAACTGGACAAGGCTGTGGCGGCAAAGGCCGCAAAGGCAAAATAACGGGCAAAAGAAAAATTTACGACACACCAACCGAATAGCGAAACAGCCGGGATCCGAGGATCCCGGCTGTTTTTCGTCCATCAGTCTCCAGATGGGCCAAACAACCGCCCGTAAAAGGCAGGAATATCCGCCGCTGCCCGATGCAACGACGGATATTCCATAAGATGCCCGGGCATTCCGTGCCTGCAGCCTAGCGATCGCCCGAAAGCCGCAATCCGCGCGAGAACCGCGAACCACACAAGAAACGGGAGCCGTACAAAAACCTCCCCCCGAAAAAACCGGGCTCCAGGATAACGAACCCACAATGCGGATCGAGAGAACGCAGGGAAACTTCCGGGCATAAAAAAAGCGGCAGACCGCGCCTCTTCGGTCTGCCACAGGCAGGAGTTTTACTTGAAAGTGGGAGTTGTTGTTACCAAAAAAATTTGGGATGTGCGACCCCTGCCTTAGGGAGTATTTCCCGGGTTCCCGGCGCTGCTGCGAGGCAGCGCCGGATTCCGCGGGAAAGGGATTCAATAATTATTTTTTGTTCTCGAACGTCAGCGTGATGTTCATCGGGTACTCCTTCTCTGCGTACTGCTTGGTTGCATCCAGCGAATACTTGTAGGTGAAGGTTACCTGAATCTGAGCTGTTACTTTACCGCCCAGCAGGTCGTCGGAAGCAGCAACAGTCATTTCACCGGTGGCCGGATCGAACTTGAAGCGCGAGAAGTCCTCCGTGCCAGATACGACGCTCGAATACGATGCGTCACCGAACTTAACCTCGAAGCCGTATGCACCCGTAGCGAAAGTCGTTACGCCGCTTGCATCAACCAAATCATTACCGAAGATGTCGCGCGGGAGCATATGTTTCGGATTGCCGTAGTTTTTAGCGGCCAGTACCTTCTCGTAAACGTTGACAGTTGCAGCCGTCTTGACAGCTATCGGCGTTGCAAGCTCATTGAAGTTTGTACCCCAGCTTGCGATGTCGATCGGGTTGGTAAGGATAACCTCGAAAGTCTTCGAAGCGATGGGCAGCCCCTCGTAAGTCATCTCGGCAACTACTCCTACGGAATTCAGACCGCAGCCGTTCCAATCCATCGTCCATGCATCCGACGTAACGTTAGTTCCGTTGGTAATCGTCGGTACCGGAGTTACCGTAGGCGTCGTTGCAGCCAGAGAGAACTTCAGACCGATCTTCGAAGCATCGGTACCGTCGGGATAAGCCGCATTGTAGGCATTGGTCAGGGTGATGGTTTCGACCGTGAAGCTGTTGCCGGTCTTGTCTGCCGTACCCATGACTACTACGTTGCCCTCGGCATTGACGCTGGTACCCTTGGCCAGATAGAAGCCCTGATCCTTGTTGATCGTTACACTGCCTTCGATTGCGATCGAGAAGACTGCATCGGCGATCGTGTAGCAAGCGCCCTCAGGTGCCGTGAAGGTATAGGACTCGGCATTGTCGAAGTCCACATAGCTGCGCTGGAAGTCTACGCACAGACGGTCGTAACTAGTCCCTGCCTTACCGATTCCATTGTAACGAACGGCTGCTTCGAGAGCCTGCGTCGTGGCGTTTTTCTGCTCGTTGTTCTTCATTTCGCCGGGGTTGGTGCTCTGACGCATGAAAGCGAGGAATTCACTGGCATCGGCGAAGAAGGTCTGATCTTCGGGCAGCAGTTCGTAAACGGCTTTTTCCGCAAAGTTTTCCTGAGCGATTACCGTCAGTACCTGTGCTCCATAATTGCTGATCTTGGCCTCGGGCATATTCAGCGTGTATTTGAGATCAGAAGGCAGACCCGTGAGGGTGATCTTACCCTTCAGCGTAATCTCCTCGGCCTGACCGAGAGTTACGGTCTTCTCGATATCGAGCGTACCCGAACCACCCTTGTAACCACCAATCCAATAGTCGAAGAACTTGGCGTCGCCATTGGTGTTGATCGTCGGGAGGTTTACAGACTGAATCTGGATGCCCTGGTTAAGCGTTCCGGCTTCGTCGCCGTAGGTGACGGTCCATGTGTTGTCGGCTTGAACCGATGCTTTGAACTGATCGTACTGAGCCTTGGTGAGTTTATTAGCTCCGGCAGCATCAAAGACGATGTTCTGGATAAGATAAGCGCCATTCGTCGAGTAAATCGAGTAATTCCATGTAGCGCTGGCATTGAGGTTTTCGATGGCAGGCAGCTGGAAGCGCGTAAGTGTAGTCTTTGCGGTGTAGGCAGCGGCGCCGTTCGTCGCAACGTTCTCCGTCTCGCCGACAGCGTGGATAGCGGTTGTCACCTCATCTACGATCGTTTTGTCTACGTTGGCGGGAACGCCTTCCTGGATCGTGATCTTGACGAGCTGGCTCTTGGCCGCAGCATCCTTCATCGGATCGGCGGGATCGAAAACAACCTTCGTCATACCCGAAGCAACAGTCCAACTGCTGCGGGTGTATACGGGCTTAGCATCAAGCTCGACATCCCAGTTACCCTGCTCGGCAGCCTTATCGAGCGAAATGATCGTATTGCCCATCTTGTAGGCGAACGAGTACTCGCTGAGCATCGTGAGCGGTTCTGTCTGGTTGTAGACCATCTCGTACTCGGCACCGCTAGCGGGGATCTCGACGAGTTTTTTCGCATCGCCTTCGCCCTCTTCTTTGGCCAGAACGATATTGGCGATAGCGTTATAGTCGTCACCTACCGTCGGAATGTAAGCGGTAGTATATTCGATACCGGTATCGACCGAAGTATCCTCATCCTTAGCAACCGACGATTTGCTGGTTACTTTCAGCGCGATAGCATAGGTCTCGGCAGCATCCGAAGGAGCTGCGGCGGGGTAAGTATAATCCGTGCTTACGAACATCGTGATCTTACCGTCAGCGGAGCCGACAACATCGCCTTCGATCTCGAACTTGGGTGCCTCGGCACGCGTAACCTTTTCGGGAACGAACGAGAATACATCCTTCGAAGCATTGTGCTTAGCGGCGAGCTGCGTAGCCAGCGTTTTGGGCGAAACAAGGAAGGTCATCTCGCTCTTGGCGCCCGTCGTCAGACGGATGGTCTCCGAGCCTGCGGTAACAACGATACCGCCGAAGTTGGCGATGCCATCGATGCTCTTGGGAACATAAACCAGCGACTGGATGCGGCCGGCGAGATTCTCGACAGCGCTCCAGAGATTCTTGATCTGCGCATCATAATTTTCGAAACGCTCCTTCAGATCGGCTTCTTTCAGGTAGATGGCCTTACCTTCTGAATCATAGAGCTCGTCGTTGATACCGTCCTGAATCATCGACTCGATAGCCGCCTTCAGGGTTACATTGGCATCGGTCAGCTCTTTGAGGATCGTATCGGTGATGGCCTTACCCATCTCGGCCTTAACCGTCTCGTCGTCGAGGTAGTTAGCCATATAGGTAGCGAAGTTGTCGCCGAGAACCTTCTTGATGGCATCGGTGACAGTGGCCGTCTCCGAAGATACGGAATTGGCAACAGCCGTGAGTATCTGATCGATCTGAGTCGCCGATAACTGATCGGTACCGGTTATGTAACCTTTACCCTCGACGAAGAGCCTCATCTGCTCCTCGGTAACATACTCACCCTTGATCAGAGCCTGCTTGATGATCTCCTGAATTCCGGCTTGCAGTTTACCCATGGTTTCCTCCGAAGCGATCATCGTCTCGAAGATCTTCTCGACATCAGCGGCAGTCAACTGACCCTTGGTCGCCTCATCGATCAGCTTCTGGACTTCATCTTTGGTCTGATATCCCTGAGCCTGAATAAGTTTTAACACCTCATCGCTAGTCAGCCAATCTTTCAGATCCGACTTCTTGGCATAGTCTGCCAGCCTTTTGTCGAGTTCTGTCTGGAGGCCGCTGTTGGTAACGAAAGACGAGAAATCTATCCCATTCAATTTGTCGGTAACAACTTGAAGGGCAGAAGCGTCGGCCTTCAACTCGACTTGACCTTTCAAGTCGTTGATCTGACCTTTCAGGTCGTCGATATCGTCGTCGTAGTCTTTACAACCGACACCGGCTAACAATGTTCCCGTGAGGAACAGTGCAAGAAATTTTCTGAATAAGTTTTTTTTCATAGTAATGAAGAATTGAAATGGAATTGTTTTTTAGTGTTGACGCATTTAGTTTTATCAATAGAGTGACGCTTGCTATTTCTCATTCGCGGAGTCTGCCTTTTGTAGTATTTCATAGACTTTTCAGACCATCAAACACGTTATTTGTATTAAGTGACGCATTCTTTATAATTAGTTGACGCATTAAATTTTCCAGTTATGACACCATAGTTGCTGGTATCATATATGATACGCATGGTGCAAATATATATATAAAAATTTGCACAACAAAATTTTTATCCAAATTTTTGAAATGGGAGTTGTTTACGAGGAGGAGATATCCTATATCTCTTCCAGGATCAGAGAGTTGAGGAAGGAGCGACGTCTGACGGTACAGGAACTTGCATACCGTTGCGACATGGAAAGATCCAATTTGAGCCGTATCGAAGCGGGACGTACGAACCTTACGGTCAAAACGATGTGTATCATTTGTAATGCGCTGAGTGTGAGCCTGCGCGATGTAATTCGCTAAAAGGGATATACCTATATTTATATATCCCGGCCTTATCGTCCGAAGGGTTCTTTTTTTGGGCATTTTCGGTAATTTATCGTATATTTACGACCGAAACAAAATAAGGTACAGCTATTTGTGAACACTATCGATTTGATCGTCTGCCTCATGCTGGTGTTAGCCGTCTGGAACGGTTGGCGCCAAGGATTTGTCATGCAGGTATGTTCGTTGGCCGGAATCATCGCAGGCATCTGGGTTGCTTCACGTTATGGTGCCGAAGTCGGCGCCTGGCTCAAGCTTGACGAGACGATTTCAGCTGCCGGAGGATTCGTCGTGGTGCTCCTGGCGGTCGTCCTGCTGGTAGCCATCGCAGGACGGCTGGTACGCAAGTTGTGCCACTTTGCGGGGTTCGGGATAGCCGATATCGTACTGGGCATCGCCGTATCCGTTTTGAAATACATGCTGCTGCTGAGCGTCCTGTTTTCGGCGTTCGACACGCTGAACGAGGACTACACCCTGATAGGGGCCCGTACGATCGAGAAATCAAAAAGTTACAAACCCGTCATGCGCCTCTCCGAGCGTATTTTCCCGTTCCTGGAATGGGTCGGCGAACAGGTGCCGCGGCAGGCGCGGGAGCAGGACGAAGAATAGCCGATGGGAAAACGGTTCACAGGCGTGGTGATACGCGCCACAGGGAGTTGGTACGAGGTGCTGCACGACGGGGAGGCCGTCCGCTGCCGCATCCGCGGGCGCCTGCGTCTAAAAGGCATCCGGTCGACCAACCCGGTGGTGGTGGGTGACCAGGTCACCTGCGAGTCCGACGACGGGGGCGACTACGTCATCTGCGACATCTGCCCCCGCCGCAACTATGTGATCCGCAGGGCTTCGAACCTGTCGAAGGAGTCCCATATCATCGCCGCAAACATCGACCAGGCATTGCTGCTGGCGACATTGCGGGCCCCGGAAACGGCCACGGAGTTCGTAGACCGCTTCCTGGTGACCTGCGAGGCCTACAAGGTGCCCGTAACGATCGCACTTTCGAAAGCCGACCTGCAGGATCCGTCAGCCATGGCGGAATTCCGCGCCGTATACGAAGGTGCCGGATACCGCGTGCTGGAGGTTTCGGCCACGGAAGGTGTCGGCGTCGAAGCGGTCTGCGAACTGCTCGAAGGCCGCGTGACGCTGTTGTCGGGGAACTCGGGCGTTGGAAAATCGACGCTCATACATGCCATCGACCCGTCGCTCGACATCCGTACGGGGGAGATCTCCGACAGCCACCATAAAGGGCGTCATACCACGACCTTCTCGACGATGTACCCGCTGGCCGGGGGCGGGGCGGTGATCGACACGCCCGGCATCAAGGGGTTCGGGCTGATCGACATCGACGATGCCGAGCTGTGGCACTATTTTCCGGAGATGATGCGCGTCGCCCCTGAGTGCCGCTTCTACAACTGCACCCACACTCACGAGCCGGGGTGCGCCGTGGTCGAAGCGGTCAGGGAGGGGAAAATCGCCTATGCCCGCTACGAGAGTTACCTGAAAATCCTCGATGAAGATGAAAAATACCGCAAATAGGGACACCGCCTGGTATGGCGCGCGTACGGCCAGCCTTGCGGAGTTCATGACACCCGAACGCAATGAGGTACTTCGCCGCACGGTCGCCATGCGTACGCGCTACATGACCGTACTGGCGGAAAACATGTTCCACGGACAGAATGCAGCGGCGCTGATCCGCCATTGCGAAGCCTTCGGCATACAGGAGATGCACACCGTCGAGACACTCTGCAGATTCGACCCCAATCCCGATATCGCCCGCGGCACCGACCAATGGGTCGACGTGCGGCGCCATAGCTCAACCGCTGGGGCGCTCGCCGCACTGCGCCGGGACGGGTACCGCATCGTGGCGACGACACCCCACCGCGAGGATGTGACGCCCGAGACTTTCGACGTCACGCGCGGGCCGTTCGCACTGGTCTTCGGCACCGAGCACGCCGGAATATCGGACGAGGTCATTGCCGGGGCCGACGAATTCCTGCGCATCCCGATGTGCGGCATGGTCGAAAGCCTGAATGTTTCGGCATCGGCCGCAATCCTGATCTACATGCTCTCGGAACGGGTACGGCTCACGGTCGGCGACTGGCGCATGGACGAGGCGCGGCAGGCCGAAGTGCTCTACCGCTGGATGATGTCCAGCGTGAAGGACGCCAAGGGAATTCTCGCCCGCAAATTCGGAAACCTACCATGAATACCATCCTCAGAAAACAATTCCTGGCCCATGTCGGCCAGACCTCGCCGTCCCCGATGCTGGTCGAGGTGGCGCGCGCCGAAGGGTCGTTCTTCTATACGCCCGAAGGAAAACGCTATTACGACCTGGTCGCCGGAGTATCGGTGAGCAACGTCGGGCACTGCAATCCTGCCGTCGTGAAGGCCGTACAGGAACAGGCCGCGCGTTACATGCACGTCATGGTCTACGGCGAGCTGGTCGAAACGCCGCAGGTGGAGTATGCCGCAAAGGTGGCGTCGCTGCTTTCGGGCGGGTTGTCGAGTCTCTATTTCGTCAATTCGGGCGCCGAAGCGGTCGAAGGGGCGCTCAAGCTGGCCAAACGCTATACCGGACGCACGGAGCTGGTCTCCATGCGGCGTGCCTACCACGGGTCGACCCACGGGTCGATGAGCATGATGGGGGCTCCCGAAGGCGAGGAGTGGAAAGGAGCTTTCCGGCCCCTGCTGCCCGACGTGCAGGCAATCGAATTCAACGATTTCGGGGAGTTAGAGCGCATCACGCGCCGCACGGCATGCGTCCTTGCAGAACCCGTGCAGGGCGAAGCGGGCGTCCGCCCGCCTGTCCCGGGCTATCTGGAGGCGCTGCGGCGCCGTTGCGACGAAGTCGGGGCGCTGCTCGTATTCGATGAGATACAGACCGGCATGGGGCGCACGGGAGCGCTGTTCGCCATGCTCAAATACGGTGTTACGCCCGACATCGTGTGCCTGGCCAAGGCATTCGGGGGCGGCATGCCGCTGGGAGCGTTCGCCTCGAGGCCGGAGATTATGCAGACCCTGCAGGAAAACCCCGTGCTGGGGCATATCACCACCTTCGGCGGACATCCGGTATGCTGCGCAGCCGGGCTCGCGGCATTGAATTACCTGCTCGACAACAAGGTCGTCGAAGGGGTCGAGGCGAAGGGCACACTCTACGCACAACTGCTCGGCAACCATCCCGCCGTGCGTGAAATCCGCCGCAGCGGACTGTTGCTGGCGGTCGAATTGGGCGAACCGCAGAAACTCTACCGCATCATGGAACTGTTCAAGCAGGCGGGGATCCTGAGCGACTGGTTTCTGTTCTGTGACACGGCGTTCCGCATCTCGCCGCCGCTGACGATCTCGGAGGAGGAGATCCGCGGAAGCGCGGCACTGATCCTCAAATGCCTCGACGAATTGGGATAGGCCGGGCGGCCAAACGAAAAAGAGGGTCGGAAACCCTCTTTTTTCGTATTACGCCGGAATCTCCCGGCCGCGATTACCCGCAATTAAACATATGCGGCAACTATTTTCCGACGACGGCGCATGCCGGCCGTAATTTTCCGCATCGCCGTGCCTGCTCCGGCTGCGGAGTCAATGGTTTCCTATTCTTCGGCCAATGACTTGAGCAGGGCGATCTCCTCCGGCCAGCGCTGCTCGTCGGGGGTTTCAAGGATCAGCGGAATGCCGTCGAAACGCGCGTCCTGCATGATATAGCGGAAACATTCCATGCCGATCATCCCCTCGCCCAGCGGCGTGTGGCGGTCGACATGGCTGCCCAGGATTTTCATGGCGTCGTTCAGGTGCATGCCTTTCAGGTATTCGAACCCGACCACGCGTTCCAGCTCCGCAAAGGTTTTGTCGCAGGCCTCCGCCGTCCGCAGGTCGTATCCGGCGGCAAAGGCATGGCAGGTGTCGATGCAGACCCCCACGCGCGATTTGTCTTCGACCCGCTCGATCAGGTAGGCCAGGTGTTCGAAGGCAAACCCGAGGTTCGAACCCTGTCCGGCCGTGTTTTCGATCACGGCCGTCACGCCGCGGGTCTTGTCCAGCGCGATATTGATCGACTCGGCGATCAGGTCGAGCGACCGTTCGGGCGAAATCTTTTGCAGGTGGCTGCCGGGGTGGAAGTTCAGCCGGTCGAGCCCCAGCGCTTCGCAGCGCTGCATCTCGTCGAGGAAGGCTGCGCGCGACTTCTCCAGAGCCTCCCGTTCGGGATGCCCGAGGTTAATCAGGTACGAGTCGTGGGGCAGGATCTGCGCGGGTGTATACCCGTATTGGTCGCAGGCCGTGCGGAAGGCGTCGATCTGCGCTGCGGTGAGCGGCGCGGCCACCCACTGGCGCTGGTTCTTCGTGAAAAGGGCGAAGCCCGTGGCCCCGATCCCGTGTGCATTGGCGGGCGCGTTTTCCACACCTCCCGCAGCACTTACGTGTGCTCCGATATATTTCATATGATTGTCTCTGTATTAACTTAAGACAAAGTTAAGGATTTTGTAAATAATTTCATAAATTTGCATATTGAATTTGCAATTATAATCGCTTCACTATGAAATATTTTTACCTGCTTTTCGGGCTCATTCCCGCCCTTTTGGCCGGCAACCCCGCGTTCGCACAAATATCCATCGACGAAGTCGATGCCAAAGAGGACAAAGTGACCTTCCAGGACAAACTGAAATCCACCTCCGTCGATGTGGACTATTTCAGCCTGGCCCGTTACAAGGCCGAGCGCGCCGCAATCCGCAAGGAGCGCAACTACCTCGAATTCAGCGGAGGCATACAGGGTTCACTCACGTCGTACAACGACCCGTGGATCTCGGTCTCGGGCGGTGACAACTCCATTGCCCTGACGGCGGTTTTCGGGCTGCGCCACCTCTTCACGAAGAACCTCTTCACGCTCGAAACCAAGTTCAATGCCAAGCTCGGCTACAACCGCATGAAGGTCGAAACGACCCAGAAAGATGACGAAGGCAACGAATACACCGACAGCGAGGGTATCTGGTTCAAAAACCAGGACGAATTCGTGATTTCCGTCGCCCCGTCGTTCAAGATGTCCGACAACTGGTCGTACGGTTCGATCCTGAATTTCCGCAGCCAGTTCGTCAACGGGTACAAATCGCGTACGGAACAAAAGGAGGAGCACCTCAAGAGCAAATTCATGACCCCGGGCTACCTCGACATCTCGCTCGGTATCACCTATAAAAGCCCCAAGGCCAAATTCCCGATCGTGGTCAACATCTCGCCGATCGCCCTGAATGCCACCTTTGCGGAGAACGAACTGATCCGCAAAACGAACGGATTCAACTACGGTATCGAAGACCCCGACAAGACGTCCAAATACGAAGGCGGTTCGTCGATCCAGATCGACTTCGACCGCACGTTCGGCAAGACCGGTTTCCTGCGCTACCGCACGACGCTCTACTCCTTCTACGGCTGGATCACGGACATCGGTCAGAAGAACAAGATCAGCGACTATTCCGAATACCGGATTGCATATGACGACTGGGTAGAGAAGGGCAGCGACATCAAGACCAAGCCCCGCCTGCCGATCCACCCGATCGTACGCTGGGAAAATACGATCGACATCAAGGCAACAAAATACCTCTCCACGTCGTTAAGTTTCCAGCTTTACTACAACCGGGCGCAGAACCTCGACGTGCAGACCCGCACGCTGCTGAGCGTCGGCCTGACGTATACGTTCAAGAACAAGGAAAAACCGCAAAAATAGTCCGGCCGCCGGCCGGCGTATGACACGCAAATGTATAAGAACTCGAAATACACCGTCCTCTTCCCGCTGCTGCTGGCAGCGGGTGTTGTGTTGGGGCTGCTGCTGGGGCAGTACATGGGCCGCAACAGCACCACTTCGGAGATCAAGGGCATGCTCCGCCAGATGGCACTGCCCACCAACAAGTTAACCTATACGCTTTCGCTGATCGAGAATCAATATGTCGATTCGGTGGCGATGGATTCGCTTGCCGAGCACGTCATCCCGCTGCTGGTCAAGGAGCTCGATCCCCACTCGGTCTATATTCCGGCATCGGAGATGCAGGAGATCAACGAACCGCTCGAAGGCGAATTCGACGGCATCGGCGTGGTCTTCAACATGGCGACCGACACGGTGATCGTGCTGAACGTCATCCCGCAGGGCCCAAGCGACAAGGCCGGGATCAAGGCCGGCGACCGTATCATCGAGATCAACGACACGCTCGTCGCGGGGCAGAAAATCCCGCAGCGCGACGTGGTGAAGAAACTGCGCGGCCCGCGCGGCACGACCGTACACCTCGGGCTGGGACGCCAGGGTATCTCCGACCTGGTGGGCGTCGACGTCGTTCGCGACAAGATTCCGATCAAAAGCGTAGAATCGGCGTTCTGCATTGCCGACGGCATCGGTTACATCAAGCTGGGACAGTTCGCACGGACGACCTTCGACGAGATGCAGGCATCGCTGGACACGTTGCGTGCGCAGGGCGCCACCAAACTTATCTTCGACCTGAGGGGCAACTCGGGCGGCTACCTCGACCAGGCCATCATGGTCGCCAACGAATTCCTGCACAAAGACCAGCTGATCGTTTACACGGAAGACCGCCAGCACAAACAGCTGCGCGAATACGCCGACGGCACGGGCGCCGCGCAGGATATGGACGTAGTGGTGCTGATCGACGAGGGCAGCGCGTCGTCGAGCGAGATCCTCGCCGGGGCATTGCAGGATAACGACCGTGGTACGATTGTTGGACGCCGTTCGTTCGGCAAGGGACTCGTCCAGCGTCAGATCCCATACAGCGACGGATCGGCATTGCGGCTTACTACGGCGCGTTACTACACGCCTACGGGCCGTTCGATCCAGAAACCCTATACGATCGGCGACGACGAAAGTTACGAAGAGGACATCTGGAACCGGTATAAGAACAACGAGTTCTTCTCGGCCGACAGCATCCACTTCGCGGATTCGCTCAAACGGGTGACTCCGGGCGGGAAGGTGGTCTACGGCGGCGGGGGTATCATGCCCGACGTCTTCGTGCCGGCCGATACGACCGACGTAACGAAATATTTTGTCGAGGTGGCGGGGCGCAACATCCTCTACCGCTATACGATCGAATATGCCGACCGTCACCGCGAAGCTCTGAACAAGGTCAGGACGATCCCCGAACTCCAGGCGTTGCTGGACAGCGACAAGGGCCTCGTGGAGGATTTCATCCGCTATGCGGCACGCAAGGGCGTCGCTCCCGATTACCGGGACATCGCCCGCTCGCGAAAGCTGATCGAGGCCCAGCTGAGGGCTTATATCGGCCGCAACACGGCGCTGGAGGACAATGGCTTCTACGCCAACATCTATCCCGTCGACAACGTGGTGGTGCGTGCCATCGGGATATTAAACGATACACAGAAAAATGATTAAAAAACTCATCGGTATTATCGTGGCCGTGGCGGTGATCGTCATCGTCGTCATTGCGGCCATCCGGCGCGACAACTTCCAGTCGATGTTATTGCGCGACGAGATCGAAAACCAAACCTTCCCGGGGCCAGTCGACACCGACCAGCCGGCGGCACCCGTAGCGGGTGAAATCGAAGTGACGGATTCGGTAACCGTCGAGGTGGTCGATTCGATTCGGTAATACCTGTCCGGAAAGCATACGGGAAATACCTCCCGAGGGAGGGCTTTCGTAAATAACCGATTCCTGACACCGGATAATATCTGCTGGAAAATATTTATTTTCCCGGGGAAAACGGATCGAAATCACTTCGGATCGGGATTCACATAACAGGCAGCAGCCCTTGCAGGGGCTGCTGCCTGCCGTATACCTGAAATCCTGCAAAGAGTCCGGACTGCCGTATTCCATATCTTTCCCTACACGGACATGCAGTATCGGGCGGTTTCCCGCATTTATATAGGTAGTCCGTCCCTTTCGGCCGCGACTGCGAGGTCTGCACATATCCCGGCCGCGGGCAGCCAAAGTACATCCTCCGTTTGCATGAATAATCCGGGCTGCACCGACGGCCGGGGATATTGTTCCTCGGGATGGGGTGGTTTTGGCCATCGGGAATGCCTCGCAGATGTCGCAAGCCGTGTGTGGAGGAATTTGAACAACCTCATCCCGTACAGTCGAAAGCGTATAGCATGATTTTCCCCGCCGTATCGCTCACTCATTCGTCAAAAAAATACAGCAGCCCTGCGGGACTGCTGTATACGGCCTGGGCTCTTCCGAAGATCAGAAATATTTGATCTCCCTGCCCTCGATCGCCGAAAGGATATTGTTTGCGGCGGACGATGCACCGATGCGGAACAGGTCGGTCGTAAGCCACTCCTTACCGAGAATCTCCTCAACGATGGTATAGTAAAGTGCGCCGTCTTCGGCCGTGCGGACTCCCCCGGCAGCCTTGAATCCGACCTTGCGTCCGGTCTTCGCATAGTAATCGCGGATGGCCTGGCACATGACGACCGCCGCCTCGGGAGTCGCTGCGACGTCGATCTTGCCCGTCGAGGTCTTCACGAAATCGGCACCTGCGAACATCGACAGCAACGATGCCTTGCGGATCAGGTCGGGGGTTTTCAACGCCCCGGACTCGATGATGACTTTCAGTACGATGTCGCCGTCCATCTCGGAACGGATCACCTCGACCTCGTTCGCCGCCTCATCGTATTCGCCCGTAAGCATACGCCCCACATTGAGCACGATGTCGATTTCATCGGCGCCGTTTTCCACGGCCATCGCCACTTCGAGGGCCTTCACTTCGAGGAAGGTCTGGGCTGCAGGAAACCCGCCGCCCACACTCGTAATGCGCATCGGAGTGCCATCGACAGCCAGCCCCACGGTCTCGACGAATGCCGGGTAGATACAGATCGAAGCGACATTGGGGATATGGGGATATTTCTGGTAGAACTCGGCAGCCTTGCGGGCAAACTCCGTGACCGAAGTCACCGAGTCGTTGCACGACAGGGTCGTGAGGTCGATAGCCGAGTAGCACATTTTGTACACGTCGGTATTGTGGTTGCGTTTCGCGGCTTCGCGGATGCGGGCGACCTCCTGGTCTACCTGGGCTTCGCTCCACGCGGGAGCATATTCGTTCAGATGGTTGGCGTATTCCATAATAATCGCTGTTTTTACAAAATTAGGAAAAAATATTCATACGCGCGGTTCCCGTCCGTAAATTTTTCCCGTCATACCGGCTATCCTGCAAAAAAAGAGCCTGAACCACCGGGTTCAGGCTCTTTTTATCGGTTGACGGCTATTATTTGTTCAGCGCCTTCAGGTTGATGTCGTTGGCAGCCTTCTGAGCCAGTTTCGGGTTCTTCGAAACGGCGCTCTTCAGCTGGGCCTCTGCGGTCTTCAGGTCACCCTCCTTGGCAGCGATAACTGCACGCAGGTAGTCGGCGTCGGCCGAGTTGTCCTTGGAGATGGCCTGCTTGGCGGCAGAAAGGTTGTTGCTCATCACCTGAGCCACGGCCTCGTTGTAACCGTCGAGGTTCTGGGCAGCAGCCTTGTAGTCGCCTTCGGCAGCAGCGATAGCAGCCTTGGCCTGTGCATCGGCAGCCTTGGCATACTTCTTAGCCTCGGCGGTGTTGCCGTTGGCCAGGTTGCCCAGGATGAGGTTCTTGGTGATTTCGCTCGACGAATCCATCTTAGCAGCCTTCTCGAACGATTTGAGCGCAGCAGCCTTGTCGCCTGCCTTGGCCTGTGCGATACCCAGGTTGTTGTAAACGCGGGCGTCGTTGTATTTCTTCGAAGCGGTGGTCAGGATAGCAACCTGCTCCTCGGCACCGTTAGCCAGCGTCTCGGCAGCATAGAGGTACTCCTCTACGGTCAGCTCCTGGCCGTTGCGGAACGCAGCCATGATCTCGGCGTCGGTCTTGCCCTGGATGTCGGTGCTGTTCACGATCTGCGAGCGACGCAGTTCGGGAAGAACCTCCTCTTTCAGTTCGTTGAATACCGAAGACATGTTCTTGATTTCACTCTCACGCTCTGCGGGCGAGTTGTAGAGGCTCAGCACCTGGAGAATGAGGTTCTTGTCCTTGATGTTCGACTTCTCGACCAGTTCCTTGAAACCGTCCCAGTCCTCACCGTAGGCGGCAGCGTCGATGTCCAGGCCCGAATCCTTCAGCAGCTTGGCAACGACTTTCTTACCGGACTCGCTGCGTGACTTCGACAGTTTGTCGTTGAATTTCACGGGGCCATCGGGCGAAGCATAACCCTTCACGGCGATGTTCTGCGTAGCACGGTCGTTCTGCAGTTTGGCATCTACGTCAGCCTTGAACGCGTCGAGGTTGGCTTTCTTCTCGTTCTTCTTGGTTACGACCGAAGAGTTGATCGCATAGAGCAGATCGGTCTTGTCGACGACGGTGGTCACCTTCTTGTAGTTGTTGGCCATCGGAGCCATCAGGTCGGAGTATTTCAGATCCTTCTGGAGCGTGTTCAGACCATAAGCTACGGTCAGGCCGAATTCCTTGGCCAGAGCGGCCTTGGCAGCCTCGTCGTTACCGGCCAGCACGGCAGCCTGCTCCTTGGTCGGGATGGCGCCGGTGTTCAGGTTCACGAGCGTGAATTCCTTGCACTTGCCGCCCGGGCATTTGATCTCGGCGCGGAGCTGCAGGGCGCACTTGTCCATACGGGGGTCGTAGGGGAACTCTACGTGCTGCGTGAAATTGCCTCCGTTCTTCTTGTCGATGACCGTGTAGTTCTCGTCGACTTTCGAACCCTGGAGATATTTGGCGGCACCGGCAACCTCGCCACCGTCGAATACGATCACGGGAGTTACTTTGATAACGGCTTTCGCGTTGAAATACTTAACCGGGAACGTAACATTGATGTCAGCGGCAACGATACCGTTGTTCAGCGTCAGAATCTCGGGGGTAACCGTCAGGTTGATGTCATCCCGGTTCTTGGCCATCTTCTTGAAGCAATTACAGCTCGAGAATACCAGTGCGGCAGCTACGAGCACAACGCTCAATTTCATTAGATTTTTCATAATCGGTTAATTTAATGTGTTTATTTTAAATGTTTGCCTTTTTATCTGTCTTTCGGCCCGGTTCGTACGGAATTCGCGGTATTGCATCTTCCAACTCCCCAGCCAGAACAACGCAAATATAGAAAACTCTTGGTAATTGTGCAATATTTCAGGCGGAATTTCAGTACTTTTCCGCCCGAAAATATCACATTAACAGTCGTTTTACTCTTCTTTGCGTTCAGGACGTCCGTGGCGTTCGTGGCGTTCGCCGCGCTCGGGACGCTCGCCACGCGGACGACGCTCCCGCTCCACATAACCCTCGGGCTTGGGCAGCAGCACCTTGCGCGACAATTTGAGCTTGTTGGTCTTCGGATCCATACCGATCAGCTTCACGTCGATCTCATCGCCCTCTTTCAGGCCGGTCTCCTCCATGGTCTCGAAGCGCTTGTAGTCGATTTCCGAGATGTGGAGCAGGGCGTCCTTGCCGGGCATGATCTCGACGAACGCACCGAAGGTGACGATCGAACGGATCTTGCCGTGGTACGTCTCGCCGATCTCCGGGATCGCAACGATGGCCTTGATGCGGTTCAGCGCGCCGTCGAGTGCGGTCTTGTCCTGGCCGAAGATGTCCACGATACCCTTATTGTCGACCTCGGTGATCGTGATGGTCGTACCCGTGGTCTTCTGGATGTCCTGGATGACCTTGCCGCCGGGGCCGATCACGGCACCAATCATATCCTGCGGGATAGTGATCTGTACGATGCGCGGTACGAAAGGCTTGTAGTCCTCGCGCGGTTCGGCGATGCACTCGGTGATCTTGTCGAGGATGTGCAGGCGTCCCTTGCGGGCCTGCTCCAGCGCTGCGGCCAGCACCTCGTACGAGAGGCCGTCGACCTTGATATCCATCTGCGTGGCGGTGATACCGTCCTTGGTACCCGTCACCTTGAAGTCCATGTCGCCCAGGTGGTCTTCGTCGCCCAGGATGTCCGACAGCACGGCCCACTTGCCGCTCTGCGAATCGGAAATCAGCCCCATGGCGATACCCGAGACGGGCTTTTTGAGTTTCACACCGGCGTCCATCAGGGCCAGCGTGCCGGCGCAGACGGTAGCCATCGACGACGAACCGTTCGACTCGAGGATGTCCGATACGATACGCACGGCGTAGGGGTTCTCCTCACCCAGTGGAACCATCGGTTTCAGGGCGCGCCATGCCAGGTGGCCGTGGCCGATCTCGCGGCGGCTCAGGCCGCGTGCGGCCTTGGCCTCGCCCGTCGAGAAGGGCGGGAAGTTATAGTGCAGCACGAACTGCTCGGTACCCTGTACCAGCACTTCGTCCTTGACTTTTTCGTCGAGTTTCGTACCGAGCGTAACGCTGGTCAGCGACTGCGTTTCACCGCGCGTGAAGATCGCCGAGCCGTGGGCTGCGGGCAGGTAGCCCACCTCGCACCAGATCGGACGGATCTCATCGGTCTTGCGGCCGTCGAGGCGCTTGCCCTCGTCGAGGATCATGTTGCGCATGGCCTTTTTCTGCACGTCGTCGTGGAAATATTTGTGGATCAGCGGGGCTTTCTCCGCCAGTTCCTCCTCGCTGTAACGCGCTGCGAACTCGGCCTCGAGGGCGTTGAACTTTTCCTCGCGCTCGTGCTTCATCGTGCCGCTCGTGGCGATGGCGTAAGCCTTGTCGTAAAGCTCGCTGATAATCGTCTGGCGCAGCTGTTCGTCGTTGACCTCATGGCAGTAGGTGCGTTTCACGTCCTTGCCCAGTTCTTTCGCGAGTTCGATCTGTACGGCGCAGTGCTTCTTGATCTCCTCGTGTGCGAACTTGATGGCCCCAAGCATCACCTCCTCGGAAACCTCCTTCATCTCGCCTTCGACCATCAGGATGTTGTCGATCGTACCGCCGACCATGATGTCGAGGTCGACCTTGCCCATCTCCGAATAGTTGGGGTTGATGACGTAGTTGCCGTCGATGCGAGCCACGCGAACCTCCGAAATGGGGCCGCCGAAGGGGATGTCCGAAACGGCGAGGGCGGCCGAAGCCGCCAGGCCCGCCAGGGCGTCGGGCTGGATATCCTTATCCGCCGAGATGAGGTTCACCGTTACGTAAACCTCGGCGTGGTAATCTGCGGGGAACAGGGGGCGGAGGGCTCGGTCGATCAGGCGCGCGACGAGCACTTCGCTGTCGTTGGCCTTGCCTTCGCGCTTCATGAAGCCTCCGGGGTAGCGTCCGCAGGCGGCGTACTTCTCTTTGTACTCCACCTGGAGGGGCATGAAATCGGTGTCGGGTTTTGCGTCCTTGGCGGCCACCACGGTACCCAGGAGCATCGTATCTCCCATCTTGACTACCACGGAGCCGTCGGCCTGCTTGGCCAGTTTGCCCGTTTCGATCTCGATCTGGCGTCCGTCGGCCAGCGTGATGATCTTGCGGACTGCGTTGTACAGCTTCTTTTCTTCCATAAAAATCTAAACCTATAATGTTTTTCGAATCGTTGTCCTTTACGAAAATGAAGGCAACCCCTCGTTGGGAATTGCCCTCATTTCTCCCTCGCGGATTATCGGCGGAGGTTGAGCGTCTTGACGATGGCGCGGTAGCGCTCGATGTCGACCTCTTTCAGATACTCCAGCAACGCGCGGCGCTTACCGACCAGGCGCAGCAGTGCGCGCTGGGTTCCGAAGTCGTGTTTGTTGCTCTTGAGGTGTTCTGTAAGGTGGCTGATACGGTACGAAAACAACGCGATCTGGCTCTCGGGCGAACCCGTGTCGGTGTTAGACTTGCCGTACTGGCCGAAAAGCTCCTGCTTTTTCTCTGCTGTTAAATAAGCCATTTTTGAAAGTTTATTTAAATTCCACTCTACGACGCATCCCCCTTACCGTGGATAACGCCAGAGCGTCCGGCAAAGTTACGAAATAATTGACAATTAAGCATGGCAAATGAAAAATTATTTACCTTTTTTACACGGATTTATCGCCTTAAACTCCGGAAAATACTATTTTTGCGGCAAAACAAGTCTACGTTATGGTAAAGACGCTTATTTTCGCACTCCTCGCGACGATGTGCGCAACCTTCCTGTGGGGCTGCGGCGGCAAGGTTTCCTATACGACCGTCGACGGGACGATGCTCGGCACGACGCTGCACGTGGTGGCCGACGTGCAGGGCACTTCGCCGCAGGAGCTCTACGCCGCCGTCATGGCGCTCGACCGGGAGGCCAAGGCCTCGATGTCGATCTTCGACCCGGCGTCGCTGCTGAGCCGCCTGAACCGCAACCAGACCGACAGCGTCGACCGCCATATCGCCTTCAACCTCCGCCTGGCCGACAGCATCAGCTCGCTGAGCGACGGCCGTTACGACGTGACCGTCAAACCGCTCGTCGAGGCGTGGGGCTTCGCCGGGAAAGAGGCGCAGGAGAACCCGAACGTCGATTCGATCCTTGCGTTCGTGGGCCGTCAAAAGGTGCGCATCGAAAACGGCCGCCTGATAAAGGACGATCCCCGTGTGCAGCTGGATTTCAATTCGATCGCCAAAGGATATACCGTCGACCTGCTCGCGCAGCTCGTCGAATCGTTCGGCGCCAGGAACTACATCGTCGACATCGGCGGCGAAGTCCGCTGCAAGGGCGTCAACCGGCAGGGGAATCCGTGGCGCATCGGCATCGAGACCCCGTTCGACGGCAACATGTCGAACGGCGAATACCTCCAGCGGCGTATCGGGATGACCGAAGGCGGCCTGGCCACCTCGGGCAATTACCGCCGTTTCTACCTCGATGCCAAAGGCAACAAGATCGCCCACACGATCGACCCCCGCACGGGGCGCAGCGCCGTTTCGCGCCTGCTGTCGGTGACGGTCGCGGCTCCGACCTGCGCCGAGGCCGACGCTCTGGGAACCATGTTCCTGGCGATGGGGGCCGACGATGCGCTGGCCGCGGCGAAGTCCATGCCCCGGATGAAGGTCTATTTCATCCTCGCCGACGGCGCGGATGGCTATGAAGAGTATGTTTCGCCCGCCATGAAGGCGGCAATCATGCAATAACCGATTTATGAAAAGCGCAGTTTTCCTCTACAACACCCAATCCGGCAAGTGCAAGATCGGCCACTGTACCGATAGCATCTGCACCGTATTCCGGGCTTACGGCTACGAGATTACCCCGCAGCCGATCGACTTCGAAGCCAATCCCTTCGACGGCAACGAGCAGATCGATCTGATGGTCGTGGCCGGCGGCGACGGCACGGTCAACTATGTGGTCAACTCCATGAAAAGCAAGGGGCTGGATATCCCCTTGGGGGTAATCCCCGCAGGTACGGCCAACGATTTCGCCGGGGCGCTCGGCATGTCGCACAAACCGCTCGAAGCAGCAAGGCAGATTGCCTCGGGCGCCATCGACCGGGTGGATTGCGGCTGTGTGAACGGCCTCTACTTCGTCAATATTTTCAGCTTCGGCATCTTTACCACCACCTCGCAGCGTACGCCCGACGAACGCAAGCACAAAATCGGCAAGCTGGCCTATATCATCGAAGGGGTCAAGGAGTTCCGGGCGATGCACGCCGTGCCGCTCCAGGTCGTGGCCGACGGCGAGGCGTTCGATTTCAATTCGCTCATGGTGCTGGTTTTCAACGGCGAAACCGCCGGGGGATTCCGCCTTGCGCGCCGGTCGTCGATCAAGGACGGCCTGTTCGACTGCCTGATGCTCGAAAAGAAGAATTTCCTGCGTTCGACGCTGGCCATGGGACGCTACCTGTTGGGCGGAAACCCCAAGATAGTCCGCCACTTGCGGGCCCGGGCTCTGGATATCGTCTCGACACTCAACGAACCTACGGACGTCGACGGCCAGAAGGGTGCCGAATTTCCGCTGCATATCGAGTGTATCGCCGGCGGCCTGCGTGTGATGTGCCCCCGCGAGGAGGGGAAATAAAGGCGGGACAAAATCCGGCCGCGGACATTGCGTTTCCTTTGTTTTTTGCACGAGATATTGCATTTGCGTATGAAAAATGTTACATTTGTCCGAAATACCACGACGATATGGCGGATACTATCAAAACGGCAAAGGCGATAAGGGAGAGCGGAAGGGAGAACTTGCGTAAGGTTTCGATCTCCCGTATCAAAAAGGAGATGAACGATGTGTTCTATCTCTCCGACGACCTGGTAATCACAACGCTTTCTGCACAGAACAATACGACGGCCGAGTACCCGGCTTCGATCGACGGTTTTTCGGCCATCATCATGATGACAGGCGAGGCGACCGTGTCGATCGACATGCAGAATTACAGTGTCAAACCCAATACGATCGTCTTTTTCAATCCCGACAGCATCATCCGCACGGTGAAATGTTCGGCGAACGCCGCAGCCTATTTCCTCGCCTTCTCCAAGTCGTTCGTCAACGAAATCCAGATAGACCTTTCTACCTCGCTGCCGGTCTACATGCGCTTCGGGAAAGCCCCCGTGCTGGAAGTCGCGCCGCAGGACGTGGATGAGATACGCCAGTTGTTCCAACTGATCAAAACCATGCTGCGCAGCGACAAGGAGCGTTACCGCCACGAGATCATCCGCACGCTCTTTACCACGGCGTTCTACATCATCACCGAGATTAACCAGCGCGAGCAGCCCGGCGGAATCAAACAGGGGCGCTGCGAAGTACTTTTCGACGAATTCATGTCCCTGTTACAACAGTACAACAAGCGGGAACGCAACGTGAGTTTCTATGCCAAACAGTTGAATATCACGCCTAAATACCTTTCATCGGTCGTCAAGGAAGTCAGCGGGAAAACTGCTGCGCGCTGGATCGACGAGTCGGTGATCCTCGAGGCCAAAGCGTTGCTGAAATACTCGGGAATGAGTATCCAGGAAATCGCTTACCACCTCAATTTCTCGACCCAGTCGTTCTTCGGCAAATACTTCAAGCAGCATACCGGCACAAGCCCCTCGCGCTACAAGCGCAAAGGCTGATCGGCATGCGCGGCCACAGGATGAATCCCTCTCCCGAAGAGGGATTTTTCTTGTGCCTTTTCCCGACGGGGAATAAGGCCGGATTTATTATTGCATATCAATCGCATAGGACATATGTTGCCGGGGCAACGGGGCTTTTTCCGCCCCTTAATTTGTAAACCATAGCGTAAACCGGAAAAAAGATGAAAATTGCAAAAGCTACCATTACCGCGCTCCTTTACACCTCCAAGACCCTTGCCAACGGCGAACACCCCGTCATGATCCGGGTCTGTTACAACGGCAAACGTAAATACAAGAGTACGGGGCTCTCCTGCCCCGCAAAACTCTGGAATACGGCGAAACAGGAAGTACGCGGACGCCATCCCCTTTCGATGAATATGAACGCCCTTATCGAATCGGAACTGATGTGCCTGAAAAACAAGGTGCTGGATTACGAACGGCAGGGCATGGCCTATTCGGTGCAGAGCCTGCTCGAGGCTTCGGGGCGGAAACCGCCGTCGCGCAAAACGCTGGACGACCTGTTCGAAGAACGCATCGCCTATTTCAGGGACTCCATGCAGAAACACAATACGGCGGCCGGCTACCAGACGCTGCGGCATATTATCGGACGGTATTCCCAGAACCGGACGGTCGAGCTGTTCGACGTGGACAAGGCCTGGCTGCAGGATTTCGAACAGCACCTCCATACGCGCTACGCCGACACGAGCATAAAACGCTTCTTCAGCGCATTCAAGGCGCTGATGAATTACGCCTGCCAAAGCGGCCAACTGGCCGTAAGTCCGTTCCACGGGTTCCGCCTTAGCCGGAGGCTCGATGTCAGGACGGCCAAGCGGGCGCTGGAAACCGGGGAACTGGAGGCGATCGTACGTTACTACCTCGACACCTATTATTATAAGACGAACCGAAAGCCCGATGTAAAAACGATGCAGCGACGCTACTGGCGCAGCCGTGTGTATGGGGCGGACGGCACCGTCAGGCAGGCCGCGATCGATGCCGAACAGTTTTCGCTCGCGCTGTTTATCTGCTCCTATATCTTCCAGGGGCTTGCCCTGGTCGACCTCGCCCGGCTGAAGTGGAAGGATATGGTCTGCATCGAAATTCCTGACAAGGAGAAATACGACCGGGATCGTACGACATACGGCCTGCGATATGCCGAGGTGCACAAGGCCACAGCCACGTTCTACGAAATCAACCTCGTCCGTGCCAAGACGCAACACCCGACACGGGTGCTGGTCGAACGGTCGGTGGCATGGCCCTACATGGTGCCGTTCTTAGGGCCGGGAAAGGCGCGGGGCAACGATTTCGTCTTTCCGATCTACTTCGACGAAGACCCTGTGCATCAGTTCGAGCGGATCACCTATGCGAACAACGTGATAAACCAAAGCCTGCAACGGGTTGCCAAACGCATCGGCCTCACGCGGAAAGTCACCTTCTACGCGGCACGCCATACCTATGCGTCCAGGCTCTACCATGCCGACGTTCCCCTGCCCCTGATCGCTCAGAACATGGGACGCAATCCCGCGGAGATCGAGACCTACCTCAAGGAGTTCGACACCGACAAGATTATCAGCGCCAACAAACGCATCTGGCAAATCCCCCGGACAGAACCGCTCGAAACGAATACCGGCGGATTGTAAACCGTCCTGTCAACCGGCTATTTCTTATTGTCATTAACAGACTGATAAACAAGGTCAAAATAATTATCCGCACTGTTCCTCACGGGAACATTGTTAGCCGGTGTCGGTTGTAAAGACTACGACGACGACATCAAGGAAATCAACAACAAAATCGAAGGCCTCGAGACGGGCAAGCTTGCCTCGCTTGAGGAACAACTCAACTCCCTAAAGGTTACAATCAGTACGCTGGAGCAGGCCGACAAGGATCTTCAGCAAAAAATCAACGAACAGGAAAAGGCCATTTCTTCCGCCACAGGTGATATCGAGCAGCTTGAAAAAGAACTCGAAAAAGCAGTTAAAGCCCATGAAAGCTTGCAAACCAATATTGATAATCTGAAGAAATATTGCGACGGGGCTTTCCTCAAGACAGCAGATGCTGCCAAAACCTATGCGACAATCGCCAGTGTTGCAGATGCCGTAGCTCTTGCAAAGAACTTGAAAGTCTACAACACCGATGCAGCCATCAAGAAGGCCATCGACGATGCTGTAGCTGCTGCTGTAAATGCAAACGGAGCAGCTTTCCAGGCAGCTTTCGACACGCGTTTCACATCGGCACTCGATGCAGCGCTTTCGTCCGAGGCTGGTAAGGAAGGTAAGATCTACCAGGCTATCACGGCTGCCATTTCGCAATACGATGGTAAAATGCACCAGTGCCTGACCGACGCCTTGGCAGAAAACGGTGTTATAACCAATGCTATTGCCGATGCCATTGCCGATGCGAAAACAGATTTGACGGCAGAGTTGCAAAAATGGGTATCGGGACGTCTGACCAGTGTAACGCTGATTCCCGATCTGTATGAAAACGGCATTGAGACGATCGAAGTCAACTCGTTACGCTACAAGAAAATGAAGGTCAATACCTCTACGGAAACGGCCGCTGTTACTCCTGCTACCGAAAAGTATTGGTATATTTCCGAAAAAGCTACACCCGTTCGCTACCACGTTTCGCCTTCGGTCGTTACCAACAGCGATATCGAGACTCCTTCGTTCGTGTTCGAACAGGCTGTTTCGCGTTCCGCCGTCGGCAGCACGCTCCTGTCCGTCGTTTCCAACACATGGTCGACCGAGGCCGGCAGTGCATGGAACATCAAGAGCAACGAACTGACAGTCAACACACGTCGTGTTGCCGGTTATGGTCTTGTAAAGCCTGCTCCCGAAAATAATATCTATACGGCAGCATTGAAGGTGCCTATCGCGGAGAAATGGCTGGAAGACGATGCCGACGATACGTTCATTTATTCCGACTATACGAAACTGAGCGAATATATCTATGATGTTAAGATCGCAGCCCTGCGCGATGACGGGGAAGGAATTGCCAAGTACAGCGATACGGACAGCAAACATTATCATTTCTACGAGACGTATAAGAAGGCAACAGACTTGGTGGCATCGAAGCCGGCTGCGACTTGCGATTACGACGAAACGATCGACCTGTTGACCCTGGTTACCGGTTGTGCAACCAATGCAGAGGGAGCTAAGGCCCGTGAAATCAATAAGGCAGCTCTTGCTGTTGCGGGTTTGGAATTCCGTTTCGCAGTGCCGACAGTCCCGTTCAAACGCGGCGAAAACGAAGCCGACAACCAGAAGTACATCAAACTGAACGGCTCGGTTGCAACCCCCGTTACCCCGGAAGGAACCGAGAATAACCAGGCAGCCATCGGTAAAACCCCCGTTGTACGCGTCGAATTGTGGGATGCAAAACGCAATGAGATCGTAGACGTAAAATGGCTCCAGCTCAAATGGACACAAAAGACCTTCAGCTTCCCGATCGACAAGATCTATACGAAACTGGGTTGCAGCTATACCTATAAGTTCCTTTGGGATGATATGAACAAGCATATCCTCGAGAAGATGGGCGAGAGCGGCATGTCGCAGGCCGATTTCGTGAATACTTATAAAGTCGCAGGTATCAGCACGACCGACAAATGGACGGAGCGCAACAATAATACCGGTTTAGGCAAGGTCGTTACGGACAAGACCTCCGACGATTACAAGAACGGCAATTACGAAATGTGGTATGGACTCGATGCCAATGCCGCAGAGTCGACACCCGCGTTCGAATGGCACCTGACGGCCGACCAGATCGGTAAGATTATCGACCTGGACGGGAAGCTGCTCAGCAAGTACAAGGACGGTAAGGATATGTTCGTTACGATCAATCTGGTACGCAAGGACGGCAACGTAGACGGCGGTCTGACGATCACCTTCGGTGTAAACTTCACCGTCGAGCTGAAGGCTACGGTTACGAAGAATACCGCATGGTGGCACTCCGACTACGCAGGCAACGCGAACAAGAGTGTCAAGGTCACGCCGATCCACATTAACACGGCCAACCCGGAATACCGCAACGGAACTGTCGATAAGTTGGTTAACTATGAGTTCGACCTGACAAGCGCATTTACCGACAAGAAGCCGCTCGCCAATATGAACAACTGCGCCGTATGGGATATTCAGTTCTCCAAAACGCAGCCAGTTACGGACTTCAAGGTTAACTTTAACCCTGCAACCGCCGAACCCCAGGTAGAGCACAACAACGACGATTACGGCTATGTGCTGCAATCGAAGACCCTCAGCGGTAATGCTTCGAGAATCCAGTTCAACGGCTCTCAGACGCAGAATGCATGGTTCGGTATAGACAACGGCAAGTCGGTCGCATCCGAGATATCCGTATTCGTGGGTGAAAATACAGCCGGCTATGCACTGCTCGGCCAGCGTGCGAACGCGAAGATTTGGGGCTCAATCAACCCGAAGAACATCTATCTGGTCGAAACGTTCGAACTTTCCTACGTTGCCCCGCTCAAGTTCGTGAACGACCTGGGTGTCGTAGAGCTTCCCTATGCAGCTGAAGGACAGACTATCGATTGCGCAGAGGCTATTTCGATCCGAGACTTCCAGAACTACCTCGTAGCTGCAAAAGCCCCGGTAGCAGCGCAAGGTGAGGATGAATATGCTCCCGAACGCTACAAGTACTACGATGTCAAGACCGCTCAATGGAACTTTGCCGAAGCAGTTGTCAATCAGGCTGTCGACGCGCAGGGCAATATTTCGGCTGTCAGCATCGAGGGTATCACTGCCGACAACTACGCAACCGAGGTTGCCAAGAGAAAGCTTTATAGCGCCAACTCGTTCTTCAAGATGCCTTCGGGTCAGAACTGCTTTGAGACGAATGCCCAGGATGCTACGAAACTCGATTTCCACAGCCTGCTTGGTAACGACCTCGGCAAAGAGGTATCGGTACTGATTCCCGTATCGGTTCAGCACAAGTACGGCGTCGCCAAGACCCTCATTCAGGTCAAGGTCAAACCGGTTGTTCTTGACTAAGACATCTTTCCCGCGGAATCCGGCGCTGCCTCACAGCAGCGCCGGGAACCCGGAAACATACCCCAAGGCAGGAGTCGCACATCCCCAAAGTTTTTTGGTAACAACAACTCCCACTTTTCAAGTAAAACTCCTGCCTGCGGCAGACCGAAGAGGCGCGGTCTGCCGCTTTTTTTGTGCCCGGAAGTTCCGCGGAACTCTTCCGATCTTCCTCTCGCGGGCATCACGCGCGGCAGGCGGCCCGCAATGACCGACCCTGTCCTAATATCCGCTCGCGCCCGACCCGGCAGTGTTTCTACAATCACGCAACGGCCCAATACGAATGCACACCACTCAACCGACAAACACGCCGTACGTATATCCCGACATACATTCCGCCCCGCATAACGCCGGACAGCCGACTCCGGATACCGACAGCACGGAAGCGGCGCCCGCAGCGGAAAATTTGATTTTGAGCCGGCGTTGTATTATCTTTGCATCAGGACACCAAAACCATCCGAGACAATGAAACGATACATAGCGACACTCCTGCTCCTCGCCATCTGCGCCTCTACACAGGCCCGCGAGGTATTCCCCCTGAACGAGGGATGGCGTTTCTTCTTCAAGTCGGAGAACAGCAGCGACAACGCCCGACATGTTACGCTGCCCCACACCTGGGATACAGATACGGGAGGCACCGGATATTTCCTCGAAACAACGGCCAACTACCAGAACGACATGTATATCCCGGCCGAATGGGCGACCAAACGGTTATTCGTGAAATTCTACGGCGTGCAAAGCGTGGCCGACGTCTTCGTCAACGGCTACTATGTCGGCGGGCACAAGGGCGGAGGTACGGCTTTTGCGCTCGAAATCACCGACAAGATACGGTTCGGTTCCGACAATGCGCTGCTGGTCGTCGTCAGCAACAATTACTGCGACGACGTGCTTCCCACCTCGACGGACATGAATCTCTACGGAGGCATTTACCGTGAAGCGGAGCTGATCCTTACGGAAAAAACAGCCGTATCACCCCTCTACTTAGGCTCGGACGGAATACTGGTACATCAGAACTCGGTCGGCGACGAGCGGGTCGAAGGCGAAGCGGAGATCCATCTGGTTACCGGCGGGGAGAACAGTTGCGTCCTGACGCTCGACATCACAGCGCCCGACGGCAGCCGCGTATTTTCCAAACGACAGAAAACGCGCATCGACGGGAAACCCGTCACGATTCCCTTCTCGGTCGACGCCCCGCAGTTGTGGAGTCCCGCCAACCCGGCCCTCTACCGGGTATCGGTAAGCATCGGCGACGCGACCGTCACCGACAGCGTCGCCGTGCGCACGGGCTTCCGCAGCATCGTAGCCACCCCGGCGGGCGGCTTTGCGGTCAACGGCAGCCGCATCCCGATACACGGCGTAACGCTCTACCACGACAACGCCATCTCGGGCGGCGCACTCATCGCGCCCGACTATGAGGCTGACCTCGGCCATATCCGCACCCTCGGGGCGAACGCCCTGCGTTCGGCCGTGATGCCCCATGCGCAATACCTCTACGACCGTTGTGACGAGCTGGGCATGCTGGTATGGGTCGATGCGCCGTTCCACCGCTCCTCGTTCCTGGGCGACGTGGCCTACTACGCCACCCCGCAGTTCGAACAGAACGGCCTGCAACAGTTGCAGGAGATCATTGCCCAAAACTACAACCACCCCTCGGTGGTGATGTGGGGTATCTTTTCGCGGCTTTGGACGCGCGGCAACGACGTAACGCCTTACCTGGGCAAGCTCAACGCGGCGGCACACGCCCTCGACCCTTCGCGTCCCACGGTGGCCTGCAGCGACCAGGACGGCAATATCAACTTCATCACCGACCTGATCGTCTGGCGACAGGACGTAGGCTGGCGCAAAGGCACGACGGACGACGTGACCGTATGGCGCGACCAGTTGCAGAAAGGGTGGTCACACCTCCGCTCGGGAATCTGTTACGGGGGCAGCGGCTTCATCGGACACAAAAGCTATACGGCACAGGCGGCACCCCGCGCGAACTGGATGCCCGAGGAGCGTCAGACTCACTTCCACGAGCAGTATGCCAAAAACCTCCAGAACGACTCGCTTTTCTGGGGGACATGGATCAACAACATGTTCGACTACGGTTCGGTACGCCGGCCTTACGGGGTGAACGGCGCCGGTCTCGTGACCATCGACCGCCGCGAGCGCAAGGATGCGTTCTACCTCTATAAGGCTCTGTGGAACAAGGAGGAACCGACACTGCACATCACAGACAAGCGGCGGACGCTGCGCGACGGCGAACGGCAGGCATTCCATATCTATTCGTCGGCCGGTGCCCCCACGCTGCTCGCAGGGGCCGACACGCTGGCCGTGACGGAATACGCCACGTGCCAGTACCGCACGGATTCGGTGTCGCTGCGGGGCACGGTCGAAATCAAGGCCATCGCCGGGCCGTTGCGCGACAGCGTGACGCTCAGAGTCGGCAACGTCTTAAAACCGAAACGGCTTCAGGGCCCTCGGCGAACAGTAAATCCGCAACCGACAAATTAGGCTGGAAAGGCATACGATCGGAGAAGACCTGCACATAGGGCTCGGCAATGAACGCCGGGCCCTCATTGCGCCGTTTGGGACGCAGGTCGGTGTCGCCCGCGGCGGCAGCGACATACGCCTGGGAGAACTCCGGCATGGGAACGCGCAGCAGGGAGCAGAGCCGACCGAGCAGTTCGGCATTGTAATCGGCCAGGAATCCGTATTCCCGGCGGTAGAAAGGTTCGAAATATTCAGCGTAAAAATCGAAATAGGGCGACCCTTTGTAGGAGGCGACCAACGCCCCCCAGTGCTGGTGCTGCCAGCGTTTCGAATAGTCGATCCGCACGTCGCGTACGGGCTGGCGGGGACGGTTGGCATGACACACGTGGACGGTCAGCTCCATCACCCCATCCGTAGCGAGGATACGGGCGCGGTTGCGCTCCGAGCGCTTCACGAAATGCTCGCCCAGGTCGACGACGCACCCGCCGCACAACAAGTGCGCGAAGTACTCGACCGAGGGCAGGTATGCGAGCGGCAGGATCGTCATGGCTCCACCCACTCGCCGTCGGCCTTGATCAGTTCCACGAGGCGGTCGAGCGCCTCTTCCTGCGGGATGTTGCGTGCCACGACCGTGCGCCCCTTGTAGAGCGTGATGCGGCCGGGTACGGCACCCACGTACCCGTAGTCGGCATCGGCCATCTCGCCGGGGCCGTTGACGATGCACCCCATGACGCCGATCTTGAGGTTCGAGAGGTGCGACGTGCGCGACTTGATGTCGGCGAGGGTCTTTTCGATGTCGTAAAGCGTGCGGCCGCAACTCGGGCAGGCGATATACTCGGTGTGCGAGAACCGCACGCGCGCCGCCTGCAGGATCATCAGCTCGATTTCGCGCACCTGCTCTTCGGCAAATCCCGGCGCGTCGATCCAGATGCCGTCGGCCAGCCCGTCGAGCAGCAGCACCCCCAGGTCGGCGGCAGCCTTCACGGCCAATGTCTCCAGCGAGGTCTCCTCGTAACGGCGTTTCACGACGACCGGTTCGGGGGTATCGAGGTTCAGGATCGCGGCGCGCAGCTCGGCCGTGGGATTGCCCGACACGGCCTCGATTACGCGGAAGCCGTCGAGCGGCTCGCTGTGCACGACCGGCACCTGTATATTCGTACGGCGGCGGTACTCGGTCGGGGAGTAACGCTCGGGATGCAGCACGGGAAATATCCCGGGGCGCTCCGCGAAGTGCCTTACCAGCAGTTCCGCCACGGGAATTTCGTGCTCCGGGGCCTCGGTCAGCGATACGCGGATCGTGTCGCCGATGCCGTCGCAGAGCAGCGCCCCGATACCTACGGCGCTCTTGATACGCCCCTCGATGCCGCTGCCGGCCTCGGTGACGCCCAAGTGGATCGGATAGTGCATATCCTCGGCATCCATCGCCGCGACCAGCAGCCGGTAAGCGGCGACCATGACGCGCGTGTTGCTCGACTTCATCGACACGACGACCTGGTCGAATCCGTGCGCCTTGCAGACACGCAGGAACTCCATGGCCGAGACGACCATGCCCTGCGGCGTATCTCCCCACTGGTCGAAGACACGTTTGGCGAGCGACCCGTGGTTGACGCCGATGCGCAGGGCGACGCCCCGCTCGCGGCAGCGGGCGATCAACTCCTCCAGCTCCCCGCGATCCGTGCGGTAATTGCCCGGGTTGATGCGCACCTTGTCGACATATTGCGCGGCAATGGCGGCCACCTCGGGCAGGAAGTGGATGTCGGCCACGACGGCCGTATCGAAGCCCTCGTCGCGCAGACGGCGGACGATGCGGGCAAGGTTCTCGCCCTCGCGCCGCCCCTGTGCCGTAAGGCGCACGATCTTTCCCCCGGCGCGGTCGATCCGTTCGATCTGCGCCACGCTGGCTTCGGTATCGTTGGTGTCGGTGTTGGTCATCGACTGCACGGCGACCGGGTGCCCGCCGCCGATCACGACCCGCCCGATGCGCACCTCGCAACTCGGGCGGCGACTGTATTCCGAAAGATTCATCTCTTCTGCGATTGTGATGCAAAGATAAAGATAATCCGCGATTTTGCGAATTCCGATTTATTCCCTATATTTCGGATAGCAACCACAATCCCGCTCCCGCCATGAAAAAACGCATCAAAAAACGCCTGTCTTTCCTGTTGCTGACACTGCTCGGGTTCTCTACGGCCTGCGAAAAACAGAAAAACGGAGAACCACCGACCGCCATGTACGGAACGCCGCACGTAAATATCTGGGTCGGCGGCAAGGTAACCGACAAAACCGGCACCCCGATACCCGGGATCGAGGTGCGCCAACCAAACAGCTCCTATAAGGCACAGACCGGGGACGACGGTTGCTACGAACTTCCCGGACAATTATTCTCCATTGAAACGACGGCGGACATCCTGTTTACCGACACCGACGGCCCGTCCAACGGCGGGGAGTTCGCGGCACAGTCCGTTCCGGTCGAATTCACCGAAGCCGACCGCGTCTCGGAAGCCGAGGGATGGTGCGGGGGCAGTTTCGCCCGCATCGGTGTCGACGTCACGCTGGAGGAGGACGCGCAGGAATAGCCCGGAATAGCCCGCGGCAACACCCGGCAAAAGGAATAACGCCCTGTGCGCGATACGGATTTCCTGTTTTTTCGTATATTTGTCGTGTGGACTACCTGGACAACGACATAAAATTCGTAGGCGGCGTCGGCGAAGCCCGCGCCCGGCTTCTGGACAAGGAGCTGGGCATCCGTACGCTGGGCGACATGCTGCGTCACTACCCGTTCCGCTATATCGACCGCACGAAAGTCTACCGCATCGCCGAGATCACCGACGATGCGCCCACCCTGCTCCAGTTCCGCGCCCGCGTGACGGGCGTAGCCTATGCCGGCACGGGCCGCAAACGCCGCTTCACGGCCTATGTCTCCGACCCCACGGGGTCGGCCGAACTGGTCTGGTTCCAAGGTATCAAATGGATCGAAAAACGGGTCGAAGTGGGACGCGAATACCTCATTTTCGGACGGCCGTCGTTCTACCGCGGCGAATTGTCGATGGCGCACCCCGAGCTGGAGACCATGGAACAGGCGCTCTCGCGCAAAGCCGAAAGCGGCATGCAGGGCATCTATCCCTCGACCGAGAAACTTTCGAACGTGCTCGGCGCCAAGGGCATGTACCAGATCATCTGCAATGCGTGGGCGCTGGCCAAAGACCATATCCCCGACTACATGCCCGACGAGGTGCGAACCCGCTACGGGCTGATCCCACTGCGCGACGCCTACTACAACATCCATTTCCCGCAGTCGCCCGAACTGCTGCGGCAGGCACAGTACAGGCTGAAATTCGACGAACTGCTGGGCATCCAGCTCAACGTCCAGTCGCGCCGCACGGAGCGCCTGGCCAAAAACAACGGTTTCCTGTTCATGAAGGTCGGGGGCGTCTTCAACACCTTCTACAACGAAAAGCTACCGTTCCCGCTCACCGGAGCGCAGAAACGGGTCATCAGGGAGATCCGGCAGGACACCGTCACGGGCTACCAGATGAACCGCCTGTTGCAGGGCGACGTCGGCAGCGGCAAGACCCTCGTGGCGCTGATGTCGATGCTGCTGGCCGTGGACAACGGCTACCAGGCCTGCATGATGGCGCCCACCGAGATCCTCGCCCGCCAGCATTTCGCCACCATCACGCGTATGCTCGACGGCATGGGGGTGAAGGTCGCCATCCTCACCGGCGCCTCGAAGGCCAGGGAGCGCCGGCTGGCGCTCGAAGGGATCGCCTCGGGCGAGGTGCACATCCTGATCGGCACGCACGCCCTGATCGAAGACCGGGTGCAGTTCGCCAACCTGGGGTTCGTGGTGATCGACGAGCAGCACCGCTTCGGCGTGGAGCAGCGCGCCCGGCTCTGGATCAAAAACGAGCAGCCGCCGCACATCCTCGTGATGACCGCCACGCCGATTCCCCGCACGCTGGCCATGACCCTCTACGGCGACCTCGACGTCTCGGTGATCGACGAGCTTCCGCCGGGACGACGGCCGATCAAGACCGTACATTACACCGATGCGGCGCGGCTGCGCCTGTTCGGCTTCATGAAGCAGGAGATCGCCAAGGGACGGCAGGTCTATGTCGTATATCCGCTCATCAAGGAGTCCGAGGCCATGGATTACAAAGACCTCACCGACGGCTACGAAGCCATATCGCGCGATTTTCCGCTGCCGGACTACGTCACGACGATCTGCCACGGCAAGATGAAACCCGCCGACAAGGAGGAGTCGATGCGCCAGTTCAAGTCGGGCGAGGCCGATATCATGGTCGCCACGTCGGTCATCGAAGTAGGCGTCGACGTGCCGAACGCCACGGTCATGGTCATCGAATCGGCCGAGCGGTTCGGGCTCTCGCAGCTGCACCAGTTGCGCGGGCGCGTAGGGCGGGGCGGCGAACAATCCTACTGCATCCTGATGTCGGGCGAAAAGCTCTCGAAGGAGTCGCGGGCACGCCTCGACGCCATGTGCGAAACCAACGACGGATTCCGCCTGGCAGAGCTCGACCTCAAGCTGCGAGGTGCGGGCGACATCAACGGGACGCTCCAGAGCGGCATGGCGTTTGATTTGAAGATCGCCAACCCCACGCTCGATGTCCAAATACTCACCGTTTCGCGCGAGGCGGCGGCCGGCATCCTCTCCGCCGACCGCACCCTCTCCCGGCCGGAGCACCGCGGCCTCAGGGAGTTAAGGAGGCGCTATTCGGGGCGCGAAGAGATTGATTTTTCGATGATTTCGTAATATTTCATACCCACGACCGTTTATCCATTAAAAACCCTTTTTCCATGAAACGACTGTTATTCACGATATTGTTATTCACCGCCGCACTGCCTGCCGCAGCCCAGCTCTACCACCCGGGCGAGCAGCTTTTCTACCGCGTCAGCTACAAGGCCAAGATGTTCCCCAACACCGAAGTGGGAGCGGTCGAGGTCAAGACGAGCGAGGTGCAGCTCGACGACCGCAAGTTCTACAAGGTCGAGGGCATCGGCCGCACGCTGCCCACCTACCGCTGGTTCTTCAACCTCGAAGATATCTACACGGTGTGGATCAGCCCCGAGACGCTGCGTCCGGTACGTTTCGAAAGCGACCTCAAGGAGGGCGACTACACGTTCCAGAGCTATTACACTTACGACTGGGACAACGACCAGGTGCATACCCGGTGGCGGCGGCGCCAACGGCCTTTCGAGGAGAAAACCATGCCCCTGACTCCCGAGAGCATGGATGCCATCGCGCTTTTCTTCACCATGCGCTCGGCCAATGCCGAGGATTTCAAACCCGGTGAGCCCGCAACCCTCCAGATGGTATTGCAGGACACGATCCGGCACCTGAATTACAGGTACATAAGCCGCGAAACGAAGAAGATCCGCAACATGGGACGCTTCAAGACCCTGAAGTTCGAATGCCAGCTGGGCACTTCCGAAGGGTTCTCCTTCACCGACGGCACGGTCTTCACGCTATGGATCTCGGACGACGAGAACAAAATCCCGCTTTACATCGAGTCGCCCGTCCGCGTAGGCAGCATCAATGCCTATATTTCGGGCTACAAGGGGCTTAAATACCCGATGACGAGCCTCATAAAATAAAAATTTTGTTATCTTTGCCTCAGGATAACCCTGACCCGGCGAACAATCAGGTAAATTCGACACTGAAAAAACTGTTTTTATGGAAGAGAATAAGCAAGGGTACGACCCCTCGGAGTTCGAGGACGACGATTACATGATGTCGCAGCCCGTCCCGGAAAAATCCATCCGCGGCTACCGCATCGTCATCATCATCCTCTCGGTGATCCTGGTGGCGCTTTCGGTACTTTATTTCAGCATACACCGCCAGCAGATGGTCGACAACCAGTTGTTGCAGGCCGACCGCGACTCGATCCAGAACGACCTGGGACGCCTGATGACCGACTACGACAACCTGCAGGTGACCAACGACAGCATTTCGGCCAACCTCAACGTGGAACGCGACCGCGCAGACTCGCTGATGACGCGCCTGAAAAAGGAGCGTTCATGGAACCTGGCCAAGATCAAACAGTACGAAAAGGAGGTGGGTACGCTGCGCACGGTCATGAAGAGCTACATCCGCCAGATCGACTCGCTCAATACGCTCAACAAAAAACTCATCAACGAGAACGTAACCTACCGCAAGGAGATCTCGTCGGCGAAGCTGCGCGCCGAAATGGCCGAGGAGAAGGCTGCCGAACTGGACAACAAGGTACGTGTCGGCGCCGTGATCCGCGCCCGCGACATCCGTCTCTCGGCGCTCAACGCCAACAGCAAACCCGTATCGAGGATCAAGAATGCCGCGCGCCTGCGCGTGGATTTCGTACTGACGGCCAACGAGCTGGCGACACCGGGCGAAAAGACCGTCTACGTCCGTATCACCTCGCCCGACGGCTATGTGCTGACGACCGAGGCCATGCCGACTTTCGATTTCGAGGGCGAACGCCTGAGTTATTCGGCCATGCGCGAAGTGGACTACCAGAACCAGGATCTCGAAGTGGGTATCTACTATAACAGCACAGGCTTTGCCGCTGGTGCCTACACCGTACAACTGTTCTGCGACGGCCGCCTGATCGGAACCTCGCAGATCGCGATGCGATAAAACAGGAACACCCCGCACCCAAGGCGGGCGGAGAACCCAAGCCCCGGAGTTAACGCTCCGGGGCTTTCGTTTTGCAGGCGGTTTCGGCCCCCGGCAACGGCACAGCACAATTATAGCATAAAACTATAATGATATAAATATTATCAATTTGATTTATACAAAGATTTCCCCTATTTTTGTATCAGCAAAGAGGAAGAAAACTAAAGCAGCAAAAAATATTCACATAAATAAAACAAGTACAGCTATGACATCAATCATCAATTCAACGGTACCCGAATTCAAGGTTCAGGCCTAC